>JABLTH010002861.1_pt1 | contig 12167 bp, 8 predicted proteins | sample 7875711 | NCBI WGS metagenome assembly JABLTH01 (sample SAMN14941262, study PRJNA633318) | bioreactor metagenome | isolation source: bioreactor | place: China | collected 2019-03-05 | reverse complement strand
CGAAGTCGAAGTCGAAGTCGAAGTCGAATCCGGGTTGGATGCCGGCCTGCCTCGCGGCCGCCACGCTGGTCCTGCCCGCCGGCGCGGCACTGGCCGACACCTACCCGAGCCACCCGCTGCAGATGGTGATTCCGTTCCCGCCGGGTGGCGCCACCGACGTGATCGGCCGCCTGCTCGCCAAGAAGCTGGGCGACCGCCTGGGCCAGACCGTGGTGGTCGACAACCGCCCGGGCGCGGGCACCATCGTCGGCGCCGGCTTCGTTGCCAAGGCCGCCCCTGACGGCTACACGCTGCTGGTCAGCTCGGGCACCACTTTCACCGTCAATCCGGCGATCCATCCGCGCCTGCCCTATGACCCGCTCAAGAGCTTCGAGCCGATCGGCCTGACCGGGCGCACCGGGCTGATCCTGCTGGCCAACCGCGACGTCCCCGTCAACGATCTCAAGCAACTGGTGGCGGCGGTCAAGGCGCAGCCGGGCAAGTACTCCTACGGCTCCTTCGGCACCGGCACCACGGCGCAGTTCGCCGGCGAGATGCTGCTGCACGACCTCGGCATCAAGATGCTGCACGTGCCCTACCGCGGCAGCTCGCCGGCCATGACCGACCTGATCGGCGGGCAGATCCCCTTCACCGTCGACACCGTCTCGGCCGCCATCCCGCAGGTGCGCTCCGGCAAGGTCAAGGCCATCGCCGTGACCACCGCCAAGCGCTCCAGCCTGCTGCCCCAGGTGCCGACGGTGGCCGAAAGCGGCTTCCCCGCCATCGACATGGACACCTGGCTGGCGGTGGTGGCACCGCGCGGCCTGCCTGCCGACGTCAAGGCCCGGCTGAGCAAGGCCCTGGCCGAAACCATGGCCGATCCCGAGACGCGCGAGAAGCTGGTGGGAGTCGGCTTCGAGCCCAGCTATGCCGACGGCGCCGCCGTGACCGCGCTGATCACCGGCGAGCTGCCGCGCATGCGCGCCATCGCCGAACGCGCGCAGATCCATGCCGACTGAGCGGCGCCGCCTGGCCGACGCCGACTGACCAAGGTCCGCAGAACCACGCCGACCGAACATCACCATGGCCCGCCGCCGGCACGCCGGCACCGTCCAAGGCGCCGCCGCCGCCCGGTTTGACACCGGCGGCGGCACCGCCGCATGATGGCCGGTGCCGCCGCCCATGGCGCGCCCCGCCGCGCAAGACTGCCCCATGACCACGCTTCCGACCGCCCCGAATCCCTCCGGCACCGCCGCAACGCTGCCCGCGCTGCCCGCGCTGCCCGCGCTGCCGCCACCGGCCCTGCCCGGCCAGCCGCTCCGCGCCATCGACACCCCCGCCCTGGTGCTCGACCTCGACGCCTACGCGCGCAACCTCGAACGCATGCAGTCGGCCTGCGACCGCGCCGGCGTGCAACTGCGCCCGCATGCCAAGGCGCACAAGTGCCCCGACATCGCGCTTGCCCAGGTGGCGCGGGGCGCGGTCGGGATCTGCTGCCAGAAGGTCAGCGAGGCGCTCCCTTTCGTCGCCGCCGGCATCCGTGACCTCCACGTCAGCAACCAGGTCGTGGGCGAGTCCAAGCTGGCGCTGCTGGCCGCCCTGGCCCGGCATGCCCACCTCAGCGTCTGCGTCGACGACGCGCGCCAGGTCGAGGCGCTGGCCGAGGCCTGTGCCACTGCCGGCAGCCGCCTCAGCGTGCTGGTCGAGATCGACATCGGCCAGGGCCGCTGCGGCGTTGCCGACGGCAGCGCCGCGCTGCGCCTGGTGGAGGCCATCGACCGCCATCCGCAGCTGGTGTTCCGCGGCCTGCAGGCCTACCACGGCGGCATCCAGCACCTGCGCGGCCACGGCGAGCGGCGCGAGGCCGCGGCGCGCGCGGCCCAGCGCACCGCCGCCGCCCTGCGCATCCTGCAGGGCGCGGGCGTGCGCAGCGAAGTGGTCACCGGCGGCGGCACCGGCAGCGTCGAATTCGACCTCGCCAGCGGCGTCTACACCGAACTGCAGCCGGGTTCCTACGTCTTCATGGATGCCGACTACGGACGCAACCAGGGCGCCGCGGCGGCCGACGGGCTGCGCTTCGAGCACAGCCTCTTCCTTGCCGCCACGGTGATGAGCGTGGCCGCCGCCAGCCGCGCCGAGCCGCGCGTGATCGTCGACGCCGGCCTCAAGTCCGTGGCGACCGACTCCGGCCTGCCGCTGCCCTGGCGCGACGGGGCCCGCGACGGCCGCCTCGACTATCTCGCCGCCAACGACGAGCACGGCATCGTGGCCCCTGCCGCCGGCGCCGGCGCCGACGCGCTGCCTGCCCTGGGCGAGCAGATGCTGCTGGTACCGGGCCATTGCGATCCGACCCTCAACCTGTACGAGACCCTGGTAACGGTGCGCGGCGGCACCGTCGCCGGCCTGTGGCCGGTGGCCGCGCGCGGACACAGCCGCTAGGACGCCCCCCCGGCCGGCGCCTCGCGCCGCGCCGCACCGTTTGCCCGACCTGACACTCCGGAGCCCAATTCCATGTCTTCCGACCCAAGCCTGCCCGCGCTGTCCGCGATCGAACTGCGCCGCCTGATCGGCAGCAAGCAGATCTCGCCGGTCGAGCTGCTGGAGGCCTGCATCGCCCGCATCGAGGCCGTCAATCCGCTCGTCAACGCCATCACCGCCACCTGCTACGAACGTGCCCGCGAGGAGGCGCGCGCGGCGGAGCGCGCGGTGCTGGACGGCGCGCCCCTCGGCCTGCTGCACGGCCTGCCGCTGGGGGTCAAGGACCTCGAGGCCACCGCCGGCCTGCTGACCACCTATGGCTCGGCGCTCTACCGCGATCACGTGCCCGCCGCGGACAACGTGCTGGTGGCGCGCCTGCGCGCCGCCGGCGCCATCGTCACCGGCAAGACCAACATCCCGGAAATGGGCGCCGGCGCCAATTCGCGCAATGTGGTGTGGGGCGCCACCGGCAACCCCTTCAACCCCAACCTGAATGCCGGCGGCTCCTCCGGCGGCTCGGCCGCCGCGCTGGCCTGCGACATGCTGCCGGTCTGCACCGGCTCCGACACCGGCGGCTCCCTGCGCATTCCCGCCGCCAAGTGCGGCGTGGTCGGCTTCCGCCCCTCGCCAGGGGTCGTGCCCAGCTCGCGCAAGCTGCTCGGCTGGACCCCGATCTCGGTGGTCGGACCGATGGGCCGCACCGTCGCCGACGCCTGCCTGCAGCTGGCCGCCAGCGCCGGCCCCTCGGCCAGCGACCCGCTCACCTATGCTCTCGACCCGCTCGAATTCCTGGTGCCGCAGCCGGTCGACCTCGGCTCGCTGCGCGTGGCCTACACCGAGGACTTCGGCGCCTGCGCCGTCGATGACGACATCCGCCGCACCTTCCGCGCCAAGATCGACGCCATGCGGCACCTGTTCCGCCGCTGCGACGAGATCGCGCTCGACCTGGGCGAGGTACACCGCTGCTTCGACGTGCTGCGCGCCGAGAGCTTCGTCGCCGGCATGCAGGCGGCCTACGAGCGCGACCCCGCCAGCCTCGGCCCCAACACGCGCGCCAACTATGAGATGGGCGCCCGCATGAGCCTGCTCGACAGCGCCTGGGCGCAGGCCGAGCAGACCCGCATCCTGCAGCGCTTCCAGGCCGCCTTCGCCGACTACGACGTGATCCTGTCCCCGACCACGCCGGTCTCGCCCTTCCCCTGGACCCAGCTCTACGCCGAGACCATCAACGGCGAGCCGCAGGAGAACTACTACCGCTGGCTGGCCCCGACCTACGTGGTCACCCTGACCACCCATCCCGCCATCAGCCTGCCCTGCGGGCTGGACCACGCCGGCATGCCCTTCGGCCTGCAGGTGGTGGGCCGCTTCCGCGCCGACCGCCAGGTGCTCGGTGTCGCCCACGCGATGGAACAGGCCTTCGCCGCCAGCACGGCGCTGCGCCGCCCGCGGCCCCGCCCCGAACTGCTCGAGCCGGCCGAGCCGGCGCTGACCTCGATCGTCACCGCGCCGCCGGTGTTCGGCGCCGCCGCCGGCCACGCGGGCACGTCGGCGGTCTGAGGCGCCGCGTTCTCTGCCTGCCGCTCCCTGGCGGCGACGCGCTGGACAACACCGACGGCTTCGTTCTTGCGTGGCGCCTTGCTAAACCACCCCTCTCCCCCACCCTCTCCCCGCGCGGCGAGAGGGAGCCAAGACACCATGCTTGGCCAGCGGTGTTGGCGTATCTCGCCGGCTTCGCCCAGCACGACAACTCCTGCCTGACGGCAACCGGACTCCCCTCTCCCGCCCGCGGGAGAAGGGCTGGGGGAGAGGGCGGGCATCCGCCAGAACGACGACATCCCCTGCGCGCCTGCTGCTTTCTCCACCTTGACATTAAGTTCTCCTATTACGATACTTCAATAATATTCATTCTCATAACGAGAACGAAAAGAGAAGCACCATCGTGGACCTGGCAGAACTCGAGATCTTCCGCGCCGTGGCGCGTGAACAGAGCATCACCCGTGCCGCCAAGCGGCTGGAGCGCGTGCAGTCAAACGTGACCACGCGCGTCAAGCAGCTCGAAGAGAGCCTGGGCGTGGCGCTGTTCCAGCGCGACAGCAAGCGCATGATCCTGACTGCCGAGGGCCACCGCCTGCTGGGCTATGCCGAGCAGATGCTGACGCTGGCCGAGGAAGCGCGCCAGTCGATGCGCGCCGATGCACCCAGCGGCACGCTGCGGGTCGGATCGATGGAAAGCTCTGCGGCAACCCTGCTGCCCCGCCCGCTCGGCCGCTACCACCACGCCTGGCCCGACGTGGCGCTGGAGATCGCCACCGGCACCTCGCGCTTCCTCGCCGACGCCGTGCTGGCCCACCGCCTCGACTGCGCCGTGGTGGCGCACCCGGGGACGGCGGTGCCGTCCGCCATCGATGTCGGCGAACTGGGCGAAGGCCTGGCCGGCACCTACCTGTGCACCGAAGACCTGGTGCTGGTGCTGCCGGCCGACCACCCGGAGGTACGCCGGCCGGAGGACGTGGCACTGCGCCACCTGGCCGCCTTCGCGCGCGGCTGCACCTATCGGCTGTGCGCGGAAGCGTGGCTGGCCGAAGGCGGTGAAGACCTGCGGCAGCGGCTGGCGGTGCGCGAGATGCCGTCCTATCACGCCATCCTCGCCAGCGTCGCAGCCGGAGCCGCCGTCGCCGTGGTGCCGCGCTCGCTGCTGGACCTGCAGCGCCACACCGCGGCCCTCCAGTGCGTGCCGGTACGCCCCGTCCATACCTTCCTGGTCAGGCGCGAGGGATTTTCCACTTCCGCCTACGAGGCCTTCCAGCGGGAGCTGCTGCGCACCTGACCGACCGCTGACCGCCACCGTCCGGCTGCCCGCGCAGGACAGGCCATCCGGCCTGAGCGCGCGGAGCGGCCGCCATCCTGCCCATCACTCGTCAACCTGGAATCCGCGCCATGCACCCTGCCCACCCCACCGACGACCGCCGCGACCTGCTCACCCGGCTCGGCATCACGACTCCGATCATCCAGGCGCCGATGGCCGGCGTCAGCACGCCCGCGCTGGCGGCGGCGGTCTCCGAGGCGGGCGGACTCGGCTCGCTGGGCCTCGGCGCCATGGATGCCGACGCCGCGCGCAAGGCCATCCGCGAGACCCGCGCCCTGACCGCCCGGCCGTTCCAGGTCAACCTGTTCTGCCACGCGGCGGCGCAGGCAAACCCGGCACGGGAGCAGGCCTGGCTCGATTACCTGGCCCCCCATTTCGCCGAGCACGGCGCCGTGCCGCCGGCCGGCCTGCGCGAGATCTACCGCAGCATCCTCGCCGACGACGCCATGCTGGCCATGCTGCTGGAGGAGAAGCCGGCCGTGGTCAGCTTCCACTTCGGCCTGCCGCCGCAGCCGACCATCGACGCCCTGCACGCGGCCGGCATCGTGCTGCTCGCCAGCGCGACCTCGCTGGACGAGGCACGGCAGATCGAGGCCGCCGGCATCGACGCGGTGGTGGCCCAGGGCATCGAGGCCGGCGGGCATCGCGGGATCTTCCAGCCGGCAGGCGAGGACGAGGGGCTGGGCACATTGGCGCTGACGCGGCTGCTGGTGCGCAAGACCGCCCTGCCGGTGATCGCCGCCGGCGGCATCATGGATGGCGCAGGCATCGCCGCGGTGCTGGCACTGGGGGCGCAGGCGGCCCAGCTCGGCACGGCCTTCGTCGCCTGCCCCGAATCGGCCGCCGACGCCGCCTATCGCACCGCGCTGACGGTGCCGCGCCCGCGCCACACCACGCTGACGCGCGCGATCTCGGGGCGCGCGGCGCGCGGCTTCGCCAACCGGCTGACAGCCCTCGGCGCGGCCGCCGAAGCGCCGGCGGTCCCCGACTATCCGATCGCCTACGACGCCGGCAAGGCCCTGCACGCGGCGGCCAAGGCCCAGGGCAGCGCCGAATACGCGGCCCAGTGGGCCGGCCAGGCGGCGCCGCTGGCGCGCGCCCTGCCGGCCGGCGCGCTGGTGGTCCAATTGCACACCGAACTGCACGACACCATCGCCAGCCTCGGCGACCTTGCCGCGCGCATCGGTTGATGTCGCGCGCCGGCCGGCCCTGCGCCTGGCCGGCGGCCTGGACGCGCCGCCGCTCGGGCGGGGGGCGAACGACGTAGCGGACTAGCGCAGCGTTCCTTCCTCGCGCAGCCTGGCCACGCCGGCGCCGTCGATGCCCAGCCACTCGGCCAGCACCGCGTCGGTATCTTCGCCCAGCAGCGGCGGCGCCTTACGGTATTCCACCGGGGTGGCCGACAGGCGCAGCGGGCTGGCCACCGTGGGCGCCGTGCCGGCCAGCGGGTGCGCCAGCGTGCGCGCCAGGCCGCGATGCACCACGTGCGGGTCGGCGAACACCTGGGCGATATCGTTGATGGGACCGCTGGGCACGCCGGCCTCGGCCAGCGCGGCCAGCCACGTATCGCGCGGACGCGTGCGCATGACCGCTTCCAGCTCCGGGATCAGCGCGTCGCGGTTGACGATGCGCTGGCTGTTGGTGGCGAAGCGCGCATCGGTGCCGAGCTCGGCGCGCCCGATCGCCTCGCAATAGGCGCGGTACTGGCTGTCGTTGCCGACCGCCACGATCAGGTGCCCGTCGCTGGCGGCGAAGACCTGGTAGGGCACCACGTTCTGGTGGGCGTTGCCGGCACGGCGCGGCGCCTGACCGGAAGTCAGGTAGTTGAGCGGCTGGTTGGCCAGCATGGCGACCTCGCAATCGAGCAGGGCGATGTCGAGCTGCTGCCCCTCGCCGCTGCGCTGGCGCTCCAGCACGGCGGCCAGGATGGCGACCGTGGCATACATGCCGGTCATCACGTCGACCACGGCCACGCCGGCCTTCTGCGGTCCGCCGCCGGGCAGGTCGTCGCGCTCGCCGGTGATGCTCATCAGCCCGCCCATGCCCTGGATCATGAAGTCATAGCCCGGCCGCGCCGCATAGGGCCCGTCCTGGCCGAAACCCGTGATCGAGCAGTAGATCAGGCGCGGGTTGAGCGCGCGCAGGCTCTCGTAGTCCAGGCCGTACTTGGCCAGGCCGCCGACCTTGTAGTTCTCCACCAGGATGTCGCAGGACGCCGCCATCTCGCGCACCAGGGCACGGCCCGACTCCGTAGTGAAATCGAGCGCTACCGAGCGCTTGTTGCGGTTCATGCTGAGGTAGTAGGCGGCCTCGCTGGTGTCCTCCCCCTGCCCGTCGCGCAGGTAGGGCGGGCCCCAGCCGCGCGTGTCGTCGCCGCGCCCGGGATGTTCGATCTTGATCACGTCGGCGCCGAGGTCGGCGAGGTTCTGGGTGCACCAGGGGCCCGCGAGGACGCGGGTCAGGTCGAGGACACGAAGGCCGTGGAGCGCGGGAAGGCGTGGCATGGCGGCGGAAAGTAGTGTTGGAAACGGACGGAGGAGGCGCAGAGCCTCCTCCAGGCGGCGGCCCTGCCGCGCCTCGGCGTCAGTCGAGGGTGACGTTGGCCTGCTTGACGATGGCGGCCCACTTGCGGTTTTCCGCGTCGAGGAAGGCGGCGTAGTCGGCGGGGCTGCCGGACACCAGGTCGACGCCCTGCTCGGCGAAGCGCTGGCGCAGGTCCGGCGCGTGGGCAATGGCCACCAGCTCCTTGTTCAGGCGCTGCACGATGGCGGCCGGGGTCTTGCCCTGCACGTGGATGCCGAACCAGGCCGTGATGTTGTAGCCCGGCACGCCGGCCTCGGCCATGGTGGGCACGTCGGGCAGCAGCGGCGAGCGCTTCGGGCCGGTCACTGCCAGCGCGCGCAGCTTGCCGGCGCGGATCTGCGGCAGCGCCGTGTTCAGGCTGTCGAACATGAAGGCCGTATGGCCGGCCAGCAGGTCGGCCATGGCGGGCGCGCTGCCCTTGTAGGGGATGTGCGTGAACTCGGTGTGGGTCGACGCGGCGAAGGTGGCCGCGGACAGGTGCGAGGACGAGCCGTTGCCGAAGGAGCCGTAGGTCAGCTTGCCCGGCGCCTGCTTGCCCGCGGCCACCAGGTCGGCGACCGACTTGTAGGGACTGCCGGCGCCGTTGACCACCAGCACGTTATGGCCTTCGGCCACCAGCATCACCGGCGCCAGGTCGGCCTTCGGGTCGTAGGGCAGCTTGCGGTACAGGTGGTTGTTGACCGCGCCCTGCCCGATCGCCGCCAGCAGCAGCGTATAGCCGTCGGGCGCGGACTTGGCGACGAGGTCGGTGGCGATGATGCCGCTGGCGCCCGGCTTGTTCTCCACCACCACCGGCTGCCCCAGCGCCACGGAAAGGCGCTGGGCGATGCTGCGACCGATCACATCGGTCACGCCGCCGGGCGTGAACGGCACCACCAGCTTGATGGGACGGTCCGGATAAGCGGCGTGGACGGCGCCTGCCAGGAAGGTGGTGGTGGCCAGCGCGGCCAGGGCGAGCTTGCGCAGGATGCGTGTCGACACGATCAGAATCCTCCAGTTGGTGTTCTATGCCTTTCCATGCGGCAATCGCCTTCTTTGTGCGATTACCGTGCATCCGTCGGATGCATGGCGAGGCCAGTATTTTCCACAGAAAACAGAGGTTCTTGTATGCCCGTCTTGCGCGGATAGTTCGATTATCGGCCATTGATCGGAGCGACAGGGAAGGCCGCCTCAGGCACCGCTCCGGCACGATGGAAGTGTCTGGGCAGACATGCAGCGGACCGGGTGCGCGCAGTCACCAGGCCACTTTGACGCGCATTTCCCGCACATTGCGGCAGCTTGATCGATCGCCCCTCCCTATTTTGATCGTTTCAATCAAACTCGGGTTAACGATGATAGATTCAACCAGATCATCCACTACAATGACGGAACCGATCGGAACGTGCCGCGCATCGCGACCGAACCGATCAAACCAACGGATCGTGCGGACCTTGCCATCGATGGCAGAGGCCACCCTCGACCGCCCCGCACAACAAGCCGCCCGGCCTTCCATCGGGCGGCGCACATGGCAAGGAGAGCCAAGCATGACCATCTCGTTCCGAGGGATCATCCCCGCCCTGATCACGCCGATGACCCCCGACGAAGCGGTCGACGAAGCCGGCCTGCGCACCCTGGTCGACCGCCTGGTCGACGCCGGTGTCCATGCCCTCTTCGTGCTCGGCACCAACGGCGAATTCATCGCACTGTCCGAAGAAGAGAAGCTGCGCATCGCCCGCATCACCGTGGCGCAGGCGCGCGGCCGCGTGCCGGTGATTGCCGGCACCGGCGCCTATGCCACGCGCGACGTCATCGCCCTCAACAGCAAGATGCTGGACACCGGCGTCGACGCGGTGTCGGTGATCACCCCTTACTTCAACGGCGCCACCCAGGCGGAACTGGTCGAACACTACCGTGCCATCGCCGCCGCCACCTCCCTGCCGGTCATGCTCTACACCATCCCGGCCAAGGCCGGCGTGACGCTGACCATCGACTCCGTGCGCCGCCTCGCCGAGGTACCGAATATCCGCGGCATCAAGGACAGCGGCGGCGACTTCGACCGCCTGCTGCAACTGATCAACCTGCGCCGCGACGACTTCGCCGTCTTCACCGGCACCGACTCGATGATCCTGTGGACGCTGATCGCCGGCGGCGACGGCGCCGTGGCGGCCACCACCAATGCCGTGCCGGGCGTCGTGATGTCGATCTGGAACCGCTTCCAGGCCGGCGACATCGCCGCCGCGCGCGCGGCCCAGGAATCGCTGCGCGCGCTGCGCGACGCCTTCGCCCTCGGCACCATGCCGGTGGTGCTGAAGACCGCCGCCGAGATGCTCGGCATGCCCGCCGGCCCCGCCCGCGCTCCGGCCCGACCGCTCGACGCCAAGACCCGCGAGCGCCTGGCCGAGGCCCTGTCCGTCTACCGCACCGCCGCCGCGCGCTGAGCCCGCGGCGCCCGACCCAGCCACCGGATCCGGCCATGACCACCACCTACCATTTCCAGACCGTCAAGCACCTCGTGCACGGCACCGGCAGCCTCGACCTGCTGCCCGAAAAGCTGGCCCTGCTCGACCGCCCGGTCGCGCGCCTGGCCCTGATCACCCAGCCGGTGATGGAAGAGAACGGCACCATCGCGCGCGTGGTCGCGGCGCTGGCGGCACGCGACGTCGAGGTGCGCGTCGTGCGCGGCGTCGAGCCGGAGCCGACCATCGAGAACATCGAGACCGTGTTCCGCGAGCAGATCGCGCCGTTCGCGCCGCAGGCCGTGCTGTCCATCGGCGGCGGCAGCGTGCTGGACGCGGCCAAGCTGTTCGCCGTGCGCCTGACCAACGACGCCCCGCTGCGCGACTGGCTGGGCATCGACCGCATCGCCCACCCGGGCGTGCCGATGATCCTGGTGCCGACCACCGCGGGCACCGGCTCCGAGGTCACCCCCAACGCCATCGTCACGCTGCCGGACGAGGCCCTCAAGGTCGGCATCGTCAGCCGCCACCTGCTGCCGCAGCTGGTGATCCTGGACGCCGCGCTGACCTTCGACCTGCCGCAGCCGATCACGGCGGCGACCGGCGTCGATGCCTTCGTGCATGCGCTGGAGTCCTATATTTCCACCAAGGCCAATCCGGTCAGCGATATGTTCGCGCTGGAATCGATGCGGCTGATCGGCGCCAACATCGTCATCGCCTACCGCGACGGCCACGATGCGCCGGCGCGCGAGGCCATGATGCTCGGCTCGATGTACGGCGGGCTGGCCCTGACCGCCGCCGGCACCGCCGCCGTGCACGCACTGGCCTACCCGCTGGGCGGCATGTTCCATATCACGCACGGGGTCGCCAATGCCATGCTGCTGCCGCATGTGATGGCCTTCAACGCGAGCGCGGTCGCCGGCCGCCTGGCCACCGTGGCGCGCACGCTGGGCATCGCCGACGCCGCCACCGGCGAGCAGGCCGCCACCCAGGCGCTGATCGCCCGCCTGGCGGAATGGACCGAAGTGCTGCGCATTCCGCAGGACCTGCGCCGCTACGGCGTGTCCGAGGCGGACGTGCCGGCACTGGCCGTGGCCGCCTCCAAGGTCACGCGCCTGATGGCCAACAATCCCAAGCCGATGTCGCTCGCCGATATCGAGGCGGTCTACCAGCGCCTGCTGCCGTGAACGCTCCCGCCATCCGCGCCCGCCTGCTGATCGTCGCCGACGACCTGTCCGGCGCCGCCGACTGCGCCGTCGCCGGCACCCGCCTGGGCCTGCGCAGCGCCGTGCTGCTGCACGCGGGCGCCGCCTGCCCGGCCGGGCAGGACGTGCTGGCGGTGGATGCCGATTCGCGCCGCGCGGCGCCGGCCGAGGCCGCCCGGCGCCAGCTCGATGCCTGGCAGGCACTGGCCGGCGCCGGCACGCGCCTGTACAAGAAAGTCGACTCGACGCTGCGCGGCAACGCCGCCGCCGAGATCGCCGCCCTGGTGCCGCTGGCCGGGCTGGCCATCGTCGCCCCGGCCTATCCGGCCACCGGCCGCACCACCCGCGATGGCCGCCAGTGGCTGCACGGCGTGGCGGTCGAGCAGACCGAGGTGTGGCGCAATGAAGGCATCCCGGGACGCGCCGACCTTGGCGCGATGCTGCGCGCACAGGGGCTGCGCACGGCGCTGCTGCCGCTGGAGGCGATCCGCGCCGGCCGGCCGGCGCTCGCCGCCCGCTTCGCCGCGCTGCAGGCCGAAGGAATCCAGGCCGTGGTCTGCGACGCGCTGGGCGAGGATGACCTCGCGCACATCGCCACCGCATCGGCCGCGCTGCAGCGTG
>JABLTH010031886.1_pt1 | contig 12170 bp, 11 predicted proteins | sample 7875711 | NCBI WGS metagenome assembly JABLTH01 (sample SAMN14941262, study PRJNA633318) | bioreactor metagenome | isolation source: bioreactor | place: China | collected 2019-03-05 | reverse complement strand
GGTGCCTGCGCACCTGACGTGGGGACTCGAAGGGCCTGGCTTGCAAGCCAGGCCGGGGTCGCGCCAGTGTGACCGAGTCCTCGTCCGGGCACCGGAGGTTAGTGCGCGACCGCCCGCTTGCGCTGCCGCTTGACCTCATACATACGCATGTCGGCCAGCTTCAGCGCGCTTTCCGTGCTGAGGCCGATCGGATCGAGCGAGACCACGCCAACGCTGGCGCCATCGTATGCGAGCGCCTGGCCGCCCAGCACATAGTGCCCCGCGGTGGCCGCCGTAACGCGTGCCTGCAGCAGCCGCGCGGCACGTTCGGCCTCGCCCGCCTCCGGCGCCAGCTCCGGACCGACAAAGACGAATTCATCTCCGCCGATCCGGCTCAGCATGTCCATCACGCGCAGGCTCGAAGCCAGCCGGCGCGACACCTCCTGCAGGAATATGTCTCCCGCCTGGTGGCCATACCGGTCGTTGATCGCCTTGAAGCCATCGAGATCGATGCAGCCGACCAGCACCTTGGAACGCTCACGCACGGCCCGCGCCAGCAGACGCTGCAGTTCGTCGAGCAAGGCGCGGCGATTGGGCAGGCCGGTGAGGGCATCGGTCAAGGCATAGGCAGCCAGGCGCTCGTTGGCGGCGCTCAGGCGCGCCAGCAGCGCTTCGCGCTCGACGAAGTTGGCGACGATGCTGGAGAACAATTGCAGCACGGACTGCGCCGCCGGCGGCAGCGGCTGGCGGTCGGCAGATGCCGCACACAAGGTACCGAGCAACTCGCCATCCTCGGCCCGCACCGGTGCGCTGACATAGGTCTGGATGCCGAGCTGGCGCGCAGCCCCGGAGTCGCCCCAGCAGCCCGGCACATCGTCGGTGACCATCCTTCCCGCATCGAGCGCCCGCTTGCACAAGGTGTCCGCCCAGGGCACCGACAGTCCCTCGGGTATCGTCATGCTGCCCGTGTTGCGGGCGAACCGTACGTGCTGGACGTTCTCGACCAGATCGACCGACGTCAGGTACGTCGATTCCAGGCCGGTCACCTCGCCCAGCATTTCCAGCAAGGGCCGCGTCAGTTGTTCGATGGTCTTGGCTGCCGGCAGCGTCGCCGACAGCTGGCTGAGAATGGAATCCAAAGTGAGAGCCTCTCGGCGTGGGTGGCGGTCAGTACGGGCCGGCAGCGGTGCCACGCCACCGCCGGCTCGCGGGGACACTCCCCGCGCAGCAGCTATGGTGCATGAAACGGCCGTTTGCCCGCCAACTTTAGCCGCAATGCCGGCCACGGAGCTGTCGCCGCCGGGGAGTCTACAATAGCGTTTCCCGGGCCCGCGCGGCCCGCCAGCGAGGAGTCCCCCCGTGAACATGCAGCGACTACCGGCCATCGCGCTGCTGGCCCTCGCCGCCCTGGCGTGCAGCCTGCCGACGCAGGCCGGCGTGCACGAGGCAGCACACGACATCAAGGAAGGGACCAAGGAGGCCGTCCACAAGACCGGCGAAGCCGCGCGCGAGGCCGGCCACGGCATCGCGCACGCGACCAAGGCGGTCGGGCATGGCATCGCCCATGCCACGCGCGAAGGCGTCCACGCCGTCAAGCACGCCTTCCACAAGGATGAGCGATAGCGTGGCCACGGCCGGCATGAGCCGCACCGCCTGCACACCTTCCTGACGACCCGCTTCGGCCTGGTCGCCGATCCTGGAGCGCGCGGCGACGGCAGACCTGTTTTCTCGGCACGGTCGACTGGCGACCCGGCAGCTCGACCCGCATCCTGCGGGCGCAATGGCAGGCGGATCGTGTATTGCGCCTTCGCCTGTGCCCGTCCTCGGCCAACAACAACAGCGTGTTCGTGACGCTGCCGGCCAGAAGAGCTCATTCATGCCATCGGCAGCGCGATTGCGCTCTGGCACGCCGCAGCGGCGGCCAGCCGCGAGCGCCATGCCACCTAGCAAGCGGCGCAGGGCTACGACGTCGCGCCTTCGCCGTTCCTGACATCCATCACGAAGCGGTCGCGCCCTGCCCGCTTGGCGCGGTACATGGCCGCGTCGGCCTTCTGCACCAGGGCATCGAGCCGCGCCACCGCGGGCCGCTCGCAGGCAGCGCCCACGCTGATGGTGACGAAACGCTGGCCGGCGACGCCGCCGTGCGCCAGCCCGAGCGCACGCACCGCCAGCACCAGGCGCTCGCCCACCGCGCGCGTTTCCGCCGCCGTGCCGCCAGGCAGCACTACAGCGAATTCCTCGCCGCCCAGGCGCGCGCAGAAGCCGTCCGGCCGGGCGACGATGCCGGCGATCGCACCGGCCACCTGGCGCAGGCAGGCGTCGCCCGCGACGTGGCCATGCAGGTCGTTGTATGGCTTGAAGTTGTCGACATCGAGCACCAGCAGGCCGATCGAGGTGCCCTGCTCGCAGGCCTCGGCCACCGCGGCCTGCCCTTCACGCTCGAAATAGCGCCGGTTGAACAGGCTGGTCAGCACATCGTGTTCGAGATCCGCCGCCATGCGCGACAGGCGCTCCTCGGTGGCGCCAAGCCGCACGGTCAGGGCCAGTTCACGCGAGCGGTACTGGCTGACGTCGCGCAGGAAGGCGAGCGTGCCGACCACCTTGCCATCGAGGCGGCGCACCGTCTCCAGCGACACCTCGTACTCGGTCCCGGCTTCCGTGCGCGGTACCAGGCCCGGTGGCGTGCCATCGCCCGCCTGTGCCACCAGCACCGCCCATTCGGCCGGCACCGCCTCGCCCGGGCGCAGGGCTGGCAACATGCGCGCCGCGGCGGGGTTGAAATCGACGATGCGCAGGTCGGTGCTGACCACCACGCAGCCTTCGCGCAATGAATCGAACACGCGCAGCCGCGCGTAGTGGGCGATGTCGTCCAGGTGGGGGCGCAGCGCGCACAGCCACAGCAGCGCGCTCATCAGCGAGAAGGTGGCCGGAGTCAGGTCGCCGCCGAGCGGCCCGGTCCAGCGCAGCATGTAGGCCAGGTGGGCCAGCAGCGGCAGCACCAGGCTGCCGGCCAGCACCGCGCGCCCGGCCCGCGTCAGGCTGCCATTCGGCACGCGCGCGGTCAGCAGGAAATAGAGGCTGAAGAAGAGCAGGCCGTAGGTCCACGCGGCCGCCGCGAAGTAGGCGGGGCCATGCGAGAACACCGCCACCGGCAGCACGCCGCCGGGCGTGGTCGTGATAGCGCTCCAGATCAGGTGGTGCCGCTCGTTGGTGAAGACCAGGGCGAGCATCAGCAAGGCCACCAGCACCGGCACCGACAACAGCGACCAGCGGATGACGTGGCGCGGCCGGCTGATCTGCACCATGGCGCAGAGCCAGCCGATGGGCACCGCGGCGATGCCGAGGTACTGGAACTTGGCCCACCAGATGCGATCGGCCAGGTCGAGCGCGTTGACCTCCATCAGCCGGCCCCCGCTCCAGATCGCCGCGCCGGCCGTCAGCACCAGGAAGGACTTGACGGTGGGATCATCCCGGCGCGACCAGGCAGCCACGGCTACGCCAAGGCTGCCGACCACCGCGAAGGCGAGGCACAGGATGAGTATGTACGAGGGCATCCGACGAGACGATTATGCGGGGCAGCGCGCGGCCGAGCCGAGTCGGACGAATTATATGCGCGACCAGCGCCCCGCCGGCCGCCGGGGCGGAATGCCATGAATGCACGGCCAGGCATGGCATCGCCGGCTGCGCCGATTACAATATCGCCTTTGCCGCCGCGCCCCGTGCGACCCGCGCGGCACCCGATCGCCGTCCGCCATGTCCCTGATCCTCCAAAGCCTCGCCCCGCTCGCCCCCGCCGATCTCGACGCCATCCGCTCCCTCGCCCAGGCTCCGGGCCTGTCGCTGCGCAGCGACACCGTGGCCGGCGCCGCAGACAGCGCGCCGCTCACGCCCGCGCTGCGCGAAGCGCTCGATACGTACTGCGGCCCGCGCGCCATCGACTGGGCCATCGTGCCGGACGGCCGCGCCCTGTCCGACTTCCGCCTGGTGGCGATGGACATGGACTCGACCCTGATCACCATCGAGTGCATCGATGAGATCGCCGACTTCTGCGGCCTCAAGGCCGAGGTCTCGGCCATCACCGAGGCGGCCATGCGCGGCGAGATCACCGACTTCAACGAGAGCCTGCGGCGCCGCGTCGCGCTGCTCAAGGGCCTCGACGCCAGCGTGCTCGACCGCGTCTACGACGAGCGCCTGCGCCTGTCGCCGGGCGCCGAACGGATGCTGCAGACGGTGCAGGCGCTCGGCCTGCGCACGCTGCTGGTCTCGGGCGGCTTCGTGCATTTCACCGAGAAGCTCAAGGCGCGGCTGCGGCTGGACTTCACCCGCGCCAATACGCTGGAAATCGTCGACGGCAAGCTGACCGGCCAGGTGGTCGGCGAGATCGTCAATGCGGACGTCAAGGCCCGCACGGTACAGGAAGTGTGCTCGGAGATCGGCGCGCAGCCCGGGCAGGCCATCGTCATGGGCGATGGCTCGAACGACCTGAAGATGATGGCGGTGGCCGGCCTCTCGGTCGCCTTCCGCGCCAAGCCGGTGGTGCGTGCGCAGGCCAGCGTCGCCTTCAACCACGTCGGCCTGGACGGACTGCTGCAGTTGTTCCCGCACTGAGCGGGACGCCGCCGGGGGGCAACCGACCTCCCCGGCCCGGCCTACCTCCGCCCTGGCTTGCCGTACGCCGCGCTTCGCGGCCGTGCGCCGCCGCCCCTTCGCGCCACCCTTCCCCGCCCCTTCCCCGCCCCTTCCCCCACCGTCCCTCCTCGTTCCCCTCGCGTTCACCTTGCGTCATGAAATGCGAATCACTATCATTTCTATTTTTAGGAAATAGCTGATCCATTCATGCTCGCGCTTGCCGCCCTGTGCTGCCTCGCCGCGGCCTGCTGCCTCTACCTGGCGGCGCCGAACCAATTGCTGCTCCCCCCGCCCGCGAGCCCCGCTGCCGCGCGCAGGCGGCACCGCGCTGGGCTGGTCCTGGGCACGCTGCTGGCGCTGCTGGGACTGGTGCTGTGGCGGCAGGCCCTGGGCTGGCCCGCGGCGGTTTCGGCGACGCTGGTCGCCGTGCCTTGTAGTCTGAGCCTGTGCCCCTTCTTCGGTGCCTATGCTTTCAGCCGGCGCCAGCACGGCCTGCCGGCGCGCCGGGCGCATGCGGGAGGCCGGGCATGAGCGCCGGCATGGGAACGAAATGGCTGGCCGGCACGCTGCTCGGCCTGCCACTGGCCATCGCCGCCTGCGGCCTGGGCGCCAGGCTCACCCCCGGCGGCTGGGAGCGCGGAGCGGTGATCGCGGTGACGGCCTGCCTGCCCTTGTGGGTGGCCGTGATCTCGGCCAGCGTGCTGTTCCGCAGCAGCCGCGCCGCCTGGCTGTGGCTGCTGGCCGGCAACCTGCTCGCCTTCGGCGCGCTGGCGGTGGCCCGAACCCTCACCGCCATGGGAGGCACGGCATCATGAAGGCCGCCACCCTGCGCCTGTACCAGACCCTGCACACCTGGGTCGGCCTGATGGCCGGCTGGGCCCTGTTCATCGCCTTCTTCGCCGGCGCCCTCACGGTCTTCCACGAGGAACTGCACAGCTGGCAGAGCGTGCACCGTGCCCGGCATGCGGCCGCCGCGCCCGCCGGCGCCCCTGACGGCGCCAGCGTCGACCGCTTCGTGCAAGCGCTGGTGGCCAGCCATCCCGCGGCCGCCGCCAGCGTCTACGTGAGCCTGCCCACGGCCGGCGAGCCGGAGCTCTCGGCCTACTGGCAGGAAAAGAACGGCGCCTGGCAGTTCACGACCGCCAGCCGCCTGGCTGCCGGCAAGACCTCGCCTGCCGAGACGTCGCTCGAGCGCGTGCGCGGCGAACTGGCCAACTTCCTCAACTCCCTGCACTACTCGCTGGGCCTGTCGGACGCCGGCATGTACCTGATGGGGGCGATCAGCGTGCTGTACGGACTGGCCCTGGTGTCGGGCGTGCTGCTGCACCTGCCGCGCCTGAAGAAGGACCTGCTGGCGGTGCGTCCCGGGCGCAACCTGAAGCGCTTCTGGATGGACGCGCACAATGTGCTGGGCCTGTTCAGCCTGCCCTTCCACCTGGTCTTCGCCGTGACCGGCGCCATGTTCTGCCTGTCGATGGTGCTGGTGATGGCATTCGACACGCTGGCCTTCGACGGCAAGCTGATGCCGGCGGTGCCCCGCCTGACGGCGGCCGCCCCCGAGGTGGACAGCGCCGGCCGGCCAGCGCCGCTGCTGCCGGCCGCCACCCTGCTGGCCGCCGCGCGCGCAGGCGGCGGCACGGCCTTCACACCGACCTCGATCCGCTACCAGCGCATCGGCGACGCCAACGCGGTGGCCGAGGTGCGCGGCAACGCGGACGGCGCGCTGGGCAGCTATGGCTCGATCGCGCTGCACGCGGCGGCCGGGCAGCCGCGCAGCGGCCAGGTCATGGGCGACCAGACCCCGGCCGGCCGCGATACCAACCATGCGGTCTACAGCGCCATGTACGGCCTGCACTTCGGTACCTTCGGCGACGTCGCGCTGCGCTTCGTCTACCTGGTGGCCGGGCTGGCCGGGGCCTTCCTGTTCTATTCGGGCAACCTGCTGTGGATCGAGTCGCGCCGCAAGCAGCGCCAGGCCGTGCAGCCGCGTGTGCACAAGCTGCTGGCACAGGCCACCGTGGGCGTCTGCCTGGGCTGCTGCCTCGGCGTAGCGGCCGCCTTCAGCGGCGCCCTGCTATGGCCTGAGCGGCCGGCCGCTCAGGTCTACTTCCCGGTCTTCCTGGCCGCACTGGCCTGGTCGCTGCTGCGCCAGCCGGCGCGTGCGGCACTCGACCTGCTCTACGCGACCGTCGCCGCGACGGCGCTGATCCCGGTCTGCAGTGCGCTGGTGGCGGGCGATCCGTTCTGGCGCGCCGCCCAGCGCGGCGACTGGGCCGTGGCCGGCTTCGACATCGGCGCCCTGGCCATGGCCTGCGGCTTTGCCGCACTGGCCCATGCCACCCGCAAGCGTGCCCGCAGCGGCCCCTTGGACTCCGTCTGGGCCCTGCCCCCGGCCCGGCCGGACGGCGCGACAGGCGTGGCCGCCACGGCGCCGCCAGTCCTGCCCGGGCCGCCGCCACGCCACTGACGGCGCAAGGCGGCGCGGGGCCATACAGGCCCCACCGCCCCCGCTCATGCGCTCATGCGCTCATGCGCCCAGCTTGGTTTCCAGCGCGCGGCGCAGGTCGGCGATCAGGTCGCGCGTGTCCTCCAGCCCGATGTAGAGCCGCACCAGTTCGCCGGCATGCTGCCAGCCCTCCGGCGGCCAGCTGCCCGCCGGGCGCATCGACGGCACGTGGTAAGGCACGGCCAGGCTGTGCGCCCCACCCCACGACCAACCGATGGCAAAGCGCTCCAGCGCCTCTACGAAGGCGTCCACCTGCGCGCGCGTGTAGCGCTCGTGCAGCACGATGGCGAAGAGGCCGGTGGCGCCGCTGAAGTCGCGCCGCCAGAAGGCATGGCCCGGGCAGTCCTGCAATGCCGGATGGAGGACCTTGACCACCTCCGGCCGCTGGCTCAGCCATTCGGCCACCTCACGTGCCGCGCGGTCATGCGCGGCCAGCCGCACCGGCAGGCTGGGCAAGGCGCGCAGCACCAGGAAGCAATCGTCGGCGGAAACACCCCAGCCCATCAGCATGCGGGTGCGCTTCAAGCGCGCGTGCAGCGCCTCGTCGCGGCTCAGCACCGCGCCCATCAGCACGTCGCTGCCGCCCGACTGGTACTTGGTCAGCGCCTGCACCGAGATATCGATCCCCTTGTCGAAAGGGCGGAAGTACAGGCCCGCCGACCAGGTGTTGTCGATGGCCGTCAGCACGCCGCGCTCGCGCGCCGCCGCCACGATGGCCTCGCTGTCCGGCACCTCCATGGTCACCGAACCGGGCGACTCCATCCAGATCAGGCGCGTATTGGGCCGGATCAGGGCGGCGATGCCGGCACCGATCATCGGATCGTAGTAGCGCACCGTCACGCCGAAGTCGCGCGCCAGCCATTCGCCGTGCTCGCGGTTGGGTCCGTAGACGTTGTCGGGCACCAGCACGTCGTCGCCGCTGCGCAGCAGCGCGAAGTAGACCAGCGAGATGGCAGCCAGGCCCGACGGCAGCAGCAGCGTATCGCGTGCGCCCTCCAGCTTGGCGAGGTGCTGGCACAGTGCCTCGCTGGTCGGCGTGGCATGGAGGCCGTAGCGCCAGTAGGTGGTGCCGGCATCGCCGTGCGCACGCAGTTCGGCGAGATTGCGGAAGACCACGGTGGAACCGCGCCAGGTGGGCGGCGAAAAGGAATCGAATCCCGGCGGGATCTGCAGGCCGGGCTGGACGGCGAGCGTCTGCGGATAGGCGCCGTCGTCATCGGACGGCACGGCGCTGGTGGACGGGTCGGTCGGGGTCTGGTCGGACACGGCGGCTTCCTTGTCTGGCGCACGCCCGCTTCGCCGCCCCGGCACGCATCGCGCCGCGCGGCGCCAGCGGGGGAACGGCGCCGCGGCGCGCCCGTTGCTCGATGCGCCTGCGCGGCGGACGCGCAGGCAATCCAAGAGTCCGGAGATCCGGGCGGATCCCCGGTCAGGTGATCGAAAAGGCTTCGAGCTTACCAGCAATCGCCGCGCCCTCCCACCCGTGGTGGTGGCGCGGCGCAGGATGACGAATCCGCGCGGCTAGCGCGGCGTGATCGACGACTTGGGCGGCGGCGGCGCGTAGGTGATGCCGCTGGACGGCCGCATGTCGAACGGCGGGATCACCAGCAGGCCCAGCGGCCGGATCATGAAGGGCAGCACGATGGCGGGATTGAGGGCGTCGGTCCAGGTGCCGCGCACTACGCCGGCCGCATCGATCTGCCCTTCCCAGTTGCCGGTGACGTGGGTGCCGTCATCCGACTCCTCCATCAGGAAGCCGCCGTTCTCGTATTCGCCCGCCAGCAGGCGCACGCCCGGCCGGTTGCCGAAAGCGTACTCGCCGTGCACGCTGTCGCGCTCGTCCGGCTTGGGACCGAGGCGCAGCCGTACCGGCTGGTCGCCGAGCGTGCCGGCGTAGACCGGCAGCCTGGCGTATTCGGGGCGCGGCGCCAGCGGCGCCGCCTGCCCGGTGGACAAGGTGGTGCCACGGCGCGACTCGCCATCGCGGATGGCCTGGTTCAGGCCCAGCGCGCCGTCGACGGGTGCCGGCACCACCGGCATCGCGGTGCCGCCCGTCGACAATTCGGTGCCACCGGCGGCCAGGGCCGGCACGGCCGCCGCAAGTCCGGCACAGCACAGCAGCAGGGCCGGCAGCAGGCGGCCGGCGCGTCCGCGGCCCGCCGGCGCGGCCGGCTCGGCCCGGCCGGGGAACGTGCGCTGGCAGCCCATGCCGTGCCGCATGCTTACAGGCGCTCGAAGATGGCGGCGATGCCCTGGCCGCCGCCGATGCACATGGTCACCAGGGCGTAGCGGCCTTGCACGCGTTGCAGCTCGTACAGGGCTTTCACCGTGATCAGCGCACCGGTGGCGCCGATCGGGTGGCCCAGCGAAATGCCCGAACCGTTCGGGTTGACCTTGGCGGGATCCAGGCCCAGCGTCTTGGTGACCGCGCACGCCTGTGCGGCGAAGGCTTCGTTGGCCTCGATCACGTCCAGGTCGGCCACCGACAGGCCCGCGCGCTCCAGCGCCTTGCGCGTGGCCGGCACCGGACCGATACCCATGGTCTTCGGGTCGACCCCGGCGTGGCCGTACGAGACCAGGCGAGCCAGCGGCTTGAGGCCGCGCCGCTCGGCTTCGGCGCGCTCCATCAGCACGACCGCGGCAGCAGCGTCGTTCAGGCCCGAGGCATTGCCAGCCGTGACCGTGCCGTTCTCCTTGGCGAAGACCGGCTTGAGCTTGGTCATGTCGTCCAGGGTGGCGTCATGGCGCACGTGCTCGTCGGTGTCGAACTGGATATCGCCCTTGCGCGACTTGAGGGTGACGGGGACGATCTGGTCCTTGAAGTAGCCCGCCTTGATCGCCGCCGAAGCGCGGCGGTGCGATTCCAGCGCGGCCTCATCCTGCTGCGCGCGCGAGATGTCGTACTCCTTGGCGACGTTCTCGGCGGTCACGCCCATGTGGATGGTGTGGAACGGGTCGTGCAGCGCGCCCAGCATCATGTCGATCAGCTTGGCATCGCCCATGCGCGAGCCCCAGCGCGCGGCCGGCGCCAGGTAGGGAGCGCGGCTCATGCTCTCGGCACCGCCGCCGATGGCCACGTCGGTATCGCCCAGCAGGATGGTCTGCGCCGCGCTGACGATGGCCTGCAGGCCCGAGCCGCACAGGCGGTTGACGGTCAGGGCCGGCGCGTCGATGGTGACGCCGCCGTTGACGGCCGCCACGCGGGACAGGTACATGTCCTTGGGCTCGGTCTGGATGACGTTGCCGAACACCACATGGCCGACGTCGCCGCCGTCCACTTTGGCACGGGCCAGCGCTTCACGCACCACCAGGGCGCCCAGCTCGGTCGGGGCCAGGTCCTTCAGGCTGCCGCCGAAGGTTCCGATCGCGGTACGAACGCCGCTGACTACCACCACTTCACGCGTCATGTCTCGTCTCCAAGAGGTTATGTTGCGGTGCACAGTATAGCGCCGCCCGGCCGGAATCGAACGGTCGTACTTTTACCTAATGCGGCATTGCGGTAGCGCAATAAAAGTGGCGCATAGAGCGCGCAAATCCCTTCGAAAACCTCAGATCTCGCCCCACAGATCGTGGCCATCGGCGCCCGTGATGCGCACGTCGACGAACTCGCCAACGCGGTAGCGCTGGGAATGACGCGTGACAGGGGCGATGTAGACCAGGCCATCGATCTCCGGCGCATCGGCCGCCGAGCGCCCGATACCGCCGTCCTGGTTGATCTCGTCGACCAGCACGCGCAGCGTCTGGCCGACCTTGCGCTGCAGGCGCCGTGCCGACACCGCCTCGGCCACCTCCATGAAGCGCGCGCGGCGTTCCTCGCGCACCTCGTCGGGCAGCGCGCCAGGCAGCTCATTGGCCGTGGCGCCTTCCACCGGCGAATAGGCGAAGCAGCCAACGCGATCCAGTTCGGCCTCGGCAATGAAGTCCAGGAGGGTCTGGAACTCTTCCTCGGTCTCGCCCGGGAAGCCGGCGATGAACGTGCTGCGGATGGTCAGCTCCGGGCACACCGCGCGCCAGGCGCGGATGCGGTCCAGCGTCTTCTCGGCGTTGGCCGGGCGCTTCATGCGCTTGAGCACATCGGGATGGGCATGCTGCAGCGGCACGTCCAGGTAGGGCAGCACGCCCTCCTGCGACATCAGCGGGATGATCTCGTCCACATGCGGATACGGATAGACGTAGTGCAAGCGCACCCAGGCACCGTACCGGCGTGCCAGCTCGCCCAGCGCCGCCACCAGCTCGGTCATGCGGGTCTTGAGCGGGCGGCCGTCCCAGAAGCCGGTGCGGTACTTGACGTCGACGCCGTAGGCGCTGGTGTCCTGCGAGATCACCAGCAGCTCCTTGACGCCCGACTTGAACAGGTTCTCGGCCTCCAGCATGACCTCCGCCACCGGACGCGAGACCAGGTCACCGCGCATCGACGGGATGATGCAGAAGGAACAACGATGGTTGCAGCCCTCGGAAATCTTCAGGTAGGCGTAATGCTTGGGCGTGAGCTTGATGCCAGCCGCCGGCACCAGGTCCGTGAACGGGTCATGCGGCTTGGGCAGATGCGTGTGCACCGCCTGCATCACCTCGTCCAGCGCATGCGGACCGGTCACGGCCAGCACCTTCGGGTGCACGCTGGTGATGATGTCGTTGCCGCTCGCGTCCTTCTTCGCTCCCAGGCAGCCCGTGACGATGACCTTGCCGTTCTCGGTCAGCGCCTCGCCGATGGCATCCAGGCTCTCCTGCACCGCCTCGTCGATAAAACCGCAGGTGTTCACCACCACCAGGTCGGCACCGTCGTAGGTGCCGCTGATGGCATAGCCCTCGGCGCGGAGCTGGGTGATGATCTGCTCGGAGTCGACCAAGGCCTTCGGGCATCCAAGGCTCACGAAGCCCACATTGGGGATATGGTCTTTCTTGGTCGTTGATTCTGCGGGGTTTTTCACGGTCACATCCAGATGTGGGGCGGGCGAGGCGGGGCATGGCCGCCTGGCGGTACAAGGCCAACCGCGCATTTTAACCGTTTGCGAAAATTTCTCGGCGCCTGATCCCCGACATGGGCTGGCGGACCTGC
>JABLTH010006822.1_pt1 | contig 12183 bp, 10 predicted proteins | sample 7875711 | NCBI WGS metagenome assembly JABLTH01 (sample SAMN14941262, study PRJNA633318) | bioreactor metagenome | isolation source: bioreactor | place: China | collected 2019-03-05 | reverse complement strand
AGATCTGGAGCGTCGGCCTGACCCCACCGTCGGGATGTTCGTGACGGTGGAGCGCGGCGGTGCCGAACGCATCATGGGCGTGAGCGTTGCCATGCCGATCGGTTCAGTGCATCGTCGCTCTGCGGCGCTGGCGGCTGCTGCCGAAGCGGAAGCGGCTGCCCGGCGCAGATTGGGTTCCGAGCGTCGGCTGGGTGCCGAATTCGACGTGCTCTATGGCAACTTGCAAGGCAAACGGGCGAGCGCGCAAGCCCAGATGGAAGCGGTTACGCTGCAAAAAAGCGCATCCGACAGGGCAACGCGTTCATATCGCGCAGGTGAGTCGGGCTTGACTGAACTACTGGCAACGCGCCGTAGTCTAGCGGAGGCCCTGCTGGCCGAGCGGCTCGCCCGTGTCGACCTGCTCGAGGCAGACAGCCGCCTCAAGCTCGATCTGCACCGGATGTGGGACTTTGACGATTGACCTGCTCCAGCCTTACCCCTCACTCAACACATTCTGGATAACGCTATGCAATCCGAACCGAAATACTCCCTCACCATGCGCTCGCTCCATTGGCTCGTGGTTCTGGCGGTGTCGATCGCCGTCGTCGCCATCGAAATCATGGATTTCTTCCCGAAAGGCAGCACCGAGCGTGCCGCTCTGTTCATGCTCCATCAGACAGCGGGGCTCTCCGTGTTCGCCCTGATGGTGTTGCGTCTGCTGGCCCGGGTGGGCACGCAGGCACCGCCTCCCGTCCCGGGCACACCGCTGGTGCAGCTTGTAGCGCGACTCACGCACGGCGCGCTCTATGCCCTGATGGTCGGCATGCCCGTTTTGGGCGTGCTGGCACTGGCTTTGGCAGGTAAGCCGATTCAACCATTCGGACTGGATCTGACGCTGGCGTTGGCGCAGGACAAGTCGTTGGCCCACTTGGCCAAGGAAATTCATGAGTCGGGCGCGACGGTCGTCTATATCGTGGTCGGGCTGCATGCCGCCGCGGCGCTCTGGCACGAGTTCATCCTGAAGGATCGGCTGCTGCGCCGCATGATCTAGCGCACATGAAAACTGCGCCGACAAGAGGCTAGACGATGCACTCTCCGCGCTTGCTCGCCAACGTTGCATTGCTCGCCTTGTCGGTGCTGACCATGGCGGCGGGGTTATGGGCACGGTACCTCGGTGCCGATGCGCTGGCGCGGCAACTCTGGTTGATTGGCATCGTCCCGAACTGGCTGGCGCTGGTCGTCACGATTATTCGGTCACTGGTGCGACGGCAGGCCGGCGTGGACATTTTGGCGGTCTTGGCGATCACCTTTTCACTCTGGTCGGGCGAGGTGCTGGTCGCGGCGGTCATTGCGTTGATGCTCGCGACGGGCCGCACGTTGGAAGACTTTGCCCAGGCGCGTGCGCAACGCGAGATGACTGCGTTGCTGGGCCACGCACCCAAGCGGGCCAATCGCTTCGACGGCGGGCAGTGGCACCAGGTCGGTCTGGAACAGGTGCAAGCGGGTGACCGCCTGCTGGTGCGGCACGGCGAAGTCGTACCGGTGGATGGCACTTTGTCCGGGCCTGCCGATCTGGATGAATCCACATTGACAGGAGAATCGGTCACCCGCCATCGCCTGGCGGCGGATGCCATTTGCAGCGGCGTGCTGAATGTAGGCGCCGCGTTCGAAATGATCGCCAGTGCGTCTGCCGAAAGGAGCACGTTTGCGGGCGTTGTCCGGCTGGTCAGTGCGGCGCAGGCGGAACGCAGCCCCTCCGTGAGGCTGGCTGACCGGTACGCTTTTGCCTTTGGGGGCGTCGCCGTTTTCCTGGCGGGGGCCAGCTGGATCCTCACCGGTGATTCGGCGCGTTGTCTTGCCGTGCTCGTCGTGGCCACGCCGTGCCCGCTAATCCTGGCGGTGCCTGTCGCCATCGTGTCGGGCCTGTCGCGTTGCGCCAAGCGGGGCGTGCTGGTCAAGGGCGGTGGCGCGCTGGAGAGGCTGGCGTTGGCCGACACGCTGTTCTTCGACAAAACCGGCAAGCTGACCAGCGGATATGCACGATTGGTCAACGTTGAGTGCGCACCGGAGTACGCTGCCGACGTTGTGCTGAGCCTGGCCGGTTCCCTCGCACAGGCATCGAATCACGTCACGGCAGAAGCCGTTGCCAAGGCGGCGCGCGAACAGGGCGCAACGCTGCGACTGCCGAGTGCGGTGGTCGAGAGTCCAGGAGCCGGCGTGTGCGGCCGCGTTGAAGGCCATGTCGTGTCGATCGGCGCGTTGCCTTATGTCTTGGGTTCGGCTGATGTACCGGGCTGGGTAGAAGCGTTCGTCAAGCGCGTCAGCTATGCCGGTGCGTCGGCCGTCTTTGTTGGCGCGGACGGTCAACTGGTGGGTGCATTGCAGTTGATTGACCGGGTCCGTCTTGAGGCGCCTCGCGCGCTGCGGCTCCTGCGCCGGGAGGGCATCACACGACAGGCAATGTTGACCGGGGATCGGCCAGATGTTGCCGAATCCGTGGCGTCCATGCTGGGGGTGACGGAGGTCTATGCGGCCCTGTCGCCGGCGGCCAAGCTCGCGGTGATTCGGAATGCCCGAGCGGACAGCAAGGTGATCATGGTCGGCGATGGCGTGAACGACGCGCCCGCGCTCGCCGCTGCAGACATTGGCGTCGCAATGGGGGCGCGCGGCGCGGCAGCCTCGTCGGAAGCTGCAGACATTGTCTTGTTGGTGGACCGCCTGGATCGGCTCGTTGACGCGGTCCGCATAGCGCACCGCACACGCCGCGTCGCGCTGCAGAGCGTGATGATCGGCATGTCGCTGTCGCTGGCCGCCATGGTTGTCGCAGCGCTGGGGCAACTGCCACCCTTGGCGGGCGCAATGCTGCAAGAGGTCATTGATGTCTTGGCGATCGCCAGTGCGTTGCGCGCCCTGCGACCGACACAAGACGAGACAACCCATTCACTCGTCTCTGCAGACGTCGCGCGTCTCAAAGCCGAACACGCGGAGCTGGAACCCATCCTGAGCCGGATCCGAGTGGTCGCCGACACCCTGCCCCAAATGGCCGGCAGCGCGGCAAAAGCCGCATTGCTATCGCTCAATCAGTCCTTGGCGGACGTTCTGGTGCCGCATGAGCGCCGAGACGATACCCAGCTTTATCCGGACGTTGCCCGCCTGCTTGGTGGAGATGACCCGATGGCGGCGATGAGCGCCATGCATCGCGAGATATTCCGCGTGACGAACCTGTTGAGCCGGATCGTGGCGGATGTTTCTCCCGACGGCCCCGATGCTGCTGTAACGCAGGAGCTGCAACGCTTGCTGTATGGGCTCGATGCCATCCTGCGGCTGCATTGCGCACAAGAAGACGAACTGTTCCATGTACTCGGTGAGGAGGTTTGATCGCCATGACAAACCTGCTCGCATTGTTCGTGACCATCCTGTTGCTGAATGTGATGCCGGCGTTCGCACCGCCGACGTGGATGGTGATGTCATGGATCGGCTTTTCGCGGCCCGATGCCAACCCGGTGCTTCTGGCGGGCATTGCCGCTTGCGCAGCAACACTCGGCCGCCTGGTTCTAGCGCGGCTATCCTGCACGCTCGTACGCAATCGCTGGATGCGCGAGGCCGATCGCCAGAACGTCGATGTGGTGCGCTCCTGGCTTGAAGAGCGCAAAGGTATGACGGTTGGACTGATGCTCGCGTACGCGTTCAGCCCGTTCCCGTCAAACTACATCTTCATAGCCTACGGCTTGACTGGGATGCGGCTTTGGTTGATCGGACTTCCGTTCTTTGCGGGCCGCTGGATAAGCTACCTGACCTGGACGCGTATTGCCCAGATTGGTGCCCGTTATCTGGATGTGGAGACGGAGATCGACGGCGCGTATATGGGCGTGTACTTCGTCGTGTCGCAGGTCGTGTTTCTGGCACTCGTTTATGGGTTTGCCAAATTGGACTGGCAGTACCTTCTGCAAACGAAGCGTCTGCGCTGGCGGCGACCGGAACCGATCGCATCGTCGGCCAAAGACACACGGACAAGGGTAGGGCGATGAGCAGGTCAAACTGCTTTGAGTGCCCCAGCGGCGCTGGCTTCTGCACTGATTGAGGTAGGTCAACGCGTCGCGGGCAAATGCAAGTAGCCTGAAGGAATCAGTGCGCTGGTCCTCTCTTCTTCGCCCGGCACAGCTCGTCCAGATATGAGGGGCAGCGCCTTAATAGGGCTGGCATGTAGGACAGCTCCATCTGCTCTGCAGGAGATCGATATGTCGGCCTGGGCAATTGAACAGTACCGGGGCTGCTCTATTCACATCTTGGCGGTCGTTGGACGGTGCGATGGATTCAAGTACGCCTACACCGGCTTTGTCTGCTCACCCAAATCCGCCGCGCTGGAGTATCCAAAACTCGAGCGCTTCCACCACGTCTGTGCAGACTTTGATTCTGTGGATGGCGCGATTGAAGCCGGCATGCAGGTGGGGCGAGCAATTGCAGAACGCTGGACGTCGCCGTCAGGGCAGCGCCGAACATCTGAGCGGCGCACTCGCCCGCCTCCCTAGCCGACCGGTGTGTTGTGGAAACGGTGTTCAACATTCAGGCCGTCAGCAAGGTCTATCCCATGGGAAGCGTGAGCGTGCGCGCCCTGGAACACGTCGACCTGCAACTCGGGGCGGGTGAGATCGTTGTGCTGCTCGGAGCCTCGGGCAGCGGCAAATCCACGCTACTCAACCTGATGGGCGGGCTGGATACGCCAACGACCGGTTCCATCGTGTATCGAGACCACGATCTTTCCCACGCCGGAGACAGAGGCCTGACGCGATTCCGACGGGAGCATGTCGGATTCGTTTTTCAGTTCTACAACCTGATTCCAAGTCTCACCGCTCGCGAGAACGTCGCCCTGGTAACGGACATCGCGGAGCATCCGCTAGACCCCACCGAGGCCCTGAACCGGGTGGGGATCGGTGCGTTGGCGGACAACTTTCCCTCGCAGATGTCGGGGGGAGAGCAGCAACGCGTTGCCATCGCCCGCGCGGTCGCGAAGCGGCCAGATGTGCTCCTGTGCGATGAGCCGACAGGCGCATTGGATTTTCGGACGGGTCAGTTGGTGTTAGAGGTGCTCGAGCAGGTGAACCGCGAGTTCGGCACCCTCATTGTCATCGTCACGCACAACGCCGTCATCGCCGACATGGCGGATCGTGTCGTCCGGATGAGCAGCGGAACCATTGTCGAGCAACGCCGCAACGCCCAGCGTGCCCGAGTGGGAGATCTGTCATGGTGACCATGCTCGTCCGGTCGCTCTGGCGAGACCTCTGGCAAATGCGGGCGCAGGTCTTGGCGGCAGTCCTCGTTGTCGGATGTGGTGTTGCCACGTTTGTTGCGATGCGCAGCACCTATCTGGCTTTGTTGAACGCCCAGCAGGACTACTACGCGTCATATCGCTTTGCCGATCTCTTCGTGCACCTGAAGCGCGCACCACTTGAGACGGCTTCGCGCATTGCTGCATTGCCCGGCGTGGCACATGTGGACGCGCGGGTGGTGTCAGATGTCACGGTCGATATTCCCGGCCGTTCCGAGCCGGCCACAGCGCGCCTTGTTTCGATCCCGGAACTCGGGTGGCCCGCGCTGAACCTGCTGCATCTTCAAAGCGGCCGATACATTTCGCCGGGCCGAGAGGACGAAGTGCTGGTCAGCGCGGCTTTCGCAGATGCCAACAGCCTGAGAGCAGGCCAATACTTCAGCGCCATACTGAATGGCCGCTGGAAGCGGCTGCACATTGTTGGTCTTGCAATCTCGCCGGAGTATGTCTACGAAGCCGCCGCGGGCTCCATCTTCCCGGACAACCGTCACTACGGCGTGGTGTGGATGGGAACGAATGCGGTTTCGGCAGCGTTCCGCATGGATGGCGCCTTCAATGATCTCGTGTTGTCTCTCGATGGCAGCGTGCCGGCGCCGCACGTCATCGCGCAGATCGATAGAACGTTGCTGCCGTATGGCGGACTTGGAACCATCAGCCGGGAAAACCAGATATCGAATCGGTTCATTACTGACGAGATCGCGCAGAACCGCGTAACTGCCACCTATGTGCCCGCCATCTTTTTTCTCGTCGCGATGTTTCTTTTGCAGAACGTTCTCACCCGTCTGATCGATACACAACGCTCACAGATCGGCTTGATGAAGGCGTTTGGATACGGTGACCTTTCAGTCGGTTTGCATTACCTGCAACTTGGGTGCGTCGTGGCTGCCGCGGGGACCCTTGTCGGTATTGGGGGTGGGTTGGCATTGGGGACGTATCTGACAGACCTCTACGCCAGGTACTACAGGCTTGCCCACCTAGAATTTCGCGCCGATCTTTCGACGATAACCTGGGCGTTCTTCATCAGCTTCGGAACGGCCATCGGGGGTGCCATCGCGAGCACTGCGAAGGCCATGAGGTTGATGCCTGTCGAGGCCCTTCGCGCAGTCGTTCCGCCCGCGTTTTCAGTGGGCTGGGTGGAGCGGGCGGGCATCTATCGGCAACTGAGCGTGGTGTGGCGAATGATTGCGCGCAATATCGCGCGCCAGCCCGTCAAGTCGCTCCTGGGTTCCTTGGCCATTGCATGCGCGAGTGCGATTCTCGTCGTTGGCGGGTTCTTCTTCGACTCCATCGATTTCCTTTTCGATACTCAGTTTCAGCAAATCGAGCGACAGGATGTGACGGTGGCCTTTTCTCAGCCGTTATCTCACCGCGCCGTCTACGCGATCGAGCGTCTGCCTGGTGTGCTGAAGGTCGAAGGGTTTCGCGATGTGCCGGTCAAGCTATCCGCTGGGTATCGGTCTCGGCGGGTCTCGCTGAGCGGGATCGCTCCGAAGGCAGCTCTGCACAGGCTGGTTGATGATTGGGGCAGACCGCTGCACATGCCCCCGGATGGCTTGGTGGTTTCGGCCAGACTTGCCGCCGTGCTGGGCATAAAGCCCGGTGATCAGGTCACCATCGAAGTGCTTGAAGGAGAGCGCCAAACCAGACAAGTTACGTTGATGCAGCTGTCGGGCGATCTGGTGGGCGTCGCGGCCTATATGGATCAGACAGCACTGGCGAAACTTCTGGGGGAGAGCGGAAACTGGTCAGGGGCGAGGCTGTCTGTCGATCAGCACGCGTCTGCACATCTGTATGCGACGCTCAAGCGGCTGCCGTCGGTCAACGCAGTGGCGGTTCGCCAGTCCGTCATCGCCAGCTTTCGTAAGATCATGGACGAAAGCGTTCGTCTATCCATGTCTATCAACTTCGCCTTTGCCTGTGTGATTGCGTTTGGTGTCGCGTTCAATGGCATGCGCATCGCTTACTCGGAACGTGTTCAGCAGTTGGCTTCGCTGCGCGTGCTCGGGTTCACGCAGACCGAAGTCGCTTGGATTCTCCTTGGCGAGCAGTTTGTGCTCACCGCCATAGCGCTGCCAGCCGGGCTCCTTCTTGGCTACGGCATATGCGGGCTGCTCTCGACTCGGCTGGCAACTGACTTGTACCGCCTTCCGCTTGTGGTTCATGCGGCGACCTTCGCTTACGCATTCCTTGTAGCCGGTGGGGCGGTGGTGTGTTCAGGCCTGTTGGTGGCGGCCAAGATCAGACGGCTGGATATCGTCGCCGTCCTCAAGGCAAGAGAATCATGAAGCGCGGCGCTGTGCGAAAGTCCCTGGCTCTTGCGGGTGCCGCGCTTGCGCTGGCAGTAGCGCTCACGTACGCGCTCTGGCCGGCGCCTGCGGCAGTGGACACGGGGCGCGTCACACGTGGGCCGCTGCAAGTCACCATTGACGAAGACGGGGAGATCCGCGCGCATGATCGTTACGTCATCACGGCGCCGATCACAGGCCGGCTGCTTCGGGTTGAGCTACATGAGGGCGATCAGATCAAAGATGGGCAGGTGATCGCCGCCCTGGTACCGGTGCCGATGACGCCCGGGGAGCGGGCTTCGCAACGCGCACGGGTTGATGCGGCAGAGGCAATTTCCCGAGAGGCTCAGGCGCGCGCCGCTCATGCCAGGGCGGACTACGAACAAGCCCGCCGGGACCTGGCCCGGGGCGAAACGCTTCTGAGCAGCGGCGCCCTGTCGAGGCAGGAAGTGGAGCAGATGCGGACCATGTCCGCCTCGAGCGCCAGCGATCTGTCGGCCGCACGCGCAAGGGAGACGTCGGCCGCGGCCGATGTGCGCGTCGCGATGGCGAATCTGAAGGCGTTGGAAGCAGGGCAACCTGTTGAGGTGCGTGCACCGGCCAACTCGGTGCTGCTACGAATCGAGCAGCAAAGCGAACGCGTCGTGCTTGCAGGTACGGCCCTCATGGTCTTAGCTGACCCTTCGCGCTATGAACTGGTCGTCGACGTGCTGTCGTCCGATGCTGTCAAGATCAGTCCAGGCATGCGCGTATCGGTAGTGGAGTGGGGCGGTCCGCTGGCGGTCAACGCGGTAGTCAGGACAGTCGGTCCGGGGGCGTTTACCAAGGTGTCGGCGCTGGGGGTCGAAGAGCAGCGCGTCCACATTGTCGCGGACCTTGTGGACCCACCAGGAAGATTGAACGATGGGTACCGCGTGCAAGGCCGCATTGTCATCTCGGACCAGCCTGATGTACTCAAGCTACCGATCGGCGCGTTATTCCGCTGTGCCGACCACTGGTGCACGTTCATCGTCAACAATGGAAAGGCTGTCCAGCGGACCATTCAGATCGGACAGCGCAACGCGGAAGAAGCCCAGATACTCGACGGGCTTCAAGACCACGACACTGTGGTCATGTATCCACCAACCACGCTCAGCGACGGCATGAGCGTGCGCGCCCTGAAATAGGCTATCTGAACACGCGCCGTGTCCCGGGGCAGATGCTACGCGCGGTCGCTTCAATGTCGCAAGAGCGAGCTGGCTAGGCCGACGTGTGTCTACTGAGATCCGGGCGATTCAATTCTGCTCGCGCGAAAACACTCAGTCACGAGTCGATCGTCATAACCCATACCCGTAAGGCGCCCCGGAACCGCTCGATCTCCGCGGGGGCAGCCCAAGGGATTTAAGTGACGAGATCCGACCGCTCGACAACGACCTCGCTCAACTGGACTACCGGCACGATGTCGGTGTAGTTGGCGATGTCACCCCGGATCTCGGCGCTGTGCTGCTGGCTGGCGGCCAGGTAGCCTTCGGCCGAGTCACAGTAGAACGCGCACATTGCCACGAAGGCGGGCGGTGAGCCGGGGGCTCGGCCGGTCAAGCCTTTCTCGACGGTGTAGTAGGCGCAGGCACTGCCCAGCCTAGCCTTCATCATCGGCATGTGGCGATCGCGGTAGTAGGCGTGGTCGAAGCGCGCGCCTTCGGTATACGGGTACATCACGGTGACTTTGATCATGTTGTTTGACTCGATGACTTGACGTCGGTAAAGCGTCTGGCAAACGCTTCCAGCGGCAAGCGGAGCGAGTTCGTAAGATAGCTGACGGTGTGATAAAAGCCCGCGACCATCAAGAGCTCGATGATCGCCTCCTCTGAGAACTCCCTGCGCAGAGACACCCAGAGCCCCTCGGATATGGTCGAGGTTTCATGCAACTCGTCGCAAAATCGAATTAGCAGAGATTCTTTCCAGCCCCAGCAAACGTCGTCCGCCTCGCCGAAAGCAAGCGACCGGATCTGATCCTCGGTGAGGTCAGCCTTTTGTCCAAAGATCGATACATGGACACCCCACTCATACTCGGAATGGCATAGGGCAGTAGTACGGTCGATGACAATCTCCCTCTCCCTTAGGGTCAAATTTCCTCGTTCGAGGAGCCCACTGGCGAAAAACTTCTTGAATAACCTTTCGTCCCTCGCAAGCGTGGTGAACAGGACCAGCGGGTCGCGGCCGGGCCCCATGAGCTTGTTTAGCTCCTCTTGCACCGAAGGCGAATACGGTGCGACTGCTGGCGCAACTCTGGCTACCATCGGTGCCCCTTTGCTATAGAATTCATAGCATACTAGGCAGGGTGCTATGAAAAGTAAAGCAGCAACGTTGATGGTCGGCAAGAAGGCCCGTGGTTCGAGCACCGGACGGCCAATCATGGTGGTCCTCGATCTACTTGGCAGGCGGAGCACCCTTCGAATCCTATGGGAGCTGCGAGAGGGGACGCCTATGACCTTCAGAGCGCTTCAGGAAGCCGCAGCGACCAACCCCGCTCAACTGAATACCCGACTCAAGGAACTCAGGGCCGTCGATCTGGTGGCGCATGAGGGCGATGGGTATTTCCTGACGGAACAGGGATTGGGGCTTCTAGAGGCTCTCAGCCCGCTGAGCCAATGGGCCGCAAAATGGGGTGAATCGCCCGGGTTTTCCTAGACATCCCCTAGCCGTTGGGAATGGCGTTATTCGAACTCTACCCGTCGTTTAAGTGGGGGGACTGTGTCCGGGGATTGGCGGGGGGGCTCCACCGGGCAACTTCACTGACAGCTATGAGAACCAAGATCGCACTCAGTTCCGATTCAGCGCTAAGAGGCAATCGATGCGGGCGCGTATTTTCGTTGCGTTCCTTTGTGGGTCGCCGAAGATGAAAGTACGCAGGCTGTCCACTACCCCGTAATCCCGCCTCTCTGAGCCTGCGTCTTCCGACGTCCGTTTCAAAGGCAAAAGCGTCAGCGCCCTTGTACAGGGCGCATTTTTTTTGCTCGAAATGCAGGCAATCAGCGAGGTGGTGTGCCAACTTCTTCCAGTTGCCCCGGCGGAGCTTGGCTGGGTGAACTGGTGGCAACTCCCCAAGTTGCATCCGGGTCTTGTATCCAAAAAAAGACAAACATCAGAAGGATGAAAGGGCACTGTAACCAAACCTGTGTTCCACCATGCAAGTTCAGCGCTATAAGAGATTTATAAAGCATATTTTGGTTGCGCAACCGTTTGCGTTTGCGCAAACCTGAAAAATTCATAAAGCCGAAATCATCCAATAGGACTAGTTCTTTGCGGCTGATATACCACATCATGAGTGAGACTTGAGGCGGCTTATTTTTCAAAATACCTCTACGGGAGGGATTGCCGTTTCAAAGCGGAAGGGGCAAGCAGTCTCCCTGCATGTTTGTTATTGACAGTAACAAACCGCGCTCCTCTGCATGCATCCACGCTAATTACCGCAAAGACTAACTATTAAGGTCTAGTCAGGTTGGCCCAACCCTGCGGCAGCTCGAACCTCTACGCTCTCGCAAAACAAAGTCTCGTAAAGAGGCACTTTTGAGCGGGGAGCTCTATGACTGTAAAGGCAAGACTTGGCGCAGCTTTCGCGGCGCTGGCGTTATTGGTCGTGGTTGTGGCCGCAATCGGCTGTTACCAACTGAACGCCCTGGGCGCGCAGTTCAGCAATTTTGATCGGGGCTTGTACCTGAGAACAAAGCTCGCTGATGCCGTGCGGGCAGCGGTAGACCGCCGTGCAATTGCTGCTCGAAACATCGTGCTAGCTGATACGGAGCAGAGTCGCGCACGAGAGTTGAGGGACGTTGCAGAGGCGCATGCAACGGTGGGAGAGACGCTTTCGCGGTTGGAATCCGAGGCGAAAACCGGGCCTGGATCGACTGACGAAGCCCGCCGCCTGATTGCGGCGATTCGTACGGTCGAGAACAAGTACGGCCCGGTCGCGCTGGAGATTGTCAGGCTCGCACAAGTGGGACAACGCGGTGCCGCCACCGACATGATCAACCGCGAATGCATCCCACTCCTGGAGGCGCTTGATAGTGCTGTGCGCGCGTACAAAGACTACGCGCTTAGCCGCTCAAATGCTGCGGTGGCGGATGCCCAGATGCGTGCTGACAGAGGGCTGTGGGTGGCTATTTTTGCAGGGCTTTTTGGCTGCGCGCTCGCAATCGTTTTGGGCTATGCCATTGGACGCAACCTGCTCCGTTCACTCGGTGCTGAACCCGCCGTTTTGGCCCAATCTGCCACGCGGATTGCCAGCGGCGATTTCAGGCCACAGGCGGGCTTTGAAACGGCGCACCCCGGCAGCGTGCTTTCTTCCATGAAGACGATCAGCGAAGGGTTGGGCATGCTGGTAGGCGAGGTAGGAGAGGTTGCTCACTCTGTTTCGGCCGGCTCGACACAAATCGCCAGTGGAAACGTTGATCTTTCCAGCCGGACCGAGGAGCAGGCATCGGCGCTTGAGCAGGTCGCCTCCAGTGTCGAAGAGCTCACCACAACGGTCCAACAGAATGCTTCCAACGCGCAGCAGGCTGCGGCGCTTGCGACTGACGCTTCGGGAGTTGCCCGCCAAGGAAATGCCGAAGT
>JABLTH010006493.1_pt1 | contig 12188 bp, 13 predicted proteins | sample 7875711 | NCBI WGS metagenome assembly JABLTH01 (sample SAMN14941262, study PRJNA633318) | bioreactor metagenome | isolation source: bioreactor | place: China | collected 2019-03-05 | reverse complement strand
GGCGGCGGCGGCGGCGGCGGGCACCATCGTTTCGCCCGTCGCCGGGCGCAGCGGCAGCAACCGTGTGGCGACGGCGTCGCGCACCGCCTCGTCGTGGAAGATGCCGACCAGGCAGCGCCCCTCGGCCAGCGTCTCGCGCATCAGTTCCACCACCACCGCGCGGTTGTCGGCGTCGAGCGAGGCGGTGGGCTCGTCCAGCAGCAGGATCGGGTGGCCGCCGATGAAGCCGCGCGCGATATTGACGCGCTGCTGCTCGCCGCCGGAGAAAGTGGCCGGCGGCAGGCTCCACAGGCGGCCCGGCAGGTTCAGCCGCGCCAGCAGTGCCGCCGCGCGCTCGCGCGCGGCCTCCTGCGGCACGCCGCGCGCGAGCGCCGGCTCGGCCACCACATCCAGCGCCGAGACGCGCGGAATGGCGCGCAGGAACTGGCTGACATAGCCCACTACGTCGCGGCGCAACTGCAGGATGCGCTGCTCGGGCGCGCTGCTCAGCTCCACCCAGGCCTCGCCGGCGCCGGCCGGGTCGCGCAGGCGGATGCTGCCCTCGGTGGCCAGGTAGTTGCCATAGAGACAGCGCAGCAGCGTGCTCTTGCCGGTGCCCGAGGGACCGGCAAGCACCACGCACTCGCCACGCGCGGCGTCGAAATCGACCGCGTGCAGCACCGGCAGCCGCACGCCGCCCTGGTTGTGCAGCGTGAACAGCTTGCCGAGCCCGCGCACCTCGATCATGCGTTCGGTCATGCGCCCGGCCCCGGCCAGGGGACTCCGTACTTCGTCGTTCATGTTCAGACCTGCAGGATGGAGGAGACCAGCAATTGGGTGTAGGGATGCTGCGGATCGTCGAGGACCTGGTCGGTCAGGCCGCTCTCGACCACGCGGCCACCCTGCATCACCAGCGTGCGGTGCGCCAGCAGGCGCGCCACGGCGAGGTCGTGGGTGACGATGATGGCGGCCAGGCCGAGGTCGCCGACCAGGCGGCGCAGCAGGTCCAGCAGGCGTGCCTGCACCGACACGTCGAGCGAGGCGGTCGGCTCGTCCATGAAGACCAGGCGCGGATGCGTGACCAGGTTGCGGGCGATCTGCAGCCGCTGCTGCATGCCGCCGGAGAAGGAAGCCGGCGCGTCGTCGAGGCGGCCGAGGTCGATCTCCATCTTCTCCAGCCAGGCACCCGCCGCGGCGCGCAGGTCGCCGTAGTGGCGCTCGCCCACCGCCATCAGCCGCTCGGCGATGTTGGCGCCGGCGCTGACCTGCATGCGCAGGCCGTCGCGCGCGTGCTGGCGCACGAAGCCCCAGTCGGTGCGCGCCAGCAGGCGCAGCCGCGCGCTCGACAGCGTGGCCAGGTCGGTCATGCCCTGTTCGCGCACATCGTAGTGCAGGCTGCCCGACTGCGGCGGCGCCTGCATCGACACCGCCTGCAGCAGCGTGCTCTTGCCCGAGCCGGACTCGCCGACCACGCACAGCACTTCGCCGGGATAGAGGTCGAAGCTCACGTGGTGGCAGCCATGCACGCCATCCCAGGTGCGGGTCACGTCCCGCACCGACAGCAGAGGACGGTCCGCGCTCATGCCGCGCCCTCCCCGCCATGCATGCCCTGCGTGCCGGCCTGCGCCTGCTGGCGTCCGGCGCAGTATTCCGTATCGGAGCAGACGAACAGGCGGGTGCCGCTGTCATCCATGATGATCTCGTCCAGGTAGCTGTCGGAGGCGCCGCACTGCGCGCAGCAGGTCGACCACTTCTCGACGGTGAAGGGATGGTCGTCGAAATCCAGGCTCTTGACGCTGGTATAGGGCGGCACGGCGTAGACGCGTTTCTCGCGCCCGGCGCCGAACAGCATCAGCGCGGGGCTGCGGTCGAGCTTGGGATTGTCGAACTTCGGGATCGGCGAGGGCCGCATCATGTAGCGCCCGTTGACCGTCACCGGATAGTCGTAGGTGGTGGCGATATGGCCGTGATGCGCGATGTCCTCGTAGAGCTTGACGTGCATGGCGCCGTACTCGGACAGCGCGTGCATGGTGCGCGTCTCGCGCTCGCTCGGCTCCAGCCAGCGCAGCGGCTCCGGGATCGGCACCTGGAACACCATGATCTGGCCTTCGGCCAGCGGCGTCTCGGGGATGCGGTGGCGCGTCTGCACGATGCTGGCCTGGGCGGTGCGCTCGGTGGTGCGCACCCCGGTCACGCGCGCGAAGAAGCGGCGGATGTTGATGGCGTTGGTGGTGTCGTCCGAGCCCTGGTCGATCACCTTGAGCACGTCCTGGCTGCCGATGATGGCGGCCGTGACCTGGATGCCCCCGGTGCCCCAGCCGTAGGGCAGCGGCATCTCGCGCCCGCCGAACGGCACCTGGTAGCCGGGAATGGCCACGGCCTTGAGCAGCGCCCGGCGCAGCATGCGCTTGGTCGATTCGTCGAGATAGCCGAAGTTGTAGTGGGCGTCGCGCGCGGCGCTGTTGTCGGTCGGCGCCGGCGCGGCGGCGGCCTGGGTCGGGATGGCAGCGTTCATGCCAGCGTCTCCTCTTGCGTTGCGGCAGGCTGCGGCGCGGCGGCGGCCGGCGCCGGCGCGGCGGCCTCGCGCTCGGCGCGCATGCGGCGCAGCAGCTCCAGGTTGGCCTGGAAGTCCACGTAGTGCGGCAGCTTCAAATGCTGCGTGAAGCCCGAGGCTTCGACATTGTCGCTGTGGTACAGCATGAACTCGACATCGTTGGCGGGCGCGTCGGCGGCTTCGCCCAGCTCTTCGGCGCGCATCGCGCGGTCGGCCAGAGCCATCGACATCGCCTTGCGCTCCCCATAGCCGAACACCAGGCCGTAGCCGCGCGTGAAACGCGGGCCGGCCTCGGCATTGCCGCTGAACTGGCTGACCATCTGGCACTCGGTCAGCTCGATCTCGCCGACGGTGACGGCAAAGCCCAGCTCTTCCACGAACAGCTCCACTTCCGCGCTGCCGTAGCGGATCTCGGCCGCGAACGGGTGCGAATTGCCGTAGCCGCGCTGGGTCGAGTAACCCATCGACAGCAGGAAGCCCTCGTCGGCGCGCGCCAGGTTCTGCAGGCGCGTGGCGCGCTCGGCCGGCAACGTCAGCGGCTCGCGCGTCAGGTCGCGCGGCGCGGGATCGCCGGCGGCCGGCAGGTCCGGCTCGATCAGCGCTTCGCGCTCCAGCAGCTCGGTCACGCGCGGCATGGCGGCCGCCAGCGGCACCTCGGCGGGCGGCAGCGGATCGGCGACGCGCTCGGCTTCCAGGCTGAAGTCAAGCAGGCGCTGCGTGTAGTCATAGGTCGGGCCCAGCACCTGGCCGCCCGGCACGTCCTTGTAGGTGGACGAGATGCGGCGGCGCAACTGCATGGTGCCGGTATCGAGCGGCACCGTGTAGCCGAAACGCGGCAACGTGGTGCGGTAGGCGCGCAGCAGGAAGATGGCCTCGATCAGGTCGCCGGCCGCCTGCTTGATGGCCAGCGCGGCCAGGTGAGGATCGTGCAGCGAGCCCTCGGCCATCACGCGCGACACCGCCAGTGGCATCTGCTCGCGGATCTGCGCCAGGCTCAGTTCCGGCACGGCGGGATCGCCGCGCCGGTACTCGTCCAGCAAGCGATAGGAATTCAGGATGGCGCGCTCGCCTCCCTTGACGGCCACGTACATCTCAGTCCTCCATGCGGGTGGTGCGCGGCAGCGCGCAGAAGCGCGCCCCGCTGGTCAGCATCAGGTCCACGCCGAGCGGGAAGCGCGCTTGGTTGGCGCGCCATTGCGCGCGCAGCCCCGGCGGCAGTCCCTCCACCTGCAGCGCCTGGCGCTGGGCGATGCCGGGACCGCTCAGGCTCAGCGCCTCGCCCTGCTGCAGCGAGGCGACTTCCAGCAGCAACGTGGCGGAGCGGTCCGGATAGGCCGGATCGCCCTGCGCGCAGGCCGACAGGGCCGGGGCGTCGAAGCCCGCCGGCACCGCCACGAACGCCGCCGCCGCGGGCGTGTCCACCAGCGGGCACCCGCAGTGGAAACGCAGGAAATCGCGCGCGGCTGCCGGCACCTGCGCCGGCAGCCACACCGGCGTGTCGCCGTCGGCCAGCGTCAGCAGCAGCGCCGCCATGGCGGCGCCGAGACCCTGCGGCGCGCCGCAGGCGAGCGCGGGTGCCTGCACCCGCCCGGGGTGGGCCATGGCATCCAGGGCGGCACGGAACACCTGCTGCGCGTCGCCGACCGGGTCGTCGAAGCCGGCCACCAGGCCGGGACCGGCGCCACCGGGCGCCCGCAACTCCATCGTCTTGTCCATCTCAGTCCTCGCCCCTGACCATGGTGAAGAAATCCACGCGCGTCTGCGCCGCCACGGCGGCCTCGGCCGCGCGCCGGGCCGCGTGCGCCTGCGCCAGCGGCGCCAGCACCTCGGCCTCGATGCGCGCCTGCCACGACGGCAGCTGCAGCAAGGCATCCAGCACGGCTGCCTGTTCGGCATGGCGCAGGCTGCGCCCCTGCACATAGGCCACGCCGACTGCGGCGCCCTCGCTGCCCTCGCCATCCAGCGTGACGGCGCAGCGGCTGACCGTGGTCTCGCCCAGGTTGAACTGCGCTCCGGTGCCCCCGGCACGCGCGCGCACCATCGCCATGCCGCACTCCGGCCGGCGCAGGAAGCGCCAGGACGGCAGGCCGCCGGCCTCGCGCAGGCGGCCGAAAGCCGTATCCAGCGCCTCGTCTCCGGCCAGCGCCAGCACGCGCATCCAAGCCGCGCGCCCTGCCTGGCCAGGTGCCGCAGACGCCGCAGACGCCGCAGACGCCGCAGACGCCGCTCCGCCGTGCTGGCGGGGAATCCCGCTTTCGCTCATCATCACCCCTATACGTCTATACGTTTAGATGTAAAATTACCACCAACGGCAGCACTACACCATAGGCGCATGAAGCTTTGATGACGCACCCGCGGCGGAGTCGGACTCCTCGCACGGCGCCGCCACGCGGCACCGCAATGAGGCAAAATCGCACAATGACGATGAATGCTTGATGACAGAAGGCAAGGCAATGGCCGAACAAGAAGTCGAACGGGGTTCCGGCGTAGCGGTGTGGCGCCAGATCGGCGAGGCGCTGGCGCACGATATCCGCACCAAGCTGTACGGGCCGGGCGAGCAGCTCCCGCCCGAACCGGAGCTGGCGGCGCGCTTCGCCGTCAACCGCCACACCATCCGGCGCGCCATGGGCGAACTGGAGCAGAACGGACTGGTGCGCATCGAGCAGGGGCGCGGCACCTTCGTGCAGGAACACGCGATCGACTACGCCATCGGCCGCCGCACGCGCTTTTCGCAGAACCTGGCCAGCCAGGGCATGCGCGGCCACAACGAGGTCATGGAGGCGCAGACGCTGCGCGCGCCGGACATCGCCAGGCACCTTGGGCTGGCCCGCAGCGCGTCCATCCTGCGCGTGCAGACGGTGGGCAAGGCGGAGGAACGCACCATCGACGTGGCCGAGCACTACTTCGATGCCGGACGGTTCGACGGCCTCGACGAGCAGATGCGTACCACCAAGTCCATCTCGCGCGCGCTCGGCCACTATGGCATCGCCGACTACACGCGCAAGTGGACGCGCATCACCGCCACCCTGCCGAGCGCGCCGGTGGCACGCCTGCTGAACCAGCCCAAGACCCGGCCGGTGCTGCAGGTGGAATCCCTCAACGTGGACCTCGACGGCCAGCCGCTGCACTACAGCCTGGTGCGTTTCGCCGGCGACTGGGTGCAGCTCACGGTCGCCGATCCCGACTGAGCCGCCCGGCGCGGTGCCGGCAACGGCACGGCGGGCCGCCCTCACTGGTCTAAACATCTGTCTGTCATCTCTCAGCGATAACTTCGCCGGCATGGACACCTACACTTCCCAACCGACACCGCTCGCGGGCCTGACCGGCCGCCGCGTGCTGGGCGCCGACGGTATCGGCGCCGCCACCCTGCCCTTCGATGGCGGGCGCATCGCCACCGGCCGCAGCGCCGGCGCCTGCCTCGACGCCGGCGACCTGCTGGTGCTGCCCGGCATCGTGGACATCCATGGCGACGCCTTCGAGCGCGCGGTGATGCCGCGCCCCGGTGTCAGCTTCCCTTACCAGGCCGCGCTGTTCGACGTCGACCGCCAGTTGCTGGCACACGGCATCACCACCGAACTGCACGGCGTCACCCTGTCGTGGGAAGGCGGCCTGCGCGGCGAAGCCTACGCGCTGCGCATGTTCGACGCGCTGGAGCGCCAGCGTCCCTACTTCGGCGCCAGCCATTTCGTGCACCTGCGCTTCGAGAGCTACCACCTGACCGGCATCGACACCGCGCTGGACTGGATGGCCAGCGGCAAGGTCAAGCTGCTCGCCATCAACGACCACCTGCCGGGCATGGCCAGGCGCCTGGGCGACGAGCTCAAGGTGGTGCAGTATGCCGACCGCGCCGAATGCGACAGCGACACCTTCCGCAGCCGCCTGCGCCAGGCCAGCCAGCACGCGGCCGAGGTGCCGGCGGCGATGGCGCGCCTGATCGCCGGCGCGCGCGCGGCCGGCCTGCCGGTGGCCTCGCACGACGATCCGGATCGCGCCACGCGCCAGCACTACCACCGCCAGGGCTGCGCCATCGCCGAGTTCCCGCTGACCGTGGAAACCGCCCAGATGGCGCGCCAGCTCGGCAACGACACCGTGTTCGGCGCCCCCAACGTGATGCGTGGCGGCAGCCACACCGGCGCGCCCGATGCCACCGAGATGGTCAGCGCCGGACTCTGCACCGTGCTGGCTTCCGACTACTACTACCCGGCCCCGCTGCAGGCGGCCTTCCATCTCGCCCGCCTCGGCGTGGCGAGCCTGCCGGCGGCCTGGGACCTGGTCTCACGCAATCCCGCGCGCGCGGCCGGCCTGCGCGACCGCGGCACGCTCGCGCCGGGACTGCGCGCCGACGCCATCCTGGTCGACGACAGCGTGCCAGGCTTCCCGCGCGTGTGCGCCACCATCGTCGGCGGCGTGCTGCGCCACGCCACCCAGGGCTTCGGCCTGGCCGCGCCGCAGCCGGCGCGCGCCGCCGCATGAATCCCGCGTGAGAGCCACATGAAGGCCGCCATCCAGCAAGCTCACCGCTACGCCGTCTACCTGGCGCCGGCCGAACCCTTCCGCGGCATCGGCAGCCGCTGGCTGGGGCGCTGCGCCGACACCGGCGCCGCGCTGCCCGCCGCGCCGGACGGCGAGGCCCCGCCGGCAGCCTGGACCCGCGCCCCGGCCCACTACGGCCTGCACGCCACGCTGAAGGCGCCCTTCCGCCTCGCGCAGGACCGCACCCCGCCCATGCTCGACGCGGCGGCCCGCGCCTTCGCCCGCGGCCGCCAGCCCTTTGCCGCCCGGCTGGCGCTGCGCAACCTGCGCGGCTTCCTGGCCTGGTGCCTGGACGACAGCCCCGCGGGCGACGAGGGCCGGCGCCACATGCATGCGCTGGCCGACGATGCCGTGCGCGGCTTCGACGCCTTCCGCGCGCCGCCCACGCGCGAGGACACCGCGCGCCGCCGCCCCGGGCAGCTCGGCGCCGCCGAACGCGAGATGCTGGCGCGCTGGGGCTACCCCTACGTGTTCGACACCTTTACCTTCCACATCACGCTGACCGGCCAGCTCGACCCGGCCGCGCAGCAGGATGCCACCGCGCGCCTGCAACGGCTGGCGGGCGGGCACGCCGCCACGGCGATGCCGGTCGCGCGCATCAGCCTCTACGTGCAGCCCGAGCCGGGCGCCGATTTCGTCGTGGCACGCCACTATGGCTTCTCGGGCGCGGTCGAGGACGGTGCGGGCGCGGCCTGGCTGGGGACGGCGGCATGATGGGCGGCATGAAGGGCGCCATGAGCGGCGCCATGAGCGGCGCACTGGTCTACGTCATGGGCCCCTCCGGCAGCGGCAAGGACTCGCTGCTGCGCGCGCTGCGCGAAGGCCTTGCCGACGGCGATCCCGTGCTGGTGGCGCACCGCTACATCACCCGTCCGAGCGACGCCAGCGAAGCCTCGGTGGCCCTGACGCCGGCCGAGTTCTCGCGCCGCTCGGAACTGGGCTGCTTCGCCCTGCAATGGCGCAGCCACGGCCTGCACTACGGGGTCGGCATCGAGATCGACGCCTGGATGGCGCGCGGACTCACCGTGGTGGTCAACGGCTCGCGCGAGCATCTCGGCGCCGCCCACGCGCGCTACCCTGGCCTGCACGCCGTGCAGGTCCAGGTCCGGCACGAGGTGCTGGCCACGCGCCTGGCCGCGCGCGGGCGCGAGTCCGGCGAAGCAGTGGCGGCGCGCCTGGCGCGCGCCACGCAGCCCTTCGACCTGCCGCGCGGCTGCCGCCTGACCCGACTCGACAACAGCGGCCCGCTCGAACAGGCCGCCGATGCCCTGCTGCGCCTGGTGCGCGCGCCGATCGCCGCCTGAGGGCGACGCCTGACTCCCTCCCGTGGGCCTCAGCCCGCCGCACGCACGCAGCGCGCCGCCATGGCGAGATAGTGCGGCAGCGCGGGCGTGGCCAGCCCCACCACCTTCGCCAGATCGTCGTAGCGGCGCAGCCGCACGGCGGCCAGCGCATGCGGGCCGGCGGCGAAGGCTTCGGCCTGCTGCGCGTCGAACGGACCGCCCTGCAGCGCCAGGCTGTGCTGCGAGGCCGGCGACAGACCGGCATGGTAATCCGCGTCGCGGGCGCACAGATAGCGCTTGGCGGCCACGTGCAGGCGCACCGGCTCGGTCACTCCCGCGCCGAACAACGTCGCCAGCGCGTCCGCGCCGGCTTCCTGGTGGCGCATGTCTGTGGTACTGCTTTCGGCCAGCATCAGGTGCCCGATGTCGTGCAGCAGCGCCGCCACCACCAGCGGCTCGGGCTCGCCCGCCTGCTCGGCCTGCCAGGCGCACTGCAGCGCGTGTTCGGTCTGGCTGATGGCCTCGCCGCCGTAGTAGTCGTTGCCGTGGCCGGCGAAGAGGGCTTGGATGCGGTCGAGGGTCAGCATATCGGAGGGGATGGTCATGGGGAAAATCGAAGGGATGCGCCAACGGTGCGCGCCAAGCCTGGTGTCTTGGCTCCCTTTCCCCGCAGGGGGAGAGGGTTGGGGAGAGGGGTGGTTTGGCAAGGCGCCACGCATGACGAAGCCGTCGGCGTGATCCAGCACGTGAGCGCAAAGACGAAGCCGAGGGTGTGTCCAGGCCAACGTGCTCAGTCAGCGCCTGCCCTCTCCCCCGGCCCCTCTCCCGCAAGCGGGAGAGGGGTGACAACAAACGCGGTACTGGCCGCGCCTCAGACCAGCACCTTGCGGATCTGCGCGGACAGCACGTCGATCGCCGTGACGAAGGCGATCACGATGATCATCACCGCGCAGGTCTGCGCGTACTGGAAGCTGCGGATGATCTCCCACAGCACGGTGCCGATGCCGCCGGCGCCGACGATGCCGACCACCGAGGCCGAGCGCACGTTCGACTCGAAGCGGTACAGGCAGAACGAGATCCACAGCGGCAGCACCTGCGGGATCACACCGAACACGATCTCCTCCAGCGCGCAGGCGCCGGTGGCGCGCACGCCTTCGACCGGGCGCGGATCGATCGCTTCGACCGCTTCGGAGAAGAGCTTGGCCAGCACCCCCATGGTATGCACCCAGATCGCCAGCACGCCGGCGAACGGTCCCAGCCCGACGGCGACGATGAACAGCATGGCGAACACCATCTCGTTGATGGCGCGGCAGGCGTCCATCAGGCGGCGCACCGGCTGGTAGACGGCGGGCGGCACGATGTTCGATGAGCACAGCAGGCCCAGCGGCACCGCCATCACGACGGCGAGGAAGGTGCCCCAGATCGCGATCTGCACGGTCACCACCATTTCGTCGAGGTAGTTGCGCCAGTCGCGGAAATCGGGCGGGAAGAAGTCGGCGGCGAACTTGACCATGTTGCCGGAATCGCGCAGCAGGTCGAGCGGACGCATGTCGGCCCCCTGCCAGGACAGCGCCAGCATGGCGAGCACGATCGCCCAGACCAGCAGCAGCGGCAGCGAGGTGCGCGGCGGCCGGGCCGGCAGCTTGTTGGTGGCGGAGGAAGACATGGCGGGCCGGGGGGAGAAGGACATCGGTGGACTCGGAAAACGTGGCCGCGCGGGCCGGCCCTTGCCGGCCCGCGCGGGAAGCGGCGTTGACGCCTTACTGCGTGGCGGTGGAAGCGGCGGCTGCCTTGTCGAGTTCAGCCAGGCGGCGGGCGACGTCGGCCAGGCGCTTTTCCTTGTCGGCGGCGGCCAGGGTGGTGTCGGTTTCGATCTTCTGCTTTTCCTTGGCCAGTTCGATCTGGCGGATCGGCACCAGCTGGGCGTCGCTCGACGGACGGAAGCCCTGGTAGGTCAGCTTGGCCAGCACCTGCTTCTCGCGCTCGGCGTCGGCGCCCTTGCCGTAGTTGACGAAGAAGGTCTTGATCCTGGTCTTCAGGTCGGCCGGCAGGTCCTTGCGGTAGACCAGCGGATCGGCCGGGATAAGCGGCGACTTCCACAGCACGCGCACCTGGTCGTAGGCGTTCTTGCCGGTGTTGATGCGGTAGCGCTCCATGTTCTCGGTGTTGTTGACCGCCACGTCCACCTGCTTGTTCAGCACCGACAGCAGGTTCGACTCATGGTTGCTGATGCGCATGGCCTTGAAGAAGGTCTTCGGCTCGATCTTGTTGGCGCCCCACAGGTAGTAGCCCGGCACGGCGGTGCCCGAGGTCGAGTTCGGATCGCCCGCACCGTAGCTGAGCTCCTTGCCGCGCTTGAGCACGTCGTCCAGGGTCTTCAGGTCGCTGTCCTTGTTGACGATCAGCAGCGACCAGTAGCCCGGGTTGCCGTCCTTGTCGATCACCGAAGCGAACACTTCGCCGCTGGCGCGGTCGACCGCCTCGATCGCCGACTTGTTGCCGAACCAGGCCACCTGCACCTTGTTGAAGCGCATGCCCTCGATGATGCCGGCGTAGTCGGAGGCGAAGAAGGGCTTGACCTGCATGCCGAGCGCCTTGCTCAGGTCGTCGATGACGGGCTGCCACGCCGCCTTCAGGTTGGACGAGGTCTCGGTCGAGATCAGGCCGATGTTGATCGTCTTGCCCTCCTGGGCGGCGGCCGGCACGGCGATGGCGCTCAGGGCGAGCACCGCGAGAAAGGTTCTGCGGAACATGGTGGACTCCAGTGGGGGATGGCAAAGGCCGAGGGACAATCGGGTGGCCGGCGGCACACTGCCGCCGGCCGCGCGGGACGCCCGCGGGCGTCCCGCCAGGTTCAGGCGGCGACCAGGCCGGGCACGGCTGGCATCGCGCCGGCGCCAGCCGGCGCCGAGGGCTCGAGCAGCTCGGCGGCCTCGGTGCCGTACAGATCGCGCAGCATGGCCGCGCTGAGGGCTGCCGAAGGGCCGTCGTAGACCACCTTGCCGTGGCGCAGCGCGACCACGCGCGGGCAGTAGCGCATGGCCACGTCGACCTGGTGCAGCGACACCACCACGGCCGTGCGGCGGCTGCGGTTGATCTGCGCCAGCAGCTCCATCACGCGCCGCGCGGATTCCGGATCCAGCGACGCGATCGGCTCGTCGGCGAGGATCACGCGCGCGTTCTGCACCAGCGTGCGGGCGATCGCGGCGCGCTGCTGCTGGCCGCCCGACAAGGTCGAGGCACGCTGAAATGCATAGTCGTCTATACCAACCTGGGCAAGCGCTTCCAGGCCGGCGTCGATCTCCTCGTTGCGGAAGAAACGGATCAGGCTGCGCCACAGCGGAATGCGCGGCAGCATGCCGGTCAGGACGTTGGTGATCACCGGCAGGCGCCCGACCAGGTTGAACTGCTGGAAGACGAAGCCGATCTCGCTGCGCACCTGCCGCACATCGCTCGCCAGGCGCCCGCCGCGCTGCACGCAGCGGCCGTTGACGAGCACCTCGCCGTCACCGGCATCGCCCTGGGCAAAGCCGGCCACGTGGCGCAGCAGTGTGGATTTGCCCGAGCCCGAGGCGCCGAGCAGCGCGACCATCTCACCTGGCGCCACGGTCAGCGTGACGTTGTCGAGCGCCTTGCGGTCTGCGCGAAATGATTTAGACAGGCCGCGCACTTCGATTGCATGCGTCATGCCGCTTCTCCTTGCTTGAACGGTGCGCAGATTCTGGCCGGTGCGGATGACAGAACGATGAAGCCGCGCGGCGAAGGCGTTCGACGCATGGGCGCCGGGAAAACGAGGCACCCGCGCCACCCCGCCCCGTCCGCCGCGTCACGCCGGCATC
>JABLTH010070006.1_pt1 | contig 12195 bp, 8 predicted proteins | sample 7875711 | NCBI WGS metagenome assembly JABLTH01 (sample SAMN14941262, study PRJNA633318) | bioreactor metagenome | isolation source: bioreactor | place: China | collected 2019-03-05 | reverse complement strand
CGGGCAGCCCGAGCAGAACCAGGGCGTGCGCTCGCCGGTGTCGGACTTCAGCGCGGCGAGCGCGGCTTCCTTGGCCTCGACCACGGCCAGGCGTTCGTCCATGCGGCGCACGGTGTCGGCATCGACGCCCAGCTTCTTCAGTCGCTTGGCAATGGCCTTGGCGATGATGGCCGGCGTCAGGTCGGCCTTGGCGCGCAGCAGCCAGTTGTCGCTGGGGTTGGGCATCGACCATTCGCCGCCGGTGGCACCGTCGCCGGGCTCGTCGAACTTGCCCAGCACATGGGGCCGCACGTCGGGGCGCCAGTTGTAGAGTTCTTCCTTCAGCTGGTACTCGATGACCTGGCGCTTCTCCTCGACGACCAGGATCTCCTGCAGGCCCTGCGCGAACTCGCGCGTGATCGTCGCTTCCAGCGGCCACACCACGTTGACCTTGTGCAGGCGGATGCCCAGCCGGCGGCAGGCGGCTTCGTCCAGGCCCAGGTCGGCCAGCGCCTGGCGCGTGTCGTTGTAGGCCTTGCCGCTGGCGATGATGCCGAAGCGGTCGTTCGGGCCGGCGATGACGTTGTGGTTGAGCCGGTTGGCCCGCACGTAGGCCAGCGCCGCGTACCACTTGTAGTCCATCAGCCGCGCTTCCTGCTCCAGCGGCGGGTCGGGCCAGCGGATGTGCAGGCCGCCCGGCGGCATCTGGAAGTCTTCCGGCAGCACGATCTTGACGCGGTCGGCATCGACGATCACCGAGGACGAGGACTCGACGACTTCCTGGATCGTCTTCATGCTCGACCACACGCCGGCGAAGCGGCTCATCGCAAAGGCGTGCAGGCCCATGTCGAGGATGTCCTGCACGTTCGACGGGAAGAACACCGGCAGGCCGCAGGCCTTGAAGATGTGGTCGCTCTGGTGCGCGGCGGTGGAGCTCTTGCTGACATGGTCGTCGCCGGCAATCGCGATCACGCCGCCGTGCCTGGCCGTGCCGGCCATGTTGGCGTGCTTGAACACGTCGGAGCAGCGGTCCACGCCCGGGCCCTTGCCGTACCAGATGCCGAACACGCCGTCGAACTTCTTGCTCTGCGGGTACAGGTCGAGCTGCTGCGTGCCCCACACCGCGGTGGCGCCGAGCTCTTCATTGACGCCGGGCTGGAACACGATGTTGTTCTGCGCCAGGTGCTTCTTCGCGGCCCACAGCGCCTGGTCGTAGCCGCCCAGCGGGGAGCCGCGGTAGCCGCTGATGAAGCCACCGGTGTTCAGGCCCGCGGCCGCATCGCGCTGGCGCTGCAGCATCGGCAGGCGCACCAGCGCCTGCACGCCGCTCATGAAGGCGCGGCCATGGTCGAGCTGGTACTTGTCGTCGAGCGTGACGCTCTCCAGGGCCTTGCGGATCGACTCGGGTAGCGGGGCGTTCATCGGGGGCGTGCTCCTGGCGGCGGCGGGCAAAACACAAGGGTGCGCGCGACAGCGCGCGAATGCCAGGCAGTGTAGGGAAACGGGCCTGTGAAGTCTTTTCTTTGTTTGCTCGCGCGGGCACACTCACGGCAATAAACGGGCTCGAAACATGGCTACCAAAGAAAGAAAAGCGCTCAGCAAGCCCGGTTCAGGGAAAACACGGACGGCGAATGCGGCCGAGCCCGAGGAGACGCATGGCGCCGATCTCGACCGCTACGACGTGGCCATCCTCGACGAGCTGCAGCGCGACGCGCGGCTGTCGAATGCCGAGCTGGCCTCGCGCATCGGCCTCTCGGCCGCGCCGACCTGGCGCCGTGTGAAGTGGCTGGAAGCGCAGGGCTACATCACCGGCTACCGGGCCGAGATCGACCGCCGCCGCATCGGCCTGGGCGTGCTGGCCTTCGTGCGGGTGGATGCCGAGCGCAACAACGCCTCGGCGATCGAGGCGCTGGAGCAGGCCATCCGCGCGCGGCCCGAGGTGGTGGCCTGCCACTACATCAGCGGCGCGGGCACTTTCGAGCTGCATGTGGTGGCCACCGACCTGGATGCGTATTCGCGCTGGTCGATGGACACGCTGTTCAAGCTGCCGAACGTGAAGGACATCCACACCAGCTTCTCGCTGGGCGAGGTGAAGGCGGGCGCGGCGCTGCCGTTGAAGCACCTGAAGGCCGCGCTGGTGGCCTTGGCCGCGGGCACGCTGGCGTGGACGGGCCTGGCCACCGAGGTGCGGGCGGCGGGCAGCGCGTCGCCCCCGCTGCCGGTGCGCCAGCTGCTGGTGGAACTGCGCCAGGTGCCGCTGCCGGCGGGGCCGATGCTGGGGACGGCCACCCGCACCACGCCCGCCACCGGCGCAGCGCTGCCGCCGGGCAGCGTGGTGGTGGGCACCGGCGGGCGGGTGGACGCAGGGGCGAGCGTCACCGTGCGCAGCGGCCACGCGCCGGCGGACGTGGCACCGCTGCTGCAGGTGCAGGTGGCCAATGGCGAGCGCGCGGTGTTGCGCGTACAGCGCAGCGAGGCCGGCTAGCCCGAGGTCGACGCGGTGTGGGCCAGCCTGCCCACTGCTACCGCCGGCCGCACCTCGACAGCGGCGGCCAGCGCGCCGCAGCCCCGCGCCGGCGTCGTGCTGCGCCAGCCGCAGCGCCTGTCCTGGCGCCAGATCGAGGTCTGGCCGCGCTGGCCCGGCGGCGCGCAGCCGGTGCAGCTGCGGGTGTCCGCGGCTCAGGCCGGTGCCGACAGCGAGATGAAGGTCGACACCAGCCTGGCCGTGCCGCTGGACCGCTGGACGCCGCTGGCGCGCAGCGCCGACCCGGCCGCGCCGCAGGAGTGGCAGCTGCGCATCAGGCTGAAGCCGGAGTGAGCCTGCCTACTTCGGCCACAGCGCCCACACGCGCAGGGGCTGCTTCATGCGCCCGGCCTGCTGCTCGGCCTGCGCGCCGGTGCCCCAGAAGTAGTCGATGCGCACGGCGCCGGTGATCGCGGTGCCGGTGTCCTGGGCCAGCACCAGGCGGCGCAGCGGCGTGCTCGACAGCGGCTCGGTGGTGTCCAGCCACAGTGGCGTGCCGTAGGGTACGGCGCTGGGGTCGACAGCCACCGAGCGCCCGGCCGTCAGCGGCACGCCGGCGGCACCGCGCGGGCCGGGCGGGTCGTCCGGCAGCGGCTCCTCGCGGAAGAACACCACCCGCGGGTTGCTCCACAGCATCTCGTTCAGCCGCTCGGGGCGGGCCCGCTGGCCCCAGTCGCGGATCGCCGGCCAGGACGCGGCATCGGGGCGCAGCTCGCCCTGCTCGATCAGCCAGCGGCCGACCGAGCGGTAGGGCTGCTCGTTGTGGCCGGCGAAGGCCACGCGCACGGTGTGCTCGCGGCCATCGGGCTCGGTGATGCGCAGCCGGCCCGAGCCCTGGATCTGCAGCACCAGCGCATCGAGCGGGCTCGCGACGTAGGCGATCTCCTGGCCGCGCAGGCTGGCGCGGGCGGCCGGCAGCGTGTCCAGCTGCTGGCGGGTCCAGTACGGGCGGCGCGTGGCCAGGTCGGCTGGCGGACGGTACAGCGGGATCGTGAACGCGCCCTGCGGCCGGCGGCTGGCCGCCACCAGCGGCTCGAAGTAGCCGGTGGCCAGGCCGGTGGCGGCCCCGTCGCGCGCCTCGACACGGTAGGGCCGCAACTCCTGCTGCAGGAACTCGCGCGCGAAGCCGTCGTCGGCCGGGCTGAAGCGCGCCGCGCGTTCGCACAGCGCCGCCCAGGGCGCCGGCGGCTTGGTGCAGCCCTGACGCAAGGCCGGCCACAGCTCGGCCGCGCGGTCGTCGGTCCAGCCGGGCAGCTCGGTCCAGTCCACCGGCACCCAGCGGGCGCCGGCGCGCTCGATCGCCGGGCCATTGGGCCCCGACGCCGGTGTCGGGGTCGGGCCGGGATAGGCGGGCCGGTCCGGCGTTGGCGACGGGGCCAGCGTGCAGGCCGACACGGCCCCTAGAATCGCCGCCGCCGCGAGCCACCGGGGAAATGCTGTCATGTGGGTGATTTTGCTGGAGGCCCTGGGCGCCGGCCTGATCTTCGTCTTCATCGTCTGGTGGACCATGTTCCATGGCCGCCGCGGCGGCGAGCGCCGCGACGACGACGACGCGAACACCCCTGATTCACCCCCGGGGTCACGCGGGTAGCAGGAAGCTGCGCGGCTGCTGGCGCAGCCGGCGGCGCAGCGCGGCGGCCAGGCGCTGCCGGTCGCGCAGCGTGATGCCGCGCGAGCGCAGCGCCACGCGCAACGCCAGCCAGAAGCTCACGCCCAGGTTCAGCACGCCGGTCACCAGCAGCGCCACGGCACACCACCAGAACGCCGGCTGCGCCAGCGTGGCCCAGCCCAGGGTGCTGGCGGCGGCGGCCAGCTGCCCGGTGGACAGGGTGACATGGCGCACCTCGATCGGCAAACCGACGAAGGCCAGCAGCGCAGGCACCAGGCCCAGCAGCAGCCCCAGCGAGGCATTGGCCGCCAGCCCGGAGACGTTGCGCCGCCACCAGCCGGCCCAGCGCTGCGCCCGCGCTGCCCCCAGCCGGGCCACCAGCGCCGGGTTGTAGGCCAGCGCGCTGTCCAGGCGGTGGTAGACGAACCAGTTCTCGACCCAGCCGGCCACCAGGCTGCTGCCGAACAGCAGCACGCCGGTGAAGGCGGCGAACAAGGGCGTGGGGCCCAGCAGCGAGATCGACTTCAGCACGTACTGCGCGTCGTGCTCGCTCACCAGCGGACGGCCTAACACGCCCCAGGCCAGCCACTGCACGGCCAGCACGGCCGGGATCACCAGCGCCAGGTTGCCGACGATGCCGGCGATCTGCGAGCGCACCAGGTGCGCCACCTCGTCGACGAAGCTTTCCACCGCGGCGTCGTCGCGCACGTCGGCCAGCTTTTCGGCCATGGCCGGCGCGGTCATCGCCGGCTGCTTGGTGGCCACGGTCCAGTGCAGCAGGTGGATGATCAGGAAGCTCACCGCGTAGTTCAGCCCCGCGCCGAAGCCGGCCCAGAACGGCGCGAGCCCGAGCGCGAGGATCGCGAACTTCAGGAAGGTGGTGCCGGCGATCACCAGCCCGCCACCGGCCGCGGCGCGCAGCATCGCGCGGTACTCGTCCCGGGTGCGGGTGATGTAGTGCTCGCCGGTCTCGGCATGGCGCTCGGCGACCTTGCGCGCCAGCAGCGAGTACTGCCGCGCCAGCAGCGCGCGCAGGCTGCGTCTTTCGCGTGACAGGGCCACCAGCTCGGCCAGCAGCGACTGCAGCTCGCGCTGCGGATGCTCCGACAGCAGCAGCCCGAGCACGGCCTCGACCCGGCGGATGCGGGCCAGCAGCTGCTCGAGCTCGAACACGATGTGCACCGAGACGCCGTGTTCCTCCAGGTGGGCGGTGACGCTGTCGGCCGCCTGGTGGCAGCGCTCGAGCAGCGCGAGCAGGAAGGTCGCCGGCGGCCGGATCGACTCGGGGTCACCGCTGCGCACCGCATCGGCCAGCGCCTCGCCGGCGCGCACCAGCTGCTCGAAGGGCCGGTCGGCCAGCAGCTCGGCGCTCATGCGCTGGCGCAGCGGCGGCGCGAAGGCCGCGGCGCGGATCGCGCTGACCAGCCAGGTCATGGCCACCAGCAGCGGCTGGCGCCAGTCGTCCGGCTGCGGCGCGGCCACATCGCCGTCGCCGCGCGCGGCCGCCAGCAGCGCGGCCAGGCGGGCCAGCGTGGGCTCGTCGATCGCGCGCAGCCATGCGGCGTCGCCGTCGTCGGTGAACAGCAGCTGGAACAGCACGGCCAGGTCGTCGCTGTCGGGCGTGGCGGGCAGGAAGCGCAGCCGCAGCCGTTCGCCCAGCTCGCCCCACAGGTCGCGCCGGGCCGTGAAGCCGAAGTCGGCGAACAAGGTCGCCATGTCGGTCTCGCGCCAGAAGCGCGCCAGCAGCGCGACGATGCGCAGGCGCGGCTCCTCGTGGCGCTCCAGCACGTTCAGCAGGTGGCGCAGGCGCAGCACCGGGCGCGGGGTCTCGCCGGCCTCGCGCTCGGCCTCGCCGTGGCGCAGCCATTCCACCAGGCGCACCAGCCACAGGTGGCGCTCGGGGCGCGGTGCCTTCGGGTCCGCTGCGTTCAGCAGCGCGGTCAGGTCCCAGGCCGCTTCGGTCATCCGCGCGGGCGCATCGCTCAGTGCAGCGCGGCCGTGTCGGCCAGCGCGAATTCGGGCACCGGCGTTTCGAACCAGTGGGCGTCTTCGGTGATGCAGAAGTAGGTGCCCTGCATCGAGCCCTGCGGCGTGGCGATCTGGGCCCAGCTGGTGTATTCGAACTGCTCGCCCGGCTTCAGCAGCGGCTGGTGGCCGACGACACCCAGGCCGCGCACCTGCTGCACCTGGCCCCGGTGGTCGGTGATCAGCCAGTGCCGTGCGACCAGCTGCGCGCTGACGTCGCCGGTGTTGCGGATGGTCACCGTGTAGGCGTAGCCATAGCGCTGTTGCGCGGGATCGGTCTGTTCCTGCAGGGTGCGCACGGCGACCGTGCAGCGGAGTTCGGGGCGCGGCATGGCCGGCATTCTAGGAAAGGCGGCGAAAATCCCGTCATCCCCAGAAACATCGCCTGCCCATGTCACGTTCCTACCGCATTGCGCCCAGCATCCTGTCCGCCGACCTGGCCGACCTCGGCCGCGAGGTGCGCGAGGTCATTGCCGCCGGCGCCGACTGGATCCATTTCGACGTGATGGACAACCACTACGTGCCCAACCTGACCTTCGGGCCGATGGTCTGCGAGGCGGTGCGCCGGCATGCGGTGAAGGCCGACGGCAGCCGCGTGCCGATCGACGTGCACCTGATGGTGCAGCCGGTCGATGCGCTGGCGCAGGCCTTCGCGAAGGCGGGCGCCGACCTCATCAGCTTCCATCCGGATGCCAGCACGCACGTGGACCGCACGCTGCAGCTGATCAGGGACGCCGGCTGCCGCACCGGCCTGGTGTTCAACCCGGCCAGCCCGACCGACGTGCTCGACTGGGTGATCGACAAGGTCGACCTGGTGCTGGTGATGAGCGTGAACCCGGGCTTCGGCGGGCAGAGCTTCATTCCGAGCGCGCTGCGCAAGATCGAGCACCTGCGCCGCCAGATCGACGAGCACCAGCGTGCCACCGGCCGCGAGATCGTGCTCGAGGTCGATGGCGGCATCAAGCCCGACAACATCCGCCGCGTCGCCGAGGCCGGGGCCGACACCTTCGTGGCCGGCAGCGCGATCTTCGGCCAGCCCGACTACCGGGCGGTGATCGACGCGATGCGCGCCGCGCTGCGCTGACCCGGAGCCCCCGCGCCGGCGCAGCGGACGCCGCGGGGATGTATCAGGCGCCGGGACGCCGGCTCTGTTCGGGCAGCCTGCCCGATCCGAGAGCCCGATGTCCGTCCCGTTCGCACACACCACCCGGTCGCTGGCCCGCGACGGCGCCGGCCCGGCCCTGCTGGCCTATGTGCTGGCCGGCCTGGCCCTCGCCGGGTGGCTGGCCTGGTGCTGCCTGGGCCGCGTGGCCGTGGTCGAGGTGTCGCGCCAGGCCCGGCTGGAGGTGGTGCAGGCGGCCCATGCGGTGAACGTGCCGCTGGCGGACCGCCTGGCGGTGGCGCCGCCGCGCCTGGGCACCACCGTGCGGGCGGGCGAGGTGCTGGCCGAGCTCGATGCCGGCGAGCTGCAGCTGCGCCGGCAGGACGAGCTGCGCCGCGCAGCCGCGCTGCGGCAGCAGGCCGGGGCGCTGCGGCAGGAGATCGCCGCCCGCGAACGCGCGGCCGCCGACGACCAGCGCGCCGCGGGGGCGGCGGCGGACGCGGCACGCCTGCGCGTCGACGAAGCACGGGCCGGCGCTGCCTTCGCGGTGGAGCGGGCCCGGCGGCTGCGCGCCGACCACGACGCCGGCGGCGCCGCGCGGATCGACGTGCTGCAGGCCGAGGCCGACGCGCAGCGGCTCGATGCCGGCGCGCAGGCGCTGGTGGCCGAGGCGCGCCGTGCCGCTGCCGAGGCCACCGCACGCACCGCCCAGCAGCAGGCCCAGCGCGGCGCGCTGCTGCGGCAGCTGGCCGCGCTGCAGGCCGAGACCGAGGCGGCCGAGGGCCTCGAGCGCCGGCTCGCCTGGGAGCTGGAGCAGCACCGGCTGCGCGCGCCCATCGACGGCCAGATCGGCGAGGTGGCGCCGGTGCATCCCGGCGAGACCCTGGCGCAGGGCCAGAAGCTGGTCACCGTGGTCCCCGCCGGCCAGCTGATGGCGGTGGCCGAATTCGAGCCGGCCGCCGTGATGGGCCGGCTGCGGCCGGGCCAGCCGGCCGAGTTGCGGCTGGATGGATTTCCGTGGACGCAGTACGGCGCGATCGCCACGGTCGTCACCCGCATCGCCGCCGAGCCGCGCGACAACCGGCTGCGCGTCGAGTTCGCCCCGGTGGCGGGCTGGCCGCCGGGCATCCCGGTGCAGCACGGCCTGCCCGGCACGCTGGAGGTCCGGCTCGAGGAAGTGACGCCGGCCGTGCTGGTGCTGCGCGCGGCCGGGCGCCGCCTGGGCGAGCCTTCGTGAGCGCGACGCGCCTGCGCCACCGCTGGCGCATTCCCGAGGTGGTGCAGACCTCGGCGATGGACTGCGGGCCCGCCACGCTGGCGGCGCTGCTGCAGGGCCTGGGCGTGCCGGCCAGCTATGGCCGCCTGCGCGAGGCCTGCCAGACCGGCGTGGACGGAAGCAGCATCGACAGCCTCGAAGCCGCCGCGGTGCAGCTGGGCGTGCAGGCCGAGCAGGTGCTGATCCCGCTCGACCATGTCCTGCTGCCGGCGGCGCAGGCGCTGCCCTGCGTGGCCGTGGTGCGGCAGCCCGATGGCGCGCCGCACTTCGTCGTGCTGTGGCGCCGCGTGGGGGCGCGGGTGCAGGTGATGGACCCGGCGGCGGGGCGCCAGTGGTGGTCCGCGCCGCTGCTGGCCGAGCGGCTGCTGGTCCATCGGCACAGCGTGCCGGCGGAGGACTGGCGCGCCTGGGCGGCCGGCGAGGACTTCCTGGCGCCGCTGCGCGCGCGCATCACCGACCTCGGGCTGCGACCGGCGGCCGCGGCGGCGCTGGTCGCCTGCGCCTGCGCGGACGAGGGCTGGTTTGCGCTGGGCGCGCTCGACGCGGCCGTGCGCTGGGTGGCCACGCTGTGCCGCGCCGGCGGCCTGCGCCGCGGGCGCCAGGCGGCTGCCCTGCTGCGCGCCACCGCCGAGGCAGCCTGGGCCTCCGGTGACGATCTCCATGCCGTGCTGCCGCTCCGCTGCTGGTCGGTGCTGCCCGACGCCGACAGCCTGCGGCTGGGCCGGCTGCACCTGGTGCTGCACGGGGCGGTACTGGTGCGCGCCCGCGGTCTGGCCGCCACCGTGGATGAAGCGGCCACGCCGGAACTCGCCGCGGCCCGCCGCGAGCCGGTGCCGCGGCCGCTGCGCGTGGCCTGGGCCGAGCTGCGCCGGGACGGCCTGCTGGCGCCGCTGGCGCTGGCCGGGGCGGTGTGCCTCGCCGCCGGTGCCCTGGTGGTCGAGGCGGTGCTGCTGCGCGGCTTGTTCGACCTGGCCTGGCAGATCGGCTCGGCCGCGCAGCGCCTGGGCGGGCTGCTGGCGCTGGTGGTGTTCGCCGCGCTGCTGCTGGCGCTCGAAGTGCCCATCGTGTCCGAATCGCTGCGGCTCGGGCGGCACCTGGCGAGCCGCGGGCGCATGGCCCTGCTGTCCAAGCTGCCGCGGCTGCACGACCGCTATTTCGCCAGCCGCACCGTCGGTGACATGGCCGAACGCAGCCATGCGCTGCAACAGCTGCGGCAGGTTCCGGGACTGGTGCTGTCGCTGGTGCAGCTGGCTGCCGAGCTGGCGCTGACGCTGGCAGGCCTGGCCTGGATCGTGCCGGCCGAGCTTGGCTGGGCCGCCGCCGTGGCTGGCGTGGCCGTGGCCTGGCCGCTGCTGCTGCAGCCCTGGCAGGCCGAGCGCGACCTGCGCGTGCGGCTGCAGGCCACCGGGCTGCACAGCCTGCTGCTGGACGCCCTGCTCGGCGCGGTGCCGCTGCGTGCCCACGGGGCCGGCGCGGCGATGCGCCGCGAGCACGAGCGCCGCCTGGCCGACTGGCTGCGGGCCTGCCGGGCGCAGCTCCATGGCGGCCTGGTGGCCGATGCGCTGCAGGCCCTGCTGTGCACCGGCCTCACGCTGGCCTGGCTGTGGCGCCACTTCCAGGGGGCGGGGCAGGTGGCCGGTGCCGATCTGCTGCTGGTGTACTGGGCCCTCAAGCTGCCGGTGCTGGCCGGGCGGCTCGCGGCCGCGTGGCGCCAGCTGCCGGCACAGCGCAACGTGCTGGCGCGCTGGCTCGAGCCGCTCGCCGCGCCGGACGAGGTCACGGCCGCCCCGGCCGGCGCCGGGTCCCCTCCTGCCGGACCGATGGCCGGACCCGACGCCGTCCGCCCGGCGGCGCTGGCGCTGCACGGGGCGCGTGTGCTGGCGGGTGGCCACCCGGTGCTGTCGGACCTGACGCTGCAGATCGGCGCCGGCGAGCATGTGGCCATCGTCGGGGCCTCGGGCGCCGGCAAGTCCTCTTTGCTCGGGGCGCTGCTCGGCTGGCACCGGCTGGCCGAAGGCGAATGCCGCCTCGACGGCCGGCCGCTGGATGCCGCTGGGCTCGCCGCGCTGCGCCGGGCCACGGCCTGGGTCGAGCCCGGCGTGCAGCTGTGGAACCGCTCGCTGCTCGACAACCTGCTCTACGCGTCCGATGACACCGCCGTCGTGCGCCTGGCGCCGGCGCTCGAAGCCGCCGGCCTGCACGACCTGCTGCGCCAGCTGCCGCAGGGCCTGCGCACGCCGCTCGGCGACGGCGGTGCCCGGCTGTCCGGCGGCCAGGGCCAGCGCGTGCGCCTGGCCCGGGCGCTGCTGCAGACCGGCGTGCGCTTCGTCGCGCTGGACGAGGCCTTCCGCGGGCTGGACCGTGCGCAGCGCAGCGCCCTGCTGGCGGCGGCGCGGCAGTGGTGGGCCGGCTGCACGCTGGCCTGCGTCACCCACGACGTGGTGGACACGCTGGACTTCGACCGCGTCCTCGTGATGGCGGGCGGCCGCGTGGTGGAAGACGGCGCGCCGCGGGCCCTGCTCGCCGGTGCCGGACGCTACGCCGCGCTGCTGGCGGCCGAGGACGGGCTGCGCCGCCAGGCCTGGGCGGCGCCGAGCTGGCGCCACCTGCGCCTGGTCGACGGCCAGCTGTGGGACGCCGTCGGGGGCGACACCGTCGCGCCGCCGGCGCCGGTGCGCTGGCCCGAACCGGAACGCAGGGCCGTCTGATGCATGCGCCGGTGCCCACGGCCGCTTCCGTGCCGAGCGTGTTCGAGGCCAGCCGCTGGCCGCAGGCCGCCCTGGGCGATGCCCTCCAGTGCCTGACCGAAGACGCTGGTGTGCCGACCGGCCCGTGCGCCACGGCGCCGGCGACCGGCGATCCGTCGGCCTGGCTGGCCGAGGCCGCGGCACCGCTGGGGCTGGAAGCCGAACCGGTCAGCCTGCCCTGGCGCGGGCTGGACGCGCAGTGGTGCCGGGTGGCGCCGGCGCTGCTGCGGGCGCCCGCCGACGCCGGCCAGCCGGCCGGCTGCTGGCTGCTGTGCCGCGCCAACCGCCGCTGGGCCTGGCTGCAGGGCCCCGATGGCCGGCGCCGGCGCGTGCCGGTGGCCGCGCTGAGCCGCGCCTGGGCGGGCGATCCGGCCGCGGCATCCACACCGGCCTGGGCCGGCCTGCTCGCCCGCGCAGGCCTTGATGCGCGGCGCCAGGCCCGGGTGCTGCAGGCGCTGCGCGAGGACGCGCTGGCCGATCGCGGCCTCGACGGGGTGTGGCTGCTGCGGCCGGCCGCGTCGCAGGCGTTCCTGCCCCAGCTGCGCCGCGAAGGCGTGCCGCGCCGCGCGCTGGCGATGCTCGCCTGCCTGGCGCTCGGCTACGGGCTCGAGATCCAGGCCTGGGCGCTGATCGGCGCCGCGGCGCTGGAAGGTCGGCTCGACCTCGGCTGGCTGGCCGCCTGGGTGCTGCTGATGCTGTCGCTGATTCCGCTGCGATCGCTGGGTGCCTGGCTGGAGGGCTGCTTCGCGCTCGACGCCGCACGCCTGTTCAAGCAGCGCTTGCTGGTGGGTGCGCTGCGGGCCGATCCCGACCGCACCCGGGCCGACGGCATCGGCGCCACGCTGAGCCGCGTGATGGAAGCCCAGGCCCTGGAAGGCCTGGCGCTGGGCAGTGGCCTGGCCCTGGTGGTGGCGTTGCTGGAGCTGGGCTTCG
>JABLTH010051602.1_pt1 | contig 12202 bp, 11 predicted proteins | sample 7875711 | NCBI WGS metagenome assembly JABLTH01 (sample SAMN14941262, study PRJNA633318) | bioreactor metagenome | isolation source: bioreactor | place: China | collected 2019-03-05 | reverse complement strand
TCGGTCTGCTCCTGGTACCAGTTCTCGACGTACTCGATGCGATCGACCGAGAGGCACTTCAGGAAGGTCGTGAGGAACTCGTTGAACTTGCCGCTGCGGCCCACCGAGAACTGCATCGACAGGAAGATCGAGTTCGACCAGTCGATCTCATGGTCGGCGATGTTCGTGGAGACGAGGTCGGCCGGGATCGTGTACCAGTAGATGCACTCCTCCCCCGCGTACTCGCGCACCTTCGCCTTGGGGAAGTCGACCACCATGTCGAGCTCGCCGATGCGGAAGCGCACATTGCCGCCGACGCCGAGCCGGATCGTGCGCGACTTCTTCAGCAGCGGCTCCCACCACGCCTTGATCGCCGCGAGCATCTCGTCCGGGGGCAGGATCGGGGCGCGGCGGGACTCCTCGTCGCGGAGCTCCTCCTGACGGCTCGCCCGCTGCTCCTCGAGGTAGTCCCACTTCTCGTCGAAGATGTGCCGCAGCTCCTCCTCGGAGTAGAGCGTCTGCTCGACGGAGGCGAGCGCCCGGTTCTCGAGGGTCACGACCGTGCCCGGCACGAACAGGTGCCCGTCGTACTGCGGGGCCAGTTCGTCCATGTGCGCGAGGAACTGCTTCTGGTCCGTGAAGATCGACTCGCCGTTGCGACCGGTGCCGTTGAAGTCGAACAGGTCGTCGCGGAGGAACATCGGCGGGCCGGCCATCGGGAACACGTGCGGCGCGTCGACCTTCTCGATGTAGTACATCGCGCGCTTGTTCTGCGCTTCGCGCTTGAGGCGCGCGAAGTTCTGCTTGGCATCCAGCGGGAGGTCGTAGACCATCGGCCACCAGATCGCGCCGGAGACCTGCGTGAAGTACGCGTCCGGACGGCCGAACGTGAGGAGCTTCTCGAGGTCGAGCGGGTGCGAGTCGTTCTGGTTCAGGACGGATCCGGTGCCGTCGTCGACGCTGAGCGACGAGTCGCCGATCGGACCGTCGCTGGGCGCGCGCAGCGGCGTGATCATGATCTTCAGCTCGCCGCGCTCGATGACCTCGCCGGCGGGTGCGTAGGTGATGTTGTCGTAGCCGAGGGCGCGGAGGTCCTGCTCGAGGTCGTCGGTCGGATACTCCGGCAGGAGCACCTCGATGTCCTTGCGGATGTAGCGCTCGAGCAGGCGCGGATCGAAGTGGTCGCGGTGCCGGTGCGAGACATAGAGGAAGTCCGCCTCGCGGCCGAAGCGCTCCCAGTCGAGCCCGCGGTTGTCGGGGAACGGGAACCAGGATCCGAAGAAGGACGGGCCGAGCACGGGGTCGCAGATGATGTTCCCGCCGGTCGTCTCGATGAACATTCCGGCGTGTCCGAGTCCCGTGATCCGCATGCTTCTCCTCCTGTGTGGACCTGTCGATCCTACCGGGGCGACGCTCGCCCGGCCTGGAGACGGCCCGTGCATAATCAGGATCCGGCCCCGCGCCGCCGCGCTCAGCTCAGCAGCTCCCGGATGTCGTCGGCTGTGAGGGTCTGCGCGAAGAGGTCCTCGTCGTCGAGGACCGCGGAGAACAGCCGCGCCTTGCGCTGCTGCAGGGCGAGCACCTTCTCCTCGATCGTGCCGGCTGCGATCATGCGGTAGACGAACACCGGATTCTCCTGGCCGATGCGGTGCGCGCGGTCGGCGGCCTGCGCCTCCGCGGCCGGATTCCACCAGGGGTCGAGCAGGAAGACGTAGTCGGCCTCGGTGAGCGTGAGCCCGGTCCCGCCGGCTTTGAGGCTCAGCAGGAACGCATCCTGATCCCCCTCGCGGAACTCCTGCACCACGCGGTCCCTGTCGCGCGTCGAGCCGTCGAGGTACGAGACCCGCAGCCCGGCGCGGCGGAGCCGGTCGGCCGCGAGCGTGAGGAACGAGGTGAACTGGCTGAACACGAGCGCCCGATGGCCCTCGGCACGCAGCTCGAGCAGACGTTCGGCGAGCTCCTCGAGCTTGCGCGAGGCGATGCCCGCGTCGTCCTCGTCGATGAGACCGGGCGCGAGGCTCAGCATCCGCAGCATCGTGAGCGAGCGGAAGACGATGAAGCGCTGCCGGTCGAGGTCGGGCAGCAGGCCGAGGATCTTCTGCCGCTCGCGCTGCAGCACGGTGTCGTAGCGATGACGATGGGCGGGCGCGAGCTCGACGCTGAGCACCTGCTCCTGCCGCTCGGGCAGATCGGGCGCGACGAGGTCCTTGGTGCGGCGGATCAGGTAAGGGCGGATCCTGCGGCGGAGCAGCTCGATGCGCGACCGCCGGAAGGGCGCGCCCTCCGCGTTCTCCGGCACCTTGCCCTGCTCGATCGGCTGGATGAAGTCCTCGCGGAACTTCCGCGCCGAGGCGAACAGTCCCGGTGCAGTGAGGCTCAGGATGGCCCAGAGCTCGCCCAGGCCGTTCTCCAGGGGCGTCCCCGTCGCCGCGTACACGGCACGGGCGTCGAGTGCGGCCACGGCCTGGTGCTGCTTCGTGGCGGGGTTCTTCACGTGCTGCGCCTCGTCGAGCACCACGCCCGCCCAGGGCAGGCGGGCGAACTCCTCCGCGTCCAGGCGGAGCAGCGTGTAGGAGGTGATGACGAGGTCGGCGCCCTCGACGTGCGCGGCCAGGGCCACGCCGTGCGCATCGCGGGTGCGGTCGACCACCGCCACCTTCATGCCGGGGGCGAACCGCTCCGCCTCGCGCCGCCACACGTCCAGGACGGAGGTCGGCGCCACGACAAGCCACGGGACGTCGCCGTGGTCGGAGTCGCCGGTCGCCGGCGCCGTCTCCCGCGCGTGCGCGATCAGTGCGAGCAGCTGCAGGGTCTTGCCCAGGCCCATGTCGTCGGCGAGGACGCCGCCGAGGCGATGCCGCCACAGACGCGCCAGCCGGGTGAATCCCTCCCGCTGATAGGGCCGGAGCTCCGCGATGATGCCGGCCGGCACGGCGATGCGGTCGTCGCCCGGATCCGCCCGGAGATCCTCCACAGCGGCACGCCAGGCCTGCGCGGTGACGGTCTCGTCGGCGAGGTCCTCGAAGTCCTCCCAGAGGGCGAGCTGGGTGCGTGCGATCCGCGGACCGGCCTCCCACTCCGCCAGCTCCGCGGCCTCATCGAGGAGCTCCCTGAGGCGGTCGAACGCCGGATGACGCAGCGAGAACCACGTGTTGTCGACGAGCTTGAGCTTGCCCTGGCGCAGCGCGAGCGCGCGGAACAGCGGCTCGAACGGGATGTTGCGCCCGTCGATCCGCACGACGATGCCGAGGTCGAACCAGTCCGGGTCCGTGCTCTCCACGACGTTGACCGTGATCGCCGGATCGCCGGTGAGCTCGGGATAGGCCCGGGGCGCTCCGGTGCGCTCCACCACGATTCCGCGCTCCTCGAGAGCGGGGGCGAGGACCGCGACGAACTCGGCCGCGTCGGCGTCGCGGAGGGTGCCACCGAGCGTGAAGGGCAGTCCGGTGACCTCCGCCCAGGCGGCGATGACGGACGGCCGGCGCTCGGCCTCCGCGTCCGCGTCGCGGATCGCGGATCCGGTCGCCTGCTCGTCGAGCGGAAACCGACGGTAGCCGGGATAGTCCCAGCACAGCTCATAGGCCACGACATCGGCGGGCCGGAAGTCGATCACGAGGGTCGCCACGGGCCGCGGCGGCTCGGGCAGCGACACTCCGGAGCCGGCGCGGATGTCCGCCGCCCGCCGCAGCACGGGATAGGCCTCCCGGAAGAACACGGCCCTGTCCACCGGCGCCACCGAGAGCCCCTCGGGTGAGGACAGCAGCGCGCGGACGCCGTCCGACAGCGGCGCCGGCGCGAGCACGAGCTCGATGTCCGCGCCGATGACGCGGCGCGCGTACACGCCGCCCGATCCGATCGGCGTGACGGTGGCACCGTCGAGCGCCTCGCCGTCCTCCGTCACGGAGGCCGTGACGCTCAGGCCGCCGCCCCGTGTTCCGGCGAGCCCGACGATCACCCGCACCCGGTCGGACCACCGGAGCCGCGTGCCCCGTTCGGTGGCGACGACGGCGATGCCCGCCTCCGTCGCCGAGGCGAGGTGCGGCCAGAGCAGCGGGGACGCCACCGGATCCAGCAGCAGCCAATCCCCCGCTGTCCCGGACAGCAACGAGTCACGGGAGATGCTCAGCAGATCGGCGAACCACCGCGAGTGCGCCTCTCGGAAGCGGGTGCCTGGTCGCCGCACGGCGTCCCAGTCGGCGTCGGACTGCACCCAGGAGTCACCGGTGTCGTTGCGGCGCAGCGGCCGCGCGGCGAGGAACAGCTCGCCCGGATCCTTCACGAGATCGCGGGCGGTCGCGGTGCGCAGCGGCCGCGCGCCCCAGTGCCGCGCGTCGGCGCGGTCACGACGCCGCAGCTCCAGCCCGAGGGCGAGCGGGGTGCCGGCCGCACGGGCGGGCGGCAGCAGGACGCGCCAGTCGTCGGCTTCGGATGCGGTCATGATCATCCATCCTCCCCCGAGCCGCGGACACCCGCCGCCCGACGACGAGGGGCGCCCCTGGCCGAGCCATGCTCGGGCGGGGGCGCCCCTCGGAGAGCCGAACGGGTCAGGCCGAGCGCGCGACCCGGGCCAGCACGCCGTGCACGAAAGCTCCGGACTCGTCGGTCGAGAACTCCTTCGCCAGCTCGACGGCCTCGTCGATCGCGACCGCGGTGGGCACCTCGTCGTTGTGCAGGATCTCCCACACGCCGATGCGCAGCAGCGCCCGGTCGACGGCGGGCATCCGGTCGAGCTTCCAGTCACGGCTGTGCGTGGTGATCTGCTCGTCGATCTCGTCGCGGTGGTCGATGATCCCGTCCACGATCTCGCGCCCGTACAGCCAGGACGCCTCGCGCGCGGGCTCCGCGGCGGCGCGCTTGGCCTCGGCGGCGAGCGTCACCGCGAGGTCGTCACCGCGCACGTCGGCGGAGAAGAGGATGTCGAGGGCGCGCTTGCGCGCCTTGGTCCGGGCGCCCACGCGTCAGTCGTTGATGCGGCCGAGGTAGCCGCCGGTGCGCGTGTCGACCTTGACCTTGGTGCCGGTCTCCAGGAACAGCGGAACCTGGATCTCGTAGCCGGTCTCGAGCGTGGCGGGCTTGGTGCCGGCCGACGAGCGGTCGCCCTGCAGGCCGGGCTCGGTGTAGGTGACCTCGAGCACGACGGACGCCGGGAGCTCGATGTAGAGCGGGTTGCCGTTGTTCAGCGCGATCTGGACGGACTGGTTCTCCAGCATGAAGTTCTTCGCGTCGCCGACGGTGGCCGCGGGGACGTTGATCTGGTCGTAGTCCTCCTGGTCCATGAAGACGAAGTTGTCGCCGTCGGTGTACAGGTAGGTGAAGTCGCGGCGGTCGACGTTCTCGATGTCGACCTTGGCGCCCGCGTTGTACGTGCGGTCGACGACCTTGCCGCTGACGACGTTCTTCAGCTTGGTGCGGACGAACGCGCCGCCCTTGCCGGGCTTGACGTGCTGGAACTCGATGACGTTCCAGAGCTGGCCGTCGATGGAGAGGACGACGCCGTTCTTGATGTCTGCAGTGGATGCCATGGGTCTGAGAAGTCCGTTCCTGAAGTCTGCGCGGTCGATCGACCGACGTCCCATCCTACGCGATGCCCGCCGGACGGCCGGTGGGAGCGACGGGTCGGGCTCGGCTCAGCCGTCGGCCTGGCCCGTGATCACTCGGATCAGGCGGCGCGTCGCCGTGGCGTAGCCCTGCACGCCCTCCCCGACGACGTGCACGGCGGCCACGTCGGTGAGGTACGAGTGGTGCCGGAACTCCTCGCGCGCGTACACGTCCGAGATGTGCACCTCGGCGAACGGCAGTGCGACGCCGGTGAGGGCGTCGCGCAGCGCGACGGACGTGTGCGTGTAGGCGCCGGCGTTGATCACGATCCCCGCGCAGTCCGCTCGTGCGTCGTGGATCGCGTCCAGCAGCACGCCCTCGTGGTTGCTCAGCACCGCACGGACCTCGAACCCGTAGGCGGCGGCCGCCTCGGCCGTGATCCGCTCGACGTCGGCGAGCGTCGCCGATCCGTAGATCCCCGGCTCGCGCGTGCCGAGGAGGTTCAGGTTGGGCCCGTTGACGAGCAGGAGTCGGCGTGGCGTGGTCACGTGCTCACGGTATCAGCGCGCGACGGGGACGAGCGGGCGCATCATGACGTACTCCTGCCCGTTCTCGAGCTCGGTGATCTCGCCCGTCCGGGTGAACCCGCAGCGCTCGTACGCCGCCTGGGCGCGGTGGTTGTCGACGTGCACCTCCAGGATCAGCTCGGTGAAGCCGCCCTCGGTCGCCCAGGCCGCGCACTCGTCGAGCAGCGCCTCGACCGCGCCGGCACCCCGGTGCCCCTCGGCCACGTACACGCCGACGACGAGCGCGGATGCGGCCGCATCCCGGTCCCCGATCACGGTCGCGGAGCCGAACCACTCGCCGTCCTCCGCGACCGCGACGAACTGCCCGTTCGGGCCGCCCTGTGCCGCCTGGGCCGCGCGATGCCGCCAGAACGCGTCCGGCTGCGCCGAGGCGCTCTCGAACGTGTCGAGGAAGGCCAGCGCCGCCACCGGATCCCGCAGGGAGCGCAGGCGCAGATCGCGCACCCGCTCCCACTCACCGGCCTGCACGCGGCGCACCGTGAAGGTCATTCGGCGACCTCCTGATAGGCGGCGAACAGCAGCGACTCGTCGGGCGCCTGCAGGACCGTGGGCTTGGCGATGCCGTCGAGCACGATGAAGCGCAGCATGCCGCCGCGGCTCTTCTTGTCGCGCTGCATCGTGGACAGGAGCGTCGGCCAGGCGCCGCCTCGGTACGACGTCGGCAGACCCAGCGACTCCAGCACCGCGCGGTGCCGATTGGCGTCGTCGTCGGACAGGCGGCCCGCCAGGCGCGAGAGCTCGGCCGCGAACAGCATGCCCACCGAGATCGCCGCGCCGTGCCGCCAGCGGTACCGCTCCGCGTGCTCGATGGCGTGCCCCAGGGTGTGCCCGTAGTTGAGGATCTCGCGCTGTCCGGCCTCGCGGAAGTCGTCGGACACCACGGTCGCCTTCATGCCGATCGCGAGCTCGACGGCGCGACGGAACTCCGGAGTGAGCGGATCCACGGCGCGGGCCGGATCGGCTTCGACGATGTCGAGGATCTCCGGCGCCCAGATGAAGCCGGCCTTGACCACCTCGGCGAAGCCCGCGGTCGCCTCATTGGGGCTCAGGCTGGAGAGCTCGTCGAGATCTCCGATCACGGCCTGCGGGGCCCAGAACGCGCCGACGAGGTTCTTGCCCTCGTTGGTGTTGATGCCGGTCTTGCCGCCGACGGCCGCGTCGACGAGGCCGAGCACCGTGGTGGGCACCTGCACCACCTGGACGCCGCGCAGCCACGTCGCCGCGACGAAGCCGGCGAGATCCGTGACGGCCCCGCCGCCGTAGCCCACGACCGCATCCGTGCGGGTGAAGTCGGCCTGGCCCATGATCTGCCAGAGGAACTGGGCGACCTCGATGCGCTTGCCCTGCTCGGCGTCCGGGATCTCGGCCAGCAGCACCTCTCGCGGACCGTGGGCGGTGTCCCCGAGGAGGCGGTCGCGCAGCTCGGCCGCGCGGTCGGCGAGCGTCGGCGGGTGCACGACAAGGACCTTGCGCACCGAGGGGGCGAGCGCCGCCGACACCCGATCGAGGATGCCGCGACCGATCGTGATGTCGTACGGGGTGCTTCCCGTGACCGCGATCGTCGTGACGGCGTCCTCCGCCGTCGCCGCCTCGTTCTGCTCGGCGCTCATGCTCGTCCTCTCATCCATTCCACCACCTGGTCCGCGACCCGTGACATCGGCACCCGCGAGGTGTCGAAGCGCGCGTCCGCGACCTCTTCGTACAGCGCCCGCCGCTCGGCGAAGATGCGCTCCCAGCGCTGCAGCGGATCCTCCTCGCCGTGCAGCAGCGGGCGGTCCGTGCCGGCGATCCGCTCCGTGACGGCCTCCGCCGAGACGGTCAGCATCACGACGGGGACCGTGCGCAGCAGCTGCCGCGTCGCCTCGTCCAGCACGGCTCCCCCGCCGAGCGAGATCACGCCGCCGCCGGCGACCGCCTCGGCGACCGACTGCCGCTCCCACTCACGGAACCGCGCCTCGCCGTGCTCGGCGAAGATCGCCGGGATCGGCCCGTGCTCCCGCGCGATCGCCTTGTCGGTGTCGACGAAGCGCAGTCCCGTGGAGCGGGCGACCCGGCGACCGATGCTGGTCTTGCCCGCGCCCATCGGGCCCACGAGCACCAGGGTCTCGGGCGCCGCGGATTCAGCCGAGCTCATCGTGCAGGATCAGCGCCGCCTCGGAGGCAGGCGTGGTGCGCAGCTCCTCCGGGATCGCGGCGACGTACGCCTCGAGGTTGCGCCGGGTCTCGGCGACGTTGTCGCCGCCGAACTTCTCCAGCACCGAGTTCGCCAGCTCGATCGCGACCATGGCCTCGGCCACGACACCCGCCGCGGGCACGGCGCACACGTCGGAGCGCTGGTGGTGGGCGGTGGCCTGCTCCCCCGACGACACGTCGACGGTGCGCAGGGCGTGCGGGACCGTCGCGATCGGCTTCATGCCGGCGCGTACGCGCAGCACGGTGCCGGTCGACATACCGCCCTCGGTGCCTCCTGCGCGGTCGGAGCCGCGCGCGATGCCGTCGCCGGTCGCGAAGAGCTCATCGTGCGCCGCGGATCCCCGTCGGCGGGTCGTCTCGAAGCCGTCGCCGACCTCGACGCCCTTGATCGCCTGGATGCCCATGAGCGCGTACGCGAGGCGTGCGTCGAGCCGGCGGTCCCAGTGCACGTGCGAGCCGAGCCCCGGCGGCAGGCCGTAGGCGAGAACCTCGACGATGCCGCCGAGCGTGTCGCCGTCCTTGCGGGCGGCGTCGACTTCGGCGACCATGCGCGCGGAGGTGGCCGGGTCGAAGCAGCGCAGCGGATCCGCGTCCAGCGCGTCCACGTCGTCCGGGGTCGGCAGCGCCGTCCCCTCCGGGACCTGGATCGGGCCGATCGAGAGCGTGTGGCTGACCAGCCGGATGCCCAGCTCGCCGAGGAAGGCGCGCGCCACGGCGCCGAGGGCCACCCTGGCCGCCGTCTCGCGGGCACTCGCGCGCTCGAGGATCGGGCGCGCCTCGTCGAACCCGTACTTCTGCATTCCGACGAGGTCGGCGTGGCCCGGGCGCGGGCGGGTCAGCGCGGCGCTGCGACCGCGCGACTTCTCGGTCAGCTCGACCGGGTCCGCGCTCATCACCTCGACCCACTTCGGCCACTCGGTGTTGCCGATCCTCATCGCGATGGGGCTGCCCAGGGAGAATCCGTGACGGACGCCCCCGGAGATCGTGAGCTCGTCCTGCTCGAACTTCATCCGGGATCCACGTCCATAGCCGAGCTTGCGGCGCTGCAGATCGGACTGGATCGCCTCGCGGGACAGGGGCACGCCTGCGGGCAGGCCCTCCATGACGGCAATGAGTTCGGGGCCGTGCGATTCGCCGGCCGTGAGCACGCGGAGCATTCCCCTAGTCTCCCATGCGTTCGGCGCCCGCCCGCCCGGATGACTCCCGCAGCGCGTCAGCCCAGCGCCGCCCGCATGGCATCGAGCACGGCGGGTTCGTCCCGCAGCGGCACATCGGGCGTCCCGTGCAGGAAGATCCGGATCTGGGCGACCGCCTGGTGCAGCAGCATCTCGAGCCCGGTCAGCACCGGGGCGTCCGTCCAGGCCTGCGCGAGCGGCGTCGGCCACGGCGCGTACGCCGCGGAGAACAGCGCGCCGCCCGCCGGCACGAGCGCGGCGACGGTCGTCTCGTCCAGGAGCGCATCACCGGGCAGCGTCGACACGGTCAGATCCACCCCGGCGGCGACCCCCTCGTCCAGGGCGTGCGCCTGCACGCGCAGTCCGAGCCGCTCGCCGAAGCCGGCGAGCTCCTGCGCCTGTGCGATCCGGCGTGTGCGGAGCTCGACGTCGGTGACGCCCAGGCGCAGCAGCGAGACCAGGGCCGAGCGCGCGGTCGCACCGCCGCCGAGGACCCTGGCCGTGCGGCTCGCGCCGAGCCCCCCGGCCTGGAGCGCCTCGGTCAGCCCGCGGACGTCCGTGTTGAAGCCGCGGATCCGCTCGCCGAGCAGCAGCGTGTTCACCGCTCCGGTGAGTCGTGCGTCGTCGTCGAGCTCCTCCGAGCGGGCGAAGGCGCGCTCCTTGAGCGGCATCGTCAGGGACAGTCCGCGCCACGCGGAATCGAGGCCGTCGAGCGCGTCGTCGAAGTCCGCGACGTCGACACGGCGCCGGCCGTACTCCCAGTCGAGCCCGAGCACCCGGTACGCGGCGCCGTGCAGATCGGGCGACCGGCTGTGGTCGATCGGGTCGCCCCACACCGCCAGCCGCGAGGATCCGCTCACGTCAGCAGCCCGAATCCGGGTTCGCCTTGCACCAGTCCTGCCACTGCTTGACGGCGGCCTCGTGCTCCGCGTACGTGGTGGAGAACACGGTCTCGCCCGTGTCCAGGTTCACGGTCACGAAGTACAGCCAGGGCCCGTCCGCCGGGTGCATCGCCGCGTCGATCGCCTTGTCGCCGGGGTTCGAGATCGGCGTCTTCGGGAGGCCGTCGATGACGTACGTGTTCCACGGGTTGTCGTCGTTCTGGGCGGCGTCCGACGTACTCGCGGAGCCGCTGTGCAGCTCGCCGTAGCCGTACTGCGCGGTCGAGTCCATCTGGAGCTTCATGCCCTGTGCCACGCGGTTCTGGATCACCCGCGAGACCTTGTAGAAGTCGGCCTCGGCGCGCGCCTCACGTTGGATGATCGAGGCGATCGTGAGGACGCGCTGCTCATCGGCCGCCGGCACGGACGCCGCCGCGAGCGAGTCCCTGGTGCGCTTGACCATGGTCGAGACGATGTCCTTCGCCGTGGCGCCGGGACCGAACTCGTAGAGCGCCGGGAACAGCCAGCCCTCGAGCGACGGGGCGTTCACGCCGTAGTCGGCAGGGGTCTGCACCGCGGCCTGGAGGTCTGCCAGCGGCACGTCCACGCTCTTCGAGATCCGTTCGATGGTCTCGGCCACCGTGTACCCCTCGGGGATCACGGCCGAGTTCTGCATCTTGTTCTTCGGGTCGTTCAGCGCCTTGAGCGCATCCGCCGCCGTCATCTTCTGCTTCAGCTTGTAGACGCCCGGGTAGAACGTGTTGACGATGTTCTCCTTCACCATCATGGTGTAGAACACGTCGGAGGTCTTGGTGACGCCGGCACGGTAGAGCGCCTCGGACACCTGCTGCCCGCCGTCGCCCTTGTTGATCGTGACGAGCGCGTTGCCCGTCGCCTGGCCCGCCTCGTAGTCCTTGGACGGCCCCCAGCCCAGGGTGTCGCTGATCTTGTCGCCGTAGGTGTTCCACACCCACAGGCCGCCCGCAGCGACGCCGCCCACGAGCACGAACACGATGAGGAGCGCGATCAGGCAGCCTCGACGGCGCTTCCGCTTCGGCACCGCGGCCGGCTCCGCCTCATGATGGAACAGCGCCTCGAGGGTCGCATGGACGCCGTGATGCCCGTCCCCCTCGACGGACGCCGTGGATTCCTCGGCCTGCACCGGCGCGGCGGTGCCCGCCGCGGCTGCCGCGCGCGCGGCGCGACGCGATCCGGGGGCGGCGGGCTGTTCCACCGGGCGGGGAGTCTGCACCTGAGGATCCGGCAAGGCGCCGAACAGGTCGTGCAGCTCCGGCTCCCGCTCGGGCGTGGCGGCCGATTCCGATCGGTCGGACATGTCAGCGGTTCTCCTCGTCCAGACTCAGGGTCACGCCGGCGGGCCTGCCCGTCCCCTTCTCCGTGTCGATGGCGTGCTGCAGCAGCACGACGGCGGCCGCCTGATCCACGACGCCGCGGGAGGTGCGCTGCGTGCGCCCGGAGGCGCGCAGCGCCTGGTGGGCGGTGACGGTGCTCAGCCGCTCGTCGATCAGGCGCACCGGGCACCCGCTCGCGCGTCCGAGCGCGACCGCGAAGTCGCGGGCGTCCGTGGTCGAGGCGGTGTCCTCGCCGCGGAGGTTGATCGGCAGGCCCACCACGAGCTCGATCGGCTCGTACTCGGCGACCAGCTGCGTGATCCGCGCCGCAGAGGAGTCGTCGCGGGAGACGGTCTCCACGGGCACCGCGAGCAGGCCGTCGGGATCGCAGCGGGCGACCCCGATCCGGGCCCGTCCGACGTCGATCCCGAGCCGCACACCACGTCGGAAACCGGTCACGCGCGTCGCAGCTCCTGCTCGATCGCGGCGAAGGCCGA
>JABLTH010070864.1_pt1 | contig 12205 bp, 10 predicted proteins | sample 7875711 | NCBI WGS metagenome assembly JABLTH01 (sample SAMN14941262, study PRJNA633318) | bioreactor metagenome | isolation source: bioreactor | place: China | collected 2019-03-05 | reverse complement strand
CTGGTCAACACGGCGCGCGGCGGCCTCATCGACGAACCAGCGCTGGTGGAAGCGCTGGCCAGTGGCCAACTCCGTGCAGCAGGGCTCGACAGTTTTGACGTGGAGCCGATGACCACGCCGCATCCGTTCCAGGGCGTTGCGAACATCATCCTGTCGCCGCACATCGGCGGCGTGAGCGACGCGGCCTACGTGAACATGGGCAAGGGCGCGGCGGCCAATGTGCTCGAAGTGATCGAGGAACGTGCCCGCACGGCGGCGTGATGTCTATGTTCCTGCTCTCGCCACCCGTGGTGCGTGAAGCCGAAGTCTTCACGCGCATGCCAGCCAAGTTTCGCAAGCCCGATGTTCGGACGGAATGGGCACGCGCCAACCGCGGCGGGCAAGCCACCGATTCCTTTCTCGAAGGACCGGTGTGGTGTCCGGACGGCCGCGGTCACGGTCATCTGTACGTGACGGATATCCCGCACGGCCGCGTCTTCCGCATCTCGATGGCAGGCGATTGGGAACTGGTGGCCGAATACGACGGCGAGCCCAACGGCATGAAGTTCGTCGACGATGCGCACCTGCTCATCACCGACTACCGCAACGGGCTGATGCTGCTCGACATCAAGCGCGGCGAAGTCACGCCGTATCTGGAGCGCCGCAACTCGGAGCGCTTCAAGGGCGTGAACGACCTGACGTTCGATTCGCTCGGCAACCTGTACTTCACCGATCAGGGCCAGACCGGGCTGCAAGACCCGACAGGGCGCGTCTATCGGCTCTCGCCGCAAGGCAGGCTCGACATGCTGCTCGGCAATTGCCCCAGCCCGAATGGGCTTGTGCTGTCGCCGGACGAGAAGGTGCTGTACGTCGCCATGACGCGCGGCAACTGCGTGTGGCGTGTGCCGTTACAGGCCGATGGCTCCGTCAGCAAGGTCGGACAGTTCTTCACGTCGTACGGCCCGAGCGGCCCGGATGGTTTGACGATCGACACGGCGGGGCGGCTGTTCGTGGCCAACCCCGGACTCGGCCGCGCATGGGTGCTGAACCACCGTGCGGAACCTGACTTGATCTTGACCAGCCCAGAAGGTGCGTCACTCACGAACCTGTGCTTCGGCGGCCCCGAAATGAAGACGCTGTTCATGACCGAATCGGTGTCCGGCACGGTGCTCAAGACAGAGATGGACATCGCCGGCCCGCAGCCGCATCGGGGACAGCAGACAAAAGCCACGCCCTAGCCACAGATCATCGATACACAACCCCTAGCGCTCATAGAAGCGCGATGGAGGAGACCATGCAAATGTCCCAGACCTTGAGTGCCACCACGCCAGGGCATGGCGCGGATGTGCGCTCCGCCGCCACGCTGCCCGATGCGGACTACCAGGCGAGCGAACGCACGCTGGCCAAGGCGTTCCGCCGCATCCTGCCGTTCATCTTTGCCTGCTATGTGATCAGCTATCTTGATCGCACCAACGTGGGGTTTGCCGCGCTCACCATGAACAAGGACATTGGCCTGACGGCCGAACAGTTCGGGTTCGGGGCAGGGCTGTTCTTCATTGGGTATTTCCTGTTCGAGATCCCGAGCAACCTCATCATGCAGAAGGTGGGTGCGCGCATCTGGATCGCGCGGATCATGATCACGTGGGGCATCTTCTCGATGGCTACGGCGTTCGTGGTCGGGCCCAAGAGTTTTGCGGCGGCGCGCTTTCTGCTGGGTCTTGCCGAAGCGGGCTTCACGCCGGGCATCTACCTGTACTTCACGCATTGGTTTCCGGGCAAGTGGCGCGCCAAAGTGACGGCTGCCTTCCTGGTCGGCATTCCGGTGGCGAACATGATCGGCTCCCCCATTTCCGGCGCGCTGCTCGAACTCGGTGGCCTGCATGGGCTGCGCAGCTGGCAATGGTTGCTGCTGATCGAAGGGCTGCCGGCGGTGCTGCTCGGTATCGCGTGCCTGTTCGTGCTGGCGGATCGGCCGGAGAAGGCGACATGGCTTACCGACGATGAGAAGGCCGTCCTTGCGCGCCGCCTGGCGCTGGAGCAACGCGACATCGCCAGCAAGCACGGCGCGACACTGCGCGGTGCCATGACCAATTGGCGCGTCTTCGTGCTGGCGTTCATCAACTTCTGCGGCATCGTCGGCTCCATCGGCGTGGGCCTCTGGATGCCGCAGATCATCAAGCAGTTTGGCGTGGAGCACACCGTGGTCGGGTGGCTGACGGCCATCCCGTATGCCGTGGGTGCGGTGGCCATGCTTTGGTGGGCGCGTGTGGCAAACCGGGCGCAGAACCGCATCCCGTATGTGGCGGGTGCGCTGGTGGTTGCAGCGGTAGCGCTGGCGGCCAGCACAGCCGTGGATGCACCGGCGCTCAAGCTGCTGGCGCTGTGCCTGACGGTGAGCGGCATCCTGGCGTTCCAGGCCACGTTCTGGGCGATTCCGTCCACGTTCCTTACGGGCCGTGCGGCCGCGGGCGGCCTGGCGCTGATCGTTTCCGTGGGCAACCTCGGCGGCTTTGTCGGCCCCTCGATGATCGGTGCCATCAAGCAGTTCTCGCATGGCTTTACTGCGCCGCTGCTGGCGGTGTCGGCTGTGTTGCTCATCGGAGCGCTGTCGATTGCCTGGCTGGGCGACCCGGGCGCCGATGCCGGTGAAGCCGACGCGATCCGCTGACGCAACGCCTCCAGCCCGGTTGACTTCATCCTCATCGAGAAAGCCCGTGCAAATCGTCCATGCGCCGCATCTGCCTATCAGGCAAGCGTGGCTCGCCACCCGTCAGGAAGCGGTTCTGCTGCCTGAGCTGCCGATCATCGATGCGCATCACCATCTGTGGGATCGGCAGACCGGCCGCTATCTGACCGAAGAACTGCAGCAAGACGTGAGCAGCGGCCATCGGGTCATTTCGACGGTCTATGTGCAGTGCAGGTCGATGCTGCGGAGCGACGGTCCTGTCGCCATGCGGCCGGTGGGTGAGGTCGAGTTTGCCAACGGGGTTGCTGCCATGTTTGCCAGCGATGCTTATGGGCCAGCACGCGGTTGTGAGGCAATCGTTGGAGGAGCGGATCTCTCATTGGGACGAGACGTTATCCCTGTGCTGGAAGCCATGCTTGAAGTCTCTGGTGGGCGATTGCGCGGCATTCGCAATCCGCTTGCATGGCACGAAAGCGATGCGGTGCGCTCCAGCCCGGTAACCCCGCCGCCGGACCTGATGTTCAGCAGGCCGTTCCGGGAAGGTGTCAGAGCGCTGGAACGCTACCACCTGTCGCTCGATGCCTGGGTCTATCACACACAGCTCGACGCGTTGTTCGAACTGGCGAGTGCGATGCCAGGGGTCACGATCGTCATCGACCACTTTGGTGGGCCGATTGGCGTCGGGCCGTACGCTGGGCAATCCGCCGCTGTATTTCAAGACTGGCGCAGGGCACTGACCCGGCTGGCAAGTCTGCCCAACACGCGGATGAAACTCGGCGGTGCGGGCATGACCGTGTTCGGCTTCGATTTTGCGTCTCATGAACAAGCCCCCGCATCGGAGATGCTCGCAGCCGCGTGGAGGCCGTACTTCGAGACCTGTGTCGAACTCTTCGGCGCAGACCGGTGCATGTTCGAAAGCAACTTTCCGGTCGACAAGGGGATGTTCAGCTACGCGGTGCTTTGGAATGCCTTCAAGCGATTGGCCGGAGCAGCGTCGCCTGACGAGCGGGCCGCGCTGTTCAGTCGTACGGCTGCATTGACGTACGGATTACACGTACCAGGAGACAAAACATGAAGGTTGTCAGTGCCGATGCACAGGCGGAGAACATGGCAAGCCGCCAGTCAGAGGACGCGCGGCGGATTACCGGCGCGGAGTGGCGTTCGCTGTCATTGGCTGGGCTGGGCTGGACGTTCGAGAGCTATGACTCTTTTCTTCTCTCGTTGCTGTTGCCGACGCTGGCGCTGCAGTTTGGCCTGAGCAAGACGCAACTGGGCCTCTTTACCAGCATCACGGCGGCTGGGCAGATCATCGGTGGCATCTTCTTCGGTTACGTGTCTGACCGTATCGGAAGGGTTCGGACCGCGATGCTCTGCATCGGCATCTATTCGCTGTTCTCTGGCTTGCTCGCCGCCGCGCCGAACGAGCACTGGTTTGCGGCTTTGCGTCTATGTGGAGCCTTGGGAATGGGCGGGATGTGGACCGCTGGCGCTGCCCTGATCGCCGAGACGTGGCATGCGAGCCGCCGTGGCAAGGGTGGGGCATTGATGCAGATGGGCCTGCCCATCGGCGCAATCATTGCAATCAGCGCGGCGGGGCTGGTCAGTAACCTGAATGATGGTTTGGCCGGCAATGGATGGCGCGTGCTCTTTCTCATTGGAGCGCTGCCATTCTTTATCCTGTACTGGGTGGCCCGCCGCACGCCCGAGTCGCCGATCTGGCTTGAACGTCAAAGCAAGACGGCGCTTACCGCAACCCGGGCAAGTCGGGCGCACACAACTCCGGCAAGCCTGAACGTTCGCGGGTTGTTGACGGCGTTTTTCTTCATCTTCTTTCTGCAGTACCTGTACTGGGGTGTCTTTACCTGGACACCGACCTTCCTGATCACCGTCAAGCATCTGGATTTCGTGCACAGCCTGAAGTTCGTGCTCGCGCTGCAGTTCGGTGCCATCGCAGGTTTCTTGCTGTTTTCCGCACTGGTGGACCGGGTGGGCCGCCGACCGATGTTCATTGCCTACCTGCTCGTGGGGGCCGCAGCCGTGGGTGTCTATATTCTGTCGTCGAATCCGTTGCTGTTGATGGTGGCGATTTTCCTGACCGGATTTGGTGTGAACGGCATCTTTGCCGGATCGGGCCCGTTTCTGGCAGAGATCATCGGGAACACGACCTCGCGAGGGTTCCTCATGGGGCTGGCCTATAACGGCGGACGACTCGGTGGGTTCATTGCGCCGCTGTTGATTGGTGCGCTCGCTTCGACATCGGGTGGCTTTGTCCTCGGGTTGTCTACCACGATCGTGGCGTTTACGGCCGCTGCGATTGTCGTTCTTCTTGCCCCCGAAACCCGCGGCAAGACGCTTGGGTGACCCCCTGTCGTTCCACCACTGATTTCGCCTCAGAGGGCCCGTAGAGAGCGCCCATTGGCATCCGGAGACCTGTATGCAACAAGCTGGCATCACTGATGTAACTGATCTTGAAAAGCAGACCCTGAGCAAGGTGGTCTGGCGGCTCGTGCCATTTCTCATGCTCTGCTACCTGCTGGCCTTCATCGACCGCGGCAACGTGGGCATGGCCTCGCTGCAGATGAATCATGACCTCGGGCTGACGGCCCGCGTGTTCGGGTTTGGCAGCAGCCTCTTCTTCGTGTCGTACTTCTTCTTCGAGGTGCCGAGCAATCTTGCGCTGCAACGCTACGGCGCGCGCATCTGGATTGCGCGGATCATGATCACGTGGGGGCTGATCTCGGCCGCGACGGCACTGGTGCAAGGCCCGGCATCGTTCTATGCGCTGCGCTTCCTGCTGGGCGCGGCGGAGGCCGGGTTCTTTCCCGGCGTGCTGCTGTATCTGTCGTATTGGATTCCGGCAACGCACCGTGCCCGCATCGTGGCGACGTTCATGGTCGCGATTCCGGCAGCGAGCTTCATCGGCTCGCCCATCTCCGCTGCGCTGCTGCAGATGGATGGGTTAGCCGGCCTGCGCGGTTGGCATTGGCTGTTCATCCTTGAAGGCATTCCCACGGTGCTGCTCGGCATCGCGTGCCTGCGCCTGCTGACCGATCGGCCCGAAGAAGCCAAGTGGCTGTCGAGTGACGAGCGCCAGTGGCTCACGAACACGCTGGCTGGTGAAGCGCGTGGGCCCAAGAAGGTTGCGCAGATGCCGCTGGCCAAGCTGTTCTGTAATCGCTACGTGCTGTGCCTCGCGCTGGTGGACGTGTGTGCGTCGGCCGCCGGCAGCACGCTGTCGGTGTGGCAGCCGCAGCTTCTCAAATCGTTTGGCTTGACCGTCATGCAGACGGGGCTGCTGAACTCTGTGCCGTATGCAGTGGCTTCGGTGCTGATGGTGTTCTGGGGCCGCCGCTCGGACCGCCTCAAGGAGCGCCGCTGGCACACCGCCATTCCCATGCTGCTGATCGGCCTCGGCCTGTTCGGCACGTCGCTCAGCGGGTCGCTCGTGCCGACCATGGTGATGCTGTGCGCGGTGCTGGTGGGGGCCTATTCGTTCAAGGGGCCGTTCTGGGCGCTGGCCTCCGGCATGCTCTCGAACAGTGCAGCCGCTGCGGGGCTCGCCACCATCAATGCGATTGCCAACCTCATCGGCGGCGGCCTGATGGTGAACGTGTACGGCTGGGTCAAGCAGGCCACCGGCAGCTATGCACTGGCGCTGATGCCGTTGGCGCTGCTGACGCTGGTGAGCGTGACGACGTTGCTGCTGCTGAGTCGCGCGAAGCCCGAAGCGCAGGTGCTGAACAAGGCGGAGGCGGCCTGACCATGCGCGCCCTCAACAGAAGGCAATTCCTGCAGATCGCGGGGCTGGGCGCCGTGGCGGCCGCTGCTCCGACGCTTACCGAAGCGGAAGAGTTGTGGTCCACCGGTAGCGCCCCGCCGACGTTCAAGCTGCCGGCCGGCGCAGTGGATTGCCACATGCATATCTACGATGACCGGTTCCCCAGCGCCCCGGGCACCACGCTACGACCGCCCAACGCAAGCGTCGAGCAGTACCGCAAGGTGCAGGCGCGTTTGGGCGTGCACCGCAACGTGATCGTCACGCCGTCGACATACGGAACGGACAACCGCTGCACACTGGATGCGCTGAAGCGTTTCGGGCCAAATGCGCGCGGTGTCGCGGTAGTCGATACCTCCGAGACGGATGCCCAGCTTGCGCAGATGCACGCAGCAGGTGTGCGAGCCATCCGCTTCAACCTGAGCTATCCGGGCGCCACCACAGTCGACATGCTTGCCCCGCTGGCGTCACGCATCGGCGCACTTGGGTGGCATATCGAGCTTGTCGTGCAAGGCGCGAAGCTGCCCGCGCTCGATTCGCATCTGCTTGCGCTGCCATGTCCGCTTGTCATCGACCACATTGCCCATGTGCCGCAGCCAGGAGGCATGCAGTCCGACGCGATGCGCACAGCGCAACGCCTGGTCGACAAGGGAAACACGTGGATCACGCTGTCCGGCCCATACGTCGATACCAAGACCGGTGCACCGGCCTATACCGACGTAGAGCCCGTCGCCAAGGCATTCATCAACATGGCGCCCGAGCGGATGCTCTGGGGCACTGACTGGCCACATCCGACCGAGAAGATGCACAAGCCCGACGATGCCTCGCTGCTCGACACGATTGCCGCGTGGATCGGACGTGCGGATTGGCAGCAGATGATCTTTGTTGCCAATCCGGTGAAGCTTTACGGTTTTACCTAGGCGGCTTCCGATACGGCGATCACAGCGGAAACTATGCTTTCGGCAGACCAGGTCAGGACACCGCCGGAGTCGTCTTGCGCGATGGTGGAGAAGTCAATGTGAGTCCATCGCACCCACCAGCGGCATATCGCCCCGGCGTAACGCCGAACGTTGCACGAAACCGAGCGATGAACGCGCTGACGTTGTCATAGCCGAGATCGAGCGCCACCATGGTCACAGGCGCGCCGGCCGCCAGCCGTTCCAGTGCACACATCATGCGAAGCCGGTGGCGCCAAGTCTCGAATGCGTAGCCGGTTTCGCCGGCAAACCGCCGGGTAAGTGTGCGCGGAGCAACGGCGGCCCAGTCGGCCCATTCCTGCATGCGTCGGGTGTCGGCAGGATTGGCGATGAGTGCATCGGCGATCTTGCGCAGGCGCGTGTCGACGGGCATCGGTAAAGCAGTGGCCGCCGGTGTAAGCGCGCGGATTTCATCGGCGATCACCGCAGCGATGCGCTGCTGCTTCGCGTCGAGCGGCGCGTCCGACCACGTCGCCGCACGGGAGATCGCGGCGCGCAGCAGCGCTGACATCGACAGCACGCATGGCGCGCCGGGCAGCTCTTCGCATGCATCAGGCGCGAGGTAGGCGGACCAGCCGACGAACGGCCCGTGTGTTTGCGCGCCGTGCGCTACGCCGGGTGGAATCCATACCGCCTGCGCTGCAGGCACGACACAGCGGCTTGCGCCTGTCTGCACGGTCAATACCCCGACATCCGTTCCGAAAAGCTGCCCGCGCGCATGACTGTGGAGTGCGGTCGCGCGCGGCAAGGAACTGGCGTGGTCCGCCGCGTAGAGCCATCGACCACCGGCCGAGTCCACGCGCGCGGCTGAGAGGAGGGGTTGGGAGGGCATGGCTTGAAAAGCGTATTGATTGGCTATCATATCTGAGTCAGGCCAACTTACCCGCTCTACAGTGACGTGGTCAACCACACCCAAGGAGCACATAACATGCGGCCCGAAGATGTTCTTCCCGACACCGCCAGCCATGCCGATTTCGAAGGGTTGACCATCCGCAAAGGTACGGTGGCGGCCTTCCTCGCGAACGCGCAGGCGTGGCTGGATCCCAGCATCGATCGAGCGCAACGTGCCGAGGCAGAACAATTGATGCGCGAGGCGGTACCCGCGCTCGAAGCACTGGGCGTATTTGCCCTCCTGGAGGTGCGGGATGCAGCGCTGCGCGGGCTGAGCGCACTGGCAGACGGAGCGCGCTGCATGCGCTGGTAAGGCGGCCTGAGCGCATAACCAAAGACAAAAACGGTCGTTCCCTCAACCGCAGGGCTGCCCATATGCTCCCCGGACCAACCTTCCGGAGACGCACCATGACGCAGCCGTCCTTGAGCACTGCCCCTGCCTGGAAACTCGACACCGTGGCCGTCCACGGCGGTTACAGCGCGGACCCGACCACCCGCGCGGTGGCCGTGCCGATCTACCAGACCGTTGCCTTTGCGTTTGACGACACGCAGCACGGCGCCGATCTGTTCGACCTGAAGGTGCCGGGCAACATCTACTCGCGCATCATGAACCCGACCAACGATGTGCTGGAGAAGCGCATCGCCGCGCTCGAAGGCGGCATCGGGGCGCTCGCGCTCGCGTCGGGGCAGGCAGCGGTGACGTATGCGATCCAGACGATTGCGGAAGCGGGCGACAACATCGTCTCGGCCAGCACGCTGTACGGCGGCACCTACAACCTGTTCGCGCACACGCTGCCGCTGTCGGGCATCACCACGCGGTTTGCCGACCCGAGCGACCCTGCATCGTTCGAGGCGTTGATCGACGACCGTACAAAGGCCGTCTTTGCCGAGACCGTCGGCAACCCGCTGGGCAACATCACCGACATAGCGGCGCTTGCTGAGATCGCGCACCGCCACGGCGTGCCGCTCATCGTCGACAACACGGTGCCGACGCCGTACCTGACGCGGCCCTTCGAGCATGGCGCCGACATCGTCGTGCATTCGCTGACGAAGTACCTGGGCGGCCACGGCACGAGCCTGGGCGGCGCGATCGTCGATTCGGGCAAGTTTCCGTGGGCGAAGCACAAGGCGCGCTTCAAGCGGCTGAACGAGCCGGACGTGAGCTACCACGGTGTCGTCTATACGGAAGCGCTGGGCGACGCGGCGTATATCGGCCGCGCCCGGGTGGTGCCGCTGCGCAATACCGGGGCGGCGCTGTCGCCGTTCAACGCGTTCCTGATCCTGCAGGGCATTGAAACGCTGGGCTTGCGCATCGACCGCATCACGCAGAACGCCACACACATCGCCCGACATCTGCGCGGCCACGCCAAGGTGGAGTGGGTCAACCACGCCAGCCTTGACGATCACCCCGACCACGGGCTCGTGCGCAAATACCTTTCGGGCAAGGCGCCGGGGCTACTTACGTTTGGCGTGAAGGGTGGCTTTGCCGCCGGGGCGCGTTTTCAGGATGCGCTGCAGTTGTTCACGCGGCTGGTGAACATTGGCGACGCCAAGTCGCTGGCCACGCATCCGGCATCGACCACGCATCGGCAGTTGTCAGAAACCGAACTGGCCAAGGCTGGTGTGCGGCAGGAGACGATCCGGTTGTCGATCGGCATCGAGCATATCGACGACCTGCTCGCCGATCTGGATCAGGCGCTGGCGTTGGCCTGATCGCGCGCAGAACCGCACTGGTTCACGGCTGCGCCGGCCGCTCCGGATACGCCTGCCGCAGCGCCTGTGCCAGCGCGTCATGCAAGCGCGCGCCGAGCGCTGTCAGGACGTGGCGGTCCCGCGTGAGCAGCGAGATGACGCGCTCGGGCATTGGCTGATCGGTCTCGATAAAGTCGATCGTCTGACGGATGATGGGCGAGCGCGTCGATTCGCTCGACAGCAGGAGCAGGGCGTCCGATTTCCAGCACAGTTCGAGCAGCAGGGTCATGGAGTTGCATTCGACCACGCGTTCGGGCGGGGCGAGACCGGCGTCGGCAAACAGTCGGTACAGCGGCGAGTGCTCGTCAGCAAGCGAATCGGGGGCAAGCCACTCTTCTTGCTGCAACGCATGCAGGGGCTGGTGGCCGCGCAACGGGTGGCCCTTGCGTACGCCGATCAGCGTCTGCGCGCGGCAGACCACGGTGTGGTCGAACCCGCGTTCGCCCGTCTGCAACTGAGACGTCAGCGCAAAATCGATGGCGCCCTCGCGCAGCAGTTCCAGTAATTGGCCCGGACGTGCCTCCAGGATGCGCAACCGCGCATTGGGAAACTCCCGGCGGAAGGTCACGAGACAGTCGGCCACCGGCCCGATGAGCGCGGTGACGGGGGTGACGCCCACCGTCAGTTCGCTCGTCACCGCCCCTTTCATGTCTTCCAGGTCTTCTCGTGCGCGCTTGACGCTTTCATTGATCAAGCGTGCATGCCCGACCAGGCGCTGGCCATACGGCGTAAGCCGGATGCCCTTGCTGGAGCGTACGAACAGCGTTGCGCCCACGCTGGTTTCCAGCTCCTTGATGGCCTTGCTGAGCGCGGGCTGCGTGATGTGAAGCAGGCGTGAAGCCTCCTGGATGCTGCCCGTCTCGGCAACAGTGACCAGTGCGCGTAGCTGGTTGAGCTTCATAGGTGTCCTTGATACACGGCGCGGCGGGGCTGGCATGCCGCACCGCCAGCCAGCAACTGTACTGCGGAATCCTCCCTGGGCGGCGGTTGGACTAGCCGGGCAGACTCGGATGCGCGCCCCCGCCATAGCCAACAGCTATAGCCATGAAAAAAAGCGAGAGGCGGAATCGGCCCGACCGCTCCTACTATTGCCCTTCAATCCAGCGCATTGCGGGACGCTCATAGAAGCCCGCCCGACTGGAGGAGACATCAAAGATGGATGCCCAGATTGCCGTGCCCGCTGGCGCCCCGCGCCAAGGCACCACCGCCGTGACCCCGCATTCGAGCCGCGCTGTCGTTGCCGCCGCCATCGGCAACGGGCTCGAAATGTACGACTTCACGGTCTATAGCTTCTTTGCCGCCACCATCGGGCGATTGTTCTTTCCGTCGAGCAGCCCGCTGGCCTCGTTGCTGTTGTCATTCGCCACGTTTGGTGCGGGCTTTGTCATGCGGCCGCTGGGCGCCGTGTTGATCGGCAACATGGCCGATCGGCGCGGCCGCAAGGCAGCACTCACACTGACAATTGCATTGATGACGGCCGGCACCGCGCTGATCGCCTTCACACCCAGCCATGCGGCGATCGGCGTGACGGCAACGGTGCTGGTGGTGCTCGGGCGCTTGCTGCAGGGCCTGTCGGCCGGCGGGGAAATCGGCGCGGCGTCGGCACTGCTGCTGGAATCGGCCAGCAAGGGCCGGCGTTGCTTCCTGGTGAGTTGGCAGGCTGCCACGCAGGGTGCGGCGGCACTGCTCGGCGCGTTGAGTGCGGCCGGTGTGAGCGCCGTGCTCCGCCCCGAGGCTCTACAGAGCTGGGGATGGCGGCTGCCGTTCTTGCTGGGCTTGTTGATCGCGCCGGTTGGCATGTATATCCGCCGGCATCTGAAGGAGACGCACGAGGCCGCCCCCCACGGCAGCGTGGTCGACGTGCTTCGCCAGCATGCACGCACGCTGGTGCTGGGCATGCTGCTGATGACGGGGGCCACTGCGTCCATGTACATCCTGATCTTCTACATGCCCACGTACCTGATCCACTCGTTGCACATGCCGCCGGTCACGGCATTTCTCACGGCGTGCGTGGCGGGGTTCACCATGCTGGTCATGTCGCCGCTGTTTGGTCTGATTGCTGACCGCTTGCCGACGCGCAAGCCGATGCTGTATGTCGCGTCAGCGGTGAGCCTGTCGTGCACGTACCCGGGCTTCGTGCTGCTG
>JABLTH010061108.1_pt1 | contig 12215 bp, 10 predicted proteins | sample 7875711 | NCBI WGS metagenome assembly JABLTH01 (sample SAMN14941262, study PRJNA633318) | bioreactor metagenome | isolation source: bioreactor | place: China | collected 2019-03-05 | reverse complement strand
GCGTATCCGTGCCGGCATGGGCGAACGATTGATCGGCGCACCGGTTGCGGATGTCTCGGATGCCTTCGTCGACGCGGAAGACCTCTGGGGCAACGCCGTGCATGAAGTCCTGGAGCAGCTCGCGGAGTGCGGCGCGATGCCCATGCGCGCAGCCATCCTCGACCGCTTCCTTCTCCGTCGCCTTCGCGAAGACCGCCACGGCGCGACGCTCCGGCCGGCACTGGACCGGCTGCTCCAGGGCCAGATCGGCATCGTCGATGCCGCGCGCGATATCGGCCTCGGCCCGCGGCAACTCGAAAAGCGCTTCCACGCCGCCACGGGCCTCACGCCCGCGCGCTTCCGCCGCCTTGCGCGCCTGCGCCGTTCCATCCGCGCACTGCTGCTCGCGCCGGAAGACGCCACGCTGACTTCGTTGATCGATCCCGCCTACCACGACCAGGCCCAGCAGGTGCGCGAGTTTCGCGAACTCACCGGCTACACACCCGGCCAGCTGCGCCGCGCCGCAACCACGAGTTCGCATTTCTACAATCGCCCCTGGTCGCGCTGAGCGACGCTGCGGGCTCCTTCCCACGGAGCCCCTCCATGATCTTCGTCGCCGACCTGCACGCCCATGCGGATGCCGTGGATGCCGTGCGTCTGCTGCTCGCCGACCTGGCCGCCGCCACTGCCCGCGAACCCGGTGCCGTGGCCTACAGCGTGCGCCAGCGCCAGGACGATCCCACGCGGTTCCAGGTCAGCGAGCACTATCGCGATCGCGCAGCCTGGGAGGCGCACATGGCCGCGCCCTACGTGCTCGACGCGATGGGCCGCTTCTCGCAACTGCTGCAAGCGCCACCGGCACTTTCGAGCTACGACGAACAGGCCGCGCTGCCGCCACCTGCGCTATCGGTCCCCGACGCCATCCGGCAACGCCGCGCGGTGCGTCACTACCGCGCCGATCCGGTGGCGCCGGAAGTCCTGGACGAGCTGATCGAACTCGCGCTCGCCGCGCCGTCCAGCTGGAACCTGCAGGATCGCCAGCTCGTCGTCGTGACCGGCGAGGAAGGCCGCCAGGCGCTGATCCACGCCACCGGCGGGCAGCCGCAACCGCGGGAAGCGCCGGTGATGGTGGTGTTCCTCGCCGACTGCCAGGCCCACACCCGCGACCGTTCCGACATCGCGCGGCAGGCGCGCGCCGCCGGCGCCTGGACGGACGCCTTCGCAGCCTTCTTCGCCGCCGAATCCCAGGCCTTCCAGGAAGCGCTCGCCGCCCGCGGCGCCCTGCGCGAGTACGCCATCAAGGACGCCATGATCGCCGCCAGTTTCTTCATGCTCGCGGCGCAGAGCCGCGGCCTCGCCACGTCGCCCATGAATGGCTGGGACGAGGCGCTGGTAAAGCAGGCGATCGGCGCGGAACGGCGCGACGACCTGGCGGTCGCCTTGCTGATCTCGCTGGGCCATGCGGCGGAACACCCGTTACCGCCCGGCCGGCGCCCCGCCGCGATGAGCGTATTTCGCGAACGCCTGCCCGCACCCTGACCCGTAGGTTGGGGTGAGCCAAAGGCGCGCCCCAACACCCCCACCCTCTCGCACACCCGCGCCGGAACTCGCCAGCCACTCACCCCCAACCCACGCCCACCGTCAGTGCGCGAAGAATTTCCGGAACGCATCCACCGTCCGCTCGATGCCCGCGTCGTCGACGTCCAGGTGCGTCACCAGCCGCAACGTCGGCAGATAGCCGATGCTGATGCGCACCCGCCGCGCGCGCAGATGCGCGTCGAGTTCGCGCAGGCGATCCGCCGGCCCGTCGACGAACACCATGTTCGTGTGATGGCCCAGCAGCCTCACGCCACGGATAGGGTCCAGCCCCGCTGCGAGCATCGCCGCACGCGCATGGTCTTCGGCCAATCGCGTAACGTGGTGATCGAGGGCATGCATGCACGCCGCCGCGAGCATGCCCGCCTGGCGCCAGCCGCCGCCCGCGACCTTGCGCCAGCGGCGCGCCTTCTCGATCAGCGCTCCCGGCCCCAGCAGCACCGAACCCACCGGTGCGCCCAAGCCCTTCGACAGGCAGACCGACACGGTATCGAACAGGCCGGCGATCGCGCGCGCGTCCACGCCGCTGGCCACGGCGGCGTTGAACAGCCGCGCGCCATCCAGGTGGAAGCCAAGCCCTCGCTCGCGCGCGAACTTCTGCGCGGCATGCAGGTAATCGAGCGGCAGCACGCGTCCGTGCCAGGTGTTTTCCAGCGCCAGCAGACGCGTGCGCGCGAAATGCGGATCGATCGGCTTGATCGCGACCGCCAGCTTATCCAGCGGCAAGGTGCCGTCGGCATCCTGCGGAATCGGCTGCGGCTGGATCGACCCCAGCACCGCCGCGCCGCCGCCCTCGAACTTGTAAGTGTGCGCGTCCGCGCCGACCAGGTACTCGTCGCCGCGCTCACAGTGCGCCATCAGCGCGAGCAGGTTCGATTGCGTTCCCGTGGGCACGAACAACCCGGCCTCGAAGCCGAGCGCCTCCGCCAGCTTCGCCTGCAAGGCATTGACCGTTGGGTCTTCACCGTAGACATCGTCACCCACCTCGGCCAGCAGCATGGCCTCGCGCATCGCGAGGGTGGGTTTGGTCACGGTATCGCTGCGCAGGTCGACCCAGTCCACGGCTTGGCTCCTCGGCGGAAAGGCCAAGCTTGACCTCCGGAAGCCGCGCCGACAAGCGCTCTGACCTACTCTCCCATCAGGCGCGGCACCACGTCCGCCAGCGCCTCGCGCAGCAGTTGCGTATCGAGCTTGGGGTCTCGTGCCGCGCGCACGGCCAGCCCTTCGACCAACAGCATCATGAGCAGCGAGCGGCGCTCGCTGATCGATGCGGACATGCCGATGCCGCCGTCCTCCGCCGGCCGTTCCAGCCACTGGCGGAACTCCGTGCAGGCCAGTTCGTCCGCGTGATGGATAGCCTTCGCGACCTGCTTGTCGCGGGTGGCTTCGGCGCTGGTCTCCAGGAACAACGCAGCGTTCATGATGCGCATGTCGGGCCGCGGCCGGCTCCACTCGACAAAGCACTCCATCAAAGCCTCGACCGCATCGGTCGAGGCGCTGAGGGCGCGGATGTCTTCCAGCTCCATCTCGCTCTGGCGCTCGATGATCGCCAGGACGATGGCGCTCTTGTTGGGGAAGTAGCGATAGATGAGACCGGCGCTCATCTTCGCGGCCTCGGCAATATTGGCCATGCTCGCGGCATGGAAACCGTACTTGGCGAAACAGTGCTGCGCGGCGACCAGGATGCGTTCGCGCTGCTCCCTCGCGCGAGGGCTGGGAGGGGCTTCGCCGGGCTTTTCGTCGTGGGTCATGGGTTCCGTTCGTTCCAACCGCCGCCCAGCACTTTATACAAAGTGACCCGGTTGGTCTGCTCGGCCAGCCGCGTGGCGATCAGCTGCTGCTGCGCGCTGTACAACGCGCGCTGGGCATCCAACGCCACCAGGTAACTGTCCTTGCCGGCCTTGTAGCGTGCCCGCGACAACGCGTCCGCGCGCGATGCCGCGCCCACCAGCGCCTCCTGCGCCTGGCGCTGCTCGGCCAGGGTGCCGGTGAGGGCCAGGGCGTCGGCCACTTCGCGGAAGCCGGCCTGGATGGCCTTCTCGTACTGGGCGAGCGCAATCTGCTGGTCGGCCTTGGCGCCGGCGAGCTGCGCGCGCAGGCGGCCGCCCTGGAAAATCGGCAGGCTGATCTGCGGCGTGAAGCTCCATACGCGCGTACCGCCATCGAACAAGCCGGACAACTCGTTGCTCGCCGTGCCGATGCTGCCGGTGAGGCGGATGGCTGGAAAGAACGCCGCGCGGGCCGCGCCGATATCGGCCTTGGCGGCGCGCAGCCGATGCTCCGCCTGGCGGATGTCGGGCCGGCGCAGCAGCACATCCGACGGCAAGCCGGAGGGCAGGCCACCGAGCATGGTGGCGCGATCATCCAGCCCGGCCGGCAGCAGCGCGTCGTCGAACGGCCCGCCGATCAGCAGGCGCAACGCATTGGTGTCCTGCGCCACCTGCCCCGCATAACGCGCCATATCGGCGCGCGCGGAGTCCACCGTGGTCTGCGCCTGGCTCACGTCCAGGCTGGAGGCGCCGCCCAGCGCGTGCCGCTGCTGGGTGAGCTTGAACGACGCCTCCTGGTTCTCGCGCGTGGCCGTGGCGACCTGCAACGATGCCTGGTCCGCCGCCAGGGTGAGCCACGCGTTGGCGACTTCGGCGATCAAGCTCAGCTGCGCGCTACGGCTGGCCTCGCCTTCGGCCAGGTAACGCTCCAGTGCGCCGGTGCTGAGCGAACGCACGCGGCCGAACAGGTCCAGCTCGAAATCGGTAACGCCCAGGCTGACGTTGTATTCCGGCCCGGCCTGCTGCCCGGCCCCGCTGCCGCCCGGGCGCTGCTGCTGCGCCGTGACGCCGACCGACGGCAGGCGGTCGGCGCGCTGCACGCGGTACTGCGCCCGCGCCTTCTCGACATTGAGCAAGGCCACGCGCAGATCGCGATTGTTCTTCAGCGCCCATTCGATCAGTTGGGCCAGCCGCGGATCGGTGTAGAACTGGCGCCAGCCGATGTCCCCCGCAGCGCCCGACGCGGCGGTTTCCGCGGGCATCGGCCACGCCGCGGGAATCGCCGGCTGCGCTGCCGGCAGCGTCGGGGCCATGCTCACGCATCCGCCCAGAGCCAGCGCGATGAGCGCCCCGCCGGCCGCCAGGATGGCCTTATTCATGCGTCGTCCCTCCCACCGGCGCCACGCCGCGGACCGCGACCTTGCGCCTGGCGAACCATCGCTGCACCACCACGAAGAACAGCGGCACGAAGAAGAGGCCCAACGCCGTGCCGGCGACCATGCCGCCCAGCACGCCGGTGCCGATCGCGCGCTGCGCACCGGAGCCGGCGCCGGTGGCCAGCGCCAACGGCAGCACGCCCAGACCGAAGGCCAGCGATGTCATCAGGATCGGCCGCAAGCGCATGCGCACGGCCAGCAGAGTGGCTTCCACCAGCGCCATGCCCTTCTCCACGTTCTCCTTGGCGAACTCCACGATCAGGATGGCGTTCTTGCTGGAGAGGCCCACCGTGGTGAGCATCGCCACCTGAAAGTACACATCGCGATCCAGCCCGCGGAAGGTCGCCGCCAGCACCGTGCCCAGGATGCCCAGCGGCGCCACCAGCAACACCGCGGTGGGAATCGACCAACTCTCGTACAGCGCCGCCAGGCACAGAAACACCACCAGCACCGACAGCGTGTAGAGCATCGGCGCCTGCGCGCCTGCTTCGCGTTCCTGATACGACTGGCCGGTCCATTCCAGGCCGACGCCGCGCGGCAACTGCGCCACCAGCGTTTCCACCTCGGCCATGGCATCACCCGAGCTGATGCCCGGCGCGGCTTCACCGTTGATCTGCATCGCCGAAACCCCGTTGTAGCGTTCCAGGCGCGGCGAACCGAAATCCCAGCGCGTGCTGGCGAAGGCGCGGAACGGAACCATCGCGCCGGCGGCGTTGCGCACCGACCACTTTTCGAAATCTTCCGGCGCCATGCGGAACGGCGCGTCGGCCTGCACGAACACGCGCTTCACGCGGCCGCGGTCCATGAAGTCGTCCACGTACTGGCCGCCCCAGGCCATGGTCAGCGTGTCGTTGAGATCGGCGATCGACAGCCCCTGCGCCGCGGCTTTCTTGTAGTCCACATCGATGCGGAACTGCGGTGTGTCGTCCTGGCCGTTGGCGCGCACGTTGGCGAGCAGCTTGCTCTTCGCCGCTGCCTGCAGGAACTGATTGCGCGCCGCCACCAGAGCCTCATGGCCCAGGCCAGCGTTGTCCTTCAGGTAAAAGTCGAAGCCCGCCGAATTGCCGAGCTCCGGCACCGCCGGCGGCGCGAAGGCGAACACCATCGCATCTTGGTACTGGCTGAAAGCGCCCATCGCCCGGCCAGTGACCGCGTCCAGGCTCAGATCCGCGCCGCGGCGCTGGCTCCAATCCTTCAGCTGCACGAACGCCATGGCTGCGTTCTGGCCACCGCCGGCAAAGCTGAAACCCTGCACGGAGAACAGCGATTCCACCGCCGGATCCCCCAGGAACTGCTTCTCCACCCGATCGACCACATGGCTGGTGCGCTCGGTGGTAGCGCCCACCGGCGCCTGCACCATGGCGAACACGAAGCCCTGGTCTTCCATCGGCAGGACCGACGTCGGCAGGCGCAGGAACACCACTACCATCGCCGCGCTCATCGCCAGGAACACCAGCAGGAAGCGCCGGCCGCGCGCGATGATTCCGCCCACCACGCCCTGGTACTTGCGCGTGCCCTGGTCGAAGCGGCGATTGAACCAGCCGAAGAAGCCGCGATCGGAGGCGTGGTGGCCCTTGGCGATCGGCTTGAGCAGCGTGGCGCACAGCGCCGGCGTCAGCACGAGCGCCACCATCACCGACAAGGCCATCGACGAGACGATCGTCACCGAGAACTGCCGGTAGATCACACCCGTGGAACCGCTCAGGAACGCCATCGGCACGAACACCGCCGACAGCACCAGCGCGATACCCACCAGCGCGCCGGTGATCTGCGACATCGACTTGCGCGTGGCTTCCAGCGGGGAAAGCCCTTCCTCGCTCATCACGCGCTCGACGTTCTCCACCACCACGATGGCGTCGTCCACCAGCAAGCCGATCGCCAGCACCATGGCGAACATGGTCAGCATGTTGATCGAGTAGCCCATCGCCGCCAGCACGCCGAAGGTGCCCAGCAGCACCACCGGTACCGCGATGGTGGGAATCAGCGTGGCACGGAAGTTCTGCAGGAACAGGTACATCACCAGGAACACCAGCACGATCGCTTCGAGCAGCGTCTTGATCACGCCCTCGATCGACACCTTCACGAACGGCGTGGTGTCGAACGCGATCACCGGTGTCACGCCGCGCGGGAACGAAGGCTCCATCTGCTTGAGCGCGGCTTTCACCCGCTCGGCCGTGGCCAGCGCATTGGCGCCCGACGTCAGCGAAATGGCGATGCCCGTGGCCGACTTGCCGTTGTACTTGCTGGTGAAGCCGTAGTCCTGCAGGCCCAGCTCCACGCGCGCCACGTCGCCCAGCGTCAGCACCGAGCCATCCGTGTTGCTGCGGACGACGATCTGCCGGAACTGCTCCGGTGTCTGCAAACGCTGCTGCGCGATGACCGTGGCATTGATCTGCTGCCCTTTGACCGCCGGATTGCCGCCGATCTGTCCAACCGCCACCTGCTGGTTCTGCGCGCGCAGCGCCGCCACCACTTCAGTAGGCGTCAACTTGTAGGTGTCGAGCTTGTTCGGATCCAGCCACACGCGCATCGCGTACTTGGAACCGAACACCTCGATATTGCCGACGCCGGCCACACGGCTCAGCGGATCCACCACCTGCGCGGTGACGAAGTCGGAGATGTCGTCGCCATCCAGGCGGCCGTCTTCCGACACAAAGCCCACCACCATCAGGAAGCCCGAGTTGGACTTCACTACATTGATGCCCTGCTGCTGCACGATCTGCGGCAGCAGCGGCGTGGCCAGCTGCAGCTTGTTCTGCACCTGCACCTGGGCGATGTCGGGGTTAGTGCCGTTCTCGAAGGTGAGCGTCACCTGCACCTGGCCGTCCGAATCGCTGGTGGCGGACATGTAGATCAGGCCGTCCAGGCCTTTCATGTTCTGCTCGATGATCTGCGTCACCGAGTCTTCCGCCGCCTGCGCGGACGCGCCGGGGTAGTTCGCGTTGATGGTCACCTGCGGCGGGGCGATCACCGGATACTGCGACACCGGCAGGCGCAGCATCGACAGCGCGCCGGCCAGCATCACGATGATGGCGATCACCCACGCGAAGATGGGGCGATCGATGAAGAAACGTGCCATGAGTCGAGCTCCTCAGTGAGCCGCGGCGGCGTGCCCGGCAGCGGCGGCACCCGCGGCTCCGGCTTCGCTCGCATGCACCGGCATGCCGGGCTGGATCATCTGCAAGCCTTCGACGATGACTTTGTCGCCCGCGGCCAGGCCGCCGTCGACCAGCCATTGATGGCCGACCGTTCGGCTGACCCGCACTTCGCGCAACGCGGCCTTGCCGTCCTTGTCCACCACCATCGCGGTGGCGCCGCCCTTGGGATCGCGCGAGATACCCGCCTGTGGCACCAGCAGCGCGTTGGGACTGGTGCCCTTGTCGAGCACGGCGCGCACGTACATGCCCGGCAACAGCAGATGGTCAGGGTTGGGCACGATCATGCGCAGCGCGAAGCTGCCAGTGGTCGGGTCCACGCTGACATCGGCGAACTGCAGCTTGCCGTCGTGCGCGTAGGTGCTGCCGTCCTCCAGCACGATCTTCACCGGCGTGCCGCCGGCCTCCTTCAGCGTGCCCGCGGCGATCTGCTTGCGCAGCTCCAGCAGTTCGCCACTGGATTGCGTGACGTCCACGAAGATCGGATCGAGCTGCTGCACGCGCGCCATCGGCTCGGCCTGATTGCCGGTAACCAGCGCGCCCGGCGTCACGCTGGACTTGCCGATGCGCCCGGTGATCGGCGACACGATGCGCGCGAAGGCGAGCGTCACACCGGTGCTTTCCACCTGCGCCTGTCCCGCCGCCACGTCGGCTTCCGCCTGGCGCCACGCGGCCGTGGCCGCTTCGTCGTCCTGCTTGCTCACCGCATCGATGCGCGCCAATTCGCTGGTGCGCTTGGCGTTGAGCTGCGCCGAATACAGCGCCGCCTTGGCCTTCGCCAACGCCGCCTTGGCGTTGTTGTGCTCCGCGCGATACACCGCATCGTCCAGCTGATAGAGCGGCTGGCCCGCCTTCACCTGCGCGCCTTCGTCGAACAAGCGCTGTTTGACGATGCCATTCACCTGCGGCCGCACTTCGGCGACCAGGTAGGCGCTGGTGCGCCCAGGCAGTTCGCGCGTGACCGTGACCGGCTGCGGCTTGAGCGTCACTACGGTGACCTCGGCGGGGCCGCCGCCTTGCGGCTGCGCACCCTGCCCGCCCTTGCAGGCCGACAGGAACAACACCGTAGCCACCAGCGAGGCAGCCGCCAGCCGACGCATAAACCTGCGATTTGAAGACATGAGAAGACCTCGGACGCTGCCGCTGGGGTGGGCGACAGATCAGGAGTGAACGATCATTCTCATTATTGAACCGATCTTTAGGAATCGTCAACGAGACTTAAGGCAGGGGGGCAAGGGGGCCAATGCCTTGGGTTCTGCGTTATTGCCGGGGTCAGCGGATGAGGCGCCGCGCGGCGCCGCTCGTGCGATATCTTGCGCAACCCGGATGCGATAGGCGCCTAGCGAGATCAGTAATTTCTTGCGTCACAAAGGCAAAGAATCGCCACCTGCCCGCGAAGGGGCAACGACAAAGCGGCACCAGACACCTCACGCGACGGCGCCTCGGCACACCCGCACAGTCAACGCGGCGGCGTCATCGCCCGGGGCGTCCGCGGCGTCCGACAATCAGTGGCTCGTTCCAGCCTCGACCGGATCCAGCACGCCCTTCACCACCGCCGGCGTTCCGGTCGGCGACCACTTGCCGAACACGCGGGAGTAGGCCAAGCCACATGTCAACTCCAACTCGTAATCGGCGCCGCTCGTCATCCAGGCCGGCGGCCACGCCGCGATCGCTGGGCAGCGGTCCTTCAGCACCTCCGGCGCCGGAGCACGGCCGGGAATGCCGCGGTAGCGCAGCACGATGAGGCTCACCTGGATGTTCTCGGCGACGTCGTCGTAATACCCCTGGTTGTAGACGTAAGCGCTGTACTCGACCGAGTCCAACGCCTTCGCCATGCGTAGGTCCGTCGCCAACGCCGCCGCCTTGCGGAGGAAAACCTCCGCCTGCACCGGATCAGTGTCAGCTAGCTTCGCCCCCTTGTAGGCATAGGCCTTCATCAGCACGGGCATCTGCGCGGACTCCGGGTGCTCGCCCCACCATGCGATCACCTGTTCCACGCTTCGCTCGAAAGCGGCGAAGTCCTGCTTCTCGCCCAGCTTCTCCGGCAAATCGCAGCCCAGCGCGCAGTGGGCCACTGTCGCCGGATCGTTGGCCTGGAGAAGACGCCAGGTCTCCTCCCTGCGCTTCCGGTCGCGGCGGTTGTCCATCGCATTGGACGCCAGCGCGACTGGCACGGCCGGCACCGCCAAAGCCACGTACATCGCCTTGCATCCGAACGACTGACTGGTGGAAAGAATGTTGCAGTTCTGCGTGGCGCAGCCGGCCAGCCACAGGCTGCTCGCCACTGCGATCCATCGCAGGCGTTTGGAAAATCCCTTTCGTGCCGTCATGCGCGTTCTCACTCGTCCTTGATGCGTGGGTTGCTCACGGCGAACCCGCGACGTCGCTGCCGCGGTCATCCTGATCGTTGCGAAACAGCCTAGCAGCGCCTACACAAAAAAGGCGAAACCCTACATACACGCTAAGCTTCGTTGGGTTAGGTTGGTGGCGTCGCCGGCCACGCTTTTCGAAGGGGCCGACGACACAAGCAGCAACGCAGTAGAGAGAAGCGCGGATCGCATGGGGGTAGGAGCCCATACGACCCGCTGACCACAACCAACTGATAAGGAGTTAGTCATGGCTGTCAGCGATGATACGGCACCCGTTTGCCCGAAGGTTCCGACCGAGGAACCCCGCACCGCCCCGCCGCCCCATCCCCTGGGTCGCCCGTTCTACCCTTCCGACGAAGCCGACGATCCACGCCAGCGCCTGCAAGGTCGCCTGGCCGGCGTCAGCATGGCCATCAACGTGCTCACCGGCCTGCTCGCCAACAGCGAAAGCTTCCGCGACCTGCAAGCCTGAGGCATGCCCACCGGCGAAGGCGAATGGCCCCTGCCTCCCACCTGCGTGGAAGGCTTGTTCACCGCGGTGCACTTCCTGAGCCTTTACGCGGAATCCCTCAGCTACCAGCTGGGCGACGCCGACTGACGTTGCTCACGGCACGCCGCATGCGGCGTGCCGTTCTACGGACAATCATTGGGCGGCACGACATCGAAGGCTGCGCCGACACAAGCGGCGACGCGTCTCCGCTACTTCCTATTCTTGATCGCCACGCCGGTAATCTCGAAATGCGCGCCGGCGAGCAGCTTGGTGCTACCCGTGAACGTGCGCGCCGGAAAACCGTTCTTGAAGTACGTCCGGTACACCGTGTTGAATCTGGGGAACAGACTCATGTCCGTGCAAAGCACATCCAGCTTCACGACGTCGTCCATCGTCATACCCGCCGCTTCCACCGTCCGCTTGAGCCCCTCCATTGCAAGCCGCGTCTCCTCCTCCGCGGACTTGGGCACTTTATTCGTGTGCTCATCCACACCGATGTATCCGGACAGATAAAGCGTATCGCCAACCAAGACCGCATCGCTCCAAGGCGAATCCGCCATCTCAGCCGGCGAACGATCGATAACGATGTGCTTTCGGCCTTCCTGCGCAACAGCAGTCAGGGCAACCATCGCCAGCAAAAACGAGGCAGCCATGCGGATACGGGGGTTCATCGGTGGACTCCTGGGATGGATGTAGTGGTCAAAGCCGTCCGTGGAACCCGGGCAAGCATAGGTAGGTACCTTGCCGCGCATCAAGCATCGTTGATGGTGATGGCGGAAAAGCCTTTGAGCATACCCACGGAGGTTGAATCACCATACAGTCCATGAAGGACTGATGTCGCAGCGCTAAAGCACCAGTGGCATATGTCCGCCTGGGCCAATCTCGCATCAGTCGCGATGCTCAACGTCATCCGTCGATGACCTTAGCCGACCAGCCCATTCGGCCATCTCGCCAGAAGTGAACCTCGACTTCTGGACGAGCGGACCTATCGTGACGATAAAGACATCATGGTCAAGTTGTCCGCACCCCTAACGACCAATACCCCTCGAATCGCGCACTTCTTATCTCGTGAAGATGGCAGCCGGTATGCAGTAGAGATTCATGCAGGATTTGCGTTATACGAAGAGACTCTGAAGCGTGTACAGCCCGGGGCCTGATATGGGATACAAAGTGCCACCTACTTGCAGCAGCAACGCGCCCTGGGTCGTGGCTCTTTCAGAGCCATGGTTGAAGCAAAGACTCAACGCTTCGCAAATGTCCGCCCAGCCCACCGACCGGCCCGCGATAAGTGAACCTGGACTACCCCCGATTCCACGGACAGGTTAATTAAGCCGCCGGGCGACGATACTCATAGTCGTCCGGCGAGCGATAGCCCAGGCTGCTATGCAATCGCTGGCGGTTATAAAACACTTCCACGTAGT
>JABLTH010150010.1_pt1 | contig 12217 bp, 14 predicted proteins | sample 7875711 | NCBI WGS metagenome assembly JABLTH01 (sample SAMN14941262, study PRJNA633318) | bioreactor metagenome | isolation source: bioreactor | place: China | collected 2019-03-05 | reverse complement strand
CGGATTCGAATGGACCTACACCCTCGACGCCGTCAGCTACTTCGTGGTCATGTGGGCCCTGTTGCGGCTGCCTGCCATGCCGCCCGAGGGCGCGCCCCGCACGGTCGGGGTGGCGAGCGTCCTGGAGGGTTTCCGCTTCCTCGGCACCCGCCCCAATGTGCGCATGACGTTCATCCTGGACCTCATCGCGATGATCACGTGCCAGCCCCGAGCACTCCTTCCGGCCATCGGCGCCGTGATGCTCGGCGGCGGGGAGACCACGGTGGGCATCCTCCTCGCGGCCTTCGCGCTGGGCGCCTTCCTGGCGGGTCTGTTCAGCGGTCCCCTCAACCACGTGCGGAAACAGGGTGTCGCCGTGGTCTTCTCCATCATGGCGTGGGGAGCTAGTCTCGGCGCCTTCGGTCTCATGGTCGTCCTGGCCGGCGACGGAGGCCGCCACGGCGTCACGGTCTGGCTCCTGCCCGCCGCGCTCTGCTGCGCCGCGGCCGGGGTGGCGGACTCCATCAGCGCCGTCTTCCGCAGCACGATCCTTCAGGCGGCCACGCCGGACGAGTTCCGAGGGCGGCTCCAGGGCGTCTTCATCGTGGTGGTGGCCGGCGGGCCGAGGCTCGGCGACATGCTGGCCGGCGGCGCCACCACCTGGTTCCGTGAAGGCTGGGTCCTTCTGATCGGCGGGCTGGTGTGCATCGTGATCACCTGGGCGGTGTCCCGGGCGCAGAGCGGATTCCTGGCCTACGACGCGCGGAACCCGGTGCCCTGAGTGCACGTTGGACAGGAGAGACGCTGGAGAATGGAAAGAGACCAGCCATCCGCCCGGAACCGTCCGGGGCTTTCGCGAGTGAGGAGCCACCCGTGCACAATCATCACAACGGCCTGAAGACCGCAGCGCTCTTCGGAGTGCTCTGGGCGGTGCTTCTGGGGCTCGGTGCGCTGATCGGGTTCTGGACGCGCAGTGCCGCCCCGATCTGGATCATGGCGCTGATCGGCGTGGCCACCACCTTCTACAGCTACTGGAACAGCGACAAGATCGCCATCCGTTCCATGCAGGCCGTGGAGATCCCGGAATCCCAGGCGCCTGAGCTGTACCGCGTGGTGCGGGAGCTCTCCCAGACGGCCGGCCAGCCCATGCCGCGGATCTACATCTCACCCACCATGACCCCGAACGCCTTCGCCACCGGGCGCAATCCGCAGCATGCCGCGGTCTGCGTGACCCACGGCATCGTGCAGCTGCTGAACGACCGGGAGCTGCGGGGCGTTCTGGGCCATGAGCTCATGCACGTCTACAACCGGGACATCCTGACCTCGTCCGTCGCCGCGGCGGTGGCCGGCGTCATCACCTCCGTGGCGCAGTTCATGATGTTCTTCGGTGGCGGCAGCCGCGACGGCGAGCGGAACATGAACCCGCTCGCCGCGATCGCGATGGCGCTCCTGGCGCCCTTCGCCGCGTCGCTGATCCAGATGGCGATCTCGCGGACCCGCGAGTACGACGCCGACGAGGACGGCGCGAAGCTCACGGGCGACCCGCTGGCGCTCGCCTCGGCCTTGAGCAAGATCGAGCGCGGCGTCAGCCAGTACCCCCTGCCGGCCGAGCAGACGCTCGTGAACACCTCGCACCTCATGATCGCCAACCCGTTCCGCGGCGCGAACGTGGCGAAGCTGTTCGCCACGCACCCGCCGATGAAGGAGCGCATCGCCCGTCTGGAACGGATGGCGGGCCGCTGACCGCTTCGTATCTCGCGAGAAGCCAGTGGAGCACCACCCCGGATCTGGGATAGTGCTCCACTGGTTTGTCGCCGCGATGCGTTCTAGGCGAACAGCCCCTGGCCCACGTACTCGCCCGGCTTGATCCCCGGCGGCACGGCGAACAGGCCGGAACCGGTGTGCTTGAGGTACTCGACGCTCAGCCGGTCGCTGGACGCCAGGCGGTTCTGCATGGGCACGAATTGCGTGCGGGGATCCCTGACGAAGGCGATGAAGAACAGGCCCGCGTCCAGCCGGCCCAGGGAGTCGTTGCCGTCCGTGAAGTTGAAGCCGCGGCGCAGCATCTTCACGCCCTTGTTCGTGGCCGCGTGCGCCAGCCGCACATGGGAATCCATGGCGATCAGGGGTGCGTCGCCACGGCCCTTGGCCTCGAAGTTCGGCTCGGTGAACTCCTGGCCACCGGAGAGCGGGGCGCCGGTGGACTTGGTCCGCCCGATCACGGCCTCCTGCTCGCCGAGCGACGTCCGGTCCCAGACCTCGATGTGCATGCGGATCCTGCGCGCCACGAGGTAGCTGCCGCCGGCCATCCACTGCTCCCCGGGTTTGCCGCCCGGGGCCACCCAGACGTGCTCGGCCAGCTGCGATGGTTCCTCCGCCTTGAGGTTGGCGGTGCCGTCCTTGAAGCCGAAGAGGTTGCGGGGCGTCTGCTGGCTGGTGGACGTGGAGGACGTCCGGCCGAAGCCCAGCTGGGACCAGCGCAGCCGGGCCCGGCCGAAGGCGATGCGGGAAAGGTTGCGGATCGCGTGGACGGCCACCTGCGGGTCGTCCGCGCATGCCTGAATGACCAGATCCCCGCCCGTGCGCTGAGGTTCCAGCTGATCGCCCGGGAAGTGCGGGAGCTCGATGAGCGCCTCCGGAAGGCGGCCGGAGAGACCGAAGCGGGGCGCGCCGTCGTCGGTCACGAAGAAGGAGCGGCCGAAACCGAAGGTGATGGTCAGGTTCGACGCGGAGAGGCCCATGGCCTCACCGGTGTCCGACGGCGGGGCCTCGTAGTCGCCGCCCACGGCGCCGCCTTCGCCGGCCTCCCGTCCTGCGGCCATCGCCTCCGCGGCAGCCGTCCAGTCCTTCAGAAGGCCGATGACCTCGTCCCGGCTCGTGGCGGTGACGTCGAAGGCCGCGATGTGCAGGCGGTCCTGGACCGGCGTCACGATCCCGGCCTGATGCTCGCCATGGAACGGGACGACGGCGGAGACCGCGGGCTGAGCATCGGCGCCGGACGGGCGCGTGACGGCATAGCTCGCGGCGGCTCCGATGGCCCCCGCGCCGACCAGCGAGGCGGTGGTGAGGAGCCCGCGCCTGCTGACCCGCGGGCCGGAGGACGACGGAACGCCCGCCGTCACCTGGGAGGTGGTTTCCTGGGAGGCGGCGGGCGGGACCGGGGTGCTGTCCTGCTCGGGCATGGTCAGAGGACCACCGCGGCGGTCAACTGGCCGAGCGGCTCGCCGAGGGCGTCCACCAGGGCGGCGAGCTGCTTGACCTGATCGGGGGTCAGCTCGTTGTAGTACTTGAAGCCGTCGCCGACCTTGTACTTGTCCAACTCGGTCTGCAGGGCTGCGAACCGCTGGTCCAGGGTCTTGGCCAGTTCGGGCTTCTTCAGAGCCACCACGGGGCGGAGGTTCTGGTAGGCGATGCGCGCGCCGTCGACGTTGGCCTGGAAGTCCCAGAGATCGGTGTGGGACCAGATCTCCTCTTCGCCGGTGACCTTGCCGGTGGCCACCTCGTCCAGGAGTTCCTTGGCGCCGTTGCCGAGCTTGTCCGGGGTCAGGGTCAGCGTGCGGGTCCGCTCGAACAGCGTCTGAGTGTCCGCCACGAGCTTCTGGGACAGCTTCTGGCGTTCGCCCGCGGTCAGCGCGGTGTAGCCCTTCGGCGGGAAGAGGTCCTTCTCGGCCTTGTGCCAGCCGGTCCACTGCTGGCCCTTCTCCAGGTCGGCCTCACGGAGGTCGAGGCTGGGGTCGAGGTCGCCGAACGACTCGGCCACGGGCTCGATGCGCTCCCAGTGCATGCGCACCGAGGCGTAGAGGCTGCGGGCCTTCGCGGCGTCACCGGAGGCGTAGGCGGCGGCGAAGGCTTTGGTGCCGGTGAGCAGCTGCTCGGTCTGGTCCTTGACGTAGGAGACGTACTGCTTGGTGGCGGTGTCCAGGAGCGCCTTGGTGTCCGAGTCCACGGAGGCGGTGGTGCCGGAGGCCTCGACGGTGAAGGCCGAGCGGATGCCCTCGCCCTGCATACCGGGCTTGCAGGCGGTGAGGTACTTGCCCTCGGGAGCGGTCACCACGAGCTTGCGGGACAGGCCGGGGCCGATGTTCTCGACCTCACCGACGATCCGCAGGCCGTCTTCGGCCAGAAGGTAGAACTCGGTGACCTGCTGACCGTCGTTCTTCACATCGAACGTCAGGTGGCCGCTCTTCGCCGTGACGGTGCTGAGTTTGCACTCCTTGTCCGTGCTGCTCACGGAGATCGGACCGTCCGTGGCGCCGGCGGCCGGCTTGGCGTTGTCCGTGCAGGCGGTCAGCGCCAGAGGAGCGACGACGGCGAGGACCGCGAGGGAGCTGAGGGCGCGGCGAGGGGAAGCGGGCATGACTGTCCTTGGAGAGTTCGTGAAGGAGGGGTTCAGGAGGCCGGGGCGGCCGTGCGGGAGACGACCGTCGCGGCCTCCGCGGGGATGCTCGGCGCGGCGCGGCGTGCGGCGGCTGCCTTGCGGGCGGCCTGCGAGCGGCGGTAGTTGCGCAGGTAGAAGTAGAGCGTCGGGACCACGTAGGCCCACCAGGCGATCGCTTCCAGCCAGGTGGTGGCCGGGGAGAAGTTGAAGGTGCCCTTGAGGAGGGTGCCGTACCAGGAGTCCGGCGGGATCGCGCCGGAGACGTCGAACGCGAGGTGGTGGAGGCCCGGGAGAAGGCCGGCTTCCTGGAGGTCGTGGATGCCGTAGGAGAGCACGCCGCCGGCCACCAGGATCAGGAAGATGCCGGTCACGGTGAAGAACTTGCCCAGGTTGATCTTGAGGACCCCACGGTGCAGCAGGTAGCCGAGCAGGACCGCGACGGCCAGGCCGAGGACCGCGCCCAGCAGCGGGACGGTGCTCTCGCCGGTCGCCTGTGCTGCGGCCCAGAGGAACAGGGCGGTTTCGAGGCCTTCGCGGCCCACGGAGAGGGCGCCCACCAGGATGATGCCCCAGGCGGCTCCCGTGGCCGCGGCGTCGATCTTGCCGTGCAGTTCGGTGCCCAGCGTCCGGGCGGTGCGCGCCATCCAGAAGACCATCCAGGTCACCATGCCGACGGCGACGATCGAGAGCGATCCGCCGATCGCCTCCTGCGCCTCGAACGTCAGGCCACGCGGGCCGAAGGTGAGGAGCGCGCCGAACGCGATGGAGATGGAGACGGCGGCGCCGATCCCGATCCAGAGTTTCGGCAGAAGGTGGGAGCGTCCGCTCTTGACCAGATAGGCCATGAGGATCACGACGACGAGGGTCGCTTCGAGGCCTTCGCGCAGACCGATCAGGAAGTTCCCGAGCATGCTGGATTCCTTGCTGTGTATGGGTGCAGCGCGGCCCGGGGAGGGGTGCGCCGAGCAGAACATTACTCTCTCGGCTGAATTATGCAAACTTTATGTTGGCTATTGAAGTCAGGTGAGCTTGGCCTCGGTCCGGCACGGCTCCGCGGCCGGTCCGCAGCCGGTCCCGCTTCCGGTCCGCGGCGACGTCCGCAGACGACGACGGCGGGCGCCCCTGCATGGGAGGCGCCCGCCGTCGTCGTGGGCTGGCTCGGTGCGGCGCTGGTGCGCCGGTCCGGCTAGCTGCGGAAGTTCACGAACTGGAGGTCGACGTCCTCGAAGTTCTTGAGCAGCGCCATGGTGGCCTGCAGGTCATCGCGGGACTTGGAGGTCACGCGCAGCTCGTCACCCTGGATCTGGGACTTGACGGACTTGGGGGCCTCGTCGCGGATGAGCTTGTTGATCTTCTTGGCGATGTCCTGCTCGATACCTTCCTTGATGGAGGCTTCGATGCGGTACTCCTTGCCGGACGGGAAGGGCTCGCCGGCATCGAGGGACTTGAGGGAGATGCCGCGCTTGATGAGCTTGGACTCGAAGACGTCCAGGACGGCCTTGACGCGGTCCTCGGAGTTGGCCTTCATGAGGATCTTCTCGCCGCTGAAGTCGATCTCGGCGCCGACGCCCTTGAAGTCGTAGCGCTGGGCGATCTCCTTCTGGGACTGGTTGAGGGCGTTGGCAACCTCTTGCTTGTCTACCTTGCTGACAACGTCGAACGTGGACTCGCCGGCCATGATTCTCCTTAGGCGGTGGGTGGTTTCTTCCTTCGAGTTTAAGGCCTGGCGCCATGGAACGCGCGGGGAAGCGGGCTCGTGGCTCACAGTTCACTCTCAGCTGATCTCTGGGCGGAACTCATCCGGGCCGGGGAGAGTTGCCTCAGTAGGAACTCCACAGGGGTTCCCGGAATGAATGAAGGCAGGAGAAGTCATGACGGCGGAACGCAAGCAGGACGCGGTCCCGGCCTCGGCCGGCAAGCAGAGCAGCCGGACGGCCACGGTGATCAAGGGCGCGTCGGCCGCGCTCGCCTCCGCAGCAGTGGTGGCCGCGTCCGTGGCCTTCGCCCCGCAGGCCGCGCCTCAGGCCCGGGTGAACGGCATCCATGCGGATCTGCAGCGCGCGGTGCAGCTCAAGCAGCTCACGCCCGAGCAGGCTGCACGTTTCGAGGAGCGCATGAGCCGCACGATCCTGGGGTCCGGCGAGGGCTCCGGGGAGGACGAGAGCCGGGCCTGATCCGCCGTCCGAAGGGCCTGAAGAGGCCCGATTCGATTCTGCGGAGAATCTTCTGTAAAGTTGTCTTGCTTCCACTCGCCGGAAACGACGGGAGGAAGTGCTTCTTCGTGAAGCTCGGCAGATTACCCGAGCGGCCAAAGGGGGCTGACTGTAAATCAGCTGGCACTGCCTACGGGGGTTCGAATCCCTCATCTGCCACCAGGGAAAGGCCCGGAACCACATGGTTCCGGGCCTTTCGTGTTTCCTGGGCGAAGTCGCTGTGCCGGCAGCCGCCGACGCGCCGGGGGCGACCCCCGGCCGTGAGCGGATTCAGTCCTCCAGCGCGTAGCCGTCCAGGTGGTGGACCAGGCGGCGGCCCAGGCCGCCGTCGAGCTGGATCCAGAGAGTGGTGCGGTCGTGCGTCATGCCGTCGACGTGGCCGACGATGCGGTCGCCTCGCTGGTCCGCGAGGGCGATCGGCTGGCCCGACGGGATTTCAGGCCAGAGGTGGTTGATCTCAGTGGCGCCCAGTGCACTCACGGCAGTCTCCTTTGCTGCTTGTTGTCATCTCAATGACCTCATTTTCCAGGAGTTGAATGAATGGCGGGTGAACATCCGCCGTGAATTACCCCCAGGTCGGCTCGCCCTTCGTCCACATGCGATGCGCAGTTCCTTGTGCCGGACCAGACCATCGCCGAGCATGAATGTCATGAACACCCCGACCCTGGACGCCGAGTCCCTGGTGCTCCGTCTGCGCGCCGCCGGCTGCGTCTTCGCCGAGGAGGAGGCCGGCATCCTGGAGGAGAGTGCGCTGGACGAGGCGCATCTTCTCCGACTGTGCGAGCGGCGGGAGCGGGGCGAACCGCTGGAGCAACTCGTCGGCTGGGTCGACTTCGGCGGCTTGCGCCTTTCCGTGGGGCCGGGCGTCTTCATCCCCCGGCAGCGGACCCTCTTCCTGGCCGGGCTGACGCTTGCCGCTGCGCGGGAGCAGTCCGATCCCGTGGTGTTGGAAGCCTTCTCCGGCGCGGCTCCCGTGGCCGCCTGGGTGGCGCACCACCTCCCTGAGGCGACGGTTCATGCGAGCGACGCCGATGCCGTCGCGCTGGCACATGCGGAGCGGAACCTCGGCTCCGGGGCCGCGGTGTCGCGGGGGACGGTGCTGTCGGCGGTGCCGCCGCGGTTCCGCGGCGCCGTCGACGTCCTGGCCGCGGTGCCGCCGTATGTTCCGGAGTCGGAGGCCCTCTTCATGTCCCGGGAATCCCGTGAACACGAGCCCGGCGCGGCCGTTTATGCCGGAGCAGACGGGCTCGACTTCGTTCGGGCCGTGATCGACGAGGCCGATCCGTGGCTCAGTCCCACGGGGCGGATCCTCCTGGAGATGAACCGTGAGCAGCTTGCGGCTGCGGCCGTTCACGCCGAAGTGGCCGGGTACGACGTGGAGCGCCTGGTCGCGGAGGACGGCCACACGGGCGTGCTGCGCCTGTCCCGGTCCGGGTCTTCCACACTAAGTTACTGGCAAGTAACATAAGGGCATGCACCTCATCTTCCGGACCCTCTGGCTGCTGTTCGCCTCGCGTCGCCGTTCACCGTTGAGCATCTGGGACACGTCCAGTCTGCCGATGCGTGCCCTGCCGACGGATGTGGATATCGCGGTCCACATCAACAACGGCATGTACTTCTCCCTCATGGATCTGGGCCGTTTCGACCTCATGGTTCGCGCCGGGGTGTGGGAGCGCATGCGCAGGAAGGGGTGGAGTCCCGTGGTCTCCGCCCAGACCATCAGCTACCGCAAGTCGGTCAAGCTGTGGCAGCGCTACACGATCGAATCCCGCATCATCGGCCTCGACGCCAAAGCCATCTACTTCGAGCAGCGCATGGTCGCCAACGGGGAGATCTACGCCCGGGCCTACATGGCCACGCGGCTGGTCCACCGGGGACGTCCGGTGAGCAACGAGGAGATCATCGCCGAGGTCGGCCCCGTGCCGGAGGACCTCGTACTGCCGGAATGGATCCACGAGTGGCGTTCCGACGTCGCGCTGCCGGGGTCGCGCACGCCGGCGCCGCATGAGTGGTGACTGACCGCGCGGCCCGGTGAAGGTGGGGCTCAGCGGCCGACGTCGCGGGTGCGCAGCACGAGCGCGGCCAGCGCCATCAGAACGATCGTCCCGCCCCACATCCCGGCGCAGGCGCCCCAGTCGACGCCCTGACTGAACGGGTCGGAACCGAAGAACCAGTGGTACGGCGAGAAGTCCAGGAGCCACTTCGCGGAGTCGCTCTGCTTACCCACCGCGTTGAAGACGTATCCGAGCACCGCGACGGCCGCACCGAGGATGAGCCCGTGAACGCGACGTCCCCGCAGAGCTCCGCAGAGCAGGGCGGCCGCGGCACTCAGCGCCAGAAGGCCGGCGTAGCCGAGGGCCGCGCCCGCGACCTTGCCCAGGTCCAGGTTCAGCTGGGACGGGCCGTTGAGCACCGCCACCGCGCAGTACATGACCAGCACCAGGAAGAGCAGCCGCGCCAGGATCGCCAGCGCACGCCCCGCCACGAGCTGCACCCGGGTCACGCCGTGCGCGAGGGTCAGTTCCAGCAGCCCGGACTCCTCGTCACCGCCGACCGCCGACGCGCCCCAGGCGATCGTGGCCATGCTGAGCAGCAGGAAGCCCAGCAGCCCGAACAGCGTCGACTGGGTGTACCCCGGGCCGCTGCCGAGCTGGTCGTAGTTCAGGGTCCTGACCAGCTGGGCAGGCAGCGATTTCAGCAGGTGCTGCATCTGCCCGTTGCCCACCATCGAGGGGAACAGGGGCAGGTAGAGCGCCGCCGCGGCCACCAGACCCACGGCCCAGGCGAGCGTCGCCCGCCAGGTGTCCACCACTCCGCGGGTGAAGATCGCGAACATCTCAGGACTCCTTCCGGGCATGCCGCTCATGGCGGCCGCCCCGTCGTTCCGCCTCCGCGGGATGCGCGGAACCCGGGTGGGTGCCGTACAGGGTCAGCACCGCCTGCTCCAGATCGGGCTCTTCCAGCACGACGTCGGTGACCGGCAGGGCGGCGAGTGCCGCGAGCAGGGGGCGGACGCCGTCGTGCACGCTCGCCTCCAGCCGTCCGTCCGGGAGGGTGGTCAGGCCGTCGACGCCGGGGACGCCGCGCAGACGTTCGAGAGCGTCCTCCCGCTGCTGGTCGCCGTCCTCGAGCCGGACCCGCAGGGTGCGGACCGCGGTCGCCCGCAGCTCCTCGACGCTCGCGTCCGCGACGATCGTCCCGGCGCGGAGGATCGCCACCCGGTCCGCGCTCTGCTGCAGTTCGCTCAGCACGTGGGAGCTGAGCAGGACCGAACGGCCGTCCGCGCGGACCTCGGCGACCATCGCCAGGAATTCCTGCTGGAGGAGGGGGTCCAGACCGCTGGTGGGTTCGTCCAGGATGAGGAGTTCGGGGTCGTGCATGAAGGCCTGGATGAGCCCGAGCTTCTGCTTGTTGCCCTTGGAGAGTTCGCGGACCTGCTTGTCCAGCGGGACGTTGAGCCGTTCGGCGAGCTCCTCGACCCGGCCGTGGCGCACGGGGCCGCTCAGCCGGGCGAAGTGCTGGAGGAGCTTGCGGCCCGTGACCCGGGATTCCAGGATCAGTTCGCCCGGAAGGTAGCCGATCCTGCGGCGCAGCCCGGGGCCGGCGTGCCTCGGGTCCTCACCCAGCACCCGGAGCGTCCCATTGCTGGGCCGGATGATGTCCACCAGGCATCGGAGCGTGGTGGTCTTGCCGGCGCCGTTCGGCCCGATCAGGCCGAGGACCGAACCCGGCGGCAGCTCGAAGCTGAGCCCGTGGAGCACCTCATTCCGTGCGAAGGACTTGTGCAGGGATTCGACGCTGATGCTGACTGGACTGGTACCGATTGAACTGGTGCTGGACGACATGTCAGGCCTCCTGAGGTTCGTCGTGGTCCGGGGAGCTGGCCTCCCGATAGGCGGTGAGGAAGGCGTCCGTGGTGTAGAAGCCGTGGGTGTAGAGCTCCAGGCCCGGCCCGCCGATGCGCTGCATGACGCTCTGCCAGTCGCCCTCCACTCCCAGGGCCTCTGCCGCGATCGGGCCGAAGGCGAGGGATCCGACGCTGGTCAGGGCGGTAAGGACGGCGACCCCGCGGACGTCGGTGAAGGGCCGTACGGTCCCGTCCTCGATGCCGCTGCGGATCACCGACTCGCTCAGCTCCACCAGGTGCTGGAAAAGTGAGGCGCTCGTGGCGGTGCCCTCCAGCAGCGCCTGACGGAGATAGTCCATCTCCAGGGTGTAGCCCTCCGGATTGCGGTTGAACTCCGCCATGAGGTGTTTGAGTCCGCCGGGCCGCATCTTGCTGCTCGCCCGTTCGGTGGTCACGCCGAGAACCTGCTCGTCACAGGCTTCGCGCAGCCCGGCGGCCGAGCCGAAATGGTGGATGAGCAGGCCGGGGCTGACCCCGGCCTCCGTGGCGATGGCACGGAGGCTCGTTTTCGCGAAGCCATCGCGGGCGTAGAGCCGGATGGCCGTGTCGCGGATCCGGGCCTTGGTGGTGAGGTCGTCCTGTGGTGCTGAACGCATGTTTAAGATACTAAACACGTGTTCAATGGAAGGGAAGAGGCGCGGAGGAGACGGCCGTGTGAATCGCCCGTAACGCAGCTGCGTCGCCCCTCAGGGCGCGCTGCGGCGCGGCCGGGAGCGAAGCCAGCGGATTCCCGCGCGAAGGAGGAACAGGACGACGATCACGCCCGCGAGGGCCATGGACACCTCACCGTCCTGAAGCGAGAGGAAGGATGTCAGCGCGGGATGTTCTTCGCGCACCTCGGAGGAGAACTCGTACCAGTTGTTGTTACCGCGGGTCGACGACCAGGCGCGGCGCCGCCCTCCCAGCTCTGCTGCCCACCAGGGCCGAAGCCAGCCGTTGAGCAGCACGCCCACGGTCAGCGGAAGGACCAAGCAGATCAGGAACCCCGCCTGAGCGCGCAGCCAAGCCCTGAACCTGCCGATCATCCGCCCCTCCTGTTCCGATGTCCATCCTAGGGTCGTAGGTCACCTGGCCGGGATGAAGTGTCGGCGGGCGAACGCCGGCCGTCCTCCGCCTTCCCGCTGTTCCTGCGAAGGCGGAACGGTCACGCCCTCAGCGGAAAGGGCGCGGGCGCGGTGGCCAGGCGACGCTCGGGTGGTTACCGTGGAGACATGGCTACCGTAGACATCACCGGAGAACAGTTCACCGAGACCATTCAGGGCAACGACATCGTGCTGGTGGACTTCTGGGCCGATTGGTGCCGACCCTGCAAGATGTTCGCCCCCAACTACGCCGCCGTCTCGGAGAAGCACCCGGACGTCTTCTTCGCCAAGGTGGACACCGAGACGGAGCAGCAGCTGTCCGCCGAGGCCGGCATCACCTCGATCCCGACGCTCATGGCCTTCCGCGAGCAGGTCCTGGTCTTCTCCCAGCCCGGCGCCATGTCCGCCCCGCAGCTCGAGCAGCTCGTCGAGGCCGTCAAGGGCTTGGACATGACCGAGGTTCACGCTCAGGTCGCCAAGGCCCAGGCCGAAGCCGGCGAGACCGCCGAGGACTGAGCCCCCGTATTCCGCGCCGACGGCCCGGTGAGCGCCCCAGCGGGCGCCGCCGGGCCGTCGGCGTCCGCGGGGCCGGAAGGATGGCCTTCTAGACTGTCCGCATGAGCCTCATTCCCGAGCAGGACGAGCAGGAACGGCCCGG
>JABLTH010081636.1_pt1 | contig 12217 bp, 6 predicted proteins | sample 7875711 | NCBI WGS metagenome assembly JABLTH01 (sample SAMN14941262, study PRJNA633318) | bioreactor metagenome | isolation source: bioreactor | place: China | collected 2019-03-05 | reverse complement strand
TTCTCGAACTGGTACTTCTGCAACTGGTCCATGCAGGTGCCGCAGCTCACGATCACCGTCTTGATGTCGAGATAGTTCAGCGTGTTGGCAACGCGGTGGAACAGCACCCGGTTATCGGTGGTGATTTCCTGGCCCTTGTCGTGACTGCCGCTGGCCGTCTGCGGGTAGCCGCAGCAGAGGTAGCCCGGCGGCAGTACGGTCTGGGCGCCGACGTGCCACAGCATCGCCTGCGTGGCAAGACCAACCTGGGAGAACAGACGCTCGGAGCCGCAACCGGGGAAATAGAACACCGCTTCCTGCTCATGCGCATCCAGCTTCGGGTTGCGGATGATCGGCACGACCTTGTCGTCTTCGATATCCAGCAGTTTGCGTGCGGTCTGCTTGGGCAGGCCGCCCGGCATCGGCTTGTTGATGAAGTGAATCACCTGCGCCTTGATCGGTGGCTTGCCGCCTGTCGTCGATGGCGGCCGCTTGGTCTGCGAGCCGATCAGGCCGAAGCGCCGTGCAAGGCCATGCGCGAAGCGCTGTGCGCGGTAGCCGGTGTTGACAACGGTTCGTTTGAGCAAATTCACGGTCGCCGGATCGCGCGCATTGAGCAGCGTCATCGCCACGGCGGTACCGGGGTTGAATTTCTTCTTGCCTTCCTTGCGCAGCAGATTGCGCATCGCCATCGACACGTCGCCGAAATCGATATCCACCGGGCAGGGGTTCACACATTTGTGGCACACCGTACAGTGGTCTGCCACATCGGCCAATTCATCCCAGTGCCTGAGCGAGATGCCGCGCCGCGTCTGCTCTTCGTACAGAAAGGCCTCGACCAGCAGGCCGGTGGCGAGAATTTTGTTGCGCGGGCTGTAGAGCAGGTTGGCGCGCGGCACATGGGTGGCGCAGACCGGTTTGCATTTGCCGCAGCGCAGGCAATCTTTCACCGAATCACTGATGGCGCCGATGTCGCTCGCCTCCAGAATCAGCGACTCGCTTCCGAGCAGGCCGAACGATGGCGTGTAGGCATAGCGCAGATCGCCCCCGGGCAACAGTTTGCCCTTGTTGAAGCGGCCCTCGGGGTCAACCTTGTTCTTGTAGCGCTGGAACGGCGCGATCTCGTCGTCGGTGAGGAATTCCAGTTTGGTCAAGCCGATGCCATGCTCGCCCGAGATCACGCCATCGAGCGCGCGCGCCAGCCGCATGATGCGGGCAACGGCGGCGTTGGCCTCCTGCAGCATCTCGTAGTTGTCGCTGTTCACCGGAATGTTGGTGTGCACATTGCCATCACCGGCATGCATGTGCAGGGCCACCCAGACACGTCCACGCAGCACGTCCTGATGGATTGCGCGCATGCGCTCGACGATCGGCTTCAACGCCTCGCCAGCGAATATGTCTTCCAGCGGGCCCTTGATCTCGGCGCGCCAGCTCACCCGAATCTCGTGCGATTGCAATTGGCGGAACAGCGACAGCGCCCCAGCCTCATCGGCGAACGACGGGTCCTGGATGAACGGCTCGGTATTACAGATAGAGGAGGGCCCGACGCCGTTCAGCAACGCAGACCATTTGGCGCGGACCGCGCTCACCTGTGCACGCGCTTCGGCCACCTTGTCGGCCAGCAACTCGGCGGAAACACCGTATTCCTCGTAACGATGCTGCGGCATCGACCCGGCGAAAAAACCGAGCAACTGATCGCACAGCGCGAGCTTGTTCCTGATCGACAACTCAATGTTGATGCGCTCAATGCCGTCGCAGTAGTCGCCCATGCGCGGTAGCGGGATCACTACGTCCTCGTTGAGCTTGAACGCATTGGTGTGCTTTGAGATCGCGGCCGTGCGCGCCCGGTCGAGCCAGAATTTCTTGCGCATCTCACCGCTGACCGCGACGAAGCCTTCGCCACCGCGGGCGTTGCAGATGCGCACCACTTCGGACGCCGCGCGCGCCACGGCGTCCTCGTCGTCACCGACGATATCGCCAATCAGCACCATCTTCGGCCGACCATGGCGCTTGGCTTTGGTCGCATAGCCAACGGCGCGCACGTAACGCTCGTCAAGATGTTCGAGCCCGGAAAGCATCACCCGAGCGCCGCCGGTTTTGGGCAGCGCGTCAAGGTAATCCTTCACCTCGACGATGGACGGCACGGAATCCCGTACCTGACCGAAGAATTCCATGCACACGGTGCGCGTGTGCGGCGGCATCTTGTGCAGCACCCACTTCGACCAGGTGATCAGGCCGTCGCAACCCTCCTTCTGCACGCCGGGCAGGCCCGAGAGGAACTTGTCAGTGACATCCTTGCCGAGTCCGATCTTGCGGAAGCTCGGGCCGGGGATGATCAGCGTCTCTTCACGCAGCGGACGCCGCTTCTCGTCCAGGTACTGCAGGTGAAAGGTCGCGTGGTTGGCGTCGTGAATCTTGCCGACGTTGTGATCCATGCGGGTGACTTCGAGCCACTCGCCATCGGGCGTCACCATGCGCCACTGCACCAGATTGTCGAGCGCGGTGCCCCACAGCACCGCCTTCTTGCCGCCGGCGTTCATCGCAATGTTGCCGCCAATGCAACTGGCGTCGGCGCTGGTTGGGTCGCAGGCCCAGACCAGCCCGGCGTGTTCCGCCGCTTCCATCGCGCGCCGCGTGACGACGCCTGCTTCGCACTCTATGACGCCATAGGGTTCGCCGTTGTTGGCGCCACCGGGCAGCACCTCGAAGCGTACGGGCGACAGCGTTTCCAGCTTCTCGGTATTGATCACCGCCGACATGCGTGACAGTGGAATTGCGCCGCCCGTGTAGCCAGTTCCGCCCCCGCGCGGAATGATGGTCAAGCCCAGTTCGATGCAACCTTTGACCAGACCAATTACCTCTTCCTCGCTGTCGGGATGCAGCACCACAAACGGGTATTCCACACGCCAGTCCGTCGCATCGGTGACATGCGACACGCGGGCCAAGCCATCAAACGTGATGTTGTCCTTGTGGGTGACGCGGCCGAGCACCTTCAGCACCCGTTTGCGCAGGTCGTAGGTCTCGCGGAACTGCGCGTCAAAACGATCGACCGCCTTCGCGGCGCGGGCGACCAGTTCGCCCACCTTCTCCTTTCGTGTCTCGCCGTCTGCGTCGGCAACGTCCACGTTGCGCCGCTTCTCCACCTCGCCGAGACGATGCCGCAAAGCCTCGATCAACTGCGCGCGGCGGCGCGGGTTGTCGATCATGTCGTCCTGCAGATAGGGGTTGCGCTCCACCACCCAGATATCGCCAAGCACCTCGAACAGCATGCGTGCGCTGCGACCGGTCTTGCGCTCACCACGCAGCGATTGCAGCACGTCCCAGGCGTCATCGCCGAGCAGGCGGATCACGATCTCGCGGTCGGAAAAACTGGTGTAGTTGTAGGGAATTTCGCGAATGCGGCTGCCGCCGTCGTCCGCCACCGCATCGACGTGAGATGCCTTTTGGGCAATGGTGCGCGGCCGCGCGTCGCTGACCGGGACCGCCGCCGTCGCAGGAAGTGCGTGAGGACGCAGAAAGCGGGTGAGACGCTCAAGCGAGACGGGCCACAGCGAAGCCTTCATGGCGGCAGGGAGAGGACGCGCGGCGCGCCCGAGTGAGTGGGGCCGCAGTATATCGCGGGGCAGCATTCACAACCGCCCGAAACGCCCGTAAAGCCTTGATTTAAGAACGGTTTTTGTCGATCGGCCCAAGCAGTTAGCGAGGCAGCGAAAGCCGGAAGTGGCCGCCTCCGGCATCGCGTTCCAGACATTGCAGGTCGCCGCCATGCTCATGCGCAATCTGGCGCGCCAGTGCCAAGCCAAGGCCGACACCGCCGGCCCGTTCGCTGGCGCCGCGCGCCCGGTAGAACGGCTCAAAAATTCGCTCCCGTTCGGCTTCTGGTACGCCGGGTCCGCGATCAAGCACTTCGACGGTGGCTCGCCCAGGCTGGGCTGTCACCCTGACCTGCACGCTGGAGGTGCCCCCACTGTAGCGCACCGCGTTCTCGACCATGTTGCGGATGATCCGTCGCAGCAAACGCTGATCGCCGCGCACGGTGACGAGTTCGCCCTCAACATCAACTCCAGCGCGCGCGGCCTCCTCCGCAGCCAGACCCAGCAGCTCGACCTCATCGCTCAATGCTGGACGGTTCTCGGATTGCAGGCGACTGGACAGCAGAATCTCTTCGACAAGTGCATCGAGTTCGTGAATTTCGCGCCGGATGTCGTCGCGAATTTCGACGGCAGAGCGCTCGCCGATTTGCTCCAGTTGCATCTGGATGCGTGCCAGCGGCGAACGCAACTCGTGCGACGCGTTTGCCAGCAGCGACTTCTGCGATTGCACCAACGCCTGGATGCGTTCAGCGGCAGCATTGAATTCATGTCCCAGTTCGCCAATTTCGCCGGGGCCGTCAATGGGGGCACGGGCGGCGAGATCGCCGCGTCCGAACGCCGTCACAGGGCCGGCAATGCGCTCGATGCGCCGTGCCAGGCCTCGCGCAACGGGGTACGCGACGACCAGAAGCGCCACGCTGATCACCGCCATCATCACGATGCCAAGCGGAAGCAGCGGGCCACGATTGTTCGGCAGCAGGCGTGACGTTGTGTCTGGCGCAGCACGCGGCGGTGGCCGGCGGTCGGCGTCGTCACGCCCGGCTGCTGGCCGTGCTCCTTCGAACCGTGGTGGTGGCGGCGGTCTTGAGCCTGTCTCCTCGTGCGTGTGCTGGGCAGCCCCATCGCCGTGCCCGGGCCAGCGCACACCGGGGAATCCGTTCAGCGCCTCCCAGGTGAAGAGCCCGATCGTGGCCAGCAACAAGGTAAACAGAACCAGCGTCAGATAGATGCGCACCCACAGGCGCTGATGCCAGCGCAGTTCGCGCCGCACTATGCCGGCCCCCGGGCTCATGATCAGCCGTCGCGCTGGGCTGCGAAGAGGTAGCCCACGCCGCGCAAGGTGAGCAGGTGGCGGGGCTGCTTCGGATCGTCCTCAATCAGCGAGCGAATGCGCGAGATGTGTACGTCGATCGACCGGTCAAACGCTTCCAGTTCTTCGCCTTTGGTCAACCGCATCAGCTGCTCGCGCGACAACACGCGACCGGCGTTTTCGGTCAGCGCCAGCAACAGGGAGAACTGATGGCCGGTCAATGCGCACTCATCGCCGCCCTTTGTCACGCGGTGCGCGGCGCGGTCGATGGTCAGTTCGCCGAAGCGCAAAACGTCACGATCAGCATGACCGCCACCGTTGCTGCTGTTCGTCCGCCGCAGAATGGCACGCAGCCGCGCCAGCAGTTCGCGTGGCTCGAATGGCTTGGGCAGATAGTCATCGGCGCCGAGCTCAAGGCCGACCACGCGATCCATGGCGTCACCGCGGGCGGTGAGCATGAGCACCGGTAACGATGAGGTTTGCCGCAACTCGCGCAGGAAGTCGAACCCATCACCGTCCGGCAGCATCACATCGAGCAGCGCGCCGTCGAATTGCGCAATACCTTGGCGCGCCACTGCGGAGCGTGCGTCCGAGATCGACTCCACATGCTCGAATGAAAAGCCGTGCGGCGAAAGGTAGTCCTGCACCATCGTGGCAAGGCGAATGTCATCATCGAGCAGGAGGAGCTTGGCAGGCAAAGCAGTGTCGACCGGCAAGGTCATGGCGGAGCTTACTGAACTGTAGCAGCACCGGTGCTGCAAAAGGCAATACCCTCGTTGACCCAGCCCTGCGCCGTCATGCTGTCGCGGCTGGTGGACGACGTGGTGTAGCGGTGGTTGGGCGTCTTGCCATTTGCGGCGGTGCGGAAGCTGCGGTAAACCGGCACCGGGGCCGCCGTCGGGCAGGTCGTGCTGGTGGCGGCCTTGTAAGTCGCGAAGTCATAGCCCTCATTGCTGAAGCCGTTGACCGTTCCCGCTGCGATGCCGCTGGCGATGGTCGCGCAATCAGTCGCCTTGAAGCCATAGAAGTGCGAGCTGGTGAACGGTGAGGTGATGCTGATGTAGTAGCGGCACACCGCATCTTCGGCGGCGGTCAGATCAGAGGCCAGCGCCGACTTCGCCTGAAATGTCGCGCCGCTGCGCTGGAATCCCGACGTGCTGTCGAGGACATATTGCTCATCCGGGCGCCCGCTGACGAACCAGGCGTCCAGCGCCGTGTTGTAGAACTCGGCCACCGTCACGATGGTCGGGTTGTATTCGAACGCGCCCATGTCAACCGTGCTGCCATAGCTTCGTGTGAAGCCGGCGCCGCGCTGGTCAGCGCTGAGGCTTGCCCCATTGCTGCCCGTATCAATGGCCGGACTGCCCGATGCCAGAGCGTGTGTTCGCGTGTTGCCGCCGTTGAAGGCAAGCGCCAGCAACTTGGGATCGCTCCCGGTGATATTGCCGCTGCCGCTCAATGTTGCGTCGGTGCGTCGCACCAGGCTCGTCGTCACTGCCCAATTGCCGGTAAAGGTACTGCCGGCATTGCTCAGATCGAAGTAGGCGCCTGATCCAGCGTTGGTCATCGCGATGATTGAACTGTCGATTCCGTACGACGGTTCACGCGTCGTGCTGCTGCCACCCGACACCGTGCATGCTGAACGGGTGATTGCGGCACCGCTGTTTGCGGCAGTGAGGCGGTTGAACGCGACGGTACTGTTGTCCATCGAAAGGCCGGCATTGCCTGCCACTGCGATGGCTGCCGCGTTGCCGCTGCTGGCAGTAACGGAGTTGCCGGAAACGGTCGCACTGACCACAGCGAGCGTAGCTTCCGTCGAGCTGCTTTGCGCAGTTGCGGCAGTGTTAGCGTGGCTAATGCCGCCGCCCGCAAGCGCCGCGGTGTTCTCGGCGATCTCGCTGTTCTGCAGCAGGACGGATGCGACTGTTAGCCCACCTTTCGACGGACTGCCGATGTAGACGCCGCCACCGTAAGCATTGGTGGCCGTATTGCCGATGATGCGACTCTGGTTGATGCTGACGGTAGCGGGTGCAGCAATGGCCAGGCCGCCACCGGAGCGCGTGGCAGTGTTGCCGGTGAACGTGGCGCCGGAAATGGTAACGACCGCCGCGCTTCCGGTTGCCAGCGTGGCCTCGTAGCCGATGTAGACCCCGCCGCCAAGCGCCTGCGTTGCCGCGGCTGCGCATCCGGTGCTGTTGCCGCTGAAGGTCGTCCCCGCAAGCGTCAAGGCCTGTCCACTCCGACGCATCGCCCACGCCAGCGCGCCGCCATTGCGCGCAGCGCTGTTGCCGCTCAGCACCACATTGGTCAATGTCAGCGACTCCGTGGCCAGGATGGCGCCGCCAGAACCGCCGGTCGGACTCGGGCAGGTGCCCGTCGCCGCACCGCGGGTCAGGGTGACGCCGCTGATGGAAACCGGCGCATCGGCGGCACTGCTGCCGGCAACGATGTTGAATATTCGTGAGCTGCCGTTGCCGCTGATGGTCAGATTGCTGGCGCCGGGACCGACGATATTCAGGTTTTTGGCGATGGCGATTTCGCCGCTGGTCAAAGTGAGCGTGCCGGTCGCCGTGATGTTGATGGTGTCGCCAGCGGCGGCCGAGGTCACCGCTGCGCGCAAACTGCCGCTACCGCTGTCCGCGAGCGATGTCACGGTAATAGTCGCCGCATTGCATGTGGCAATGCCGACGAACGCGAAGCCGATGAGGATTCGTGCTGCCGAATAATGGATCGGATGTGTCATGAAATCTCCGTCGTTCACTAAGGCAGCGTGAAGCCGCAGTTGGCATTGAGGTACGTCCGAATCGCAGCCCAGGTGGGGCGCGTTCCCGCGCTGTTGACGGCACCAGCAACGGCCGCGCTCCCGCTGAAGCCCAGCATGATGCGAGCGAGCAGCAGACCATCAGTGCTGGCCGACAGAATGCCGTCGCCGTCGAGATCAAAACTGCAGCCCGCTGTCGTGCTGGCGCTGACCGTCGCCTCGTAGGCGCCGATGTCAGCCACCCCGCCGAACGTCCTTGCCGAGCCGCGCTGGTCGGTGCTCAATCCCAGCGGGTTGTGCCGGCGTTGAGGGCCTGGCTGCTTGCGCTCAGGGCGTGCGAACGGGTGCTGCCGCCGTTCCAGCCCAATGCCATCAACTGCGGATCGGCGGCGGTGATGTTGCCCGCCCCGCTCAGCGTCACACTGGCTTGCTGGATCAGACTCTGGTTCGCGCTCCAGGCGCTGGCGAAGGTGACACCGCCGTCCGAGAGATCGCTGTAGCCGCTGGCAGCGCCATTGGTGAGGGCGACAATCGAACTGTTGAGTGTGACGATCGGCTCGGTAGTGACCGTGCACAATCCGCGTACGATGGCCGCGCCGGCCGGCTTGCTCGCCAAGTCGTTGCTGGCGACGGTACAGTTGTTCAGCGTCAGTGCGACGTTTCCAGCCAGACTGGCTGCCGCACCATCGCCGGTCGGTGACTGCACGACATTGCCCGACACCGTGCTGTTGGTCAACACCAGCGCGCTACGGCTGCCGCTGCCTTGCTGCGCCGCAGCCAGATTGGCCGCAGCGAGGGCACCACCGGCGAGCGCGGCCAGGTTGCTGGACAGCTCGCTATTGCTCACCGTCGCCCCCGGCGGCGTGACCGTGCTGACGCTCGGCGGTGCAAGGTAGAGTGCCCCCCCGTAGCCGGTGACGGCAGTATTGCCGGACAGTCGGGCGCCGCTAATGGTGGCCGATACCGGACCGGTCAGCGCGATACCGCCGCCATGCCGTTGCGCGCTGTTGCCGAGGAGGCGGGTGTTGAGCAGCGTCACCGTGCCGGTCGCGGCGCTGCTGACGCTGCTGTCGTAGCCGGCAAAAATGCCACCGCCGATACCACCGGCGGTTGCGCTGGCGCAGCCAGCACTGTTGCCACTGACCCGGACATTGCTGAGTGTCAGTGACTGGCCGCTTTGACGTAGCGCCCACGCCAGGGCGCCACCATTACGGGTGGCGTAGCTGCTGGTGATGATGACATCGGAGAGTGACAGCGACTCGGACGCCGCGATGGCACCGCCCGACCCGGCTGTGGGCGCAGGACAGGTGCCGCTGGCATAGCCGTTGGCGAGCGTTACACCGGATAGCGATACTGGCGCATCCGCCGCCGCGGCAGTCGTTGCCGATACCTTGAAGATACGGGATGCCGCGTTGCCGCTGATGGTCAGCGATGCCGATCCGGGGCCGCTGATGGTCAGCGCCCTGGTGATGGCGATTTCACCGCTGGTCAAAGTGAGCGTGCCGGTTGCGGTGATGTTGATGGTGTCGCCGGACGCTGCCGCCGCGACGGTAGCACGCAGCGAGCCGCTGCCACTGTCGGCGAGGGATGTAACGACGTACGTGGTGGCATGGGCGCCCGCAGCCAGCAAAGCGCTTGTACAGACCAGCAGGTGCGCGGCAAGCGCATCGCGCATGGGCAAATTCGAAAACATCGGCACTTCCTAAGCGGCGATGCCGACTGTTAGAGTCGATGTGTAGCCGGCGGCAACACTGCCACTGAGCGTCGCAAGTTGGGTGCTATAGCCGTCACTGAACACGTTGTCGGTGGCCGGGTTGCTGCTGGCGTGATTCGCAGCGCTGTTGCCGTAGGTGCTGCCGGCTGCCGCATAGAAGGTGGTCAGCGTGGCACGGTCATAGGTCAACTGAGATGTTTTCACCGCGCTGGCGCCGGTGGTCGCGGCGGCGGCAAGAGACCGGTAGATCTCGAAGTGGATGTGCGTTACGCGCCCGGAATAGCAACCGGGAACAATGGTGGTGAAGGTCACCGCGCCGTTGGCGTCGGTCTGCTGCACGCCGCGCAGAAAGTTTTCGCCAGTGACGCCGCTTGAGTACATGGAGTAGAGGCCGCCAGCGGTGCAGTGCCAGAGGTAGATGGCATACCCTGCCAGACTGGCGCAACTGCCGTTGGTGTTGACCAGCTGCAGCGTCTGAGTCAGCGGGACGCCAGCGGCGACGTTGCTACCGGAGGATCCAAAGCTTGACCGGATGTCGGTGCGCACGATGCCGGACTGGGTGAGCACGTTGGGGCCATTGGTGCCGTCGCCGGGATACGGGCCGCCCGTCTCGGTCGGGATCACCGAACAACTGCTCACCGTGGTGCCGCCGGTGAAGATGGATTCGCCATCCACGGCTTCACCGCATCCCACCGCTGCCATCGCGCCCAGGGGCGACAGGATCAGACCTGCCCCGCCCAGGCGCCGCAGTGCGGCGCGGCGGGACAGTCGTTGCCGTAGTTGCAGGTCTGCCAGTATCTCTGGCAGGCTTTTGTCATGATCGTCGTGTGGCTGGTGTGGCAGATGATGCATCGGGGAGGACTCCTGTGGGTAACCGCTTGGTCGCACTGACGGAGCGTTCTCCGGCAGCGGCAAAAGCTATGATGCGAGCATTGTTTGACCTGCGTTGTAAGCACGCATTGCCCGCAGGTAAAGTTTTGTAAAGTGTCGCCACAGCCCGACACGCCACCGGAATCCCACCCATGAAATTTCGCTTCCCCGTTGTCATCATCGACGAAGACTGGCGCGCCGAGTCGGCGTCCGGTCTCGGCATCCGCGCGCTGGCCAAGGCGCTGGAGGATGAGGGGATGGAAGTTGTCGGTGGCTTCACCTACGTTGACGTCGGCATGGTGGCCAACCAGGCGGCGCGCGCTTCAGCCTTCGTGGTGTCGATCGACGACGAAGAGATCAATGAGGACGGCGCCGAGAGCACGGCCGTCGTCGAGCTCAAGAAGTTCATCGAGGCCACGCGCAAGCGCAACGCCGATGTGCCGATCTTCCTGTTCGGCGAGACGCGCACCTCGCAGCATTTGCCCAACGAGATCCTGAAGGAGCTGCACGGCTTCATCCACATGTTTGAGGACACGCCGGAATTCACGGCGCGGATGATCGTGCGCGAGTCGACCAAGTACCTCAACGCACTGCCGCCGCCGTTCTTCAAGGAGCTGGTCGACTACGCGCGCGACGGCTCGTATTCATGGCACTGCCCCGGTCACTCTGGCGGCGTGGCGTTCCTGAAGAGCCCGGTAGGCCAGATGTTCCACCAGTTCTTCGGCGAGAACATGCTGCGTGCCGACGTCTGCAACGCGGTGGAAGAGCTCGGGCAGTTGCTGGATCACACTGGCCCGGTCGCGGCCAGTGAGCGCAACGCCGCGCGCATTTTTGGCGCCGATCACTTGTTCTTCGTCACCAATGGCACCAGCACCTCGAACAAGGTGGTGTGGCACGCCAACGTGGCGCGCGACGATATCGTGCTGGTGGACCGCAATTGCCACAAGAGCATCCTGCACGCCATCATGATGACCGGCACGGTGCCGATCTTCCTGCAGCCGACGCGCAATCATCTGGGCATCATCGGGCCGATCACCCGTGACCAGTTTTCGCGCGAGTCGATCCAGAAGAAGATCAACGCGCATCCGCTGGTCAAGGACAAAACGGCCAAGCCACGCGTGATGACCATCACGCAGAGCACCTACGACGGCGTGCTCTACAACGTCGAGACCATCAAGAAGGAGCTGGCCGGTTACGTCGAGAACCTGCACTTCGACGAAGCCTGGCTGCCGCACGCCGCGTTCCATCCGTTCTATCAGGACATGCACGCGATTGGCCCCGGCCGCAAGCCGTGCAAGGACTCGATGGTTTACGCCACACAGAGCACGCACAAGCTGCTCGCGGGCCTGTCGCAGGCGTCGCAGATTCTGGTGCAGGACGCCGAACATCTAAAGCTCGACTTCACGCGCTTCAACGAGGCGTACCTGATGCACACCAGCACCTCGCCGCAGTACGCGATCATCGCCAGTTGCGATGTGGCGGCCGCGATGATGGAGCAGCCCGGCGGCGGCGCGCTGGTGGAGGAGAGCATCAGCGAAGCGCTCGACTTCCGCCGCGCAATGGCGAAGGTGGATAAGGAATTTGGCAAGGACTGGTGGTTCAAGACCTGGGGGCCGACCAAGTTTGACTCTGCGGGCTCCGGCAAGCGCGAGGAATGGTTTCTCAAGCCCACCGACAAGTGGCATGGCTTTGGCAACATCGCCGCCGGCTTCAACATGCTCGACCCGATCAAGGCGACCATCGTGACACCGGGGCTGGACGTCAACGGCCGTTTCTCCAAGCAGGGTATTCCGGCGTCGCTGGTGACCAAGTACCTTGCCGAGCATGGCGTCGTCGTCGAAAAGACCGGGCTGTACAGCTTCTTCGTCATGTTCACCATTGGCATCACCAAGGGTCGCTGGAATTCACTGGTCACCGAGCTGCAGCAGTTCAAGATGGACTACGACCAGAACCAGCCGCTGTGGCGGGTGATGCCCGAGTTCGTGCATGCG
>JABLTH010033716.1_pt1 | contig 12217 bp, 9 predicted proteins | sample 7875711 | NCBI WGS metagenome assembly JABLTH01 (sample SAMN14941262, study PRJNA633318) | bioreactor metagenome | isolation source: bioreactor | place: China | collected 2019-03-05 | reverse complement strand
GGGGCCGCGGGCGCAAACGCAGCGGCGCGAGGCGCTGCGGATGGCCGCGGGCTACGGCGAGGCGGGCATGGTGCGCGCGCTCCTCGCGGCCGGCGCCGACGCCGCCGCGGACGGACCCGAACTGCTCGCGCTCGCCGCGGGCGGAGCGTGGGACAACGATTACGACTGGCCGGGCTGCGCCGCGCAGGAGGCGACCACGCGCGCGCTCGTCGAGGCGGCGCCGGGTGCGCGCATCGCGCTCGACCTGCCCACGCGCTACGCGCTGTGGCGCACGCGCCGGCACGGCTGCGACGGCGTGCTCGCCCTGGTGGGGCGGCGGTAGTCCGGCGAATGATCCGGGTTACGATGGCCCCGGGCGCCCTTTGCGCCGGGAGGCCCCGTTGCCCGCCCTCCGCTTCCTCACGGCCGGCGAATCGCACGGCCCGTACCTCGTCGGCATCCTCGACGGGCTGCCGGCCGGCCTGCCGCTGACCGAGGAGCACCTGCTGCCGCGCATGCAGCGACGGCAGGGCGGCTACGGTCGCGGCAAGCGCATGTCGATCGAGGGCGACCGCCCGCAGATCGTCGGCGGCACGTGGAAGGGCGTGACGACGGGCGCGCCGCTCGCGGTCCTGATCGAGAACGCGTCCAACCGCCAGGGCCGCGCGCAGGCCAGGAAGACCGTGCCGCGGCCCGGGCACGCCGACCTCGCGGGCGTCCTCAAGTACGGTTTCGACGACGCGAACCCGGTGATCGAGCGCGCGAGCGCGCGCGAGACCGCGATGCGCACCGCGCTCGGCGCCGCGGCGTGCCGCCTGCTCGAGCACTTCGGCGTGCGGCTCGTCGGGCGCGTGATCGAGATCGGCGGCGTGGCGGCACCGCCGCTCGCCCCGGACGGTACCGCCGACGCGATCGAGGCCGCGCGCGACGCCTCGCCGGTCGCGTGCTGCGATGCGGCCGCCTCCGCGACGATGGTCGCCCGCGTCGACGAGGCGAAGGAACGCGGCGAGACGCTCGGCGGCCGGCTCGAGCTGCTCGTGTTCGGCCTGCCGCCGGGGCTCGGCTCGTACGTGCAGTGGGACAGGAAGCTCGACGCGCGGCTCGCGCAGGCGCTGATGTCGATCCAGTCCGTCAAGGAGGTCGAGCTCGGCGACGCGCTCGACGCCGCGCGGAACTTCGGCGCCGCGGCGCACGACGTGATCCGCCGCGCGGGCGAGGGGCTCGCGCGCGAGGGCAACCGCGCCGGCGGTCTCGAGGGCGGCGTCACCAACGGCGAGCCGCTGGTCGCGCGCGTCACGCTCAAGCCGATCGCGACGCTGCGCCGCCCGCTGCCGTCGGTCGACCTCGAGACGGGCGAGGAGACCGAGGGTCGCTACATCCGCAGCGACGTGATGGTCGTTCCCGCGGCCGCCGTGATCGCCGAGGCGATGGCCGCGCTCGTGCTCGGCGACGCGCTCGTCGAGAAGTTCGGCGGCGACAGCGTCGACGACATCGCCGCGGCGCTCGCGCACTACCGCGCGCGGCTGCCGCGCTGGCCGGAGCGGCCGTGAACGCGAACGGCGCGGCCGCGAGCGGCGTGCCCGACGGCGGCGCGGGCGCGGAGCGGCGCGACGTCGCGCTCACCGGCCCGATGGGCGCGGGGAAGACGACCGCGGGTCGCCTGCTCGCGGGGTTCCTCGGCCGCCGCTTCGTCGACCTCGACGCGCTGATCGAGGCCCGCGAGGGCCGCACGGTCGCCCAGCTGTTCGAGAGCGGCGAGCCCGCGTTCCGCACGGCCGAGGCCGCGGCGGTGCGCGGCTGGCTCGAGCGTCCCGCCGACGCTGCGCCGGAAGTGCTCGCGCTCGGCGGCGGCACGCTCCAGAACGCGGAACTCGCGGAGGCGCTCGCGCGCCGCGCGTTCCTGTTCCACCTCGACGCGCCCGCGGGGGTGCTGGCCCGCCGGCTCAAGACCGAGGACGTGCGCGTGCGGCCGCTCGTCCACCGCGCCGAGAACCTGCTCGAAACGCTGGCCGCGCTGCGCGAGGCCCGCGCGCCGGGCTACGCGCGCGCGGACCACGCGGTGTCGACCGCGGACCGCGGCCCCGAGTCGGTCGCGGTCGCGGTGCTGCGCGTGCTGTACGACGCGCGGAACGGCGCGTGGCGCGAGCCCGCACGTCCCCTGGCCGGCGCGGGGGGCGAGCCCGTCTCGCGCACGTCGCACGTCACCGTGGGCCGCGGCGCGCTGCCGCTCGAGCCGGTGCCGCACGCGGCGCTCCTGTGGGACCGCCACCTGCCCGAGGTGCACGCCTCGCAGCTGCTGCCGCAGCTCGAGGAGCGCGCGGGCGGACGACTCCTGCAGCTCGAGGCCGCGGGCGGCGAAGCGGCCAAGACCCCCGAGCACCTCGTCACGCTGTGGCGCACGCTCCTCGACGCGGGCGTCGACCGCGACACGCCGCTGTGGGTCGTGGGCGGCGGCACGCTCACCGACCTTGGCGGCCTCCTCGCGCACACCTACAAGCGCGGGCTGCCGCTCGTGCTGTTCCCGACGACGCTGCTCGCGCAGCTCGACGCGGCCCTCGGCGGCAAGAACGGCATCAACCTCGACCGCACCAAGAACGCGGTCGGCACGACGCGCCTCCCGGACGCGGTGCACCTCGACCCGCTGTTCCTGCTGACGCTGAGCCCGGCCGACCTGCGCGGCGGCCTGTCCGAGGCCGTGAAGAGCGGCCTCATCGGCGACCCCGGGCTCGTCGACGCGATCGAGGCCGCGGCGACGGGCCTCGCGGCGCGCCCGCTCGCGGCGCTCGAGCACATCGCGGCGCGCGCCGCCGCGGTCAAGCTCGCGATCGTCGACCGCGACCTCGAGGAGCAGGGCGAGCGGCGCGTCCTGAACCTCGGGCACACGCTCGGCCACGCGCTCGAGGCCGCGACCGCGGGGTGGGCGACGCCGGTCGCGCACGGCGACGCGGTGGCCGTCGGGATGGTGTTCGCGGCGCGGCTCGCGCGGCGCACGGGCGTGCTCGCCGACGCGCGGCTCGTGGAACGGCTCGAGGCGCTCCTCGCCGCGCTCGGGCTGCCGGTGCGTCCGCCGAAACTCGACGCGTCCGAGCGCGAGGTGCTCCAGCGCGCGTTCGCGCGCGACAAGAAGCGCTTCCGCGGCGAGAATGTCTGGGTGCTGCCCGTCTCCCCGGGGCGCATGGCGCTGCGCGTCGTCGCGCCCGAGGACGTCGCGGCCGAACTCGCGGGGTTTTCCTGATGATCCCGATCCTGCTCTTGTCCGGTCCCAACCTGAACCTGCTCGGCGAACGCGATCCCGCGCAGTACGGCACGATGACGCTGCAGTCGCTCGTGCGGCAGGTCGCCCTGTGGGGCGACGAGCGCGGGTTCCACGTGCGCGCGTTCCAGAGCAACCACGAGGGCGTCCTGATCGACGCGATCCAGGAGGCGCGCCACTGGGCGCAGGGCGCGCTGATCAACCCCGGCGCGTTCGGCCACTACAGCTACGCGCTGCACGACGCGCTGCTCGACTTCGCGAAGCCGGTGATCGAGGTGCACCTCTCGAAGGTCAGCGAGCGCGAGGAGTGGCGCCGGAAGAGCGTGATCCGCCCCGCGTGCCGCGACCACGTCGAGGGACTCGGCGTCGAGGGCTACCGCGTCGCGCTCGACAAGCTCGCCGCGATCCTGAAGGCGAACTAGGGGCGGGTTGAGCGAGCGCAGCGAGCGTAACCCGCCCGCGCGCGTAACCCGCCCGCGCGCAACACGCCCGCACCGCGCGGAAACACGGTCCGGCCCCCGCCCGCCCCCCCAACGTCCTCGCGTCGGCCGCCGTGAATTTCGGATGGGGTTGAGCAGACCGCCCGGAAAGAGCGGGGCCGGCGCGCAACGGCGCCGGCCCGTCCTGATCGGCATCATGTGCGGTCGGGTTACGCGCACTGCGCGCGCCAACCCCGCCCCTACTTGCGGCGCAGTTCGACGGCGAGCGCCTTGATTTCGGTGAGGTCGCGCTGCATCTCGCTCCAGCCGTACCAGAGCGCGTAGTCGGGGTTGGCGTGGAAGGTGCCCTGGAAGGCGCGCATGCGGTGCTCGAGGAACATCACGAACAGCTTCTGCTCGATCACGGTCGGCGCGTCGTGGAACGTGAGCAGGTCCGGGAACGCGGAGGCGTACTCCTTCGGCTTCGGCAGCACCCCGTCCTTGTAGAGCGCGGCGACCGTGCGGATCGCGTCGGCCATGAGGTGGTCGGCGGCCTTGATCATGTCGTCGCCCTTGGCGAGTTCGCCCTTCGCGAAGTCGGGCGCGTGGCAGCCGGTGCAGACCTTGATCATCCTGTCGCGCTCGCCCTGCCATGCCTCCTGCGTGAGCGGGGCGACCTGCGCCGCCTTCACCACGTCGAGGCGCGCGGTCGGCTTGCCGTCGGGGTCGAGCACGCCGAGCGCCTGCAGGATCGTGACACGATCCGCGGCCCACTCCTTGTCCTCGGGCAGGGGCAGGCGCACCGCGAGGAAACCCCACGCGGTGTGGACCTCGTGATTGCCCTCGGGCATGTGGCACGTCTGGCACGTCGGTGCCGCGGCGTCCTTTCCGAGGACGCCGCTCTGCTTGAGGCCATGCCGCACGCCGTGCTTCGACGCGGAGTACATCTCCCACTGCGGGTGGTCGAAGCCCATGTGGCACGTCTGGCAGGCCTGCGGCGCGCGCGCCTCGGCGAGCGAGAACGAGTGCCGCGTGTGGCACGCGTCGCACGACGCGTTGCCGAACGTGCGGCCGCCTTTCGCGAGCTCCTTGACCTCGGCCTCGCTCTTGAGGCCCAGCTTGTGGCAGCCGCCGCAGCCCTTCATCCCGTCGATCATGGCCATCGGCTGCCAGTGGATCGTCGGCATCGCCTTCATCGCCGCCCAGGCGAACGCGTGCTTGCCCTTCCTGAATTGCGCGGCCTGCGTGTCGTGGCACTGGGCACAGGTCTCGAGCGTGGGCAGCTTCGCCTTGGCGGCGTCCTGCGCGGTGCGGTGCTCGTCGCCGTGGCAGGCGTCGCAGGCGATGCCATTCGCGGCGTGCTTGCTGAGCTTCCAGTCGGCGACGGCGCCGGGGGTCTGCTTCGCGTGACAGTCGACGCACGGCGAGGCCGCGGGCTTCGCCTTGACGGCGGTGGCCGCGGGAGCTGCGAGAACGGGAACCGCACACAGCGCGGCGCACATCACGATCGGGACGAGGGAACGCATCGGATGGAGTCCTCCGGGAAGGGCGTGGGAGGAGGACTCTAGTGGCGCGGCGGTCGCCGCTCCTTGATGCAGGTCAAGAACGCGCGCCGGGTGCGTGGTCAAGCGCGCCCGGCGCGCGGCGACGGGTCGGGAACCGGGTCTAGAACCCCATCTCCTTGAGCAGGTTCTGCGCGCCGTCGACCTCGCTCATGATCCACAGCATGTAGCGCGAGTCGACCTGGATCGAGCGCGTGCGCACGGTGTCGTAGAGGATGTCGGACGCCACGGTGTCGTAGGTGCCGTCGAACAGGAGCCCGCAGAGCTCGCCCTTGGCGTTGAGCGCCGCCGAGCCCGAGTTGCCGCCGGTCGTGTCGACCGTCGACAGGTAGTCGACCGGCACGTCCTTGAGGGCCGGGTCGAGGTACGGCGTGGCCTTCCCGGCGCGGAGCGCGCGGATCGCGTCGAGTTCCGCCTGCGGCGCCTTGAACTCGCCCTTGCCGGTGTGCTTCTCGACCACGCCCGCGGTCGTCGTCTGCGGCTGGTAGAACACGCCGTCGCGCGGGGACACGCCCATCACGCGCCCGAAGGTCACGCGCAGCGTGCCGTTCGCGTCGGGCGCGACGAGGCCGCCGTTCTTCTCGAGGAGCGCCTTCATGGTGCGCGGCATCAGCCGGTACTCGGCGCCGGACTCGGCCTTGTCGCGGTCCTGCTTCTCCTTCACCGCGGGATACATCGTCATCGCGAACTCGACGAACGAGTCTTTCGTCGCGGCGATCTCGGCCGTCGACCTGTCGAGCAGGGAGAGACGCACGTCCTTGTCGGCGAGCTTCGTGCCCGCGTACAGCCGGTCGAGGAGGGCATCGATCGCCTGCGCGGCCTCGGCCTCGGGCTGGCCGGCCTTGAGCCCCGCGGCCTGGTCGAACGGCGCGATGCGGCGGTCGGCGGGCAGCCGTGCGGCCTCGAGCATCACGTAGCGGAGGAGGGCGCGGTCCGCGCGCGGGTCGTAGGTCTTCTGCATGCGTTCCTGGCCCTCGCGGATCCGCGACCAGTTGCGCTCCTGGTACTCGGGCTCGCGGTCGGCGTCCGGCTTCGGGCGTTCGAGCGACAGGCGGTAGAGCGTCATCGCGGAGGACAGCAGCGCCGACGCGCCGCCGAAGCCGCCGCCCCCGAGCGCGTCGACGGCCGCGTCCCGTTCGCGGTTCTTCTCGTGCTCGGCCTGCAGCGCATCGAGGGCCGGGAAGAGGTCGCCGTACTCCTTCCGGCGCGCGGGATCGGCCGCGATCCACGCGAGGAGGTCCTTCTCGCGCGCTTCCTTCCGGTCGAGGATCCCGCCGCGCGTGAGCCCCTCGAGGACGCCGCGGTTCTTCGTGAGGCCGTTGTTGAGACCGCGCTTCCGCTGCGCGACGCGGATCGCGGTGTCCTTGCTGTCCTTCGACAGCTCCTCGAGGATCGCGATCTGCTCCTTCGCGCGGCGGATCGAGCGCGGCAGCGACCACTCCGTGCGTTCCTTCACCTGCGCGTAGGTCTCGTGGCGCTCGGTGCGCCCGGGGTAGCCGGCGACGAAGACGAGGTCGCCCGGGCTCGCGCCCTTGGGCGAAACCTTGAGCCAGTGCTTCGGCCGGTACGGGACGTTGTCCTTCGAGAACGGCACGGCCTTGCCGTCCTTCGACACGTACGCGCGGTAGTACGAGAAATCGCCCGTGTGGCGCGGCCACTGCCAGTTGTCGGTCTCGCCGCCGAAGTTGCCGATCCCCTCGTGCGGGGCATAGACGAGCCGCACGTCCTGGATCTCCATCTGCGCGATCTCGAACCACTTGAGCCCGGCGAAGAACGACGACACGCGGCACCGCGAGCCGTCCTTCTCGCACGCCGCGGTGCGTTCCTTCTGCCACGCCTCGATCGCGTCGAAGCGCTCGCGGTCGCCCATCTTCGGCGTGAGGCGCTTGTCGAGGTCGGCGGTCACGTCGGTCACGCGCGTCGTCACGTACACGCGCGAGCCCGGACCGGCCCACAGCTCGTCGGCCATGGTCTTCGCGAGGAAGCCGGTCTCGAGCAGGTTGTGCTCGGGCGTCGCGTTGTACTGCAGCGCGCCCTGCACGCAGTGGTGGTTGGTGACGATGAGCCCGCCCGGCGAGACGAACGAGGCGCTGCAGCCGCCGAGCGACACGATCGCGCCCATCGGCTGCCCGGTCAGGTCCGCGAACTCCTGCGGGTCGCCGGCGAAGCCGAGCGCGCGCAGCTGCGGGGCGAGCTGCGGCACCTGCTGGGGCATCCACATGCCTTCGTCGGCGAGAACGGGGGTGAGGGCCAGGCAGAGCAGAAGGGCAGCACGACACGCACGACGTGGATTCACGAGACCTCCGGGCCAGGGCTCATTGCGGCGGGTTCGCGACCCGCGCGACGGGGGGTCGATACGAGCCGGGAGTCTATCACTCCATCGCGCGGCCGATCCGGTCGGCCCCCAGCGCGAAGAGGACGCCGACCGCGATCCCCGAGGGCACGTCGACGACGTAGTGCGCGCGCAGGTAGACGACCGCGCCGAGCATCACCGCGGTCACCGCGCACAGCGCCGGGAACAGCCGCGGGGCGTCGCGCCGCGCGGAGAGCGTCAGCAGCACCGCGACGGCCACGTGCGACGAGGGGAACGCTCCCGTCGGCACCTCGCCGCGCGCCGTGAAGAAGTGGAGCAGGTGGTTGAAGACGTAGCCGCGGTAGAGCTCGGGCCCGGCGTGCGGCGGGAACCAGTAGTGCGGACCGACGGTCGGGAACAGCCAGAAGAAGGCGTAGAAACAGTAGAAGCAGAGCGTGGCGCGGAACACGAGGCGCCCCGCCGCGTCGTACCCGCGGCCGAAGAACGTCGCCAGCAGGAGGACCGGGACGTAGAGGTAGTAGCCGAAGTACGCGCCGCAGAACAGTTCCGACAGCAGCGGGGACGGCATGCGCTCGGGCCAGGCCAGTGACGGCTGGAACCCGAACAGCGCCCGGTCGAGCCCCGCGATCGTGGCGTCGAACGGCGCGCCGTACAGCACGGGCCAGATCGTCGCGGTCTGGCTGTAGTACGTCCAGTAGCCGATCGGCACGTAGGCCAGCCGCGCGAGGAGCACGAGCGGGTGCCGCGCGGCGCGCGTCGCGCGCACGAAGAGCACCGCGAAGGCGATCAGCGCCGCGTTGACGAGGAGCCCGCGCGCGCACCCGGGGACGCCGCGGAACGTGCCCCACGCCAGGGGAACCGCGGCCAGCGCGCCGTAGGCGACGAACAGCCGGTCGACCGGGTTCCACCCGCCGGCGGCCGGCCGCTCCGCACGGTCCGGCGCCCCATGTTCGTCGTAGGGGCCGGGCTTGCCCGGCCCGTGCACGTCAGAGCCAACCATGGTCACGGTACCAGCGCACGGTCGCGCCCAGCGCGTCGGCCAGCGGCGTCGCCGCGCGCCAGCCGAGATCGGCCTCGGCCTTCGCGGAGGAGCAGACCCACGCCGGCGCGAGCATCTCGAGCACCTTCTGCGAGGAGAAGATCGCGGCCCGTCCGCGAAGGCGCGCGACGAGATCGGCGCCCGCGCCCGCGACGGACGCGAGGCCGTCCGGCAGCCGCACGACGCGCGCCCGCACCCCGAGCGCGGCGGCGATCGCGCGTCCGAGTTCCTCCCAGCTGACGACCTCCGGCCCGGCCACGTACCAGCGCGAGCCGGCGGGGACGCGCGCCTCGCCCGCGGCGACGAGCGCGTCGACGAGGTCGTCGACGTAGATCAGGGAGTAGTGGCGGTCCTCGAAGCCGGCGACGGGCAGGAGCCCGCGCCGCGCGATGCGCACGTAGCCGTACACGTCGGTCTCGCGCGGGCCGAAGACGATCGGCGGACGCACGGCGACCCAGTCGAGGCCGGCGACCGTCGCCGCGGCGAGTTCGCCCGCGCGCTTGCTCTCCCCGTACCACGTGAGCGGCGCGTCGGGCAGCGCCTCGGTGCGCGGGACGCGGCCGCCGGGGCTCGGTCCGCCCGCGGCGAGGCTCGACACGACCACGAGCCGTCGTGCGCCCGGTGCCGCCGCGCAGGCCGCGGCGACGACGCGCGTGCCGCCCTCGTTCACGCGGAACAGGTCCTCGCGCGCAAGCCCGCACAGCGCCGCGGCGAGGTGGTAGACGCGCCCGGTCCCGGCGACGGCCGCGGCGACCGCGGCGGGATCGGTCACGTCGCCGCGCACGACCTCGACGTCGAGCCCGTCGACGGACGCGAGATCGGCGCTGGCGCGCGCGAGGATGCGGACGCGATGTCCCGCGCGGACGAGCCGGGCGGTCAGGTGGGAGCCGACGAAGCCGTGGCCCCCGGTGACGAGGACGTTCACCCGGCGGTGGGGCGGTCGTAGATCCGGAACCGCTTCGTCGGACGCGCCCCGATGTTCGTGAGCGGGCTGATCATCGCCTCGTTGTCCTCGAGGATCCAGCCGAGTTCGGAGGTGGTGAAGCCCAACGGAAGCCCGTTCACGATCGTCTTCCAGATGAACAGCACGTCGAGCCCCAGGCGCCGGTGCTCCGGCAGCACCCCGAGCGCGGCCACGCGCAGCCGGTTGCAGCCCTTGACCTTGAGCTTCCACAGGAGCCGCACGATGCCGAACGGGAACAGCCGGCCGTTCAGCGGCTTCATCGCCTGGTTCGCGTCGGGCACGGAGATCGAGATCCCCGCGGGCTTGCCGTCGACGAGCCCCACGAGCGCCACTCGCGGGTCGACGAGCGGCTTCAGCTCCTTGGCCATGAACTCCATCTCGCGGTCGGTCCACGGGACGAAGCCCCAGTTGTCCTTCCACGCCTCGTTGTAGCAGCGCCGCACGAACTCGATCTCGTCGCGGAAGTGCTTGAGGTCGACATGCCGGATCGTGCAGCGCCCGCGCGCGAGGATCCGCTGCGCGATCTTCTCGAGGATCTGGCCCTCGCGGCACTGCTCGGAGCGCAGCTCGAACGAGAGGAGGTCCTTGCTCTTCACGAACCCGGCGCCGTCGAACAGCGCCGCGGCGTAGGGCAGGTTGTACGGCATGAGGAGGGCCGGGTCGTCGTCGAAGCCCTCGATCAGGAGCCCGAGCACGTCGTTGGTCGTGAGGTTGACGGGCCCGCGCATGACGCTCCGGCCCTCGCGCACGAGCCACGCGCCGGCCGCGTCGAACAGCGCGCGCGCCGCGTCCGGGTCGTCCGCGCACTCGAACAGGCCGAAGAAGCCGACGTGCGCGTCCTCGGGGTGGTACTCGTTGTAGCGGTCGTTGCGGACCGCGCAGATCGTGCCGACCACGCGCCCGGCGCGGCGCGCGAGGAACGGCTGCACGCGCGCGTACTCGAACACGGGGTTCTTGCGCGGGTCCAGGAACGCGCGCCGTTCCATGAGCAGCGGCGGGACCCAGTGCGCGGCCCCGCGGTACAGCTCGAACGGGAAGCGGATGAACTGCTCGATGTCGGAGGGCGACGCCGCCGGCTCGACCACGACGCCGGCGGTGGTCCGTGCGGCCGCGCTCACGCGATGAGGCCGAACATCCGGCCGCCGGCGGCGAGCCGGTCGAGGGCCCAGGTGAGCTGTTCCTCGGTGTGGCCCGCGGTCACGGAGATGCGGATCAGGCAGCGGCTCGACGGAACGGCCGGCGGGGCGACCGGGTTGATGAAGATCCCCTCGTCGCGCAGCCAGCGCCAGACCTGGAAGCAGCGCTCGAGGTCGCCGACGACGATCGGAATGATCGGGGTCTCGGTCTCGCCGGTGTCGAAGCCCAGCGCGTCGAGGCCGCTCTTCATGAACCGCGCGTTGCTCCACATCCGCTCGAAGCGCTCGGCGTCCTGCTCCATCACGTCGAGCGCGCCCAGGACGGCCGCGACGCTGGCCGGGGCGGCCGAGGCGGAGAAGATGAACGGGCGCGAGTGGTGCTTGAGGTAGTTGATGACGCGCTCGTCGCCCGCGATGAACCCCCCGATCGCGGCGAGCGACTTCGAGAACGTCCCCATGATCAGGTCGACGTGCTCGGTCAGCCCGAAGTGCGCCGCCGTCCCGCGGCCCTGCGGCCCGAGGACGCCGATGCCGTGGGCGTCGTCGACCATCACGCGCGCGTTGTGCCGGCGCGCGAGCTCGACCATCCGCGGCAGCTTGCAGATGTCGCCTTCCATCGAGAAGACGCCGTCGGTGACGATCAGCTTGCCGACGTTGTGCGGCAGGTCCGCCAGCTTCTCCTCGAGGTCGTCCATGTCGCTGTGCGCGAAGCGCACCATCGTGCCGGGCGAGAGCATGCAGCCGTCGACGATGCAGGCGTGGTTCAGCTTGTCGGAGACGACGTACTCGCCCTTGCCGACGATCGTCGAGATGACGCCCGTGTTGGTCTGGAACCCGGTCGGGTAGACGAGCGCGGCTTCCTTGCCCACGAACTGCGCCAGCCGCTGCTCGAGCTCGAGGTGGATCGGCAGCGTGCCGTTCAGGAAGCGCGAGCCCGCGCAGCCGGTGCCGAACTGCTCGATGGCCTCGATCGCGCGCTGCTTGACCAGCGGGTGGGTCGTGAGCTCGAGATAGGAATTGGAGCCCAGCATCAGCGAGCGGCGGCCCTCGGTCACGACCTCGGTCGCCTGGCCGGTCTCGATGACCCGGAAATACGGATAAATGCCAAGCGCCTTCAGTTCGTCGGCGCGGGTGAAACGGCCGCACTTGTCGAAGAGGTTTTTCGCTCGGCCGGAGGACGCTGGACGGCGGGCATTCTGCCCGGCGTCGGGCGTCGAGGGCAGCTGCATGGTGTCTCCTCGGCTCCTCGTGCGGTTCGTCAACGGCAACAGCACGTTGGGTTTACATCCGATCCGCAGCCACGAAGGGGCGGGTCGACCACTGTGTTTTGCACCACGGGGGCGCATCTCTCCGCCGGGCATTTTCGCACGATTCGGCGATCTGTCAGCCGTTTGCCCGGGCAAACCCGGTCATGAACGAGGCCATGGTCCGCACGGACTCGAGACCGGACGCGTTGTAGATCGACACGCGGAGCCCGCCGACCGCGCGGTGCCCGCGGATTCCGGCGATGCCCGCCGCCTCGGCCGCCGCGACGAAGCGGTCCTCGAGGGC
>JABLTH010030630.1_pt1 | contig 12220 bp, 11 predicted proteins | sample 7875711 | NCBI WGS metagenome assembly JABLTH01 (sample SAMN14941262, study PRJNA633318) | bioreactor metagenome | isolation source: bioreactor | place: China | collected 2019-03-05 | reverse complement strand
GGCGGGCCACGCACGCACGGGCGCGGGCGCGAACGGGTCGTCGTTTTGGGCGTCCCACAGCAGGCGCGCGGTGTCTTCCAGCGTGGCGCCGGATTGCGCCAGCGTCAGGGCGGACTGGCCACGGTAGTAGTGACCGTGCGGGCGGATCAGCGAGATCCGCGTCTCCATCACTGGCAGGCCCCAGGTGAGGCTGTGCGCCGCACCCTGCGCTGCGCCTCGGCCGGCCTGGCGCCGATCGATCAGTGCGGCCACGTCGTCGGCCCGGTATTCCCGGCTGCGCCCGTCCGCACCGGGGCGCGAATCGATCTTGCCGCGGCTTACGTAGGCGTACAGCGTGGCCAGGCTCACGCCGAGGCGTGCGGCGGCATCGGCAGCGGGTAGGTAGTCGGTCGCCATGGCGACATATTGATCGATTCGATCAAGATTGATCAACATGTTTGGTCCTCACTACAGTGCCGCCCATCGCGGTTGCGCCGGCTCGCACGGTGTCATCGCCTACAATTGGATGTTTAGGAGAACCCGCATGACTGCCAACGCAACCGCCGGCGCCCGCTTTCGCGCCGCGCTTTCCGAGGAGACTCCGCTGCAGGTGATGGGCGCGATCACCGCCTACGCCGGTCTCATGGCCAAGCGCGTGGGCTACAAGGCGCTGTACCTGTCCGGCGGCGGCGTGGCGGCGAACTCGCTGGGCATGCCAGACTTGGGCATCAGCACGATGGAAGACGTGCTTACCGACGCGCGCCGCATCGTCGACGCCACCGGCATGCCACTGATGGTCGACATCGACACCGGCTGGGGCGGCGCCTTCAACATCGCGCGCACCATCCGCTCGTTCATCAACGTGGGCGTGGCGGCGGTGCACATCGAGGATCAGGTGGGCCAGAAGCGCTGCGGCCATCGCCCGGGCAAGGAAGTGGTGTCCAAGGGCGAGATGATCGATCGGGTGAAGGCGGCGGTCGATGCGCGCACCGATGCGGGTTTCGTGATCATGGCGCGCACCGATGCGGCCGCGGTCGAAGGCATCGACGCGGCGATCGAGCGCGCCTGCGCCTATGTCGAGGCGGGCGCGGACATGATCTTCCCCGAGGCGATGAAGACGCTGGACGATTACCGGCGCTTCAAGGCGGCGGTGAAGGTGCCGATCCTGGCCAACCTCACCGAGTTCGGCTCCACCCCGTTCTTCACCACCGACGAGCTGCGCAGCGCCAACGTGGACATCGCGCTGTACTGCTGCGGCGCCTACCGCGCCATGAACAAGGCGGCGCTGAATTTCTACGAGACGGTGCGCCGCGAAGGCACCCAGAAGAACCTCATCGACACGCTGCAGACGCGCGCCGAGCTGTACGACTTCCTCGGCTACCACGCCTACGAGGACAAGCTCGACGCGCTGTTCGCCAAAAAGCACTGACGCCAGCCACGTGTAGGAGCGCACCCTGTGCGCGAAAGCTTTTCGCGAAGAGCATTCGCGCACAGGGTGCGCTCCTACAAAAGCACGTAGCGCCGCCATTCGAATTCCCCGCATCACCAGGAGACCCCCGATGACCGAGCAAACCCTGCCCAAGCCGAAGAAGTCCGTCGCGCTGTCCGGCGTCGCCGCCGGCAACACCGCGCTGTGCACGGTCGGCCGCAGCGGCAACGACCTGCACTACCGCGGCTACGACATCCACGACCTGGCGGCCAAGGGCTGCTTCGAGGAAGTGGCGCATCTGCTGGTCTATGGCGTGCTGCCGAACTGGACCGAGCTGCAGAACTACAAGGCGAAGCTGAAGCGTCTGCGCGGCCTGCCGGCACCGGTGAAGGCGGCGATGGAGCTGCTGCCGGCCGCGACCCACCCGATGGACGTGCTGCGTACCGGCTGCTCGGTGCTGGGCACCGTGCTGCCGGAGAAGGAAGACCACAACCTCACCGGCGCGCGCGACATTGCCGACCGCCTGATGGCCAGCTTCGGCTCGATGCTGTTGTACTGGTACCACTTCAGCCACAACGGCAAGCGCATCGAGACCGAGACCGACGACGAGACCATCGCCGCGCACTTCCTGCATCTGCTGCACGGCAGGAAGCCGAGCGAGCTGCACGCGCACTCGCTGGACAAGTCGCTGGTGCTGTACGCCGAGCACGAGTTCAACGCCTCGACCTTCACCGCCCGCGTGATCGCCGGCACCGGTTCGGACATGTACTCCTCGCTCACCGGCGCGATCGGTGCGCTGCGCGGTCCGAAGCACGGCGGCGCCAACGAGGTGGCGATGGAGATCATCGCGCGCTACCGCAGCGCGGCCGATGCCGAGGCGGATATCCGCGCCCGCGTCGAGCGCAAGGAGATCATCATAGGCTTCGGCCATCCGGTGTATACGGTTTCCGATCCGCGCAACGAGATCATCAAGGATATCTCGCGCAAGCTGTGCACCGACGGCGGCAACCCGACCCTGTTCGAGGTGTCCGAGCGCATCGAGAAGCTGATGTGGGACCTCAAGAAGATGTTCCCCAACCTCGACTGGTACTCGGCCAGCGCGTACCACATGATGGGCGTGCCGACCGCCATGTTCACGCCGCTGTTCGTGATCGCCCGCACCTCGGGCTGGAGCGCGCACGTGATCGAGCAGCGGCAGGACGGCACGATCATCCGGCCGAGCGCGAACTACACCGGTCCGGAAGACCAGACCTACGTGCCGATCGACAAGCGCTGAGCAACCATCGGGTACCGACGAAAAAGGGGCTGCGGCCCCTTTTTCGTTTTGTGCCCTGATGCGCCGGTGCGCGGATACAACCTGTAAAGACCCTGATACACCCGCCCTGGGGCGGCTATCGGGCCGGTGGATCGCGTCCGCGCGATGGCTTCGCGGTATCCCCGGGAGCCGACGCGCCCGCTGGTGCTTCACCGGTGTAACAACCGCGCGTTTTTTCTTGCGGCACAAGGTCCGCATCGCATCCCGCCATATCATATCAAGTCATTGATTTTATGGTGTTTGCCAGACCGTCCGAGATTGATCGTGGCATGGCATGCAAGTTGCCTTACACACGGGCGGCGACCGTAAGACAAGAAGCAGGGGGATAACGCGATGTTCCGGAGAACGATCATGCGCAAGACTCTTCTCGTAACAGCGGTCTGCCTCGGCCTGGGGTTCACGCTCCCGGCAATGGCAGACAACACCCAGACCGGCGGAGCCGGACCCAGTGCCCAGGCGAACTCGTCGGCGAACGCCGATGCCTATGCCACGGGCCAGGGAAGCGCCGCGGCAAACAACAGCAGCACGTCCACCTCGTCGATTGCCAGTTCGTTCAACACCAACAAGGCGATCGCCGTCAGCCGGCTCGACGGCACGGTTACGGACATCCATGTCCGTGATATCGGCAACGTGGCCAGCAACCTCGGCAATGCCAACGGTGGATCGGGCGGCTACGGCGGCGACGCCTACGGCGGCAACGGCCGCGGTGGTCGTGGCGGCTCCGGTGGCGATGGCGGCAACGCTTCCTCACGCAGCGGCCAAGTCGGCGGCAGCGGCGCGGCCAGCGGCGACGCTACCGGTTACGCCGGCGCCTGGGGCGGCGACAGCAACGGCGACAACTACGCCGATGCGCGCGCCCGGTCGCGTGGCGCAGGCACCAATACCAGCACCGCGTCCGGTGGAACCGGTGGCTGGGCCGGCGGCAGCGCGGCGGGTGGCAGCAACAGCAATACCAGTGGCGCGGCGACCGCATCCGGCGGTAGCAGCGGTGCGGCGGACAGCACCGGCGGCGCCGGCGGCATGGGCGGGGCCGGCGCCTCCGGTGCCGGCGGCTCGGCACTCGCCGGCAATGGCGGCACGGGTGGCAACGGCGGGTCCAATGCCGTTGATGCGGGCATGTTCGACATGTCCAACCACATGGACGGTGCGGCGGCAGCCGCCGCAGGCGTGACCGTGATGGCGCAGAACAGCGGCATCGGTGCCCTGGTGCAGCAGAGTGTCAATGTCCAGGCGAACCTCAACGTCGGGCCATAGGCAGCGACATGTCATGGGGCGCCTGGTGCGCCCCATGACGTTGCTGGGTGCTTGGCAGGCCGTCGTCCGCGGGTGACGGCCATCGCGTGCTGCTGCGTTGCATGGCGGCGGTGCGGGAGTGACCGGAGGCGACGCCATGCGATCAGTCAGCAATACCAAACGAGTACTGGCGCTGCTTGGATTGGCGCTTGCGCCTGCGTCATGGGGTGTCGCGACAGCAACGGCAGCGGAGACCGTCGCGCCTGCCCAGCAGACGCCGGCCACGCACGCGCGCGACGCGGCGGGGCCAGCAGTGAGGCCAGCGGTCGACCGGGTCGATGGGCTGGGGCCGCGGGTCGATGCCGTCACCCTCGGCAGTCTCAGCGGGGGTACCGAGCTCAGCCAGCAGATGACGCTCACCGGCACGGTGAGCAACAACCAGACCGACCACGCAGTGACCGGCAACAACGTGATCAGCACCGGTTCGTTCGACGGCGCGACCGGCCTGCCGATGGTGATCCAGAACACCGGTAATGGCGTGCTGATCCAGAACGCCACCATCATCAGCGTGAAGCTGCAGCCGTGACCGGTCGCTGGCTGCCACTGGTGCTGCTGCTGGCCTGCCTGCCTGCGGGCGTGACGGCGCGCACCCCGGTGGAACTGACCGGCGTCTCGGGCGGCGCCTACACGCTGCATGTGACCAGCCTGAAGGAGGCGCGCTTCCGCAACACGATCCGGCAGAAGTACGACTTCAGTTGCGGTTCGGCGGCGGTTGCCACGCTGCTGACCTACCAGTACGGCTATCCGGTGAGCGAGCAGGCCGCTTTCGCGCAGATGTACGCCCATGGCGACCGCGCGAAGATCAACCGCGAGGGGTTCTCGCTGCTCGACATCAAGCGTTTCCTTGCTGCGCACGGATTCGACGCCGACGGTTTCGAGGTGCCGCTGGACAAGCTGCGGCAGGAGCACCTGCCCGCGATCGTGCTGATCAACGAGCGTGGCTACCACCATTTCGTGGTGATCAAGGGGTTGCGGGACGGCCGGGTGCTGGTGGGCGATCCGGCCATGGGAACCCGTTCGATCCCGCGTCGGCAGTTCGAGGAAGCGTGGACGACGCATCTGGTCTTCGTGATTCACAACCGGCGCGCGATGGCGGTCTTCAACAGTCCGCAGGATTGGCGCGTCGCTCCCCTGGCACCTCTCGGACTGGCCATCGACCGCCGCGGTCTCGACAACATCGTGATGCCGCGTCGTGGCCCGGGTGACATCTGAAGGAGTCCGCCATGAAACGATCCGCGACTGTCCTCTGCGGCTGCTTCCTCGTCCTGGGGGGCGTGACCTGGTGCGACCCGGCATGGGGCCAGGACACGTCCGCCTTCGCCGCGGGAAGGGCCATGGTGTCCGCCCGCGCATGGCAGCCCGTCAGCGATCGGCGGCTGGACGGCGTGCGTGGCGGCTTCAACGACGGCAGCGGACTGGTTGTCTCGTTCGGCCTCGATCGACTCGTCCTCGTCGGTGGCAACCTGGTCTCCAGCAGCAGCGTGACGATTCCCGACATCGCCCACATCACCCAGCAGCAGGCCGAGGTGCTGGCTGCCGCGACCGGCGCGGTGAACGTGATCCAGATCGGCCCCGGCAACACGGTCGACCCGATGGTGCTTCAGCAGGCTGCGGGCATGGGGGCGACGCTGATCCAGAACAGCCTGGATAACCAGAACATCCAGAGCCTGACCAGGCTCGACATCACGCTCAGCGGGCTCGGCCTGTACAAGAGCCTGGACCTGCAGGGTTCCCTGCAGTCGGCCCTGGCCAGCCAGGCGGGCCAGTGAGGACGCCGAACGCCACCGATCGCCTGAGGCGACATTCCTGTCACCGACGCCACGGGGAATCCCGATGATGCGCAAATCATGGCAAGCCGGGTGCATCGCGGCCTGTGCCGGAATGATCCTGCTGGGCGGTACGGTCAGCGCGCAGGACCGGCCAGTAGCGGAGGGTCCCGACGCGCTGTCATCTGCCATCAGGCAAAGCCTGGCCGACCAGGCGGCGCGACTGGAGGCAATGCGCAGCGAAATCGCCAAGCAGGACCAGCAGATCGCCGAGTTGAAGCGCACGCTGGCCGCACAGGAATCGGATTACCGTGCTTTGCGGCACGCGGTAGGGCTCGACGTGCTCGACCAGCAGCGCGGCGGCAACGTGGAGGCCGGCGGGCGCATGAGCACTGCCCTGCCGATGCCGGGTGGAGCCGTGCCGGCGGTCGCGCAGTCGCAGGAGCGGCCGGTCGGTCGGGCCCCCGAGCGCGACGAGCGGCCGCCCGAGGTGGCGCCGATCTTCGATCAGCCCGGCGTGTTGACGCCGCGCGGCAAGCTGGTGCTGGAACCGTCGTATCAATTCGCCTACTCGTCGAACGAGCGCGTCGCGCTGATCGGCTACACGGTGATTCCCGCCGTGCTGATCGGCCTGGTCGACGCACGGCAGGTCAAGACCACGACCCAGACCGGGGCGCTGGCGCTTCGCTACGGCCTCAGCAACCGCATGGAACTGGAACTGCGGATCCCGTACGTCTACGGACACACCGACACGATCAGCCGCGAGATCTTCACCGGCAGCGCCACCGACCAGGTGTTCACCGCGCATGGCCATGGCATTGGCGACATCGAGGCCACCGCGCGCTACCAGATCAACGACGGTGGCGCCGATCGGCCCTATTACATCGGCTGGCTGCGGGTGAAATCGCGCACCGGCAAGGACCCCTTCGAGGTCACCACCGATTGCGTGAGCCGTTGCGTGCAGAACACGACGGGGACCGGCCTTCCGCTGGAGCTGCCCCAGGGGTCGGGTTTCTACTCGGTGCAGCCCGGCCTGACCTGGTTGTTCCCGTCCGACCCGGTGGTGTTCTTCGGTAACGTCAGCTACCTGCACAATTTCCCGCGCAGCCACGTCACCCGCACCGTCCTGCTCGGCGGCAAGGAGGCGCTGGGCAAGGTGAAGGTCGGCGACATCTTCGATGCCAGCGTCGGCATGGGGCTGGCACTGAACGAGAAGGCCTCGTTCAGCATCGGCTACGACATGAGCCTGGTCGGGCTCACCCGGCAGAACGGGCAAAAGGTGGCCGGAACGGCGCGCAGCGTGCTCGGCACCCTGCTGATCGGCGGCTCCTACCGCTACAACAGCAAGCGCACCCTGAACTTCACGCTGGGCGTCGGGGTGACGCGCGACACCCCGGACGCCACCGTCACGGTGCGCGTGCCGATGATGTACTGAGTTCCGCTCCCTGGCATGGGGATCGTCGGTGGCGGGCTCCGCGACGCGCTTCGGCCGCTGTCCTCTGTAAGATCGGCCACGAGCGGCCCCGACATGGGGCCGGTGGCCGCGCGGCGGGACGATGTCCGCAGGGGGGAGCATGCACTGGGTTCTGCTCGGCCGGCCGGTGGAGGCCGTTGGCACGCCGCTCGGCGGCGATGCCTATGGCGACTGGGGCGTGAACCTTGCCGTGATCGCCGTCACCATCGTCGCGGTTGGCCTCTGTGTGACGCTGCATTACGAGGTGCTGTCGTGGTTGTCGCGTCGACTGGGGGGACGGGACCGCAACGGCAAGCACCATCGCCGCCAGGTGCTCTACGGCATCTTCGGGGTGCTCAGCGTGCATGTGTGCGAAATCTGGATCTTCGGCCTGGCGTTCTATCTGCTGCAGGCGGTCAGTCCGTCGTTCGGCCACGTTCACGGCATCGCGGCCGGCTCGCTGGTCGATCATGTGTATTTTTCGGCGGTGACATTCACCACCGTGGGCTTCGGCGACGTGATTCCCTTCGGGCCGGTGCGTTTCCTGGCGGGCACCGAGGCGCTTACGGGCTTCGTGCTGATTACCTGGTCGGCCTCGTTCACGTTCCTGGAGATGGGGCGCTTCTGGCGGCGCGACTGAGTCAGCCGTGCGTGTCGCGCCCCTGCCGGCGCCGGACCAGCCAGCCACCGCCGCAGACGGCCAGCACCAACAGCGCGTCCAGCGCGTACGCGGCCCATGGGCGCGGGTCGAACCAGCGCGCGACCAGGCCGTCGTGGGCGATCATGCGCGCTGCGGTCCAGGCGATGGCGCCCGCGCCGACGTAGATGATCACCGGGAAGCGCGCGATCAGCTTCAGGATCAGCGTGCTGCCCCAGACCACCAGCGGTACGCTGATCAGCAGTCCCAGGATCACCAGCCCCATGTGACCCTTCGACGCACCGGCGATAGCCAACACGTTGTCCAGTCCCATCAGCGCATCGGCCACCACGATGGTCTTGAGCGCCGACCAGAACGTATCGCCAGGGCTGACCTCGGGATCGTCGTCCTCGTGCTGGAGCAGCTTCCAGGCGATCGGCAGCAGCAGCAGGCCGCCGGCCAGCATCAGGCCGGGCAGCTTGAGCAGGTAGACCACGATGGCGGTGAGCAGCACGCGCACGCCCACGGCACCGAACGTGCCCCAGAACACCGCTTTCTTCTGCAGCCTCGGCGGCAGGTTGCGGGCGGCGAGGGCGATCACGATCGCGTTGTCGCCGGCCAGCACCAGGTCGAGCAGGACGATCGCTGCCAGGCCGGAGAGGAATTCGGGGGAGAGGAAATCCATGCGGTGTGTTCCTGCGCGCGGGACGAATGCAGCAACCGCGGGGGCACGCCGCCCCGCGGTTACCGCAAAAGTCTCGTTCGCGACAAAGCCGCCGCAGTGACCGGAGCGTTGTTCCGCTCGTGATGACGACCACTGCACGGACGCCCGATCAGCCGTCGTCCGGAACTACTCCCCTTTGGGGCCAGTACTCGACCATTGTCGAGGCCGTCAGGCGTGGCGGTCAAGCCAAAGTCCTCGGGAAGGCGGCTGCGTCCCGCTACAATGGACGGGCTTTGCATCGTGCTGCCGTCCTTCCCGCCCGCTGGTTTGCGACGCCCCGGGCGGGCGCCGGAAAACGGCGCACGGAAGCAGCCACGATCCGTCGTCAGCGAGTGCTTGTCTCCAGGATTTCCGATCTCTATGAACAACGCCTACCGAAAGTCCCTTCCCGGCACGTCGCTGGATTACTTCGATGCGCGCGCCGCGGTGGAGGCGATCCAGCCGGGTGCCTACGACGCGCTGCCCTACACCTCGCGCGTGCTGGCCGAGAACCTGGTGCGCCGCTGCGATCCGGCGATCCTCGTCGAATCGCTGAAGCAGCTGATCGAGCGCAAGCGCGAGCGGGATTTCCCGTGGTTCCCGGCGCGTGTGGTGTGCCATGACATCCTCGGCCAGACGGCGCTGGTGGACCTGGCCGGCCTGCGCGACGCGATCGCCGATCGCGGCGGCGATCCGGCCAAGGTGAATCCGGTGGTGCCGGTACAGCTGATCGTCGACCACTCGTTGGCGGTGGAGTGCGGCGGTTTCGACCCGGACGCGTTCGCGAAGAACCGCGCCATCGAGGATCGCCGCAACGAGGATCGCTTCCACTTCATCGAGTGGACCAAGCGGGCGTTCGAGAACGTCGACGTGATCCCGCCAGGCAACGGCATCATGCACCAGATCAACCTGGAGAAGATGTCGCCGGTGGTGGGCGTCCAGGATGGCGTGGCGTATCCCGATACCTGCGTTGGCACCGACAGCCACACCCCGCACGTGGACGCGCTGGGCGTCATCGCCGTCGGCGTGGGCGGCCTGGAAGCCGAGAACGTGATGCTTGGCCGCGCCTCGTGGATGCGCCTGCCGGACATCGTTGGCGTCGAGCTCACCGGCAAGCGGCAGAGCGGCATCACCGCCACCGACATCGTGCTTGCACTCACCGAGTTCCTGCGCAAGGAGAAGGTGGTCGGCGCGTACCTGGAATTCCGCGGTGAAGGCGCGGCCAGCCTGACCCTGGGCGATCGCGCCACGATCTCCAACATGGCACCGGAATACGGCGCCACGGCGGCGATGTTCTTCATCGACAGCCAGACCCTCGATTACCTGCGCCTCACCGGCCGCAGCGACGAGCAGGTCAAGCTGGTGGAAACCTACGCCAAGGCCGCGGGCCTCTGGGCCGACGCGCTGGCCCACGCGCAGTACGAGCGCACGCTGACGTTCGACCTGTCCTCGGTGGTGCGCAACATGGCTGGCCCGTCGAATCCGCACAAGCGGCTGCCGACGTCCGATCTGGCCGCACGCGGCATCGCCGGCGAGTGGACCGAGCAGCCCGGGCAGATGCCCGACGGCGCGGTGATCATCGCGGCCATCACCAGCTGCACCAACACCAGCAACCCGCGCAACGTGATCGCTGCGGCGCTGCTGGCGCGCAACGCCAATGCGCGCGGCCTCACCCGCAAGCCGTGGGTGAAGAGTTCGCTGGCGCCCGGCTCGAAGGCGGTGCAGCTGTACCTGGAAGAGGCAAAGCTGCTGTCGGAGCTGGAGAAGTTGGGATTCGGCATCGTCGCCTTTGCCTGCACCACCTGCAACGGCATGTCCGGCGCGCTCGATCCGAAGATCCAGCAGGAGATCGTCGATCGTGACCTGTATGCCACCGCCGTGCTGTCCGGCAACCGCAACTTCGACGGCCGCATCCACCCATACGCCAAGCAGGCGTTCCTGGCCTCGCCGCCGCTGGTGGTCGCCTACGCGATCGCCGGCACCATCCGCTTCGACATCGAGAAGGACGTGCTCGGCCACGACGCGAGCGGCCAGCCGGTGACGCTCAAGGACATCTGGCCGGGCGACGAGGAGATCGACGCGATCGTGTCGGCCAGCGTGAAGCCCGAGCAGTTCCGCACGGTCTACGAGCCGATGTTCGCGCGCACCGGCCGCAGCGGCACCCGCGCCGCTCCCTTGTACGACTGGCGCGCGCAGAGCACCTACATCCGCCGTCCGCCGTACTGGGAGGGCGCCCTGGCGGGCGAGCGCACGCTCACCGGCATGCGTCCGCTGGCGGTGCTCGGCGACAACATCACCACCGACCACCTGTCGCCGTCCAACGCGATCCTGCCGGCCAGCGCGGCGGGCGAGTACCTGGCGAAAATGGGCCTGCCGGAAGAGGACTTCAATTCCTACGCGACGCACCGCGGCGACCATCTCACCGCGCAGCGCGCCACGTTCGCCAATCCGACCCTGATCAACGAGATGGCGGTGGTCGACGGCGAAGTGAAGAAGGGCTCGCTGGCCCGCGTCGAGCCGGAAGGCAAGGTGATGCGCATGTGGGAGGCGATCGAGACCTACATGGAGCGCAAGCAGCCGCTGATCGTGATCGCCGGCGCCGATTACGGCCAGGGCTCGTCGCGCGACTGGGCCGCCAAGGGCGTGCGCCTGGCGGGCGTGGAGGCGATCGCCGCCGAGGGCTTCGAGCGCATCCACCGCACCAACCTGATCGGCATGGGCGTGCTGCCGTTGCAGTTCAAAACGGGCACCGACCGCAAGACGCTGGGCATCGACGGCAGCGAGACCTATGACGTGGTCGGCGCGCGCACGCCGGGCGCCGAGCTCACGCTGGTCATCCACCGCAGGAGCGGCGAGCGCGTCGAGGTGCCGGTGACCTGTCGCCTGGACACCGCCGAGGAAGTATCGATCTACGAGGCGGGTGGTGTGTTGCAGCGCTTCGCGCAGGACTTCCTCGAGGCTTCGCAGGCGGCGTGATATGAAGCCCCTCTCCCCTCGCGGGAGAGGGGTTGGGGAGAGGGGCATGGAGCAGCGCCAGTTCGCCAAGGCTTTGCGCAAGAACATGACTGACGCGGAGCGATTGCTATGGCGCCATCTCCGAGCTCATCGCATGTGCGATCAGAAATTCCGCCGGCAGCAGCCCCTCGGCCCCTACATCCTGGATTTCGTGCATTTCGGTGCGCGTTTGATCGTCGAGGCCGATGGTGGACAGCACAACGGCAGCACCAGCGATGAGGCGCGTGACGCATGGCTAGGTGGCCAAGGCTTCACCGTGCTGCGCTTTTGGAATGACGAGATTTTGCTGAACATCGAAGCGGTGCTTGAAGCGATCCTGAAAGAGGTCGCCAAACGCGCCCCCTCTCCCCCGGCCCCTCTCCCGCAAGGGGAGAGGGGAGCAACCTAGTTGCATCGACACAGGACTCTCATGACCCCTAAACCACAGATCCGCATTCCCGCCACCTATATGCGCGGGGGCACCAGCAAGGGCGTGTTCTTCCGCCTCGAGGATTTGCCCGAAGCGGCCCGGGTGCCGGGCGCTGCGCGCGACGCCCTGTTGCAGCGGGTGATCGGCAGCCCCGATCCCTACGGCAAGCAGATCGACGGCATGGGCGGCGCCACCTCCAGCACCAGCAAGACGGTGATCGT
>JABLTH010020582.1_pt1 | contig 12227 bp, 13 predicted proteins | sample 7875711 | NCBI WGS metagenome assembly JABLTH01 (sample SAMN14941262, study PRJNA633318) | bioreactor metagenome | isolation source: bioreactor | place: China | collected 2019-03-05 | reverse complement strand
GGTGGTGTTCGAGCCGCGCGCGGCGTACACCTGCAGCGAGGGCACTTTGCCTTGCAGGTCACCCAGGTTCTGCACGTTCTGCTTGAACAGCACGGCGGAGGTGAACGCGCTGACCGCGATCGGCACATCCTGCAGGGTTTCCTCGCGCTTGCGCGCGGTCACCGTCACCGCCTCCAGCTTCTTCGCTTCCGCCGGCTTGGCCGGTGCCTCCGTCTGCTGTGCGCGCAGCGGCGCGGCGCAGGCCACGCCGAACGCCATGCCGATGGCCAGACTCATGTACGTGCGTTTCATATCGCCCCTCACGGTATGCGCACCCTCCCCCGGATGCCGATGTCCCGCAGCGTAGGCAGGGCCGCGCGGCGCCACACTTGTACCTTCGTACAGTGCCGTGACGAATGGCCCATCCGGATACTGCGCCCGTCCTCTTGCACATGGGAGTTACGAGGGATGGCGTTCGCGATCGTGCTGGCCGCGCTGTGTTTCCTGATGCTGGCGGCCTACCGCGGCTACAGCGTGATCCTGTTCGCGCCCATCGCGGCGCTGGGCGCGGTGCTGCTGACCGATCCGGCGCTGGTCGCGCCGATGTTCACCGGCCTGTTCATGGACAAGATGGTGGGCTTTCTCAAGCTGTACTTTCCCGTGTTCATGCTCGGCGCGGTGTTCGGCAAGCTGATCGAGATGTCGGGCTTTTCCAAGGCGATCGTGGCGGCGACGATCGGCCTAGTCGGGCGAGGCCACGCGATGCTGTCGATCGTGCTGGTGTGCGCCCTGCTCACCTATGGCGGCGTGTCGCTGTTCGTGGTGGTGTTCGCGGTGTATCCGTTCGCCGCCGAGCTGTTCCGCCAGGCGGACATCCCCAAGCGGCTGATCCCCGGCACGATCGCGCTGGGCGCCTTCACTTTCACCATGGATGCGTTGCCGGGCACGCCGCAGATCCAGAACATCATCCCCACCGCGTTCTTCGGCACCACGGCGTGGGCGGCGCCGTGGCTGGGCACGCTCGGCGCCGTGTTCATCCTCGCCGTGGGGCTGACCTATCTGGAATCGCGGCGGCGCCGCGCGGCCGCCGCGGGCGAAGGCTACGGCCACGCCGGGCTCGCGAACGAACCGGCACCGTTCGAAGGCGCGCGGCTGGCCCATCCCCTGGTGGCCCTGCTCCCGCTGGTAATCGTCGGCGTAGCCAACAAGCTGCTGGCCGATGCCATGCCGCGCCTTTATGGCACCACCGCCTCGTTCGTGCCGGCGGTGATCGGCGAAGCGAAGCCGGTGGTGCAGGAAGTCGCCAAGCTTGCCGGCATCTGGGCGGTGGAAGGGGCGCTGCTGCTCGGCATTCTCTGCGTGCTGCTGTTCGCGTGGCGCCCGGTGAAGCAGTCGTTCGCCGAAGGCAGCAAGGCCGCGGTGGCAGGCGCGCTGCTGGCATCGATGAACACAGCCTCGGAATACGGCTTCGGCGCCGTGATCGCCGCCCTGCCCGGCTTCAGGCTGATCGCCGATGCGCTGCATGCCATTCCCAATCCGCTGGTGAATCAGGCCGTATCGATCACGGCGCTGGCGGGCATCACCGGCTCCGCGTCGGGCGGCATGGGCATCGCGCTGGCGGCGATGGCCGACACTTTCATCCGCAACGCGCAGGCCGCGGGCATTCCCATGGAAGTCCTGCACCGCGTGGCCGCGATGGCATCGGGCGGCATGGATACGCTGCCGCACAACGGCGCGGTGATCACCCTGCTGGCGGTGACCGGACTCACGCATCGCCAGTCCTACCGCGACATCTTCGCCATCACACTGATCAAGACCGCCGCGGTATTCGTGGCGATCGCGGGCTACTACGGGCTTGGACTGGTGTAGCCGTTCCCCATGACGACGCCGTTTCCCCGCTTCCCGACGGACGTCGCTTTCGATCCGGAGCCGCGCAGGCGACTGCGCGGCTCTCTTACATCCCGGCATGCCGGGATCCATCAAAGCGAAGGGAGCAAGCAGCGAGGTCGATCAGACCACGGAATACCGTCAAGTCATGGCTCATGGGCCTGCTGGCCCTGGTTCTGCTGATACCGGGCCTCGGCCTGCATGCGGCGTGCGTGGACAGCGTGGTGCTGGTGCACGGCAACACCGGCAGCCCGGGCGATTTCCAGAACACCTATGACCTGCTGCGCCAGAACGGCTATGCCGACGCGCAGATCTATGCGCCGAGCTGGGGCAATTCGCTCTGCGCCGCCTGCAACGACCACTACGGGAGCGAAGAGACGCCGGTCGCCAATGCGATCAACGCCGCGCTCGCCAGCTCCTGCACCGGCCGCATCGACGTGATCGGCCATTCCATGGGCGCCACGCTGGCCGCGCGCGAGATCGACAAGTTGGGCGTCGCCGGCAAGGTGGACGTATTCATCGGTATTGCCGGCGCGTTTCATGGCCTGTGGTCGTGCGGCACCTACCCGTTCAACGTGGCCACTACCACGTGCGGCTATTGGGGCCTGTCCGTGGGCAGCCCGTTCCTGGGCAGCATCGCCGGGCATCGCTTCGGGCAACGGATGTATTCGATCAAATCCTGGATCGACGAAATCAATTGCTACGGCGGCGTGTGCACGGTGGGCGGGGTGCATACGTCCAGCATCGATGGCGAGACCGGCAGCCTCACGTACGCCTATGGGCACTACGGGCTGCTCTGGTACACGGCGGCGGACCAGCTGATGCTTCTGCAGTAAGGCGCTTGCGTTCGGCCCAACCTGCCGCGGGGACCGGCGGTCCGCCGGGTCACACCGGACGACCGCGCCGCTATGATCGGGGCTTCCACCGAGGAAGCCCCTCATGCCCCAGCGCTGGATCATCCGCCTGCTCGCCGCCGTGCTCGCCATGGCTGCCCTGCCCGCCCTCGCGGCGGAGCCTTCCAAGGGCGATCTCCTGCTGCTGCCGGACCGCGTATGGACGGCCGAAGGCGATGCCGCCCATGCGGGTTGGGCGGTGCTGGTCCATGACGGCGCCATCGCCGCGGTCGGGCCTGCCGTGAACATGCAGGCGCCGGCGGGCGCCCGCCGCATCGAATTGCCTGGGGCGACGCTGGTGCCCGGCCTGATCGACCTGCACTCGCACGTGTTCCTGCACCCGTACAACGAGACTCTGTGGAACGACCAGGTACTGAAGGAGCCGCAGGACTACCGCACGCTGGAGGCCGCCGTGCACGCCCGCGACACACTCATGGCCGGCTTCACCGCCCTGCGCGACCTGGGCACGGAGGGCGCGGGCTACGCCGACGTCTCGGTGAAGCGAGCGATCGACGAGGGCATGATTCCCGGCCCGCACCTGTTCGTGGCGACGCGGGCGATCGTCGCCAGCGCCAGCTACGGACCGGGACCGCGCGGCTTCCGTCCGGACCTGGATCTCCCGGGCGGCGCGCAGGAAGTGAGCGGCGCCGACGAGGCTATCCGCGCGGTGCGCGAGCAGGCCGGGCACGGCGCGGATTGGATCAAGCTGTATGCCGATTACCGCGTGGGGCCGGACGGCTCCACCGTGCCGACGCTGAGCGAGGCGGAGATGAAGGCGATCGTCGATACGGCGCACCTCTCCGGCCGGCCGGTCGCCGCACACGCGGCCAGCGACGAAGGCGTGCGCATGGCTGTGGAGGCCGGCGTGGACAGCATCGAGCATGGCTATGGCGCTAGCGAGGCGACGTTCCGCCTGATGAAGCAGCACGGCGTCGCCTACCAGCCGACGCTGACCGCGGTGGAATCCACCGCCGAATACTTCGAGCACTACGTGCCCGGCAAGAGCGAGCCGACCGAACGCATGAAGGAGGCCGAGCGCGCCTTTCGCACCGCCATGAAGGTGGGCGTGACCATTGGCAACGGCAGCGATGTCGGCGTCTTCGCGCACGGCAACAACTGGCGCGAGCCGGCGGCGATGGTGCACGCAGGCATGTCGCCGGCGCGGGCACTGCATGCGGCCACCGACGTGGCGGCGCGCATTCTTCGGCAGCAGGACCGGCTCGGCCGCATCGCGCCTGGACTGCGGGCGGACCTGGCGGCGTTCGCCGCGACCCGAGCCAGCACATCGACGATTTGCAGCATCCCGTCTTCGTGATGAAGGACGGCATCGTTTACCGCAGCCCCCAAAGCACTCCATGAATCCACATCCCATGAATCCGCACGTCGAAAGCCCACGCTTCCTGATCCGCCCCATCGAGCCGCGCGACGATGCCGCCGTCGCCGCGATCATCCGCGCCGTGATGCCCGAGTTCGGCGCCGATGGCCCCGGCTTCGCCATCCACGATGCCGAAGTGGATGCCATGCATGCCTCGTACGCACGCCCGCGCAGCGCCTATTTCGTGGTCGAAGTCGACGGGAAAGTGGCCGGCGGCGGTGGTGTCGCGCCGCTGGAAGGCGGCGGCGCGGACGTCTGCGAGCTGCGCAAGATGTATTTCCTGCCCGCCGCGCGCGGCATCGGGGCCGGCGCCGCAATGATGGAGCGCTGCCTGGATGCCGCGCGCACGCATGGCTTCAAGCGCTGCTATCTCGAAACGCTCACCGGCATGGACGCCGCGCAGGCGCTATACCGGCGCAGCGGCTTCCGTGCACTGTGCGGCCCCTTGGGCGGCACCGGGCATTTCAGCTGCGACCAGTTTTTCATCCGGGATCTGTAGACCCCTCGGCCACCGCGATTCGCGGGCCGACGCCTAACGTGCATTCGCCATCGGAAAGCTCAGTGAACAAGCGCCCCGAACTCGCCTTCGCCGTCGAAGACCCCGGCACGCCCGACATCGTGCCGCTGACGCAGGAATTGGACGGCTATCTGGCTTCGCTCTATCCCACCGCCAACATCCAGCCCGTATCGCTGGACGAACTGAGACAGCCCAAGGTCACCTTCGTCACCGCGCGCGTGGACGGCACGCCGGTGGCTTGCGGGGCCTGCGTGGACGAAGGCGATTACGTGGAGGTCAAGCGGATGTACGTGCTGCCGGCTTGCCGCGGGCTGGGTTTGGGCAAGCAGCTGCTGGAGGCCCTGGAGCAGCACGTGCGCGGTCGGGGCGGCCGGGTGATCCGCCTGGAGACCGGCACCGCGCAAGCCGAGGCGCTGGAACTGTACGAGCGCTCCGGCTATGCGCGCTGCCCGCCGTTCGGCCCGCATCGCGCCAATCCCCACAGCATCTGCATGGAAAAGGTTCTCGCATGATCCGCATCGCCCGCCCGCAAGACGCCGCCGAGATCCACGCCATCTACGCACCGCACGTGCGCGAGGGCGTGGCCACGTTCGAGACCGAACTGCCCGGCGAAGCCGCGATGCGCGACCGCATCGCCGCAAGGCTGCCGCACTATCCCTGGCTGGTGTGGGAGGAGGATGGCCGCGTGCTGGCGTATGCGTATGCGAGCCGGTTCCGCGAGCGCGCGGCCTACGACTGGATCGCCGAGACGTCCATCTATGTGCACGCGGACGCCCGGCGACGCGGCATCGCGCGCCGGCTGTACGGCATCCTGCTGGACAGCATGCGCCTGCAGGGCATCAATCAGGCGGTCGGCGTGATCACCATGCCGGGTGAGCCGAGCGTCGCGATGCACGAAGCCATGGGCTTCGAGCCCGCCGGCATCTGGCGCAAGGCCAGCTACAAGCTCGGGCGCTGGTGGGACGTGGGCGTGTGGCAGAAGGAATTGCAGGCGCCGGCACTGCCACCGCCGCCGGTGGTGCCGTTCGCCGAACTGAGCGCCCAGCCGGCGTGGCAGGCGCTGATGCGCTAACCCCTCCCTTACCTTCGCGCTCGATCCATCGATTAGGATGGCGCGCCGCCCCGCCGGGGCACTCAGCAAAGGAATTGCCATGAAGTCGCTTTCCCAGAAACCCTCGCCCGCTTTTGTCGCCGTCTCCTGGGCGGCGCTGCTGGCCGGCTTCCTCGCCTTCGTCATCGGCCTGTGGAATGCCGGCATGCAGCTCAACGAGAAGGGCTATTACTTCACCGTGCTGATGTACGGCCTGTTTTCGGCGGTGTCAGTGCAAAAGAGCGTGCGCGACCGCCTCGAGGGCATTCCCGTCACCAATATCTACTACGGGCTGAGCTGGGTCTCGGTGCTGCTCAGCGTCGTGCTGCTGGTGGTCGGCCTGTGGAACGCCACCCTCGCGCTGAGCGAGAAGGGCTTCTACGGCATGGCCTATGCCCTGGCGCTGTTCGCCGCCATCGCGGTGCAGAAGAACACCCGCGACAGCCAGTCCGCCGACGGTACGGCCGAACGGGATTTCGTCCCGGCCGACTAAGCCCGGCGCCGCCGGCGGCGCCCTTGCGCGCCGCCGCGAGCGTGCGCCCGACGTCCTCGGCTACCATTCCGCTTTTCGGCATATCCGAGGACGTTTCCATGCAGCTTCAACAGGTCAAGGCGATCATCACAGGCGGCGCCTCCGGTTTGGGCCACGCCGTGGCGCAGCACATCGTCGCCAAGGGCGGCCAGGTCGCGCTGTTCGACGTGAACGAGGAGAAGGGCCAGGCGGCGGCGCAGGCGCTGGGCGCGCAGGCTCGCTTCTTCCGCACCGACGTGACCTCCGAGGAAGGCGTAAGCGCCAACGTGGCCGCCGCCCGCGACGCCATGGGCGGCCTCAATGTGGTGGTGAACTGCGCCGGCATCCTGGGCGCCGGTCGCGTGCTGGGCAAGGAAGGCGCGATGCCGCTGAGCACCTTCGCGACCACGGTGATGGTGAACCTGGTCGGCAGCTTCAACGTGGCCAAGGCCGGCGCCGCCTTCATGCAGGCCAATGAGGCCAGCGAAGACGGCGAGCGCGGCGTGATCATCAACACGGCCAGCGTCGCCGCCTACGAAGGCCAGATCGGCCAGGCCGCCTATTCGGCGTCCAAAGGCGGCGTGGTCGGCATGACCCTGCCGATGGCGCGCGAGCTGTCGCGCTTCGGCATTCGCGTGGCGACGATCGCGCCGGGCATTTTCTGGACGCCGATGGTGGACGGCATGCCGCCGCAGGTGCAGGAATCGCTGTCCGCCTCGATTCCGTTCCCCTCGCGCCTGGGCAAGCCGGAAGAGTTCGCCGAGCTGGCCGCCTTCATCCTCGCCAACCGCTACATCAACGGCGAGACCATCCGCCTCGACGGCGCGGTACGCCTGCAGCCGAAGTAAGCGAACAGGGCGGCAGGAACAGGAATCAGCCAAAGCAAAACCTCTCCGGCTGCCCTGCCGCTCTTTCGATTCCGTATTCCCTATTCCCCATTCCCGACTCCCAGACAAAAGCCATGAAAGCTTCCGACGTCAAGAAAGGCAACGTGGTCGAACACGAAGGCACCGTCTACCAGGTGCGCGACATCGAGCGCAGCTCGCCGACCGCTCGCGGCGGCAACGTGACGTTCCGCTTCACGCTGTATTCGATCCCGGGCGGGCGCAAGTTCGATCTCAGCCTGCGCGCCGACGATGACCTGAAAGAAATGGACCTGGTACGCCGCGCGGCCAACTACTCGTACATGGACGGCGATGCCTTCGTCTTCATGGACAACGAGGACTACACGCAATACACGCTGGATCCGGTCTTGGTCGGCGACAACGCCGGCTACATCGTGGAAGGCCTCGAAGGCTATTACGTGCAATTGATCGACGATGCGCCGGTAGGCCTTCAGGTGCCGACCAGCGTCGCGCTGGAAGTGGTGGACACCGCGCCCGAACTGAAAGGCGCTAGTGCGACCAAGCGCACCAAGCCGGCCAAGCTCAGCACGGGCTTGGAGATCCAGGTGCCGGAATACATCACCAACGGCGAGAAGGTGTGGGTGAACACGGTGACCGGCGAGTTCGGCGGCCGCGCTTCCTGATCCTTTCGCGGCGCGGCGTATGCCGCGCCCCAAAAAAGGCCCGTGGGGTCACGGGCCGAACATGGGCATCACCCGATTCATCGTGCGAGCGGACGCCGCATAGCCGCGTCCCGCCCTGTCCTTCGCCTCCGCGCGCTCCCGGTCGCGCGGGGTGCCTGTATCGTCCGGCCGGTCTATCGCCCTGCCGGCGCGGGCATGCCGAGTGAGGATGCGGGCCCGGTGCTTCGTGCACCTGGCCCGCCTCCCCTGCTGACCCCGCCCGGCGCGCTGATCAGCCATGGCACGTCCTGGGCCCGGTGCTTCCGTTCACCGTGGGAAAAACCCGTTCCTGGGCCTTCCTCTTTCCAAACCCCCTTAAGACCGCCTGTTCAGACCGCCTCGGCCAGCCCCTGGATGCCTGCCAGCGACGCCGCGGGGCGCGTCATCGCCAACTGGGCGGTCCAGAACTGGTCCCACAGATCGCAATAGCGCATGCACAGCTGTTGCACGCGCGGGTAGTGCTCGGCTGTGAGCGCCTGGGTCAGCGCGAGCCAGAGATCGTTCTCGTGATCGTCGTCGGCGGCTTCGGCGGTGGCGTCCTCACTGACGCCGTGGACGAAGTAGTAGCCATCGTTCACGCCGATGCCCAGGGCGCGCGTGGCTTCGCGCAGCGGCGGGCTGAACAGGATCACCTCCTCCTCGGCGGCCGCGAGCAGCACCACCACGTCGAGGTAATCGCCATAGCTGTGTTCGAGGAACTGGCGGACCAGGCGCGAGATGCGGCTAGCCTGGTAGGCCTGCCGCTGTTGCGCGCTGATGCCGTAGTCGTCGAGCACGCGCTCGAACAGCGGGTAATGCGCGTAGGCTGGGTTGCCGCGGTAGTAGGCGTCAGAGTCCAGCCCGGGGCGGAAACCGAATTCGTCAAGATCGTTGAGCGTGATCAGGAAGCGCGGCGCCATCTTCGCGCCTGGGCAAAGGCGCGGCTCCAGTTGCCGGGTCTGCAGCTGCGCGGCAAGCAGCGCGTCGGTGAAGATCTGCACGATCGCGTGCCGGTATTCCAGATGGATCGTGCGCATCGATGCGAGATCGAGCGCGCCGCTGTTGAGCACGCCGATGGCGCGATGCCGTGCCACCGGGTGCGTGGCGATCAGCTGACGGAGGTTCTCGACGAAAGCGGCATTCCGTTGCCACAGGTCTTGGGCAATGCTCGCCCGCATGGCGGCGATCGCCTTTTTGCGGGGTCGATCAAGATCAGCCATCAACGAAGGCATGTTGCTCCCCCCTGGGTTTGCCTGCAGAACAGCCAAAACCAAACGTTTGGTTTTCTACCAGACGGCCTGGGGCCCTGTAAAGCGGTTTTTTTGGAGCTACAACAAGTTACGTACCTGTTTACTGCATTCCCGCAAGGCCTCTTCCTCGCCGGCGATCTGCAGCCAGATAACAGCGCCCTCGATCCGCGCCAGGGCGTCGGTGGAAAGGCGATGCGCCTCGGCCTCGTCGTAGCGGGACTTCAGCAATCCGGCCAGCAGATCGCGCCAGTCGCGGAAGAACTGCTGGATCATGCCACGCGCTTCGTCGCTTTCCTGCAGCGCGTCAGGCCAAAGATGGACCAGCGCGCAGACGCGGTGCTGGATGTAATAGCTCTCCACCGCGTCGACCATGCCGTCCAACCGCACCTTCTCGCTCAGGTCGGTGCGCCTCGCCTCCGCGAAGACACCGTCCTCGAACAAGGCGATGACATGCTGGACCACTTCGATCAGCAAACGCTCCTTGTTGGGAAAGTGGTGATAGATGCTGCCCTTGAGCAAACCGCTTGCCCGGCCAATATCGGCCATCGAGGTGCGCCGGTATCCCTTGCTTCGAAACAGCGAGAGCGACACCTCGATCAGGTTGGATGGATCTGTCTTCATGTTGACCTTCCAGGAATGCGATGCCGGCGTCCGTCCCGGGACAGCGCGGCGGCCTACTGTAAGGGATTTGACCACCTTGACGACCCGGAACGCGCTCACCGTTCGGGCTATGCGGTTTCGCCAAGGGACAACCATGGGCGACGTATCGCAGCCTTGCCGCAGCCTTCCCGCCGTCTTCAGCCGGCATCAGGCAAAATCCCGCGGATCGTTTAGGAGTGAACGACAACCATGCCTACCGGCGGTTATTCGCTACGCGCCACTGTCCTCGAGAGCCTGCTGACCGCCAAGCGCCCCGACGTGCCTCCGCGCGTCGTGCTGCGCAATACCGCGGCGGTAATCCTGCCGCTGGCCGTCGGATTGGCGGCGGGCTATCCGGCGGTCGGCCTGGGTGTGGCCGCGGGTGCGCTGGACACGATGTTCTCCGACCAGCCCGGGCCTTATCGCCAGCGCATGTCGCAGCTGTTCCTCGCTTCGCTGGCAGCGGGACTGGCCTCGGTACTGGGTTTTCTGATCGGCGACCAGTTATGGCCGATGCTGGTCGCGACGGCCGCGTTCGGTTTCTTCGGCGGCCTGCTGGTGGTCTTCGGCACGGACATCGCGCGCGTCGGCATGACCAGCATGATCCTGCTCGTGGTGACCGCCGCCTCGCCCGCGCCGCTGGCCGGCGCGCTCAGCGGCGCCGGGCTGATCTTCGCCGGCGGCCTGCTGCTGGCTACGTTCTCCGTCGCGGCGTGGCCGCTGCAACGCTATCGCCCTGAGCGCCACGCGCTGGCCGAGGTTTACCGCGGCCTTGCCAACCTCGCCAGGCAACAGGCGCACGACGATGCCGACGTGCCCGCGCTCACCGGCGCGATGACCACGCTCCAGCACACGCTGCTCGGCCGCCACCACGCGCGCGGACGCGCGATGGAAGCGTTCCGCGTGTTGCTGGAGATCGCCGAGCGCATCCGCCTCGAACTGACCGCCATGGCCGAACTGCGTGCCAATCCCGGCGTGCACGCCATGTTCCGCGGGGATGCCGCGCGCGTGCTCGCCGCGATCGCCGATGCGCTGGACGCCGGCGAATCGCCCCAGCAGGCCGAGCGTGCGCTACAGACACTGCAGGCCAGCGAGAATGCACTGCTCGGCCGCGGCGGGTCCGGCGAAGGATTGGCGGCGCACATCCACGCCCTGTCCGGCCAGCTTGCCGCCGCCGTACGCAACGCGAACTGGGCCGGCAGCCGCGGCGAACTGCGCGCGTCCGAGGCGGAAACCCCACTGCCCGAAGCGCTGCGCGCCGATTCGGCGCTATCGACGCTGCGCGCCAACCTTACGCCGCGTTCGGTGGCCTTCCGCCATGCGGTGCGCAGCGCGGTATGCCTGAGCGCGGCGCTGCTCGTCGCGCGCAAACTGTCGCTGCCGCACGGCTACTGGCTGCCCATGACCGCGGCGATCGTGCTGCGCCCGGACTTCGGCGCCACGTTCAATTTCGGCTTTCTGCGCGTGGTCGGGACCGTGCTCGGCCTGGTCCTGACCACCGCCGTGCTGCATTTCACGCCGCATGACCCCTGGGCGCACCTCGCCGTGATGGCCGTGCTATGCATGGCATTCCGCTATCTCGCCAATGCGCACTACGGCGTCGCCGTGGCCGCGCTGACCGGCACCGTGGTCATCCTGCTCTCGTTCGAAGGCGTCAATTCCAGCGCCGCCGTCACCGACCGCGTCCTCAACACCGTGCTGGGCAGCAGCATGGCCCTGCTCGCCTATGTGCTGTGGCCCACCTGGGAGCGCGGCCGGGCGCGCGCCGCGCTGGCGGACATGCTCGACGCCTACGCCGGCTACCTGCAGTCGCTGTCCCGTCCCGAGCGCCGCGACGCACACCGCGAAGCCCGCACCGCCGCCCGCACGGCGCGCACCAATGCGCAGGCCTCGCTCGACCGCATGCGCGCCGAACCCGCCACGCCGCCGCACCTGCTCGACCTGGCCAGCACACTCTTCGCCAACGGCAACCGTCTCGCACGCACCGCGATGACCCTCGAAGCCGTCATCGACGATAACGACAACCTCCCCGAGATCACCGAGATCGGCGCCTTCGTCGAGCACGTCGCCGCTGCCCTCCACCTCGTCGCCACCGCCCTGCGCGACCACCTCGCCCCCACCTCGCTGCCCGACCTGCGCGCCCTCCAACGCAGCCTCGCCTCCCTGCTCGCCATGGCAGAAGACCGCCGCGCCGCCGAACTGCTCGAGCGCATCAGCGACCGTTTGGTAGACAACGTGAACACCCTGGCGCACATCGTCGGCCGCGGCGAGCGCGAGAAAACCGCGACGACAGCGTAAGTGGGAAAAGCCCGCGGGATGAATGGTCCGGCCAGCACCCACCCCTCATCCCGCCTTCTCCCCGTAGGGGAGAAGGAGAAGTGAAGTACTAAGGCGAGAAAATCGCCAGCGCCAGAGCAAGCGGCGAGAGCCGCGACGCTCGGCCCGGCTTTTGATTTTGCTCTTGCTCTCCCGGGTCCCCTTCGCGGCGGTGAGGGCTGGACGATCAGGCCGCGCAGCGGGCGGGGACAGGACGTCCCCGC
>JABLTH010058733.1_pt1 | contig 12231 bp, 8 predicted proteins | sample 7875711 | NCBI WGS metagenome assembly JABLTH01 (sample SAMN14941262, study PRJNA633318) | bioreactor metagenome | isolation source: bioreactor | place: China | collected 2019-03-05 | reverse complement strand
TCCGCGACCCGCTCGCCTGAGGCTCCCCTCAGGTCCGGTACTCCGCGTTGATCTTCACGTAGTCGTAGCTGAGATCGCAGGTCCAGATCTCGGCGCGGCCGTGGCCGGCGCCGAGGTTCACCTCCACCGTGACTTCGGGGGCGCGCATCTTCTCCTGGGCCCGGGCGCGGGCCGCCGGCCCGGCCGACGCGCCGCGGCGGAAGACGGGGACGCCGGCGAGGCGCACCTCGGTTCGGGCGAGGTCGAGCGCGACGCGGCCGTGGCCGATCGCCTGCAGGATGCGGCCCCAGTTGGCGTCGCCGCCGAAGAGCGCGGTCTTCACCAGCACCGAGTTCGCGATGCGGCGCGCGGCGCGGTCGGCCTCCGCATCGCTGCGCGCGCCGCCCACGCGCACCGTCACGAGCCGCGTCGCGCCTTCGCCGTCGCGCGCGAGCTCGCGCGTGAGCTCCTGCAGGAGGCTCGTGAGCGCCGCCGCGAAGGCCGCGGCGCCGTCGCTCGACGGGCCGCGCAGCACGGGGTTTCCCGCGACCCCGTTCGCGAGCGCGAAGCAGGTGTCGCTCGTCGAGCCCTCGCCGTCGACGGTGAGGCAGTTGAGGCTCCGGTCCGCGGCGGCCTCGAGCGTGCGCTGCAAGAAGCCCTTCGTCGCCGCCGCGTCGGTCACGTCGAAGCACAGCTTCGTCGCGAGGTTCGGCTCGATCATCCCCGAGCCCTTCGCAATCCCCGCCATGCGGACGCGGCGGCCGCCGACGCGAACGCTGCGCGAGGCGATCTTGGTGCGCGTGTCGGTCGTGAGGATGGCGCGCGCGGCGCCTGCGAGGCCGTCCTCGGCGAGCGCCGCGGCGGCCGCCGGGATGCCTCGGCCGAGCTTCGCCAGCGGCAGCGGCTCGCCGATCACGCCGGTCGACGCGACGAGCACTTCGTGCGGCGCGCAGCCGACGGCGCGCGCGGCGAGCGCCGCCATCGCGCGCGCATCGCGCAGCCCGCGCGCGCCCATCGCGACGTTCGAGCAGCCGCTGTTCGCGACGATCGCGCGCGCGCGCGCCGACTTCGCGAGGTGCTCGCGCGAGAGGAGGACGGGCGCGCCGGGGACGGTCGAGCGCGTCAGCACGCCCGCCGCGACGGCGGGGACGTCGCTCACGACCAGCGCGACGTCGGGGCCCTTCTGCTTGATTCCGCAGCGAACGCCCGCCGCGCGAAAGCCGGGCACCCGCAGCGACGCCGCCGTCGCGGCGGCATCACTCGGCGCCACGCAGCCTGCCCCCCGGTCTTGCGCTCACGGGATCGCCCGGGACCTGCTCGCCGCAACGGTGCGCCCGCGATCCGATCCGCTCCGCACCGGCCGCGTACGAATCCCCCGCCACGTGCTCAGCCCGCGCCGCAGCACTTCTTGTACTTCTTCCCGCTGCCGCACGAGCAGGGGTCGTTGCGGCCCGGTGTCTTGGCCGCAGTCGCCGGCTTGCCGGCGCCGCGCCCGGCCGCGTTCGCCGCGTCGCCGAAGGCGGGCTTGAAGATCGGCGCCATCGACGCCGGACTCGCTGCGGCCGGAGCGGGCTGCGCCGCAGGGGGCGAAGCCGCCGGTCCGGCCGCGAGCGCCGCGCCGGCCGGCGCCGCCGCCGCTTCCGTCGGCGCGGCCGGCGACTCGGGCGGCGGAGCGATCTGCGGCTCGCGGATCGCGACCTTGAAGATGCGCTCGACGGCGTGCGTATCGATGCGCTCGATCATCTCCTCGAAGAGCTGGAAGCCCTCGCGCTGGTACTCGACCTTCGGGTCCTTCTGCGCGTACCCGCGCAGATTGATGCCCTCGCGCAGCCCGTCCATGCTCAGCAGATGGTCCTTCCATTGCCGGTCGAGCGTGTCGAGCAGAACCCCCTTCTCGAGCTCCCGGAACAGCGGATAGCCGAGGCTGCGGTACTTCGACGCCACCTCGTCCCAGTGGCGCTCCTTCTCGTCGAGGTGCGCGGTGAGCGCCGCGAGCAGCGCGTGGCCGAGCGCGTCACGGTCCTTCACGGCCTTGCCGTTGTCGACGAACGGCGGCTTCGTCGGGTCTGCGACGACGCCGAACTGCTGCTCGAGGTCGACCGCGAGCGTCGCGAGGGCCTCGTCGTCGGGGTCGCCCTTCTCGGGGAACGCCCGGCCGAGCATCGTCACCAGCACGTCCTCGATCATCTCGAGGAGCTCGTCGTGAACGTGCTCGCGCGAGAGCAGCTCGCGCCGGCGCCCGTAGAACGCCTGCCGCTGCTTGTTCATCACGTCGTCGTAGTCGAGGACGTGCTTTCGCATGTCGAAGTTGCGCGCCTCGACCTTCTTCTGCGCGTTCTCGATCGCCCGCGTCACCATGCGGTGCTCGATCGCCTCGCCCTCCTGCAGGCCGAGCCGCTCCATCCAGCCCTGGAGGCGCTCGCCGCCGAAGATCCGCATCAGCTCGTCCTCGAGCGAGAGGAAGAAGCGGCTCGATCCGGGGTCGCCCTGCCGGCCCGACCGGCCGCGGAGCTGGTTGTCGATGCGGCGGCTCTCGTGCCGCTCGGTGCCGACGATGTGCAGGCCCCCGGCCGCGACCACCTCGGCGCGCTCGGCCGCGCACTCGGCCTCGAAGCGCGCGAGCGTCGCCGCGTAGTCGGGGTGCAGCTTGTCGTGCTGGCACTTCGCGAGCGCGAGGAACTCGGGATTGCCGCCGAGGACGATGTCGGTGCCGCGGCCCGCCATGTTCGTCGCGATCGTCACCGCGGCCTTGCGGCCGGCCTGCGCGACGATCTCGGCCTCGCGCTCGTGCTGCTTCGCGTTCAGCACGTTGTGCTTGACGCCGAACTTCTGGAGCTTGCGCGAGAGCATCTCCGACGTCTCGATCGAGATCGTTCCGACCAGCAGCGGCTGCCCCGTCGCGTGACGCTCGCGGATCTCCTCGATGACGGCGTCGAACTTCTCGCGCTGCGACTTGTAGACGACGTCTGCGAGGTCCTTGCGGATCATCGGGCGGTTGGTCGGAATCACGACGACGTCGAGGTCGTAGATCTTCGCGAACTCGGCCGCCTCGGTGTCGGCCGTACCGGTCATTCCGCCGAGCTTCTCGTACATGCGGAAGAAGTTCTGGAAGGTGACGGTGGCGAGCGTCTGGTTCTCGCTCTGGATCGGGATGTTCTCTTTGGCCTCGACGGCCTGGTGCAGCCCGTCCGACCAGCGGCGGCCCGGCATGAGGCGCCCCGTGAACTCGTCGACGATCACGACCTCGGGCTTCCCGCCGTCTCCCGTCTTCACGACGTAGTCGACGTCGATCTTCTTGAGCGTGTGCGCGATCAGCGCCTGGTGCACCGCGTGCAGCACGGGGAGCATCTGCGGCTCGTAGAGGTTCTCGATTCCGAGCAGCTTCTCGACCTTGTGGACGCCCTCCTCGGTCAGCGTCGCCGAATGGTGCTTCTCGTCGACCCAGTAGTCTCCGGTCTCCTCGATCCCCTTCGACGGCTCGCCCTTCGTTCCCGAACCGAGGCGCGGGATCACCCGGTTGGCGACGGTGTAGAGCTGCGTGCTCTCCTCGGACGGGCCCGAGATGATGAGCGGCGTCCGGGCCTCGTCGATGAGGATCGAGTCGACCTCGTCGACGATCGCGAAGAAGAGGTCGCGCTGGACGCACTGCGCGAGCGAGCCCTTCATGTTGTCGCGCAGGTAATCGAAGCCGAGCTCGTTGTTGGTGCCGTAGGTGATGTCGGCGCCGTACGCGGCGCGGCGCTGCGCGTCGCTGAGGTCGTGGACGATCACGCCCACTTCGAGCCCGAGGAAGCGGTGGATCTCGCCCATCCACTGCGCGTCGCGGCGCGCGAGGTAGTCGTTCACGGTGACGACGTGGACGCCGCGGCCAGCGAGGGCGTTCAGGTACGCAGGCAGCGTGGCGACGAGCGTCTTGCCCTCGCCGGTCTTCATCTCGGCGATGTTGCCCTCGTGGAGGACCATGCCGCCGACGAGCTGGACGTCGAAGTGCCGCTGCCCGAGCGTCCGCTTGCTCGCCTCGCGGACGGTCGCGAAGGCCTCGGGCAGCAGGTCGTCGAGCGACTCGCCCTTCTCGATGCGCGCGCGGAACGCTCCGGTCCGCGCGCGCAGCGCGTCGTCCGAGAGGCCGACCACGTCGCGCTCGAGCCGGTTGATGCGCTCGACGAGCGGAACGAGCCGCTTCAGCGTGCGGTCGTTCGCGCTTCCGAAGATTTTGCGGAGCAGGGACGCCATGTCGCGGCGAGTCTACGGGACGCTATCCCGGGTCGCCATCGAGCGCGCGCGGGATCGCGACGCGAAGCCGGAGCCGGCCGATCTGCACCTCGTCGCCGTCGCGAAGGCGCACGCGCGCGCTCCGCTCGCCGTTCACGAACGTTCCGTTCGTGCTCCCGAGGTCCTCGACGAAGAAGCGCTCCCCGTCCCATCCGAACGCTGCGTGCGACCGCGAGAGGGTGAGTTCGGAGAGGCACCAGTCGGCGCTCGCGCCGCGGCCGATCACGAGCCACGCCGCGTCGATCGGCAGCTCGAGCCCCTCGTAGAAGCCCTGCTGCACGACGGCCCGCGCGCCGGCAGGAATCCTGGGCCGGGGCTCGGCCGGGCTCGGAGACGTCATGCCGCGGCCCTCCGCACGGGCGCGCCCGCGGCGCGCCGGGATCGACCCTCGAAGGCAACGCTCCCGTATCGGAGCCGCGCGCGGCGGGCTTGAACCGTGCGAAGGCGAGGCTCCGTGCAGGGGCCGGCGGCCCTGCCGCGCATCAGCGCGGCGCCCGCGCTCCCAGCAGCTCCCGCGCGTGCCTGCGCGTCGCCTCGCTGACGGTCTCTCCGCCGGCCATGCGGGCGATCTCCTCCACCCGGGAGGCGGCGTCGAGGAGCCGGACGCGCGTCGCGGGGCGTCCTTCGCGGCCCTCCTTCTCGACACGAAGGTGCGTCGATCCGCGGGCGGCGATCTGCGGCAGGTGCGTGATGCAGAGCACCTGGTGATCGGCCGCGAGCTCGGCGAGCGCGCGGCCGACGCGGTCGGCGATGCGGCCGCCGATTCCGGCGTCGACCTCGTCGAAGACGAGCACCATGCCCGCGCCGCCGCGGCGAAGCACGTTCTTGATCGCGAGGAACACGCGCGAGAGCTCGCCGCCGGACGCCACGCGGCGCAGCGGCCGCGCGGGCTCGCCCGGGCTCGCGGAATACCGCAGCTCCGCGGCCTCGGCGCCCGACGGGCCGCAGGCTGCGCCCTCGGGCGCGGCGAGGGCCTCGAGCGCCACCTCGACGCGAGCGCCTTCGACGAGCGGCGCGAGCGCGGCGTCGATCGCGCTCGCGAGGCGGCGCGCCGCCTTCTTGCGCGCCGCAGAAAGTGCGGCCGCGCGCTTCGCGAGATCCGCCCTCACACGTTCCTGCTCCGCAGCGAGCTCGGCTTCGCGGCTCTCGGCGCCCGCGATCGCGCCCAGCTCGGCCGCCGCAGATTCGCGGAACGCGAGGACGTCCTGCTCGCCGGGGCCGTACTTGCGAGCGAGGCGCTCGATGAGCGCGAGCCGATCTTCGAGCGCGCCGAGGCGCGCCGGATCGGCTTCGAGGCCGCGACCGTACCGCTCGACGTCGCGGGCCACGTCGTCGAGCTCCGCGTGCGCCGCACGAAGGCGCGCCGCGACCTCTTCGAGCGCCGGGTCGAGCCGCGCCGCGCCTTCGATGCGGCGCAGCGCCTCCGAGAGCAGCGTCGCCGCACCCGGAGCGTCGTCGCGCGCGCCCTCGCCGGTCAGCAGCGCGACGGTCGCGGCCGCGTCGGCCTCGAGGCGCTCGGCGTGCGCGAGCCGCGCGCGCTCGGCGGCGAGCGCCGCGCGCTCTCCGGGGACGAGCTTCGCCTCGTCGATCTCGCGCACCCGGAACGAGAGGAAATCCTGCCGCCGCTCGCGCTCCGCCGCGGCCGCGGCGAGCCGCGAGCGCTCGTCGGCGACGCTGCGCAGCGCGTCGTACCCCTGCTTCACGGCGGCGCGCAGCGCGAGGCAATCGCCGAAGGCGTCGAGCAGCAGGCCGTGCGTTTCCGGGCGAAGCAGCGCCTGCGACTCGTGCTGACTCGAAATCTCGAGCCTTCCCTCGAAGAGCTCGGCGAGCAGCGAGACCGGAACGAGCTGACCCGCGACCTGCGCGCGGCTGCGGCCGCCTCGCGAGACGGTGCGCCGCACGACGAGCTCGTGCTCGCCCGCCGCGAGTCCGCGGCGCGCGAGCTCCGTCTCGAGCTCGGGCAGCGCATCGGTGCGAAAGATCGCCTCGACCACCGCCTCGTCGGCGCCGTCGCGAACCGAGTCGGCCGACGCGCGCGCGCCGGCGAGCAGCGCGAGCGCGCCGAGAACGATCGACTTGCCGGCGCCCGTCTCGCCCGTCAGCACGTTGAGCCCCGGCCCGAACGAGATCTCGGCGCGCTCGACGACGGCGAGGTTCTCGATGCGGAGCAGCTCGATCACCGCGCGCCCCAGCGAAGCTTCTCGCGCAGGATCTCGAAGCGATCGCGCACGGGCGACGAGACGAGCAGCAGCGGATGGTCCGAGCGCTTCACGACGACGCGATCGCCCTCCTGCAGGGCGTGCCCTTCCTGCCCGTCGGCCGTGACGCGAACGCCCTCGCCGCGCGAGCGCACGATGATCTCGACCGTCGATGACTGCGGGACGACGAGGGGCCGCTGCGTGAGCGTGTGCGGGCAGATCGGCGTCAGCACCATCGCCTCGACCTCGGGCAGCAGGATCGGCCCGCCGGCCGAGAGCGAGTACGCGGTCGACCCGGTCGGCGTCGAGACGATGAGGCCGTCGGCGTGGTACGTCGTGACGTCGAGCCCGTCGGCGCGCGTCTCGAGATCGATCATGCGCGCGAGCGCGGCGCCCGAGATGACGGCGTCGTTGAGCGCGAGATAGCGGCCGAGCGGCGCCCCTCCCCGCTCGGCGACGACGTCGAGGCGCATCCGCGTCTCGATGCGGACGTCGCCCGCGAGCACCTGCTCGAGCGTCGCGAAGAGCTCGTCGAGCGTGATCTCCGTGAGGAAGCCGAGCGTCCCGAGGTTGACGCCGAGGATGGGCACCGCGCGGCTCCCGGCCGAGCGCGAGACCGAGAGCAGCGTTCCGTCGCCGCCGAGGACGACGATGAGATCGACGGCGGCCGCCAGCTCGGCGCGCGGAAGCCCCGCGTTGCCGACCCACTCGGCCGCCTCTTCGTCGAGGAGCACCGTGAGCCCGCGGCCGACGAGCCACTTCTCGAGACCGCGGACGATTCCCGCGGCCTGCGGCTGCGCGCGCTTGAGGCACACCCCGATCGAGCGCGGCGGTCGCAGCGGTGCGTCGGACGGCTTCGTCACGGTCGCCTCTGCGGGGGTGGAGCGCGGGCGAATGTAGCGTGGCGCGGCAAGCGCGACCCCGACCGCGCTTTCGCGCCGCCCTCCGCGCACGGGGCCGTGTCGTGACGCGGCGCCCTCCCCCGCCCGCGGCGCGCCGGCCGGCGGGCTCCTACCTTCCCGCCATGCCCCCTGGCGAGTCCCTCGAGCTCTTCGCCGAGGCGCCCGGGCGAAGGCCCGAGCCGGGCGCGCCGCTCGCCGCGCGCATGCGCCCGCGGAGCCTCGACGAGGTGGTCGGGCAGTCGCACCTGCTCGGCCCCGGCGCTCCGCTCCGTGCGCTCGCCGAGCGCTCGGCGCTCCCGTCGATCGTCCTCTGGGGCCCGCCCGGATGCGGAAAGACGACGATCGCAGGGCTTCTCGCCGCGTGCGGCCCGCCGCCGCCCGCGCACTTCCTGCCCTTCTCGGCGGTGACGGTCGGCGTGAAGGAGATCCGTGAGCTGGCCGAGCGCGCACGGCGCGATGCTCCGGCGGGGCGGCGAACGGTGCTGTTCCTCGACGAGATCCACCGCTTCAATCGCGCGCAGCAGGACGCGCTCCTGCCCCACGTCGAGGCCGGAACGCTCACGCTGATCGGCGCTACGACCGAGAACCCGTCGTTCGAGGTGAACGGCGCGCTGCTCTCGCGCTGCCGCGTCTTCACGCTGCGCGCGCTCGGAGAGGACGACCTGCGAACGCTCGTCCTGCGCGCCCTCGGCGACTGCGAACGAGGCCTCGGAAACAGGGGGCTCGCGCTCGCTCCCGAAGCGCTCGGCGCCCTCGCAACGCTCGCCGACGGCGATGCGCGCCGCGTGCTCGGGCTGCTCGAGGCGGCCGCGGCGCTGCACCGGGGCGCCGAACCGCTCTCGCCCGAGACCGTCCAGCGCGCCGCGGGCCAGCGCGTGCTGCTGCACGACCGGGACCGCGAGGAGCACTACAACGTCGTCTCGGCGCTCATCAAGAGCCTGCGCGCGAGCGACCCCGACGCGGCGCTCTACTACCTCGCGCGCCTGCTCGAAGCCGGCGACGACCCGCTCTTCGTCGCGCGCCGCCTCGTGATCTTCGCCGCCGAGGACATCGGCAACGCCGAGCCGGCCGCGCTCGGGCTCGCGACGGCGACCTTCGCCGCGCTCGAGCGCATCGGGATGCCCGAGGGAAGGATCCCGCTCGCGCAGGCCGTCACCTTCCTCGCGTGCGCACCGAAGAGCAACGCGTCGTATCTCGGCATCGAGCGCGCCGCCGCGGCGGTCGCGGAGCACGGCGCGCTTCCCGTTCCGCTTCACCTTCGAAACGCGCCGACTCCGCTCCTGCGCGAGCTCGGCTACGCCGAGGGCTACCGCTATCCGCACGACGCCCCCGGTCGCTTCGTCGCAGACCCCAATCTGCCCGAGCGACTTCGCGGCGCGCGCTTCTACGAGCCGACGCAAGAGGGCGCCGAGGCCGATCTCGCCGGCCGCCTCGCGCGCTGGCGCCGGCAGCGCGACGAGCCGCCCGAAGGAACCGGGCGCTAGCGCGCGGAGTCCCTTCTCAAGTGTTGCCGGCGAGCTGCCGATCCCGAACGCGCTGCGTGCGGGGACGCCCCGCGGCGAGCCCGGCGCGCGGCGGGGGACGAGCATGGCGCAGGGGGGCGCTACGAGGCTCGCGCAGCACGCGGCGATCGCCGTGATGGCGATCCTGCTCGGCGCCGCAGGCGCCGCCGCCCAGGACGCGAGCGCTGCCCCCGGCTCCGCGGAGATCTCGCCCGCGCTGCGGCGTGCCGCCGAGGCCGCGCTCCCGCCGAGCGCCGGAGCGCTCGCGGCCAGCTCCCTGTTCGCCGCAGCGCTGCCCCCGCTCCGAGGCGCGTTCTACGCGTCGCGCCCGGGCCCGGGGCCCGCGCCAGGCGAGGACGTCCTCTCCGCTGCAGCCACGCGGCACGGCGGCGCGCCGCTCTACGGCGTGCTCGCCGGGCAGGCGCTGCTCTCGGCGCTGCACCTGCACGGCGACCTGCCGGCGCACATGACGCCGTGGTTCGACGCCGATCGCGACCGCATGCTCGCCGGCTTCGAGCTTTCGTTCTGATCCCGCTCGCCTACGCTGCGCGCGTGCCGCTTGGTCGCCTCGCCCGGATGGCTCTGCTCGTCGCGCTCGCCGCGGCGCCGGCGCGCGCGCAGACCGATCGCGCGCTTCCCGCTGCGGCGGGCACGGCGGCGGTCGAGCTGCGTTACGAAGGGACCGAGCTCGTCGAGATCGTCCGCGCAGTCTCGCAGGCCACGGGCGCCGCGTTCGCGTTCGACGACCGCCTGCGCGGCCGCGTCACGATCACGGCGCCTCGTCCCGTGAGCAGCGCCGAGGCCGTCGAGGTCCTCGTCGCCGCGCTGCGCATGGCCGGCTTCGCGGTCGTGAGCGGCAAGGGCGGCGTTCGCGAGATCGTCCCCGTCTCCGACACGGCGGGCCGGGTCGACGTTTCGCTCGCGACGCCGCGCGCGTTCGTCGACCTGCCCGTCACGACGCTGCTCCCGCTGCACGCCGCGAAGGCAGAGGACCTCGTTCCGGTGGTGCAGTCGCTTCTCGGCGGCAACGCCGTCCTGCAGGCCTTCGCGCCGACCAACGTCCTCATCCTCTCGGCGACGGAGGCGCAGCTCCAGCGCGTCCTGCTCCTCGCGCGCGCGCTCGACCGCGCGGCCGAGCGGCGTCTCGCGATCGTCCGGCCGCGCTACCGCGACGCCGCAGAGCTGCTCCCCATCGTCGAGGCGACGTTTCCCGAGAGCCGGCGCGCGTCGGAGAGCCTTCGCGTCTTCGCCGACGCGCGAAGCAACGCGCTCGTCCTCGAGGGATCGCCCGAGCTCACGGGCGAGGTGAAGGAGTTCGTGCGCAGCGTCGATCTTCCGGTCGCGGGCCAGGGAAGGATCCACGTCGTTCGGATCCGGCACGCCGACGCCGAGGAGCTCGCGGAGGTCGTCCAGCAGGCGACGCAGCCCGCCAGCGGCAAGGCGGGCAAGAGCGCCGTTGCAGGCGCCGACGCGGCCGGCGAGGCCCTCGCCGGCCGCGAGCTCGCGATCTCGGTCGACAAGGCGACGAACTCGCTCGTGATCCGCACCGATCCCGAGACCTTCCAGATCGTCGCCCGGCTGATTGCCGAGCTCGACGTCGACGCGCCGAGCGTGAGCGTGAAGGCAACGCTCCTCGAGATCGAGGACACCGGCTCGCTCTCGGTGTCCGTCGACACGCTCCTGCCGTTTCTGCGGCCGGGAACGCCGAGCGAAGGCAACGGATTCGTTCGGCTCGTGAACAGCGGAGACCCGGCCCTGCTGACCGCGCAGCCCAGGGACGATTCCGAGTCGTTCCTCCTGCGCTTCTTCAAGGACCCGGTCACGTACACGAGGATCGGCCCGGACGGACAGACCGTGACGCAGACCGTTCCGAGCTACGCCGTCGACGTGAAGGCGACGCAGACCGGCGGCAATACGCGCCTCGTCGCCGAGCCACAGCTCCTCGCCCGCAGCGGCGAGGAGCAGGAGCTCTTCGTCGGCAACAACATCCCGATCATCTCCGCGACGCAGACTTCGGCCGCCGGGACGACGCCCTCCGTGTCGACCGCCGACCCGCTCACGATCTCGCAGAACGTCGAGCGGCAGGACGTGGGCGTCACGCTCCGCGTCGAGCCGACGGTTCCCGAGCAGGGGCCCGTGCGCCTCGAGCTGCGGCTCGAGTTCACGGCGCTCACGGCGCCCGTCGCCGGCGACGTCGCGGCCGTCGGCCCGACGCTCATCAAGCAGAGCGTCGAATCGACGATCTATCTCGATGACGGCGCCGGCGCCGTGATCGGCGTTCGGGGCCAGCCGACCGAGGAGGTGCAGCGGACGGGAACGCCGTTCCTGATGGACGTTCCCGGCCTCGGCTGGCTCTTCGGCTCGACTTCACGCCAGACGGTGCGCAAGGACATGGTGCTCGCGGTACAGATCCAGGTGGTTCGGTCGGCGGACGATCTCGCGCTCGAATCGATCCGCCGGCGCATCGCGCTCGAGCGCAGCCTTGCCGGCCTCGACCGGCTGCCGGTGTCTCCGGAGGAGGCGCCCTTCGCCGTATGGGTCGCGACCGCGAGCACCCGGGCGGCGGCGGACGCCGTCGCGGCGGGGCTCGATCTCGGTTCGCAGCGCGCGCAGGTCGTCGCGTGGAAGGGAGCGCCGCCGCAGCGCTTCGACGTCTACGTGCTGGGCTTCGACCGCTACGCCGACGCGATGAAGACCTGCCTCGACGTGGGCGGCCGGGGCTTCTCACCGGAGGTGGTGGCTTTACCGGGACTCTCCCGGTAGGATTGCGTCGTGGGCGCCTCGCAGGGGCGAGGCGCACCCCGGCGCCGGCGGCAGACGCGGCCCGGGAGAGGTAGCCGGCAGCCCACAGCGACCGGGCCCGGCCGACCCGCTGGCGGGTCGACGGGCTGACGTGCTGGTTGGGCGGCCCCGCGAGCGGCATCCGACGTGCCGCCACCGGAGCCGGCCCCGCTGCGCCCCGGGGCGACGCAAGGGCGATCGGGAAGCACCGAGTGACGCAAGACGAGACGCCTCCGCGCCGGAGGTCCGCGCGAGCCAAGGGCTCGCCGCGCCGTGAACGGAAGGAGCCGGAGGCGATCCCGCCCGGCGACGAGCAAGCGGAGGCGCAGGGCGCCGAGCCCGCCGCGCAGAGCCGGCCGCGAAGAAGCGCTCGCGCGGCGAAGGCCGGGGCCTCGGACGCGCCGCCCGGCCCCCGCCGCAGGCGAAAGGCGGCCGCGCCCGAGGCGCCGCCGATCGAAGCCGCGGAGGACGCGGAAGCCGAAGCGCCCCCGGCCCTCGACCCGAGCGCCGTGGCCGGCGTCGCCGCCGAGCTCGAAGCCGCCGGAGCCGGCGCGGGGCTCTGGGACGACGAGGCGGCCGATGCGGAAGATCCGCTCG
>JABLTH010003854.1_pt1 | contig 12244 bp, 9 predicted proteins | sample 7875711 | NCBI WGS metagenome assembly JABLTH01 (sample SAMN14941262, study PRJNA633318) | bioreactor metagenome | isolation source: bioreactor | place: China | collected 2019-03-05 | reverse complement strand
ACCATCGTGGGATCGGGCCGCAACGACGTGATCGACGGTGGCGCGGGCGACGACTGGCTCGAAGGCCGGGGTGGGTCGGATACCTATCTGTTCGGACGCGGGTCTGGCAAGGATACGATCTACAACTACGATCCTGTCACGGCCTCCGACGATCAGGTCCACTTCGGCGCGAATATCGCGGCCGACCAGATCTGGCTGGAAAAGAAGGGCAGTGACCTGCAGCTTACGCTGCTCGGCACCGGTGACTCGGTGACGATCCGAAGCTGGTACAGCGGTTCGTCGTATCACGTGGACCGCTTCCGCCTGCAGAATGGCAAGGAGCTTGCCGACAACAACGTCGACAAGCTGGTGGATGCCATGGCTGCCTTTGCGCCGCCAGCGTCGGGGCAGACTTCGTTGCCCGCGGACTATCGCAGCGCGCTCGCGCCGGTGCTGGCCGCGAACTGGAAGTAGGACCTGCGGGAGGGGGCGGGCACGTCTTGCCCTATCTCTCCTCACCTCCTATCCGCTCGAGAAGGCGCCGCCCCGCGCGGGCGGCGCCATGTCTTCGTCATTGTATTTCCCCTTGGCCCGATGTCTCGAACCGATGACAACGGCGGCGACGTTGCGTCTCCGCCACCGGAATCTGCTGCGTTGGATTCCGGCCTGCACTGCCTTGTGATGCTCGCACGTTTCCATGGTCTTGCTGCCCAGCCGGACCAGCTTGCTCATGAGTTCCGCGCCGACGGGCAGGCGTTTTCCAAACAGGATCTGCTGCTCGCCGCCAAGCGCCTCGGCCTGCGCGCCCGATGCACGCAGCCTGTGCCGGCACGGCTTGCTCAAGCGTCGCTGCCAGCCATTGCCTTGCTTGCCGATGGACGCTTTGTCGTGCTGGCCCAGGTCGATACTGCCGGCGGACGGGTGCTGTTGCAGGACCCTGCTGCCGAACGGCCGAATGTGGAGCCGCTCGATGTTTTCCTGCAGCGCTGGGCAGGCGATCTGATCCTGCTGGCATCCCGGGCATCGCTGGCGGGCGAGCTGGGGAAGTTCGACTTCACCTGGTTCATCCCGGCCATTGTCAAGTACCGCCGCCTGCTGGGCGAGGTGCTGCTGGTTTCCTTCGTCTTGCAACTGTTCGCCCTGGTGACCCCCTTGTTTTTCCAGGTGGTGATGGACAAGGTGCTGGTACATCGCGGCTTCACGACACTCGATGTCATCGCGGTCGGATTGCTGGTGGTGAGCCTGTTCGAGGTAATGCTGAGCGGGCTGCGCAGCTACGTTTTCGCACATACCACCAGCCGCATCGACGTGGAGCTGGGAGCGCAGTTGTTTCGCCATCTTCTGTCGTTGCCGCTGTCCTACTTCCAGGCGCGGCGCGTCGGCGATTCGGTGGCGCGCGTGCGCGAGCTGGAGAATATCCGCGGCTTCCTGACGGGAAACGCGGTGACCGTGGTGCTTGACCTGGTGTTCTCCGTCGCGTTCCTGGCAGTGATGTGCTACTACAGCGGCTGGCTGACGCTGATCGTCGTGGTCTCCTTGCCATGCTATGTCTTCGTGTCGCTGGCCTTTACGCCTTTGCTGCGGGCACGACTGCAGGAGAAGTTCAACCGTGGCGCGGAGAACCAGTCCTTCCTGGTCGAGACCGTGAGCGGTATCGACACCGTGAAAGCGATGGCGGTGGAGCCGCAGTGGACACGCAATTGGGACAAGCAGCTCGCGGGCTATGTGACGGCAAGCTTCCGCACCGCGACCATCGGCACGCTTGCCGGCAGCGGCGTTACGTTGATCGGCAAGATCGTCACGGTGGCCACCATGTACTTCGGTGCCCGACTGGTCATCGACGGCAGTCTCACGGTTGGTCAACTGGTGGCCTTCAATATGCTGGCAGGCCATGTCGCGCAGCCGGTGATGCGGCTGGCGCAGTTGTGGACCGAGTTCCAGCAGACCGGGCTGTCGGTGCAGCGGCTCGGCGATATCCTCAATACACGGCCGGAGTCCGGTGGGAGCCGTAGCGCGCTGCCACGTCTGAACGGACACATCGAATTCGACGATATCGTGTTCCGCTACCGTCCGGAGGCGCAGGAGGTCCTGCGCGGGGTTTCCTTGTCGATATGTCCGGGAGAGGTGCTCGGCATCGTGGGCCGCTCCGGCTCCGGCAAGAGCACGCTGACGCGACTGCTGCAGCGCCTCCACGTGCCGGAGCGCGGGCGGGTGCTGGTGGACGGCGTCGACCTGGGTCTGGCCGATGCCTCGTCGCTGCGCCGACAGATCGGCGTGGTGCTGCAGGAGAGCGTGCTGTTCAACCGCTCGATCCGCGACAACATCGCCTTGACCGATCCCGGCGCGCCGCTGGAGGCAGTGATGCGTGCGGCGCGGCTGGCCGGCGCGCACGACTTCGTCAGTGAGTTGCCGGAGGGTTATGACACCATGGTCGGCGAACACGGCTCGACCCTCTCCGGCGGACAGCGCCAGCGCATCGCGATCGCGCGCGCGCTGATGTCTGATCCGCGCATCCTGATCTTCGACGAGGCGACCAGCGCCTTGGACTACGAATCGGAGCGGATGATCCAGCAGAACATGAAGGCGATCTGCCAGGGACGTACTGTCCTGATCATCGCCCATCGCCTGTCAGCGGTACGCGACGCCGACCGTATCGTGGTGATGGAGCGCGGCCAGATCGTGGAGGCGGGCAACCACCAGGCGCTGTTGCAGCGTCCGGACGGTCTCTATGCCTATCTGTATCGGCTGCAGCAGGGAGCGGAGGCAGCATGAAGCTCTGGATGCTGGCCGTGAAGGACCTGCTGCGGCGTTACGCGGGCGTCTTCTCCGCCGCGTGGCAGCGGAGGGAAGAATTGGACGGGGTCGGCTACACAGCCGCCGAGGCAGCGTTTCTCCCGGCTGCCTTGTCGCTGCAGGAGGCGCCTGTGTCGCCGGCACCGCGCGTGGCAATGTGGCTGTTGATGACTTTCGCGCTGCTCGCTTTGCTCTGGTCCATCTTCGGCAGGATCGATGTAGTGGCCATTGCGCAAGGCAAGATCGTGCCCAGCCACCGCACCAAGCTGATTCAGCCGCTGGAGACGGCGGCCGTCAAGGCGATTCATGTGACTGACGGGCAGGTGGTCAGGGCGGGCGACCTGTTGCTTGAACTGGATGCCACTGCCGCCCAGGCGGACAGGGAGCGCCTTGCGGGAGACCTGCAGGTGGCGCGGTTGCAAGTAGAGCGGGCGGAAGCACTGATGCAGGCGCTGGCCGGCGGCAAGATTCCCTTGCTGGCGGGCGACGGGACGGACGTCGGCAAACGGGCCGAAGCCCAGCGTCTGCTGGAGGGGCAATACCAGGAGTACCGCGCGAGGCTGGCACAGCTCGATGCTGCGATGGCGCGCAGCGAGGCGGAGATCCGTTCGACGCAGGCGCAAGTGGACAAGTTGTCACGGACGGCGGTGATCGCCCGGCAACGCGCCGATGACTACAAGACGCTGGTCGAGCGCAAGTTCGTGTCGCAGCATGGCTATCTGGAACGCGAGCAGGTACGCATCGAGCAGGAGGCCGACCTGGCCGCTCAGCGCAGCCGCCTGCGGGAACTCGCCGCCTCGCTGCGCGAGGCGCAGGAGCAGCGCACGGCCTTGTCGGCAGAGACCCGCCGGTCCGCGCTGGAGTCGCTGGCCGACGGCCAGCAGAAGGCGGCGGCACTGGCGCAGGAATGGCATAAGGCCGAAACGCGTGCGCGGCTGATGCGGCTGGTGGCGCCTGTGGGCGGAACGGTGCAGCAACTGGCTGTGCATACCGTCGGTGGTGTCGTCACGCCGGCACAGCCCTTGATGGTCATTGTGCCCAAGGATGATGCGCTGGAGGTCGAAGCCTTCGTCGAAAACAAGGACATCGGCTTCGTGCGTGCAGGCCAGGAGGCAGAAGCCAAGATCGAGACCTTCCAGTACACCCGCTATGGCACGGTGCCTGCGAGGGTGGCCTCAGTGTCGCACGATGCTCAGTTCGACGAGAAACGCGGCTGGATCTACTCGAGCCGGATCCGCCTCGACCGCAGCACCATGCAGGTGGACGGCACCGAGGTAGGCCTGTCGCCAGGCATGTCGGTGGCGGTCGAGGTCAAGACCGGCAAGCGGCGCGTGATCGAGTACTTCCTGAGCCCGCTGATGACCTACCGGCAGGAGAGCTTGCGTGAGCGATGAGGGGGGCGGGGCACCGCTTCCCTGGCGAGCGGTGCTGTGCCCTTTGGGTGGATGTGGCGCTGCCCGCCCCGAACAGGAGCGCGGCAGCGACGCGGCGTAGATGCCGCTTGGTAGAGCCTTAGTAAAGCGTACGCGCCAGGAACGTCAGCGTACGGTCCCAGGCCATTTCCGCCCAAACCGGGTCGAACTGCGTCGCCGGCAGGCGGCCGGGGCCGACGGCGGTCTCGTTGGCGAAGGCGTGGTGGGCCAGGTAGCGGTGGAAGGTGAAGTCGACCTTGGCTTCGCTGAGCTTGGCTTCCAGCGCGTCGACCGATTCCGGGGTGAAGAAGGTGTCCTGGGTGGCCCAGTGGCCCATCAGCGGCACGCGGATCTTGGCGGGGTCGATGTATTCGAGCGGCGGCAGGCCGTACCATGCCACGCCGGCGGCGAGGTCGGGGTTCTGGCCCAGTGCCAGCAGGGTCAGGGCGCCGCCCATGCAGAAGCCGGTGATGGCGACGCGGCTGGCGCGGGTCTTCAGGTATTGCACGGCGCCGGCGATGTCTTGCGAGGCGGCATCGCCGAAGTCGAGCCCGCTCATCAGGTGGTGGGCTTCTTCGGCCTCGACGGTCGACTTGCCGCGGTACAGGTCGGGCACCAGCGCGAGGTAGCCGCAGCGCGCGAGCCGGTCGGCGACGCCGCGGATCTGGTCGTTCAGGCCCCACCATTCCTGGATGACGACCACCGCGGGCGCGCCTTCGGTCTTTTCCGGGGTGGCCAGGTAGCCCTGGAGTTCTTTGCCGTCGGGGCGCTGGAACGTGATCGTGGTGCCGTTTGCTTGCGTCATGGATGGTCTCCTGTGGCTGTGGGAGCGTTGGGGCGGAGGCCGCGCCTTGGCGCGGGCCGGGGAAGCGCGCCGGTGGCGGATGTGGCGGATGTGGCGGCCACCGGTTCCCGGGCGATTGTAATGCCCATCGTGCCACGGCGTGGCCGGTGGCGGCGCAGGGGGGCGATGGGGAGGGCGATGGGGAGGACGACGAAGCGCCGGCAGGCGGACCCTGCCGACGCGCGCTAGAGTGCGGAGCCAGCCGCCCGCGCGCCCGGCGCCATGTCAATGGCGGTCGCTTTCCGGGTACCAGTAGACGCGCTTGCGCTTGCCGGCGCCGGCGATCTTCACCTGCTGCACGCCGATCGGCGAGGTGGCATCGCCGCCTCTGGCGGCGGTCTGGCTGCCGCCGCCGATCACGACCGGCACCAGCGTGGTGCTGCTGCCATTGGTTACCGGCACGATGCCGAACACGGCCGAGGGGGGGAAGCCGCCACCGTCGAGCACGATCGAGCGCGCGGTGTTCTGTCCCGCACCGGTGACGAAGTTGAAGGAATAGGTCCGGGCCGCGCCCAGGTTGGGGAAGCACTGGTTGGGGCTCGGCACCGTCGGCGTGTTGGTGCCGATGGTGGTGTAGCCGGCGACGGTCAGCGCCGCGTTGACGGCTTTTTCGCCGGGATTGGTGAGCGTGATGTAGAAGCCGGAGCCGGCGCCGCTGTAGGGCTGGGTGCTGGTCGTGATGTCGGACAGGCCGGCCTCCGTGATTGGCGTCCAGGCGAACGGCATGCCGGAGATATTGCTGTCCTTGATCATATAGAGCCGGTTGACCACGTTGTAGGCGAGGCCCGGGGTGGGCGAGGTCGAATAGAGCGGATGTTCGCGGTCGCCGGAGCCGATCATGACGGCATCGTAGCCCGCGGTGGATACCACGTCGGGCGGATAGAATAACTTGCGCGCGTTGTTGCTGCCGGCCGAGCCGCCCAGCGCGGCCAGCTTGGTCATGGTCCAGTTGGCCGGTGCATTGCCGGCCGCAGCCTCGAAGTCGGCCCGCCACAGGTTGCCGCCGAGGTCGCCGACGTAGAGGCGCTCGCTATAGCCGTCGCCGTTGCGGTCGAGCAGGGTAACGTCCGAGGGAATGGCGCGCGTGAGCCCGGCCACCTTGACGCAGGCGCCGCTCATGCCGGTGCAGTCCGGCAGCGCGCTCCAGACGAGGCTGCCGCTGACCGCATCGAAGGCGAACAGGCCGCGCCCCATGGTGTCGCCGCCGGTGCTGGCGTTCGCGTTGTAGGGATCGCTGTCTTCCGTCGAATCGTAGCCCGCCCCCATGATCACCAGCGGGTTCGCGTAGCCGCGCACGCGCAGCACGCGCGGCTGCGACCAGGTCTGGCCGAGTTCGGGCAGGTCCGCGTAGCTGTGCCGCCATAGGAAGCTGGGGCTGAGCGGGTTGGTGACGTCGATGGCGTAGAGGAAGCGGCCGCCGCGCCGGGCGGTCAGGTAGATGACCACGCGGGGGCTGGACGGATTGCGCAGGTCCTGCATCACCGCCGTGCTGCCGTCGAAGAAGTAGTCGCGCGGCAGGGGCGTGGGCGTGATTCCGCCGGGGGTCGTGGACAGCTGGATTTCCGGGGAGTTGACGTAGAGGCGGCCTAGCTTGCCGAAGAAGTCGGGCGCCACGAAGCCCCATAGCTCGCCGCCGGGCCGCACCCCGTTGATACCCGCGCTCTGGTTACCGTTGATGGCGTGGAACACGCCGTCGTTGGTGCCGTAGTACACGACCACGCCGGTGCTGCCATAGTTGACCACCGCGGGGCGCGAGTGCAGCACGTCCGCGTGGATCGAGCTGCGCACGGTGACCGGCGAGCCGGGTCCGGCTTCCGCTTCCTTGCCGGCGATGCTGGTGGAGTCGGCCGCGTTGGTGTCCTGTCCGCGCATCCAGGCGATCAGCTTGGGCAGCTCCGTGCTGGTGATGGTCGGCACGCCGGCTTCGCCGGCATTGATGGCGGCCAGTCCCGCCGAACCGGTCAGCCAGCTGTTGCTGGTGTCGAAGGAGGTGAAGGCGGTGCTGGCCTGGCAGCTGGCGTTGCAGGTCAGCAGCGTGCGCCCTTGCTGGCTGGTCAGGTTGGTGGCGCGCAGCATTTCCCCGGCGCCGCCTTTCTCGACGATCTCGCCGTCGGGGAGATCCAGTTTCCAGCCGGCGCTCGACGGGCTGTTCTGCCAATAGCCCTGCGCCGGCCAGTTGGCCACCGAACCCGTGCCGTAGCCGCTGGCACCGTATGTCGGGGGCGGGTCGGCGGTCCAGAAGCTGACCGCGTTGGGCGAGATGAATCCGGTGGAGGCGTTGCTGATGGCCTTCTGCCTCTTGGCGTCCTGCAGCACGATGTTGCCGTTGCTGTCGTAGCCGATCTGGTACTGCTTGAGGTTGCCCAGCCAGCGCGGTGCCGCGCTGGCATCGGGGCGGAACATGCCGACGTAGACCTGGTTCAGGAACTGTCCCTGGGCGTTGACGGAGGCCGGCAGGCTCACCGAGGCGAACACGCTGTTGACGGCCTGCACTTCATTGAAGATGCTCATCAAGGCGTTCTGCAGGGCCTTGGCGTCGCCCACGCTCACCGTGAAGTTGGAACCGCCGCCGTTGCTGGACATGCTCTTGACCAGCGCGTCGTAGGACGGATTGCTGCCATCGGTCACGTCGATGGTGTAGGTGACGACATTCTGCTTGTAGGCAGTGTTGGCACCGCCGGACAGGTCGCTCTGGTACATGAAGCGCGCCCACTCGTCGCCCCAGTTCTGCTGGTACTTGTTGGCGTTGGACGGCAGGACGATTTGCGTCGAGCTGCCGCCGGCGGCCTGCAGCGCCGCGAGCGCGGGTGGCGTGCCGTTGGCGGTCTTGGGGGCGTTGTTGTTGAACGACCCGGCGATATAGATGATGAAGGTCTTCTGGCAATGGTCCGTCAGCGGCGAGGTGTACTTGGTGCCGGAGATGCCGGTGCCGCCCGTGAAGTAGGCCCAGGCTTCGGCCATGGACTCGTCCAGCAGGTTCTTGCTGGCCTTGGCAGTCACGTTGATGTTGTTGCGTACCAGGGTCTGGAAGTTGGCGATGGCCGTACTGTCCATCACCGGCAGGGGGCCGGGCGGCACTGGCGACGGGTTCGGATAGTAGAACAGGCCGCCACCCGTGCTGGCCGGTGCGAACATCATCAGCCCGAGGCGGATCTTGCCGAGCAGGGCCGGGTTGGAGCCGATCGCGCCGAGCGCGTTGTACAGCGCGCAGGCCATGAAGTCGGCATCCTTGGCGCTGGACGGGGTCCAGCTCGGGCACCCTGCGCTGCTCGGGATGGTCACGGAGGCGTCCCAGGCGGCGGCATTGTCCATCACCAGCAGGATGTTCGGCTGCCCCGCGCCGGTCTGCAGCCCGGTGTACAGGTCGATGTCGTCGGCATGGGCGGGCGAAGCGACCGAGAAGGCGAGTGCGGCGACGGCGGCCAGCCGCAAGGCAATGAGGAAGAGATGGCGCATGGCGGCTAGGGGCGGGCGGCTGGGGGCGGTGGGCGCGCGGGATCGCAGGCCGGCGCGGCGATGGATCATGGGCATGTGGTGCCGACCGGCACGCGTACGGCAACGCCCTGGTGCAAGGTCACGTTGGCGCCGGTCGTGCTGTCGTTGACGCTCGCCTGCACGTCCCACTGGGTGGAATTGCACAGGGAATTGCCGCCGCTGGCGGTCGAGGTCAGGATGCCGGTGTTCTGGTTGCCATTGCCGAGGTAGCAGGACACGTCGTCGGCATTGGTCGTATCGAGGTCGGTGTCCTTGATCGGCTGGCTGCTGGTGCACACAGGCGCCGAGGCCTGCGCCACGTAGTCCGCGGTGCCGTCGCCGTTCACGTCGACCGCCACGCTGGAGGCCGCCGCGGCCGGGTTGGCGGTGAAGTCCTGGCTGATGGTCTGTTCGATGGCCTGCTGCGCCGCGCTGCGGGCTTCCACTGTGTGCTGCTGGTTGCCGGCCACCTTCACGTTGACCACGCTGGAATGGATCAAGGAGATCACCAGCAGGAGGAAGATGACCATGAAGATCAGCGTGACGACGAGCGTCATGCCCTGCTCGCGCGCCTGCTTGTGCTGTCGCAGCGATGGCATAGCCTACTCCCTCGGGCCGGCTACGTTGGCCAGCCGGGCAACCTGCGCGTAGACATGGCGCTTGTAGCCATCGTTGAACGGCCCGCTCGGGCTGCTCCGCCCGAGGTCGTACTGGCGCGTGTCGGTCCAGCCGTTGGCGCGGGTGGTGGTGCGCGCCAGCAGGCTGATGCGCACGGACGTCACGTTATGCCAGTTGGCCGACGGCGTAGCCCACGAATAGCCGGTGACGCTCGTGCAGGCGCCGCTGTTGTCGATGCCGGGATTGTCGACGTAGCAGTCGGCGGAGCCGTTGTTGTCCTGGTCGACGCCGAAGGAAAAGTGCATATCCTGGATGCCCTGCGCGATAGAGTTGACCTGGAAGGCGCCGTTGATGAGTTCGGCCATCTTCAGTGTGGGGATCCCGTCGCCGCTGCCGGTGCAGTTGTCGCAAGCGGCGAGATAGAAGATGCGGACCACGGCTGCGCGCAGCGGCGCGAGCGCGCTCGAGGTGCAGGCCTTGGTCTGCAGGGTGAAGGCCGCCGCGCTGGTGTCGAAGACGAAGGGAACCGGGTCGCTGCCGCAGGCGGAGTTCTGCAGGTAGGCCTGGCCCGTGGTGGCCGACGCCGTTGCGGCCGCGGCGCTGGTGGTCGAGACACGGCGGATCGCCAGGATCTCCGATTGTGCGCTGAGGTTCGGCAGGCAGGAGGCGACCGTGCCGGCCGCGAATCCCTGGATGGGCACCGGCATGGTCACCGGGCTGTTGGCGAAGCCGAGCGCGGTACTGGTGGTGGCGCACAGCGACGGCATCGATACCGTCGCGCTCCTGGCCTGGCCGGTCTCGCCATAGAAGCCCGCCAGTTCGGTTTCATGCCCGATCATGTCGAGCGCATAGCGCGCGCTCTCGATCTGGTCGGAGACGGACGCCAGCAGGGAGCGCGACTGCGTGGTCGAGAAGTAGAGGCTGCCGAGGGCGATGAGCATGAGCATCCCGATCGTGATGCCGATCATCAGCTCGACCAGCGTCCATCCTCGCTGCGAGGGGCGGTGGAGGCGGAGGCGGTTCATGACAAGGTGGCGATCCGGACCTGGATGCTGACGACGCGGCGCGTGGTGTCATCGCCGAAGCTGCCGCTGCCGCACGGCAGCGCGGGCGCCACGGTCTTGGCCAGGCCTTGCCAGGCGACCGAGATGCGGTAGATCTGGTTGACCGGGTCGACGGATTCGATGCAGCCCAGCGCACCGATCATGGCACCGAGGGATTTCCCGCCGCTGGTCTCGGCGCTGCCGAGCAGGGCGGTGTTCCAGGCGGTGAGGTCCGCCGTCGTCAGCGCCTGCTGGGCGGCGTTGCCCAGCGCGCAGGCCGGTACCGAGGTCGAGCCGCTGCCCAGCACCGTCATCGGGGATCCCGCCGCGTAGCAAGGGGCGACCTGGCGATTGGCGTTCAGCCGTGCCGCCATGTCCTGCAGCAGCGTCAGGGCCTGGACACGCTGGTAGGTCTCCATTTCCATCTGGTTCGAGCGGGCCAGCAGCCCGGCGGCACCGAGCAGGGCCACCAGCAGGATCACGACCGAAACGAGGATCTCGATCAGCGCGAAGCCGCGCGCCGGCCTGCGTGGTCGGGGGCGTCCTCGGTGGGAAGGGATGGCCCTCATGCGCAAGCTCCATTGACGACCGAGACGCGCCCGGTGCCGCTCAGTACGACGCAGAGCACGGTCGTGCTCTGCGCGGGGGCGGCCGTGGAAAGCTGGAAGCTGGTTCCGCCGGCGACGGGACGGCCGTCGTTGCCCATGGCCAGGGACGTGCCGCTGGTCGTGGAGATAGCTATGCCTAGGTAGGGGCCGAAGCTGCGCACCTGCGTCGTGCCTGCCGTCACCGCCCAGCCGCCGCTCCAGCTGCTGGATGCATTCACCGAAACGCTCGTATTGCGCGTTACCGCTTCGCTGCGCGCGAGCGTGAGCGCGGCCGCGAGATCGAGCGAGGCATTCTTTATGCGCTGCGTGGCAACGAAGCTGGCAAAGGACGGCGCGGCCATGGACGCGAGGATGGCCAGCACGGACAGCGTCACCAGCAGCTCGATGAGGGTGAAGCCCGCCGGCTTGGCAGGGCGGCGGGTCCGCTCGGCGAGGCGATGGGTCCGATGCGTCATGGCCTACTGCCAGCAATCGGACGCCGGTCCGGAGGCGGACTTGACGCCTGCGTTGGACAGGGAAAGCGTACCGCAGCGCGTGTCGTTGCTGGACTGAGCGCCGATCGGTGTGGCCGTCAGCGTGTACGTGGGCGGCGGGCCGGCATTTGCCGAGACGCTGACCTGGTAGCTGGCGGCAATGCTCGAGGGCAGGGCGGAATAGCCCAATGCGGCCAGGCTGGTGCCATAGGCGCGGTTGTCCAGCAGGTAGCGCTCCTGCGTGGCGGAAACCTCTAGCAGGAACGACTCCGCCGCTGCGCGATTGGAGTGCACAACGTACTGGATATACGAAGGGTACGCCACAGCGGCGAGAATGCCGACGATGGCAACCGTCACCATCAACTCAATGAGGGTGAATCCCGGCTGCTTGCGCGGCAGGCCATAGCGCCATCGCGCGACGCCTGGGAGGCGTGCGGCTTTGACCCATGTTTCCCGATAAAAGCGACAGTCATCCCATCGCTGTGGCACTGCCGGGCTTCTTTGGCCCATGCTCGCGCTCCTTGACCCGAAAATCTATCGCGGGCTTGTCATGCAAGCCCGCTTGTAGTTGCAGCGAGTGTAGACGGGAACCTCGTGGTGGTCAAAGTCGAACCGCAAGATGGGTGTGCGCGTTGTATGGATTCAACTGGCAGGGACCGAAGGGGGGGGGGCGTGGCTCCTTGCCGCCGTGCTCGCGGCCACCTTCGATCGGGGGCCGTCCGGGTTCGTTCGGGTTCGTTTGGACTGTGGGGCGGTGAATGCCGCGGAGCGGCGCCCGGGAAGAAACGCAAAGGGGCCCGCGCAAAAAACCGGCGGAGCCCCTAGTGAAAAATGAAAAACCCCGGTAGATCGTGGATCTACCGGGGTTTCATATTTGGTGGCGAATCAGGGACTCGAACCCCGGACCTGCGGATTATGATTCCGTCGCTCTAACCGACTGAGCTAATTCGCCGTTGAAGACCGCAATTATACGTGGACTTCAGAGCCTGTCAACACCTTT
>JABLTH010069359.1_pt1 | contig 12257 bp, 10 predicted proteins | sample 7875711 | NCBI WGS metagenome assembly JABLTH01 (sample SAMN14941262, study PRJNA633318) | bioreactor metagenome | isolation source: bioreactor | place: China | collected 2019-03-05 | reverse complement strand
CCGGCAGGCCCGGCCCCGGCCGCTCAGGCGGCCGCGGCGGCGAAGGCCTGGTCCAGCGCGTGCTGCCAGCCCTGCCGGGTGGGGGCGTCGACGAAGCTGGCCTCGAAGCTGTTGCGCGCCAGCGTGTAGGCCTCGCGCGGGCCCAGCTGGGGCAGCGCGGCGAAGGTCTGCACGAAGTTGTCGTGGATGTAGCCGCCGAAGTAGGACGGGTCGTCGGAGTTGACGGTGGCCACCAGGCCAGCGGCCAGCAGCGCCGGCAGGTTGTGCACGGCCAGCGACGGGAACACGCACAGCTTGACGTTGGACAGCGGGCAGACCGTCAGCGGCGTGCGCTGCGCCGCCAGCCGCGCGACCAGCGCCGGATCCTCGACGCAGCGCACGCCGTGGTCGATGCGCTCGACCTGCAGCACATCCAGCGCGCTGGCGATGTAGGCCGGCGGGCCCTCCTCGCCCGCATGGGCGACGACGTGCAGGCCCAGTTCGCGGCAGCGCGCGAAGACCCGGGCGAACTTCTCCGGCGGGTGGCCGCGCTCGGAGCTGTCCAGGCCCACGCCGACGAAGTACTCGCGGTACGGCAGCGCCTGCGCCAGCGTGTCGAACGCGGCCTCCTCGCTCAGGTGGCGCAGGAAGCACAGGATCAGGCGGCTGGTGATGCCGAACTCGGCGTGCGCGCGCTGGCAGGCGTGGTGCAGGCCGAGGATGACCGCCTCGATCGGCACGCCCCGCTCGGTGTGGGTCTGCGGGTCGAAGAACAGCTCGGCATGGACGACGTTGTCGGCCGCCGCCTTCTCGAAGTAGGCCCAGGCCATGTCGAAGAAGTCGTCCTGCTTCAGCAGCACGCTGGCGCCGGCGTAGTAGATGTCGAGGAAGCTCTGCAGGTCGGTGAAGGCGTAGGCCGCGCGCAGCGCCTCGACGCTGGGGTAGGCCAGCGCCACGCCGTTGCGGGCCGCGAGCCGGAAGATCAGCTCGGGCTCGAGCGAGCCTTCGATGTGGATGTGCAGCTCGGCCTTGGGCATCGTGCGCAGCAGCGCGGGGAGCCGGTCGCGGCCGATGCGGGCGAAGTCGATCTCCATGGCGGCGGTGTCCGGCTAGTTCGTGATCTGGCCGAGGAAGGCGCGGATGCGCGGGTTGTCCTGGTTCTCGAAGAAGTCCTTCGGCGGGCGGTCCTGCAGGATGCAGCCCTTGTCGAAGTAGAGCACGCGGTCGGCCACCTCCTTCGCGAAGCCCATCTCGTGGGTCACGACGATCATCGTCATGCCGGTGGCGGCAAGCCCCTTCATCACGTCGAGCACCTCCTTGACCATCTCGGGGTCGAGCGCCGAGGTGGGCTCGTCGAACAGCATGATGCGCGGCTGCATCGCCAGCGCGCGGGCGATCGCGACGCGCTGCTGCTGGCCGCCCGAGAGCTGGAACGGGTGCTTGTGCGCATGGGCCTGCATGCCGACCTTCTCCAGCAGCGCCATCGAGCGCTGGTCGGCCTCCTGGCGGGACAGTCCGCGCACCCGGCGCGGGGCCAGCGAGACGTTCTCCAGCACCGTCAGGTGCGGGAACAGGTTGAACTGCTGGAACACCATGCCGACCTCGGCATGCAGCGCCTTCAGGTGCTTCGGGTTGTCGTCGACCGGGATGCCGTCGATGGTGATGGTGCCGCTGTCGTGCTTCTCGAGCCGGTTCAGCGTGCGCAGCAGCGTCGACTTGCCCGAGCCGGACGAGCCGATGATCACCGCCACCTCGCCGGCGTTGAAATGGGTGCACACGTCGCGCAGCACGTGTGCCGGGCCGAAGTGCTTGTTGACCTTGTCGACGGTGATCAGCGGGGCGCCGGCGCTCTTGTCGTGGCCGCTCATGGCTGGCGCCCCTCGATGTCGAAGCGGTGCTCGATGCCGTTGGTGATCTGCGTCAGCAGCGTGGTCATCACGAGGTACAGGATCGCGGTGGTGATCAGGATGGGCACCGGCTGGAAGGTCGACGACTGCACCCGCGCGCCGACGTTGGTCAGCTCGACGACGCCGATCGAGTAGGCGAGCGACGAGTCCTTCAGCAGCGCCACCACGTTGTTGACCAGCGGCGGCAGCGCGACCTTGAAGGCCTGCGGGAAGGTGATGTCGCGCAGCGTGTGCCAGCGGTTCAGGCCGAGCGAACGCGCCGCCTCGAACTGCCCCTTGGGCACCGACAGCAGGCCGGCGCGGAAGGCCTCGGCGTTGTAGGCGCCGACGTTCAGCGACAAGGCCAGCGTGGCCGCGGTGAACTCGGTCATGCGCGCCGCGTCGGTCAGCCAGTCGGAACCGACGAGCTTGGCGATCTCGGGCAGCGCGAAGTAGACGAAGAAGATCTGGACCAGCAGCGGCGTGCCGCGGATGACCCAGATGTAGAAGCTGCACAGCCAGCGCAGCGGCAGGATGCGCGAGGTCTTGCCGAGCGCGGCCAGCAGCCCCAGCAGCACGCCGATCAGGCCGGAGACGATGGTCAGCTTCATCGTCACCACCATGCCCTCGGCGAAGAAGGCGGCATTGGGCCCGATCGGGGCCGGCGCCCGCGCGATCACGCTGGCGGCGACCCACAGCGCGGCGACGAGCGCCAGCGATGCCGTCACGATGGTGGCCTGGCTGCGACGCTGGCGCGTCCAGCCCGCGGGCCACCCGATGGCAGGAATGGTCATGGTCACGGCTTCTCGCTCGTCGTGGCCCGCCGGCCGCGCCGGGCCGCCCTCGGCGGCCGGGTCCCCGCGGGGGACCGTCGCAACGCGGCGCGGGGGCTCACAGGTCGTTCGATCACTTGCAGCGAACGTCTTCGCCGAAGTACTTCATCGACAGCGCCTCGTAGCCGCCGCCCTTGGCCATGAACTCGCCCAGCGCCTTGTTGTAGGCGTCGGCCAGGCCGGTGTTGCCCTTGGCGACCGCGGCGGCGATCTTCTCGACGAACAGCATGCCGGTGGCGCGCAGGCCGGTGTTCTTGTTGTTCTTCAGCACGTCCATCACGACGAACTTGTCGGTCACCCAGGCGTCGGCACGGTCGCTCATCACCGCGGCCTGCGCGTCAGGGTCCTTCGGGAAGTTCTTGACCTCCTTGACGCCCTGGATCTTCTGCGCGGCTTCCAGGTACGAGCTGCCGGTCTGCACCGCGATCACCTTGCCTGCCAGGTCCTTGGCGGTGCGCAGCGCCGGGTTCTTGGTGACGATCGCGCCACCCGAGCAGTAGTGCGGGTTGGTGAAGGTCACCGCCTTGGCGCGCTCCTCGGTGATGCCGTGCGAGGCGATCACCAGGTCCCAGCGGTCCTGGCCCAGGCCGGTCAGCAGCGCGTCGAAGCCGAGCGTCTTCCACTCGATCTTCAGGCCCATCTTCTTGGCCACGGCCTCCATCAGGTCGACCTCGAAGCCGGACAGCTTGGAGCCCTCGAAGTAGTTGAACGGGGCGTACTGGCCCTCGGTGGCGACGATGATCGTGCCGGCCTTCTTGATGGCGTCGACGTTGCGGGCCGAGGCGGTGCCGAGCGTGCTGCCGAACATCACGACGACGGCGGCGGCGCCGGCGACCCAGGACGAAATACGCGACATGGTGAGATCTCCTCGAGATGGATGGGCCCGGCGGCGCCGGGCACGGGCTTGGTTGGTGCGGCGAATCCTACTACCGGGGCATGGCCGCACCAGGTCGTGCGGCGGGCGGGCCGGCTCGGGAATGCCCTAGGTTGCGGACGCAAGGACCGGGCCCGGGTGACGGCCGCGTCCTGCCAGGTCCCGGCGCCGGGGTGGCCGGCGCGGTGACGAAAACCCATTGGAGACCCAACTGGACGGCGAATGGCTCGGTTTTCGGGGCGTCGGGCGGGGCGCCACCGGGGAAAATTCGGCGCCATACCCCCTGCCGTGTGCACGGCCACCACCATGCTGACGCTGCTGAACCAACTCTCCATCGGCCGGCGCCTGGCGCTGGGTTTCGCCCTGATCCTCGCGCTGCTGGTCGGCGTGGCCGGCTTCAGCGCCTGGCAGATGCGCGGCCTGGCCGGCCGGCTGCAGCACCTGGTGGAGGTGACCAACGCCAAGTCCGCGCTGGCCGCGGCGCTGCTGGGCGAGATCAAGGAACAGGCGATCCACGCCCGCAACGTCACGCTGCTGACCGACGAGAAGGAGATCGCGCGCGAGTCCGAGGGCCTGGCCGCGGCCGAGAAGCGCTACGCCGAGACGGCCGAGCGCCTGGCACGGGCGATCGCCGCCGACGCCGACGCCCGCGCCGAGGAGCGCACGCTGGCCGAGGCCATCGCCGCGGCCGCCGAGCAGACCCGCCCGCTGCTGCACAAGGCGGTGTCGCTGGGTGCCGGCGGCGACGTCATCATGGCCACCGAGACGCTGATGCAGAAGGTGCGCCCGGTCGAGGACGCCTGGCGCGCCAAGGTGGCCGAGCTGATCGCGCTGGAGCAGGCCATCGGCCGCGAGGCCTATGCCGGCGCGCAGGCCGCGCAGCAGCGCGCGCTGGCGGTGCTGGCCGGGGCCGTCGCGCTGGCGCTGGCCAGCGGCCTGGCGATCGGCTGGCGCATCACCCGCAGCGTCAAGCGGCCGATCGACCGCGCGATCCAGGTTGCCGAGCGCATCGCGCAGGGCGACCTCGGCTCGGCGGTGGCGGTCGACGCGCGCGACGAGATCGGCCGGCTGCAGCAGGCGCTGTCGGACATGCGGGCGACCCTGCACCGGCTGGTCAGCGAGATCCGCTCGACCGCGGAGAGCATCCAGGTCGCCAGCGCCGAGGTCGCGACCGGCAACATGGACCTGTCGCAGCGCACCGAGCAGGCCGCCTCCAACCTGCAGCGCACCTCCGGCTCGATGGCGCAGCTGACCCACGCGGTGCGCTCGAGCGCCGACAGCGCCAGCACCGCCAACCAGCTGGCCGGCAGCTCGGCCGAGGTGGCCGCACGCGGCGGCACGGTGGTGCGCGAAGTGGTCGAGACCATGCAGGCGATCGACGCCAGCAGCAAGCGCATCGGCGACATCATCGGCGTGATCGACGGCATCGCCTTCCAGACCAACATCCTGGCGCTGAACGCGGCGGTGGAGGCGGCGCGGGCCGGCGAACAGGGCCGCGGCTTCGCGGTGGTCGCCGGCGAGGTGCGCAGCCTGGCGCAGCGCAGCGCGCACGCCGCCACCGAGATCAAGTCGCTGATCGGCGCCAGCCTCGAGCGCGTCGAGCAGGGCGCCCGCCTGGTCGGCGACGCCGGCAGCACGATGGAGGACATCGTCGCCAGCGTGCGCCGGGTGACCGACATCATCGGCGAGATCACCGCCGCCGCCGCCGAGCAGAGCGAGGGCATCGCGGCGATCAGCGGCTCGGTCAGCCAGCTCGACCAGATGACGCAGCAGAACGCGGCACTGGTCGAGCAGTCGGCCGCCGCCGCCGAGAGCCTGCGCGAGCAGGCGGTGCGGCTGAACGGCCTGGTCAGCACGTTCCGGCTGCAGTGAGCCGCGCGCCCGGCGGGGCGCCTGGCGCGCGCGGCCGGGCGGCTTACTTGTCGCCGGGGACCTTGCCCTCGACGCCCTTGACGTAGAACTTGATGCCGCCGAGGAAGGCGTCGTCGGCCACGGCGTCCTTGGCCAGCACCTCCTTGCCGGTGTTGTCGACGATCGGGCCCTTCCAGATCACCAGGCTGCCGTCCTTCAGCCCGGCCTTGACCGCCTCCAGCCGGGCCTTGGCCTCGGCCGGCACGTCGGCGGCGACCGAGACGAAGTCGATCGCGCCTTCCTTGACACCCCACCAGCTCTTGCCGGTCGTCCACTTGCCCTCGAGCACGTCGCGCACCGCCTTGACGTAGTACGGGCCCCAGTTGATCACCGCCGAGCCCAGGTGGGCCTTCGGGCCGTAGGCGCTCATGTCGGAGTCCCAGCCGAAGGCGCGCTTGCCCTTGTCCTCGGCCGTCTTCAGCACTGCGGCCGAGTCGGTGTTCTGCATCAGCACGTCGGCGCCGCCGTTGATCAGCGCGGTGGCGGCCTCGGTCTCCTTCGGCGGGTTGAACCACTCGTTGACCCAGACCACCTTGGTCTTGACCTTCGGGTTCACGCTCTGCGCGCCCAGCGTGAAGGAGTTGATGTTGCGGATCACCTCCGGAATCGGGATCGAGCCGACCACGCCCAGCGTGTTGGTCTTGGTCATCGCCCCGGCGATCACGCCGGCCATGTAGGCGCCCTCGTAGGTGCGGCTGTCGTAGGTGCGCAGGTTCTCGGCCGTCTTGTAGCCGGTGGCGTGCTCGAACTTCACGCCCGGGTTGTCGGCCGCGACCTTGAGCATCGGCTCCATGTAGCCGAAGGTGGTGCCGAAGACCAGCGTGTTGCCCTGGCCGATCATGTCGCGGAAGACGCGCTCGGCGTCGGCCGCCTCGGGCACCTTCTCGACGAAGCTGGTGACGACCTTGTCGCCGAACTCCTTCTCGACCGCCTTGCGGCCGTTGTCGTGGGCGAAGGTCCAGCCACCGTCGCCGACCGGGCCGACATAGGCGAAGGCGACCTTCAGCGGCTCGGCCTTGGCGGGCGCCGGGGCGGCGGCGCTGGCGGCGGCCGGCGCGGCCGCCTCCTCCTTCTTGCCGCAACCGACCAGCGCGGCGCTGGCGGCGAGGCCGACGGCAGACATCAGCAGGATTCGCTTGGAAAGGGTCATGGAGGACTCCGTGGTGGGTGACGTTGGACGGCTTCAGTGGCCGGGGAAGAACGGCTTGCCGAGCGAGGCCGGCATGTTGACCTTGATCCAGTTCGGGTTGCGCGAGATCAGCACGAGCACGGCGACGGTGGCCAGGTAGGGCAGCATCGACAGCCACTGGCTGGGCAGTTGCACGCCTTCGCCCTGCAGGTGGAACTGCAGCATCGTCACGCCGCCGAAGAGGTAGGCGCCGAGCAGCACGCGCGCCGGCCGCCAGGTGGCGAAGGTGGTCAGCGCCAGCGCGATCCAGCCCTTGCCGGCGACCATGCCCTCGACCCACAGCGGCGTGTAGATGACCGACAGGTAGGCCCCGGCCAGGCCGCACAGCGCGCCGCCGACGACCACCGCCGCCAGCCGGATGCGGCGCACGGGGTAGCCCAGCGCATGGGCCGACTCGGGCGATTCGCCGACGGCGCGCAGCACCAGCCCGGCGCGCGAGCGGTAGAGGAACCAGGCCAGCCCGGCGGCCAGCGCGATCGCGCCGTAGACCAGCGGGTGGTGGCGGAACAGCGCCGGCCCGACGAACGGGATGTCGGCCAGCCCGGGCAGCGCGAAACGCGGCCGCTCGCCGATGCGCTGCTGCACGTAGCCGATGCCGACGAAGGCCGAGAAGCCGCTGCCGAACAGGCTCAGCGCCAGCCCGGTGGCGTACTGGTTGGTGTGGAGCCAGATCACGAGCACGCCGAAGGCCAGTGCCAGCACCGCGCCCGCGGCCATGCCGGCGGCGAAGGCCAGCGTGTCGGAGCCGGTGTGCACCGCGGTGGCGAAGCCGGCGATGGCGGCGACCAGCATCATGCCCTCGGCGCCGAGGTTGACGATGCCGGCGCGCTCGTTGACCAGCAGACCCAGGCCGGCGATGGCCAGCACGGTGCCGGCGTTCAGCGTGGCGGCGAGCAGCAGCGCGATGGTCTCGGACATCAAGCCTCCGGTCCAGGATCGGCCGGCATCCGGCCGGGCCGGTCCGGTGCCGGGGCCCCCCGGGGGGGCCGCGGGCGTGGGCGCGCGCGGGAGCGCACGACCCGGTGATGGATCAGCGTGTCGCAGGCCAGCAGCGCGAACAGCAGCAGGCCCTGGAACACGCCGGTCAGCGCCTTGGGCAGGCCCAGGCGCGATTGCGCCAGCTCGCCGCCGATGTAGAACATGCTCATCAGCACCGCCGAGAAGACGATGCCGACCGGGTGCAGCCGGCCGACGAAGGCGACGATGATGGCCGCGAAGCCGTAGCCGGCCGGCACGTAGGGCGTGAGCTGCCCGAGCGGGCCGGCGGCCTCCAGCGCGCCCGCCAGCCCGGCCAGGCCGCCCGAGGCCAGCAGCGCCGTCCACAGCGCGCGGCGCGACGAGAAGCCGGCGTAGCGCGCCGCCGCCGGCGCCAGGCCGCCGACCTGCAGCGCGAAGCCCCGCTCGGTGCGGAACAGGAAGACCCAGGCCGCGACGACCGCGGCCAGCGCGAGCAGCGCCCCGGCATTCAGGCGCAGCCCGGCGACCAGGCGCGGGATGCGGGTCGATGCGTCGAAGGTGACGGTCTGCGGGAAGTTGTAGCCGGCCGGGTCCTTCCAGGGCCCGTAGACCAGCCAGGCCAGCAGCAGGTCGGCCACGTAGACCAGCATCAGGCTGACCAGGATCTCGTTGGCGTTGAAGCGGTCGCGCAGCAGCGCCACCAGCGCGGCCCAGGCCATGCCGCCCAGCACGCCGGCGGCCAGCACCGCGACGACGATGCCGCGGCCCAGCCAGGCGGTGCCGGGGCCGGCCTGCATCGCCACCCAGCCGGCGGCCAGCGCGCCAACGACGAACTGGCCCTCGGCGCCGATGTTCCACAGGTTGGAGCGGAAGCACAGCGCCAGGCCGAGCGCGATCAGCACCAGCGGCACCGCCTTGATCGACAGCTCCGACAGCGCGTAGGCGCTGCGCAGCGGCTCGACGAAGAAGACCTGCAGGCCGCGCAGCGGGTCCTTGCCCAGCAACGCGAACAGCACGATGCCGATCAGCACGGTCAGCGCCAGCGCCAGCAGCGGCGACAGCACCGACATCGCGCGCGAGGGCTGGGCGCGCGCCTCAAGCCGCCACATCGGCCACCTCCTCGGCACGCCCGCCGGCGCCGGGCCACAGGCCCGACATCCATTCGCCGATGCGCTCGACGCTCGCCTCGGCGGTGGCGATCGGCGGCGACACCCGGCCGCGCGCCATCACCAGCAGCCGGTCGCTGATCTCGAACAGCTCGTCGAGCTCCTCGCTGACGACCAGCAGCGCGCAGCCCTCGTCGCGCAGCCGCAGCATCGCCTGCCGGATCTGCGCCGCCGCACCCACGTCGACGCCCCAGGTCGGCTGCGCGACGACCAGCACCTTCGGCTTCGCGTCGATCTCGCGCCCGACCAGGAACTTCTGCAGGTTGCCACCCGACAGCGAGCGCGCCGCGGCGTCCGGGCCGGCGGCCCGGACCTGGAAGCGCTCGATCAGCCCGGCCGCCAGCGTGCGCGTCGCGGCCAGGTCCAGCCAGCCGAAACGGCGCACCGCCTCGCGGCGCGTCAGCAGCGTGTTCTGCGCCAGGCTCAGCGAGGGCACGGCGCCACGCCCCAGCCGCTCCTCGGGCACGAAGTGCAGGCCGAGGTCGCGGCGCCGGCGCGGCGAGGCGGCGGCGATGTCCTGGCCGAACAGCCGGATGCTGCCCGCCGGTGCGCGCCGGTCCTCGCCCGACAGCGCGGCCATCAAGGCCTGCTGGCCGTTGCCCGAGACGCCGGCGATGCCGACGATCTCGCCCGCGCGCACCTGCAGCGCCACCCGCTGCAGCGCGACGCCGAACGGGTCCTGCGGCGGCAGGTCCAGGTCCCGGACCTCCAGCGCCACCGCGCCGGCGCGGGCCTCGCGGTGGGCCAGCGCCGGCGGCTCGGCGCCGATCATCAGGCGGCTCAGCGAGGCGTTGGTCTCGCGCGCCGGGTCCACCTCGCCGGTGACCCGGCCGCCGCGCAGCACGGTGCAGCGGTGGCACAGGCTGCGGATCTCGTCGAGCTTGTGGCTGATGTAGAGGATGCTGCAGCCCTCGGCGCTGAGCTGGCGCAGCGTCACGAACAGCTTGTCGACCGCCTGCGGCGTCAGCACCGAGGTCGGCTCGTCGAGGATCAGCAGGCGGGGCCGGGTGAGCAGGGCCCGCACGATCTCGACCCGCTGGCGCTCGCCGACCGACAGCGTGTGCACCGGCTGCAGCGGGTCGACCGGCAGGCCGTAGCCCTCGGCGACCTGGCGGATGCGCTCGGTGACCTCGGCCAGCGAGGGCCCGCGGCCCAGCCCCAGCCAGACGTTCTCGGCCGCGCTCAGCGAGTCGAACAGCGAGAAGTGCTGGTAGACCATGCTGATGCCCAGCGCACGCGCCGCGGCGGGGCTGTGGACCCGGACCGGCCGGCCGTCCCACAGGATCTCGCCGGCGTCGGGCTGGATCGCGCCGTAGATGACCTTCATCAGCGTGGACTTGCCGGCGCCGTTCTCACCCAGCACGGCGTGGATCTCGCCCGGCCGGACGCGCAGACTCACCCCGTCGTTGGCCCGCACCGCGGGGTACTGCTTGGTGATGCCCCGCAGTTCGAGGCGGGGTGGGGCGGCGGTCGGCGTCAGCACGGGTCGGCGGAAACGTCAGCGTGGGTCTGCAGGGAATGGCCGCGCCGAAACCGTTCGACGCCGGCGACGCGGGTGCTCGCGACGTGGCGTTCGTCGGCCAGGGTCAGCCAGGCGAACATCGCGTCGTGCAAGTCCCGCGCCACCGATTGTCGGCGAGCTTCCACCGGACTGGCCGAACGGTCCCAGACGACGACGTCGGCCACCTGGCCCGGCGCCAGCGTGCCGATCTCGGCCCCCAGGCCCAGCGCCTCGGCGGCGCCACGCGTGGCGGCATGCAGCAGGGCCCAGGCGGTCACGCGGCGGCCGGCCAGGGCCTGCACCTTGTAGCCGTCGGCCAGCGTGCGCGGCATCGACAGGCTGGTGCCGCCGCCGACGTCGCTGCCCACCGTCACCGCGACGCCGGCGGCGCGCGCCGCCGGCCAGTCGAACAGGCCGCTGCCGAGGAACAGGTTGGACGAGGGGCAGTGGGCGATCGCCGCACCGGCGTCGTGCAGCAGGCGGCGGTCGTCGTCGTCGAGCCAGATGCCGTGCGCCAGCATCGTGCGCGGCCCCAGCAGCCCGAAGCGGCGGTAGATGTCGAGGTAGCTGCGCGCGGCCGGGAACAGCGCGCGGGCCCAGCGCACCTCGTCGGTGTTCTCGGCCAGGTGGGTCTGCACGTACAGCCCGGGCCGGGCGGCCAGCAGGCCGCCGGCCATCGCCAGCTGGGCCTCGGACGAGGTCGGTGCGAAGCGGGGCGTGACCGCATAGGCCAGCCGGCCGCGCCCGTGCCAGCGGTCGATCAGGTCGACGCAGTCGCGCTCGGCGCCGGCGACGTCGTCGCGCAGCGCCTCGGGCGCGTGGCGGTCCATCAGCACCTTGCCGGCGATCAGCCGCATCCCGCGCGCCAGGCCGGCGGCGAACAGCGCCTCGGCCGAGGCCTTGTGCACGGTCGGGAACACCATCGCCGCCGTCGTGCCGGCGGCGAACAGGCCGTCGAGGAACAGCGCCGACATGCGGGCAGCATGCGCCGGGTCGGCCATGCGCTGCTCGGCCGGGAAAGTGTGGTGCGCCAGCCAGTCCAGCAGCGCGGTGCCGTAGGCGCCCAGCACGTCGAGCTGCGCGCTGTGCACGTGGGTGTCGACGAAACCCGGCAGGACCAGCCGGCCGGGGTGGCACTCGCGGGGCCAGTCGGGGCCCGGCGGCTCGGCCTGCACGCCGGCGATGCGGCCGTCGTCGCCGATCAGCAGCCAGTGGCCCGGGCGGTAGCGCACCGCGGGATCGGACGGGTCGTCGAGCGCGGGCGTGGCGGTGAAATCGAGCAGGTCGCCCTGCAGCGCGAGGCGGGTCATCGGCAATGGGCGCGGGCGCCGGAAGGTGGCGCATGATATTCACATGAGCGAGCTGCCCCGCCTCCGATTCGTCTTCCGAGGCCGCCCGGTCGACGTGCCGGCGCCCGACCCGACGCGCAGCGTGCTGCAGTGGCTGCGCGAGGACGCCGGCGCCTGCGGCAGCAAGGAGGGCTGCGCCGAGGGCGACTGCGGCGCCTGCACGGTGATCGTGGCCGAGCTGGCCGGGGACGTGCCCGAGCCGACGCAGGCGGTGCGCGTCGCCGGGCTGGCGCTGCGGCCGGTCAACGCCTGCCTGCGCTTCCTGCCCACGCTGCACGGCAAGGCGCTGCTGACGGTCGAGGACCTGGCCGGCGCCGACGGCACGCTGCACCCGGCGCAGCAGGCCCTGGTCGACCACCATGGCTCGCAGTGCGGCTTCTGCACGCCGGGCTTCGCCGTCACGCTGGCGCTGCTGCACGAGCGCCACGCCGCCGCCGGCACGCGGCCGGCGCGCGCCGAGGTGGCCGATGCGCTGGCCGGCAACCTCTGCCGCTGCACCGGCTACCGGCCCATCCTGGACGCCGGCGAGGCGATGGGGGCGCAGCCCGGCCCGCGCCTGCCGCTGGCCGGGCTGGCCGATGCGCTGCGCGCGCTGCGCGCCGCGCCGGCGCT
>JABLTH010014448.1_pt1 | contig 12263 bp, 12 predicted proteins | sample 7875711 | NCBI WGS metagenome assembly JABLTH01 (sample SAMN14941262, study PRJNA633318) | bioreactor metagenome | isolation source: bioreactor | place: China | collected 2019-03-05 | reverse complement strand
GGTCGGCGCAGCCAAACAGGCGCTCGAAGCTCACGCCATCGCGGATGTGGCGCACCGCCTCGGCACTGCCCAAGTTGCGCTCGTACTTGTAGGCCACGGGCAGGTCGCACGCCTGGCAGGCGTCGATGATGTGCCGGCGGTGAACCCGCGGCTGGCCGCCGACATTCTCGACTTCGCGGTCGAAGCGGCGCACGACCAGCACCGGGCGGGGCGTGCGCAACAGGCTCACCTCAGCGGCCGGCAGCTTCATGCGGCGGGCCAGCGACATGCAAAAGTGCTCGTTGACCGCCAGGTGTGGCGTCTGCGGGTTGCCGGTGTCTGGCTTGAGGATGTGGGTGGAGGCCAGTCGCTGCCCGTCCACCAGAAACAGCCGTCCGCCCTCCAACAGTGGGCGGTCGAGGTAGACCAGCAGCTTGTCTTGCAGGCCGGCCACCGACATGCGCACCTTGCCGTCCCACACCGTCAGCGGTACGTGCTCGCGTTCGGCAATGCGCTGGTCGAGCTCCTGGAGGGGGATTTCTCGCAGGATGGGCTCGCCCTCTGGCTGCGCCGCCGCTGCGTCGCCAGAGAAGCGCAGGGCGCCCGCGGTTTCGGCACCAAGCGCCCAGATGAGGCCGAAGACGTTGGTCTTGGCCAGACCGTTGTAGGCCACGGCCACGTCCAGCGCGCGCCCCTCGGGCAGCAGGTGCTCGATGAAGCGCTTGATGGATGCGGACGCGTAGTCAGGCGCCGGGCGGACCAGGGGCAGTGCTGGAGACAGTGGGTAAGACTTGGCGTCGGCGACCCAGGGTTCGGCATAGTTCAGGCCCCAGCGGTCGTCGCGCCCTTCGTGCTCGATGGTGGCGACCTGAGCTTCGTCGGCCCAGACGTGCAGTGCGTGGGTCATGCTGACCGCCTCATGGCTTCGGGACGGCTGGAGGGACCGTCGGGCTGCCAGAGCTGCACGAGCCGCTTGATGAGGCCGCCTCTCGGGCCCACGGGTGCTCCTTGGGAAGCACCATGAGCGTCAGACCCAGGCCATCGAGCACGGCCAAGGCTTTGTCCAGGCGCACCGAGCCCTGGCCGTTCTCGAGCCGGGACATGAGGTCCACCGACACGCCGAGCAGGCCTGCCGCATCGTCAATGCGCAGCGACTGCGACTTGCGGCGCTCGCGCACGACCGGGCCCAGGTCAGGGGCTGACTGGAGCAGGGTCGGTCGGCGGGTGGCAGAGTCAGTCATTTCGGAATTTCAGTTGCTGGGCTTCTGGGTTGCGCTTCAAGCAAACAGTTTCAGTTATTCCGAAATCATAGGCGGTTCTGGGGGTCTCATCAACTAGAATTTCGGCAAATCAGAAACAGAAGAGCTCTCGATGCGGTGCCAGGTAGCATTTCTGATTTTCCGAAACTTTGGCTGAGGTTGCAGAGGTCCGCCCGGCCCCGTATTTCCGCCATGGAACACTGACGCGATGACCGACCAGCCCAGACCCCAAGGCCAGCTCGACGTCCAGCGTTGGCTGGGGCGGTGCATGCTGCGGTTGCAGCAGTACGAGCGGCTGATGAAAACGCTGCTGGCCCACCACGAGCTCGCCGGGCCTGCCGACACGCTGGAGGCCCAGCGGGCCGCGAACTTGGAGAAGGTGTCGGACAAGACCCTGGGTACGCTGGTCAAGTCCCTCTTCGAGAGCTACGCGGTGCCGGACGGATTCGAGCGCGAGTTGCTCCCTGAGGACAAGGTCCCGACCGACCGCATCTCCATGGCCATCAGCTACCGCATGACCATGGCTCCGGAGCGGCTCGCCGAGGTCAGAGCCCAGATTGAGGAACTGGTCGTGATGCGCAACGAGCTGGTGCATCACTTCATCGAGCGATTCGACCTCTGGAGCGACCCGGGCTGCGAGGCTGCCTTGCGCCATCTCGAGCACTGCTACCAGCGCATCGACCACCACCACAACGAACTGGTCGGGTGGGTCAAGACCATGGACGAGGCACGAGCGCACATGGCGGCATTCGCCCAGACCGACGTCTTTCACGACATGGTGGTGAACGGCATCGCGCCCGACGGAACCTTTGATTGGACGCACACCGGCATCGTTCGAGTGCTGCGCGAGGCGTGTGAAACGCTGTCTGAAAGCGGATGGACGCGACTGGACCGGGCTCGCGAATGGATAGCGGAGAACCATCCCGACCAGACCCCGAGCAAGTACGGCTGTCGCACTTGGCCGCAGGTTCTCAGCGACTCCAGGCTGTTCGAGCTGGTCTACAGGGTCGGGGATGACGGGAAGAGGACGGGCTGGTTCCGCGAGCGCCCCTCTCCATGACAGACGACGGACGTCGCGGAGCTGCTTGGCATTCAGCCCAGGAGCGCGTCGAGCTTTGCTCTGTCCCGGGCACGAATCGCGTCGGACTCGCTCTTGCCGGATACCGCAGCTTTGCTCTTGGTCGTGGACGGGGGAGCCTTGGGGGTGTGCTGGCCTGTCGCGGTGTCTGGGGCGTCCGAGTTCTCGCCGGCCGGCGGAGCCGAAAGGGCCTGGTCCAGCCAAGCGTAGAAGGTGCGTGGGTGCCAGTAGGGACGACTTCCAAGCTTCCGCGGCGCGATGAGGGTCCCATCGTTGACCCAGTTGTCGATGGTGCGAACGCAGACACCCAGAACGTCGGCGACGCATTCTTTGGTCAGGGGTCGGAATTCAGTGGTCACGGTGCATCTCTGTTGTTGAGGTGCACCGTCTAGAACCGCCGTTTATTCCCTGGCCCAGAAAGGCGGCCTGACCGACTGTTGTGGCAATCGGCCAGGCCTGTGACGTCACCGGGTCAGGCCGACTTCCGCAGCGGGAACATGATGACGTTGTCCGGCAGGGTGGGCGGCTGCAACGCATCAGCGGTCGTGGGCAGTGCGGTGGCCCGGACCAGCTCGGCAACGGTCAGCTCAGCTCCACGCTTGAGTCGACGCCGACCACGATGCAGCGTGGTTTCCGAAGAAGACGCGAATGCCTGGTCCAGACGCTTCGCAAGGCTGGGCATGCACAGGTGCGTGTAGCGCAACAGCATCCGAGTGTCCCGATGCCCGCTGAAGGCCTGCAGGTCTACCAGCGAGAACCCGCCAGGCAGTTGTCCCCCGGCGTCGGCAACACGGGAGATGGCTTCGTGTCGCAGGTCGTGGATGCGCAGCTCGTCGTCGCCCACGAGGCCAGCGGCTGTGCAGATGCGATTCCATGCCTTGCGAAGGGCGTCCACGCTCATCGGGAAGAGGGGCCCCTCACGGTGCGGGAGCTCAAGCAGCAGCTCAATCAAGTCCTTGCGCAGCGCGAGCTTGCGGGGTCGGCCGTTCTTGGTTTCGGCGATGAAAGCCGTCTGCCCCTCCAGGTCGACGTCCTTCCAAGTGATGGACATGGTCTCGCTGCGGCGCGCGCCCGTCATCAGTTGGAACTGGATGAAGGCTTCCATCCAGGGGATGTGCTTGTAGCTGCTCTTCGCCTCGGGCAGGTGGTGACGCCGTGCTTCCTTGACGATGTTCTTGCGTGCATAGCCCGAGCTGGCTCCCAGGGAGCGTGCGCGCTCTTCGGCCATCAACTCCTCAAGGCGGGCTTCGATGCTCTTGTCGGCATCCTCATCGAAGGCTGCATCGAGCAGGCGCTCTTCCTCGTCACCCTTGAGTCGGCGGTCCCGCTCGTTGAAGTAGCGAGGCCGGCGCACGCCGTCCATCGGGCTCTTGGCCACCGGGATGCGCCAAGTGTCGATGGCGATGTTGCATACGGCCGAGAACAGGTCGACCTCCCGGTCCACAGTGTCCTCTTTGACGGCTTGGCAACGGTCGTCGATGTAGTCGTTAATGTCCTCCGGGACGACGTCAGCGAACGGCTTGCGGATGAAGCAGGTGGTCGGGGCAGGGAGACGGACCGACTTGCCCTTGCGACGGCTGAAGTTCTTGCCGGCATGGCGAGGATGGGGGTTCTTGTGGGCCGCCATGGCCTCGGCCAGGTCTACGCGTGGCAGGCCGGCATCGGTCAGCATGGCGTTGATGATGCAGCCCTCGACTTCGAAGCCCTTGTGACGGGGGGACTCTTCGCGGAGGTACCGGGCCAGCAGGTCGGCGAAGGTCACGCTGCGGCCCTTGGCGTAGTCGACAAACAGGCCAGTGCGGCGCTCGACCTCGACGCGCTGCTTGATATCGATGGCCTCCTGCTCGCTGCTGGCGGTCAGGGTCTGCTTGGGCTTGCCGGCCTCGCGAATTCGAACGACGTAGGCGTCGTTGGTGCGGGACAGCTTGGGCTTGAAGCCTTGAGCCTTCAGGTCGGCGATGTACTGCCTGAGCGCAGCCTCGCGGTTGAAGGCGAAGGTCTTGGTGAGGTCGTCGCGGTTCTGGACGGAGACGACGTAGCGGGAACGGTTTTCGATAGAGGCCATGGACTTGCTCCAGTTGGTTGAGGAGCAAGGTCTAGGTCTCGTCGTTTAGCCATCTGCGTCGCAAGCGGCCTGTCTGCCACTAATCTGCCACTAACGCCTGCTGAAACGACAAAGCCCCGCGGGCCGGGGCTTTGTAAGTCCTTGATTTGCAAGGTAATTCTGGTCGGGGTGAGAGGATTCGAACCTCCGGCCTCTACGTCCCGAACGTAGCGCTCTACCAGGCTAAGCTACACCCCGATTTGTCGATGTCGTGTTGTTGCGCTGCGCTACGAGGAGCGCTCAACCGACCGAGCACATAATTCTAGCAGAGCTTCGCGGGCATTCGAAGCGGGCAGTGCGAAAAGTCGTTCGCGCGCCACTTGCGCCTCGGCGCGGGCGGCCTCGCGCGTGGCCTGCAGCGCCCCGGTCCGGCGCACGATCGCGACGATCTCCGCCAGCCGCTCGACCTCGCCCTGCTCGATCGCGTGGCGGATCAGGTCGCGTTCCTCGGCGGTCCCGCGCTCCATCGCGATCAGCAGCGGCAGCGTGGGCTTGCCCTCGCGCAGGTCGTCGCCGACGTTCTTGCCCAGGGCCTGGGTGTCGCCCTCGTAGTCGAGCAGGTCGTCGACGAGCTGGAAGGCCGTGCCCAGCGCGCGCCCGTAGTCGGCGCAGGCTTCCTCGACGTCCGGCGCGGCCTGGGAGATCACCGCGCCCAGGCGCGCGCTGGCCTCGAACAGCTTGGCCGTCTTGTAGCGGATGACCTTCAGGTAGGCCTCCACCGCCAGGTCGGGGTCGTGCATGTTCATCAGCTGCAGCACCTCGCCTTCGGCGATCACGTTGGTCGCGTCGGCCAGCACGTCGAGCACGCGCATGCGGTCGAGCGACACCATCATCTGGAAGGCGCGCGAGTACAGGAAGTCGCCCACCAGCACGCTCGCGGCGTTGCCGAACAGCGCGTTGGCCGTGGCCCGGCCGCGGCGCAACGACGACTCGTCGACCACGTCGTCGTGCAGCAGGGTCGCGGTATGGATGAACTCGACGATCGCGGCGAGCTCGTAGGGTTCCGGCCCCCGGTGCCCCAGCGCCTCGGCGAACAGCAGCACCAGCCGCGGCCGGATCCGCTTGCCGCCGGCGCCGATGATGTAGTGCGAGATCTGGTTGATCAACGCCACGTCCGACGACAGCCGTTCGCGGATCACCGCGTCGACGCGCGCCATGCCTTCGGCCATGGGATCCTGGGCGACGTCGGTCGGCGGGATGGTTTCCGGGGAGGGCATGGCGGTGCGGCGAGGCGTGGCGGGCAAAGCGGCCGATTATAGGAAGGGGCCGGTGGATGGCCGGGACGACGGCGGACATCCCTGGCACTTACCCTAGGAAGTTGCTACAATCGCCGGCTTCGTCCGGAATGGTCCGAACGGAGTCTTCCACTAGAGGCACATATGTACGCGGTCATAAAAACCGGTGGCAAGCAATACAAGGTTGCAGCCGGCGAAAAGATCAAGGTAGAACAGATTGCTGCGGACGTTGGCCAGGAAGTCGTGATCGATCAGGTGCTGGCTGTCGGCGACGGCGCGGGCCTGAAGGTCGGGACCCCCCTGGTGAGCGGCGCGAGCGTGAAGGCCACCGTCGTGGCGCATGGTCGCCATGACAAGGTCCGCATCTTCAAGATGCGCCGCCGCAAGCACTACCAGAAGCACGGCGGTCACCGGCAGAACTACACCGAGCTGGAAATCAGCGCGGTCAACGGCTGACAGCTCACCAGGAGTTCGTGAACCATGGCACAGAAAAAAGGCGGCGGTTCCACCCGGAACGGCCGTGACTCCCAGCCCAAGATGCTCGGCGTGAAGGTGTTCGGCGGCCAGGTCGTTCCGGCCGGCTCGATCATCGTGCGCCAGCGCGGCACCAAGTTCCACGCCGGTACCAACGTCGGCATGGGCCGCGATCATTCGCTGTTCGCGCTGGTCGACGGCACCGTGTCCTTCCAGGTCAAGGGCGCGCTGAACCGCCACACCGTCAGCGTCACCCCGCTGTAAATTCGGCTCCTGCCGCTGCGAAGCCCCGGCTTGCCGGGGCTTTTTCACTTCTGAGCCGCCGGACTGGCGGCCCGCCTACCATTCGCTCACCATGAAGTTCGTCGACGAAGCCACCATCGACATCGCCGCCGGTCACGGTGGCGCCGGCTGAGCGAGCTTCCGGCGCGAGAAGTTCATCCCCTTCGGCGGGCCGGACGGCGGCGACGGCGGCCGCGGCGGCAGCGTCTATGCCGTGGCCGACCGCAACCTCAACACCCTGATCGACTACCGCTACGCGCGCCGCCACGAGGCGAAGAACGGCGAGCCGGGGCGGGGGTCGGACTGCTTCGGCGCCGCCGGCGCCGACATCACGCTGCGCATGCCGGTCGGCACCATCATCACCGACGTCGACACCGGCCGCGTGCTGGCCGAGCTGATCGAGCCGGACGTGCCCGTGCTGATCGCCAAGGGCGGCGACGGCGGCTTCGGCAACCTGCACTACAAGAGCAGCACCAACCGTGCGCCACGGCAGAAGACACCCGGCTGGCCGGGCGAGGCCTTCAAGGTCCGGCTCGAGCTGCGCGTGCTGGCCGACGTGGGCCTGCTCGGCATGCCCAACGCCGGCAAGTCGACCTTCATCGCGGCGGTGTCCAACGCCCGCCCGAAGATCGCCGACTATCCCTTCACGACGCTGCACCCGAACCTGGGCGTCGTGCGCGTCGGGCCGGAGAAGAGCTTCGTCGTCGCCGACATCCCGGGCCTGATCGAGGGGGCGTCCGAAGGGGCCGGGCTGGGACACCAGTTCCTGCGGCACCTGCAGCGCACCCGGCTGCTGCTGCACATCGTCGACCTGGCGCCGTTCGACGATGCCGTCGACCCGGTCGCGCAGGCCAGGGCGATCGTCGAGGAATTGCGCAAGTACGACCCGGCGCTCCACGACAAGCCGCGCTGGCTGGTGCTGAACAAGCTCGACATGGTGCCGACCGAGGAGCGCGAGAAGCGGGTCCGGGACTTCGTCAAGCGCTTCAAGTGGAAGGGCCCGGTGTTCCAGATCTCGGCGCTGGCGCGCGAGGGCCTGCAGCCGCTGATCCATGCCATCTGGGACCACGTGGCGGCCGAATCGCGCCCGCCGGCGCCGGAGCCCGACCCGCGCTTCGACACGCCGGCCGGCGACCGGGAGCAGGGCGCATGAGCGAGGCGCTGAAGACCGCGCGGCGCATCGTCGTCAAGGTCGGCTCCAGCCTGGTCACCAACGAGGGCCGCGGGGTCGATGCCGAGGCGATCGGCCAATGGTGCCGCCAGCTGGCCGCGCTGGCCTCGCAGGGGCGCGAGGTGGTGATGGTGTCTTCCGGCGCGATCGCCGAGGGCATGAAGCGCCTGGGCTGGGCCACCCGGCCCAAGGAACTGCCCGAGTTGCAGGCCGCCGCCGCGGTGGGCCAGATGGGGCTGGCCCAGATGTACGAGCAGAAGCTGTCGGCCCACGGCATGGGCAGCGCGCAGGTGCTGCTGACCCACGCCGACCTGGCCGACCGCGAGCGCTACCTCAATGCCCGGTCCACGCTGCTGACGCTGCTGGGCCTGAAGGTCATCCCGGTCATCAACGAGAACGACACCGTCGTCAACGACGAGATCAAGTTCGGCGACAACGACACGCTCGGCGCGCTGGTGGCCAACCTGGTCGAGGCCGATGCGCTGGTGATCCTGACCGACCAGCGCGGGCTGTACTCGGCCGATCCGCGCAAGGATCCCGAGGCGCGCTTCATCGACGAGGCGGTGGCGGGCGACCCGGCACTGGAGGCCATGGCCGGCGGCGCGGGCTCGAGCATCGGACGCGGCGGCATGATCACCAAGGTGCTGGCTGCCAAGCGGGCCGCCGGCAGCGGGGCGAGCACGGTGATCGCCTGGGGCCGCGAGCCCGACGTGCTGCTGCGCCTGGCCGCCGGCGAGGCCATCGGCACGGCGCTGCTGGCGGGCACGCCCAAGCTGGCCGCGCGCAAGCAGTGGATGGCCGACCACCTGCAGCTGCGCGGTGCGGTGCGCATCGACGACGGGGCGCTGGTCAAGCTGCGCGACGAGGGCAAGAGCCTGCTGCCGATCGGCGTGGTCGAGGTCGAGGGCGATTTCCACCGCGGCGACGTGATCGCCGTGCGGGGCCCGACCGGCGTCGAGGTCGCGCGGGGGCTGGCCAACTACTCGAGCGCCGAGGCCCGGCTCATCGCCCGCAAGCCCTCGTCCCAGATCGAGGGGCTGCTCGGCTATGCCAGCGAGCCCGAACTGATCCACCGCGACAACCTCGTGCTGGCCTGAACCCGCACGCCCGGGCGGCGCGCGCGGCTCAGTGCGCCGAGCCGTTGTGATCCGTCGCGGGCGCGCCTTCCGGCGACGCCGGCTCTTCGCTGCGCCGGCGATCCTCGCGCCCGTGCGGGCGCATGCCGCTGCGCAGGTAGCGGTTGTGGTGGTTCACCTTGGGCAGGAAGCGCGCGAGTTCGGTCAGCGCCATCTGGTAGACGCCGCGCTTGAACTCGATCACCACGTCCAGCGGCACCCAGTAGTCATTCCAGCGCCAGGCGTCGAACTCGGGATGGTCGGTCGCGCGCAGGTTCATGTCGCTGTCGCGGCCGGTCAGCTTCAGCAGGAACCAGATCTGCTTCTGCCCCTTGTAGTGGCCGCGCGCATCCTTGCGGATGAAGTGCTCGGGCACCTCGTAGCGCAGCCAGTCGCGCGTGCGGGCGAGAATCTGCACGTGTTCCGGAAGCAGGCCCACTTCCTCGTGCAACTCGCGGAACATGGCCTGCTCGGGTGACTCGCCGTACTTGATGCCCCCTTGCGGGAACTGCCAGGAGTGGGTGCGCAGCCGTTTGCCCCAAAACACCTGGTTGCGGCCGTTGAGCAGGATGATGCCGACGTTAGGCCTGTAGCCTTCCCGGTCGAGCATAATCAAACCCCAATTTTTGAACTGAAATCAATATAGCACCGGCGGCATTCAGGGCACAGGCCCTCGCTTTCCCGAAGCGCGCGCCGGGCCTGCCGACGCCATGAAAGCCAGCCAGTTCTTCATCTCGACCCTCAAGGAAGCCCCCGCCGACGCGGAAGTCGTCAGCCACCAGCTGATGATGCGCGCCGGGATGATCAAGCGGCTGGGCGCCGGCATCTACAACTACATGCCGATGGGCCTGCGGGTGATCCGCAAGGTCGAGGCCATCATCCGCGAGGAGATGAACCGGGCCGGCGCGGTCGAGCTGCTGATGCCGGTCGTCCAGCCCGCCGAGCTGTGGCAGGAGACCGGCCGCTTCGACAAGATGGGCCCGGAGCTGATGCGCGTGAAGGACCGGCACGACCGCGACTTCATCATCCAGCCGACGTCGGAGGAGGTCATCACCGACATCGCGCGCCAGGAGCTGCGCAGCTACAAGCAGCTGCCGAGGAACTTCTATCACATCCAGACCAAGTTCCGCGACGAGCGCCGGCCGCGCTTCGGCGTGATGCGGGGCCGCGAGTTCACGATGAAGGATGCCTACTCCTTCGACCGCGACAAGGCCTCGGCGCTGAAGAGCTACCAGGTCATGTACGACGCGTACTGCCGCATCTTCGACCGCTTCGGGCTGACCTACCGCGCGGTCGCCGCCGACACCGGCGCGATCGGCGGCGACGCCTCGCACGAGTTCCAGGTCATCGCCGAGACCGGCGAGGACGCGATCGTCTACTGCCCGACCTCCAGCTACGCCGCCAACATCGAGCTGGCCGAGGCGCTGCCGCTGCTGGCCGAGCGCGCCGCCCCGACGCGCGAACTGCACAAGACGCCCACGCCCGGCAAGAGCACCTGCGCCGACGTCGCCGCCTTGCTTCACCTGCCGCTGGAGCGCACGGTGAAGTCGCTGGTGCTGGCCACCGACGAGCGCGACGACCGGGGCGACATCGTCGACACCACGGTCTGGCTGCTGCTCGTGCGAGGCGACCACGACCTGAACGAAGTGAAGGCCGGCAAGGTCGAGGGGCTGAAGGGCGGCTTCCGCTTCGCCACCGTCGGCGAGATTGAAGCGCATTTCGGCTGCAAGCCCGGCTACCTCGGCCCGATCGGCCTGAAGCGGCCGGTCAAGATCGTCGCCGACCGCACCGTCGCCAACATGAGCGACTTCGTCTGCGGCGCCAACGAGGCCGACTTCCACTACACGAACGTCAACTGGGGCCGCGACCTGCCCGAGCCCGACCTGGTGGCCGACCTGCGCAACGTCGTCGAGGGGGACCCCTCGCCCGACGGCCAGGGCGTGCTGGCCATCCAGCGCGGCATCGAGGTCGGCCACGTGTTCTACCTGGGCACCAAGTACTCGAAAGCGATGAACGCCACCTACCTCGACGAGACCGGCAAGCCGCAGGTGTTCGAGATGGGCTGCTACGGCATCGGCGTGACGCGCATCCTGGGTGCGGCGATCGAGCAGAGCCACGACGCCCGCGGCATCATCTGGCCGGCGGCGATCGCGCCCTTCGAGGTCGTGCTGTGCCCGATCGGCTACGACCGCAGCGAGGAGGTCCGCCAGGCCGCCCAGCGACTGCACGACGAGCTGGCCGCGGCCGGCGTCGACGTGATGCTCGACGACCGCGGCGAGCGCCCCGGCGCGATGTTCGCCGACTGGGAGCTGATCGGCATCCCGCTGCGCGTGGTCATCTCCGACCGCGGCCTGAAGGAAGGGCTGCTGGAGGTGCAGGGCCGGCGCGACGCCGAGGCCTCGAAGGTCGCCATCGCCGAGGTGGGCGCCACCGTGAAGGCGCGCCTGGCCGCCTGATGGCGCCGACGCTGCCGGGCGGAGGCCGCGGCCGGCGCGCCTGCCTGCGCGCCGCCGCGGTGCTGGCCGCGCTGGGGCCGCTCGCGTGGCGCGACGCGCGCGCAGGCCAGCAGGCGGAGGAGCCGCTGGCCGATGCCGTTCGCACGGCCCTGTCGGCGGCGATCGCCAACAGCGCGCCGCCCCGGCCGAGCTTCACCAACATCGAGGAGCGGCTGGCCTACCTGCGCTGGCTGGGCGCGATGAGCGACAAGCTCAAGCCGCGCAAGGCCGAGCGCCAGACCCGCATCGAGTTCCTCGAGACGCTGTGGTACGAGAGCAAGCGCGCCAGCCTGCAGCCGGAGCTCGTGCTCGGCCTGGTGCAGGTCGAGAGCGGCTTTCGCAAGTACGCCATCAGCAGCGCCGGTGCCCGCGGCTACATGCAGGTGATGCCGTTCTGGGCCCGGCTGATCGGCGACGGCGACGTCTCGCGCCTGTTCCACATGCAGACCAACCTGCGCTTCGGCTGCGTGATCCTGCGCCACTACCTCGAGCTGGAGCGGGGCGACCTGTTCATGGCGCTGGGACGCTACAACGGCAGCCGTGGCCGGCCCGAGTACCCGAATGCGGTGCTCGCGGCGCGCCGCCAGTGGCTGCTCGGTTGAAGGCTAGAGCCCGGCCCAGCGGCGTGGCTCGGCGTTGCCCAGGCCCAGCAACTCGATGACCCGCTCGACGGTGTCGGCCACCAGCTCGTCGATCGTCTGCGGCCGGTGGTAGAAGGCCGGCAGCGGCGGGAACACGACGCCGCCCATCTCGGTGACGGCGGTCATGTTGCGCAGGTGGGCCAGGTTGAACGGCGTCTCGCGCACCATCAGCACCAGGCGGCGGCGCTCCTTCAGCGTGACGTCCGCCGCGCGGGTCAGCAGGTTGTCGCCGAAGCCGTGCGCGATGGCGGCCAGCGTCTTCATCGAGCATGGCGCCACGACCATCGCCTCGGTGCGGTGGCTGCCGCTGGCGATGCAGGCGCCGATGTCGCCCGGCGCATGGGCTTCGTCGGCCAGGGCCTCGAGGCCCGCACGGTCCAGGCCGAGCTCGTGGTGGACGTTGAGGATGCCCGCCGGCGTCGCGACCAGG
>JABLTH010077931.1_pt1 | contig 12277 bp, 9 predicted proteins | sample 7875711 | NCBI WGS metagenome assembly JABLTH01 (sample SAMN14941262, study PRJNA633318) | bioreactor metagenome | isolation source: bioreactor | place: China | collected 2019-03-05 | reverse complement strand
CTGGTTATCCACGAACAACACCTCCTTGACATACCCGGTCTCCTTGGAGCTAATCAAGCTGATGTGCGCCTTCAGATAGGCGTTGTCAGTCGTCTCGAAAGGATGGATCGCTTTCAGCCAATAGACGATACCAGCTGCGGTTACGGCCATGAGCAGCAAAGAGATTATTAGGTTTTTTTTGGATAGATGGAGTGACATAAATTTTTATTGCTTAACTAAACAGTGTGGTTTAGTATAAGCATTAACTTCACTCCAATGCAACGAATTTATTCCGCGCCAGGATGAAGCAAGCCCCGTCCCCCGAAACGATAGTCCATTCTAGGCCAAGGCTATATCGGTACGCTCCGGCGTTAGGGTCTAAGCGGGTGACCGTAAGTTGGCGATGCCACATTGCTAAACCATCATAGATGAGGTAGAGGCCATGTTAAGTCATTTTGCAAAGACTATAAACCGGCATCAGTGGATCTCAGAAGCCGCTTATTTCAATGCGGAAGCAAGAGGCTTTGAGGCCGGCAAAGAATTAGATGATTGGCTTATAGCCGAAATGGCGTATTCGGAAATGCTGATAACGACTTATATTGCCATGTTGGAAGAAGACCATGCTGCGCTAACAGTTTCCGGATTAAAGCGATTAGCAGCCTTAATCGGTATTGAAGATACTGATGTGTTTAATTCGGTTATAGAGCTGATACAAGCTATTCAAAATGCCACAAAACACCGCCCCTGTTTTCGTTATGAACCCAATAGGCTTTGTGAAGAAATGGAGTGTAAATGGCGAAAGGAATGTCGAAAATTGATTTCTGTATGGTATCGATAAATCGTTGATAGCCTGCTAATGCAACCTATTAATATAACAACACAATGAGCAAACCAAATAACCCAACACGACTGGCTATTCTCAATGCGGCCAAGCGCGCTTTTATCGCGCACGGTTACAGCGGCACCAGCATGGAAGCCATCGCCGAAGCCGCGCCGGTGTCGAAACCGACTCTTTACAATCATTTCAAAGGCAAACAGGAGTTATTCGCCGCAGTGATGGAGAGTCAATGCGAGGCGGTATTGAACACCCTATCCAGCGTCAAAACCGAACTCAGCGATCCGGTCGCCGGCTTAAAAGCCATCGCCGACGCTTTCGTCGAGCTGATTTATGCCGACGAAGCCTTGCAGCTTTATCGCCTGATCATCGCCGAGCAGAAACATTTTCCGGAGCTGGGCGAACTGGTTTACCGTTCCGGGCCTGAACCGGTGTTGCGGCAATTGTCGGATTACCTCGCCGAACAGCATGCGCGTGGCACCTTGCAGTGTGCCGACGTAGAAACATCGAGCCGGTTATTTTTGGGCATGTTGAAAGGCGATGAACATTTCCGTTGCCTGCTGGGTTTGCAATCCGGCTTGAGTGAAGCGGCAAAACAACGATTGATTGATGCTGCGGTTTCTTTATTCCTCAAAGGTCATGGTCATGAGTCATAAAGCTAGCTGGTTATTGCTCCTGGGCAGTTTGGCCGGATGCACGATGGGGCCCGATTACCGCAAAGTCGAGCCTGCGGTCCCGAACCATTGGCAGGCCATACAAGCACCGGAAGCGGGCTTGAAACCGGCCAGTCCGGAGGACTTGAAAAACTGGTGGAAAAATTTTGGCGATGCGCACCTGAACCATCTCATGGACCAAGCGTTGGCGGGCAACCTGGATGTCAAGATAGCGCTGGCCCGCATCGACCAAGCCCGCGCCGAGCGTCGCGGCACCCGTGCGGAACTGTTTCCGACCGTCAATGTGACGGCGGGCGCGCAACGCCAAGAGAATCCGTTCCCCGGCTTGGCGTCCGGTATCAAATACAATATGTTCGAACTGGGTTTCGACGCCCTCTGGGAAATCGACCTGTTCGGCCGCCAGCAACGGCGACTGGAGGCGGCAACCGCCGATCTGGAGGGCGCTGGCGAACAGTATCACCAGTCCCTGGTGACGCTGACGGCCGAGTTGGCGCGCAGCTATGTTGACTATCGCAGTCTTCAAAATCAACTGCGAATAACGCGTTCGAACCTGAAGTCCCAGCAGCAAACGCTGGAACTGACCGAAAGACTCAACGCCGAAGGCGTGGGAACCCGGCACGATGTGGTGCGGGCGCGGGCCCAGACCGAGACTACGGACGCCCAGATTCCGGCGCTGGAAGCAAGGCTGGTCGCTGCATTGCGGCAACTGGAAGTCCTGGTGGGACGCCAGTCCGGCACGCTGGATGCCGAACTGAATTCCACCGAAGCCGTGCCGGCAGCGCCGGGACGGGAAATCCTGGCTTCGCCCGCGGAAATGATACGCCGCCGCCCGGACCTTCGCGTGGCTGAACGCCAACTCGCGGCGGCAACGGCCATGCAAGGGGCGGCGATCGCGGAATTGTTTCCGAAAATATCGTTGTCGGCCTTTGTAGGTCTGCGTAACACCGATATCGAAAGCCTGTTCAAATCGGCCGCCTTCTCCTACGGCACCGCCGCCAACCTGTTGCAACCGTTGCTCAATTTCGGCCGTATTCGCGCCGGCATCGATATGGCCGATGCGAAGCAGCAGGAAGCCTATCTGAGCTATGAAAAGGCAGTGCTTGAGGCACTCCAGGAAACGGAAACCGCTTTGACGCGTTATCTTAAGGAGGAAGTTCGCCGGCAGACGCTATCCCGCGCGGTGGTGGACCATCAGGAATCGGTACGTCTGTCGCAACTGCGTTATCAGGAAGGCGTTTCCTCGTTTCTGGACGTGCTGGATGCCCAGCGCGCGCTGTTTGTTGTAGAAATCGAGCTGGCTCGTTCCGAAGCCGAGACTTCCACGAATCTGATCGCCGTGTATAAGGCGCTGGGCGGCGGCGCGAACGCCTAGCTGCAGCTGCAAATATTCCAGGAGAAATGATGAGTAGCCAGTTAAAATCGATACTGACCCTTGCCCTCGTCGGCATTGCCATCGCTGCGGCGGCCGTGGCGTGGTGGGTGTTACGCCCCAACGGCTTGCCGGAAAGCATGGTCAGCGGTAATGGCCGCATCGAAGCCACCGATATCGATATTGCCACCAAGATTCCCGGCCGTATTGCCGAAGTCCTGGCACGGGAAGGTGACTTCGTACAGGCTGGGTAGGTTCTGGCGCGCATGGACACGCAAACGCTGCAAGCCCAGAAAGCAGAAGCACTGGCTCAGGTGCGTCATGCCGAGAGCGCTCTGCAAACTGCCAAATCCGTCGTCACTCAACGTGAAAGCGAACACAACGCCGCACTGGCCGTGGTCGCTCAGCACAGCGCCGAACTCAATGCCGCTGAAAAACGCTTGAAACGCTCGCAACGCCTGGTCGGCGAGGGCGCCATGCCGGAACAGGAGGTGGACGATAATAACGCCAGGGTGCTAGGCATTCAGGCTATGATTAGCGCTGCGCAAGCCCAAGTTGCGGCGGCACGGGCGGGTATCGAGGCGGCGAAATCCCAGATAGTACAAGCGCAGGCACAGATCGAGGCGATCAAAGCCACTGTCGTCCGCCTGCAGGCGGACATCGACGACAGCGAACTGAAAGCGCCGCGCGACGTGCGTGTGCAATATCGCATCGCCGAACCCGGCGAAGTGCTGGCCGCCGGTGGCCGGGTACTGAACACGGTGGACTTGTCCGACGTTTACATGACCTTCTTCCTACCCACCGCCGCTGCTGGCAAGGTTGCGCTCGGCAGTGACATCCGACTGGTGCTCGATGCGCTGCCCAACTACGTGATTCCAGCCAAAGCCAGCTTCGTCGCCAGCGTCGCCCAGTTCACCCCAAAAACAGTAGAGACCGAAAGCGAACGCCTCAAACTGATGTTTCGCGTGCGGGCACGCATCGATCCCGCCTTGCTGAAACAGCATCTTGATCAGGTCAAGACCGGCCTGCCCGTCAAGGCCTATGTCAAACTCGATCCGGCCGCCGAATGGCCCGCCGAACTCGCGGTCAAGCTACCTGAATGAATACCGACGCCATCGCACCAGTGGTCAGCATCGAAGGCGTCAGCCTGCGCTATCGTGACAACCTCGCCCTCGATAACGTCAGCCTGGCGATTCCCGCCAACCGCATGGTCGGTCTGATCGGCCCCGACGGTGTTGGCAAATCCAGCCTGATGTCGCTGCTCACTGGCGCACGGAAAATGCAGCAAGGACATATCGAAGTGCTGGGCGGCGACATCGCTGACGCGGCCCACCGCCGTGCGGTGTGTCCGCGCATCGCCTACATGCCGCAGGGGCTAGGCAAGAACCTCTATCTCACGCTGTCGGTGTTCGAGAATGTCGATTTCTTCGGTCGTTTGTTCGGCCACGCGCAGGCTGAGCGCCATCAACGCATCGCCGAACTGCTAGCTAGCACCGGCCTGGCGCCGTACCATAACCGCCCGGCGGGCAAACTGTCGGGCGGCATGAAACAGAAACTCGCCCTCTGTTGTGCACTGATCCACGACCCCGATCTGTTGGTGTTGGATGAACCGACCACCGGCGTCGATCCGTTGTCGCGTGCCCAGTTTTGGGAGTTGATCGAACGTCTGCGTATACGCCATACGGGCATGAGCGTGCTGGTTTCCACTGCCTACATGGACGAGGCTGAGCGCTTTGACTGGCTGGTGGCGATGGATGGCGGCAAGATACTCGCCACCGGCACCGCGTCCGAGCTGCGCGCACGTACCGATGCCGACAGTTTGGAAGCGGCGTTCATCCGCCTGCTGCCGGAGGAAAAGCGCCAAGGTCACAAAGCAGTTGTGATTTCACCGCGCAACACCGGCGGTGGCACACAGGAAATTGCCATCGAGGCGCACGGTCTGAGCATGCGTTTCGGCGATTTTGTCGCCGTCGATAACGTCAGCCTACGCATCGAGCGCGGGGAAATCTTCGGCTTTCTGGGTTCCAACGGCTGCGGCAAGTCGACCACAATGAAAATGCTCACCGGCCTGTTGCAACCGAGCGAAGGCGAAGCCCGGCTGTTTGGCCGCATCGTCGACGCCGGCAATATGGCCACCCGACGACGCGTCGGTTATATGTCGCAAGCATTCTCGCTGTACACTGAGCTGACCGTGCGGCAAAACCTGGAGCTGCACGCCAAACTGTTCCACTTGCCCGACGCAGGGATTCCCGCCCGCGTTGCCGAAATGGCGCAACGTTTCATGCTTAACACCGCCATGGACAGCCTGCCTGATGAATTGCCCCTGGGGATTCGCCAGCGTCTGTCGCTGGCGGTAGCGGTGATCCACAGGCCGGACTTGTTGATTCTCGACGAGCCGACCTCCGGCGTCGATCCGGTGGCGCGCGACAAGTTCTGGGAGCTGATCGTCGATCTCGCCCGCCGCGACCAGGTCACGGTTTTCATTTCCACCCACTTCATGAACGAAGCCGAACGCTGCGACCGCATCTCGCTAATGCATGCGGGCAAGGTGCTCGCCAGCGACGCCCCCGCCGCGCTGGTCGAACGTAACGATCACGCCACGCTGGAACAAGCGTTCATTGCTTATTTGAAAGAAGCGGGCGGTGTCGACGACGAGTCAATGGACGAAGCGCCGACGTCTCTGGCGCCCCCGTCCATGCAGCCATCGGCACCGGCGCGCAATCAGGCCGCTCAGTCTGGCGCCCGCTTCAGCCTGCTGCGCTTGTACAGCATCTGCGTGCGCGAAGCCCTCGAACTGTACCGTGACCCCATCCGCGTCTCAATCGCGTTGTTCGGCACCTTATTCCTGATGCTTACTTTCGGTTATGGCATCACCATGGACGTCGAGAATCTGCGTTTTGCGGTACTCGACCGCGACCAGACCACACTCAGCAATAACTACGCACTCGACCTCGGTGGCTCACGTTATTTTATCGCCCAGCCACCCATTGCCGATTACGACGCACTCGACCGCCGTATGCGTAGCGGCGAACTGAGTCTGGCGTTGGAGATTCCACCCAACTTCGCGCGCGATGTGCGGCGCGGTGATCCGGTAAAAATTGGCGCCTGGATCGATGGCGCGATGCCGACTCGCGCCGAAAGCGTACTCGGTTACGTGCAGGCGATGCACCAGGTCTGGTTGCGGGAGCAAATGCGTCGCTATGCCACGGATCAAGCACCGGCTGAATTGATGACCATTGAGACGCGCTTTCGTTACAACCCTGATGTCCTTAGCCTGCCCGCCATGGTGCCCTCGGTAATCCCGATCCTGCTGATGCTGATTCCAGCCATGCTCAGTGCGCTCAGCGTGGTACGCGAAAAGGAACTCGGTTCCATCCTCAACCTTTACGTCACTCCGGTGAGCAAGTTCGAATTTCTCGTTGGCAAACAACTACCCTATATCGCCATAGGCATGATCAACTTCTTTCTACTGTGCGCGATGGCGGTGTGGGTTTTTGGCGTGCCGCTCAAGGGCGACTTCCTGCTACTGACCTTGGCCGCGCTGCTCTATGTGACCTTCGCCACCGGCTTAGGCTTATTGGTCTCGGTTTTCACCCGCAGCCAGATAGCCGCCATCTTCGCCACCTTCATTCTTACCTTTATTCCATCCAGCCGATTTTCCGGCATGATCGATCCGGTGTCGTCGTTGGAGGATGGTGCGCGGCTGGCGGGTGAGATTTTTCCCGGCACCTATTTCCTGATCTTCAGTCGCGGCATCTTCTCAAAAGCGCTGGGTTTCGCTGAGTTGAGTTCCTATCTGTTGCCGCTGGCCTTGTCGATCCTGGTGGTCGTCGGCTTGAGTGTGTTGCTGCTCGCTAAACAGGAGCGTTAGCCATGTATACACTGCTCAACATTTTTCATCTTGGCATTAAAGAATTGCGAAGTCTCGGACGTGACACCTTGATGATGGTGATGATCGGGTTCGCGTTTAGCGGTCAGATCTACGTGGTCGCCACCGGCCTTCCACAATCACTGAACAAGGCGCCCATCGCCGTCATCGATGAAGACCGCTCGCCATTATCGGCGCGTATCGCCAATGCTTTTTATCCGCCTTATTTTTTGGCGCCAGTGATCATTGATCAGTACGCCGCCGATTTCGGCATGGATGCCGGCCTCTACACCTTCATTCTGGATATCCCGCCTGATTTTCAGCGCGACCTGTTGGCCGGAAGGCAACCGGCGATTCAGCTCAACGTCGATGCCACCCGCATCTCGCAAGCCTTCATCGGCAACAACTATGTGCAGACCATCGTCAATGGCGAGGTGTCGACCTTCGTCCAGGGCCATCGCGCACTCGCGACTTTGCCGATCGAGCTGGAAACGCGGGCGCTGTTCAATCCGAACCTGAACTCGACTTGGTTCGGCTCGGTAATGGAACTGGTCAACAGCATCACCGCATTGTCCATTATCCTCACCGGCGCCGCGCTGATCCGCGAACGCGAGCACGGTACCATCGAGCATTTGCTGGTGATGCCGCTGACGCCGTTTGAAATTATGATGGCCAAGGTGTGGGCTATGGGTCTGATCGTGGTGGTCGTGGCGACCGCGTCGCTTGTTTTCGTCGTGCAGGGGCTGCTGGAGGTGCCGATTCATGGATCAATCCCACTGTTCGTCGTCGGCATGACGCTATACCTGTTCACGACCACCTCGTTAGGTATTTTTCTCGCCACAATGGCACGCTCAATGCCGCAGTTTGGCCTGCTGCTACTCGTAATCCTGCTGCCGCTACAGATGCTCTCCGGCGGCATGACGCCGCGCGAGAGTATGCCCGAACTGGTGCAGAACATCATGCTGGCGGCGCCGACCACCCATTTCGTCTCGTTGACCCAGGCGATCCTGTATCGTGGCGCCGGCATCAGCATCGTCTGGCCGCAGTTTCTGGCCCTGACCGCGATCGGCAGCGTCTTTTTCGTGCTGGCGCTGACCCGTTTCCGCAAGACCATCAGCTCGATGGCTTGATTAGGTCTTGAGCACGCCATGAAAAACATGCCCAACAACCTTAACCATCGTAAATCGGCAAGTGCCTGTTTCAATTCATCAGTGCCTTTTACACCATGATTTAATGTGACATAGGCATAAATGCCTTGGCCTTTTAGGGGGAAGTATAGAATTCGGAAAAATCGTACGTTAACCACTGGAGGCGGTGCGTTAGGCATCAGAGGCAAATATTGCCGATCACCGTTAGCGTTAATTGAGAATAACGGCAATCACATGCGAAAAGGGGTTAATTCACCAAAAGAACGGTTTGTCCCGCGACACCCCTGAAAGCCTTGCTATAATCGTCTTACAGAGGAAATATCGATTTTAAAAACGTCGATAATAATTTTTATAAGCTGTTGAACATTAATGCAATTATAGATTATTTTATTTTCATGTTTATAAATGAGGCTGATTTGATGTTGTAAAGTGGGTAGCCGCCAAAGTATTCCTACGCAACAATGTAAGTCTCAAGATTACCCTCACTCATCCGTTTCATTCAGCAATTTGTAAACGGTTGACCGCCCAATGCCCATTTGCTTGGCAATATCGGTAGCGCCTAGACCATTCTTACGTAATGTCCTTAGTTTTTCGGTATCGATAGTGCGTTTGCGACCAAACTTCACTCCCTTGGCCTTGGCCTCGATGCGGCCTTCATTAGTACGTTCAAGGATACGTTGGCGTTCCGCTTGGGCGACAGCCGACAGGATGGTGACAACCATTTTGCCCATAGTGCCTTCGGTGCTGATGCTGTCATCTAAAAACCGGATGGCGACGCCGATACTGTCGAATTCCTTGATCAAGGCGATCATGTCTGCCGTATCCCGTCCCAGGCGATCCAGTTTTTTTACCAGGATCACGTCACCTTCTTCGACCTTGACCCGCAACGAATGCAAGCCGTCCCGATTGACGTGGCTACCGGAAACCTTGTCAGTGAAGATGCGGTTGGTTTTGACCCCCGCTTCCTTAAGCGCCTTGACCTGGCCATCAAGGGATTGTTGGCTCGTGGATACACGGGCATAACCAAAGAGTCGCATCGCTTAAAACTGTCTCCTAAGTCGATTAATGGACGGATTGTCTATTAAGTATGTGAAAAACGATTTTATAGACAGTTTATTTCATATGAATTACCCTGTCCACAATCTTATAATATTGTAGACACCTACAGCTTTATATTTAATTCGATTTTACCTCTGGTCTGGAGCAAATGGATGGCCGTCGATTTTTTAACCGCAGAACAGAAGGCTCAGTACGGTCAATTTGCCGGTGATCCAGATGAAATCCAACTGGCAAGGTACTTTCACCTTGACGAAGCAGACCTGACATTCATTTTAAATCGCCGTGGCGATCAAAATAGACTTGGCTTTGCGCTGCAATTAACTTCCGTCAGGTTTTTAGGATGCTTCCTTTCCGATCTAACGTTGGTGCCAGCCAACGTCCAAGCCTTTGTGGCCGGACAGCTTTCGATTGGAGATGTGGCTATTTTGGCGGATTACGCCCAAAGGGATACCACTAAACGCGAACACACCGCGCTTATCCGCGAACAATATGGCTACCGCGAATTTACCGAACCACCTTGGGCATTCCGTCTTAGCCGGTTACTTTATACCCGTGCCTGGATCAGCAACGAAAGACCCGGCTTAATGTTCGACTTTGCTACTGCCTGGCTGAATCAAAACAAGGTGCTGCTACCTGGTGCTACGACTTTATCACGGCTGATTTCCGAAATCAGGGAAAGAGCGGTTAACCGATTGTGGCGGCGATTAGCGGTTTTACCAACACTTGAGCAAAAAGCCAAACTGGAAACTTTACTCAAAGTGCCAGAAGGCACACGATCATCGGCTTTTGATCGTTATCAGAAAGGCCCGGTAACCATCAGCGGGCCAGCCTTTAATGCATCCGTTGAACGCTATCTTGAATTAAAGGCGTTGGGTATGCAAGAAATCGATTTTTCCCATATACCACCGGTTCGATTGAAGAACCTCGCCCGCCATGCGGGTGTTATCACGGTACCTAAAATAGCCAGAATGCCAGAGGACAAGCGTACGGCAATCCTGGTGGCTTTTGTGAAGGCCTTTGAAACCATTGCCCTGGATGATGCCTTGGATGTACTCGATCAACTCATAACCGAGATTGCGGGTAATGCCAAAAGAATGGGTCAGAAAAATCGGTTACGGACACTGAAAGATTTGGATAAATCTGCGCTGACATTAGCGGATGTCTGTACACTGATTTTGAATGAAGAAACACAAGACGGCCAGTTACGCGATGTCATTTTTACCCAGATCACTAAAGAGAGATTAGCCGAATCGATTGCCATCGTTCAGGATTTGGCCCGCCCCTATGACGATAAATTTCATGATGAGTTGATTGAGCAGTATGGTCGGGTTTGCCGGTTTTTACCGCGACTACTCAATGACATTACTTTCAAGGCCGCGCCCGCCGGGGAAACGACGCTTTCTGCATTCAATTATCTTGCCGCTTCTGGTACATCACGCAAACATACTTTGGATAAGCCGCCCATGAATATTATTTCCGCTCCGTGGAAGCGATTGATTTTTGATAAAGACGGGCGAGTCACTAAACGGGGATACACACTGTGTTTTCTCGACAAATTACAAGATGCCTTGCGAAGGCGCGATATCTATGTTGAAAATAGTGATCGTTGGGGCGATCCCAGGGCAAAATTGCTGCAAGGTGCTAATTGGCAAGCAAACCGAATCCAGGTTTGTCGCTCGATTGGACAGCCGGTACAACCCGATGAGGCAATTACTAACTTAACACAGCAACTGGATGCCACTTATAAACAAGTTGCCGCCAACTTTGCAGATAATGCAGCCGTCAAGATTGACAATTCCGGCAAGCAACCGGCTTTAACCATCACCAACCTGGATAAACTGGATGAGCCGCCCAGCCTCATTCGGCTCAATGAGCAGGTGACCGGATTATTGCCAAAAGTGGATCTTACCGAGTTACTATTGGAAATCCATACTCATACTGGCTTTGCCGATGAATTTACGCATGTAAGCGAAGCCAATGCTCGTGCCAATGATTTATCGGTCAGTATTTGTGCGGTACTCATGGCCGAAGCCTGTAATATTGGACTGGAACCCTTAATCAAGCACCACAGTCCGGCGCTGACTCGCCATCGCCTGAATTGGGTTAAGCAAAACTACCTGCGGGCAGAAACGCTTGTTCGGGCCAATGCCCGATTGGTCGATCATCAATCAACCCTCGCTTTGGCTAAAAAATGGGGTGGTGGTGAAGTGGCTTCTGCCGACGGAATGCGATTGGTGACGCCTGTGCGTACGATTAATGCCGGGCCAAATAGGAAATACTTCCCTAAGGGCATTACTTGGTATAACTTTTTATCGGATCAATTTTCAGGGTTCCACGGCATCGTCGTTCCTGGGACATTGAGAGATTCTATCTTTGTTTTGGAAGGACTGTTAGAGCAACAGACCGGCTTGAATCCAACGGAAATTATGACGGATACCGCTGGAGCCAGTGATTTAGTGTTTGGATTATTCTGGCTGCTTGGCTATCAATTTTCACCGCGCTTGGCCGATGCCGGTGAAGCGGTTTTTTGGCGAATCGATAAACATGCGGATATGGCGTGCTCAATGATCTGGCCAGAGGTTCTGTCAATACTCGCCGGATAGAACAGCACTGGGATGATATGCTGAGGATAGCCGGGTCGCTTAAACTGGGGACCATACAGGCATCAGAGCTTATCCGTTCACTTTTGAAAAGTGATCGGCCATCCAGTCTGACTAAAGCCATCATCGACGCGGGGCGCATCAACAAGACTTTGTATCTGCTGAATTATATTGACGATGAAGATTACCGCCGGCGGATATTAACACAGCTAAACCGGGGGGAAGGACGGCATGCGGTTGCTCGCGTCATTTGCCATGGACAACGGGGAGAAATTCGCAAGCGCTACCGCGAAGGGCAGGAAGATCAACTGGGAGCGCTTGGATTGGTAACCAATGCCGTCGTATTATGGAACACCCTATATATGCAAGCAGCGCTGGATCATTTGCGGCAACAGCCACAAGAAATTAGAGAAGAAGATGAAAAAAGGCTATCGCCTTTGCTGCATGGACATATCAATGTGCTAGGGCACTACTCATTTACACTGGCAGAGCAAATCATGATGGGGCAACTCAGGCCGCTAAACCAGTCATCAAAAAATAATATCATCCTTCCTTAGTGGTCTTTGCTGAAAATAGAATTAAGCTAGACGCTAACGTACGTTTTCGTACCGTTGGACTTCAAACCCCTGTCTGAGACCCATTTCTGATCGGGCGCCGCCGCTCCAAAATCTTGAGCCAAGTGGTTGGGGGCTACGGGCAAGTTGTGATTGCTGTTGGTTGTAGCCTTGTATTTCCGTGCGGCCTT
>JABLTH010014686.1_pt1 | contig 12280 bp, 9 predicted proteins | sample 7875711 | NCBI WGS metagenome assembly JABLTH01 (sample SAMN14941262, study PRJNA633318) | bioreactor metagenome | isolation source: bioreactor | place: China | collected 2019-03-05 | reverse complement strand
GGGCGCGCGCCGCGCCCGGCAGAACCTTCTTCGCGCGCCCCGCCAGGAGGAACGCAGTGTCCGAGCCGATCTTCGAACGCATCCAGCGCGAAGTCCGCGAGAGCCCGATCATGGTCTACATGAAGGGGACTCCCGACTTCCCGCAGTGCGGGTTCTCGGGTGCGACCGTCCGTGTCTTCGAGCTGCTCGGCGTGCCGATCGCTTCGCGCAACGTCCTCGAGGACCCCGAGCTGCGCGACGCCATCAAGCGGTTCTCGAACTGGCCGACGATCCCGCAGGTCTACATCGGCGGTGAGTTCATCGGCGGCTGCGACATCGTGCGCGAGATGTACGAGAGCGGAGAGCTCGCGGAGCTGGTGAAGAAGACGCTCGAGGGGTAGCGCCGCAGGGCGGAGGAGAGCGTGTCCGCCGCACGCCCCGTACCGGGAGAGCAGGTCGCGCAGGCCCGCGGCCGGTTCGTCCTCTACGTCGAAGGACCGCGGGATCGCGACATCCTGCGGGCGTGGGCGCGTCGCCTCTCGCCTGCGCTCGCGCAGGATCTGGTCCGCTCGTCCGTGATCCTCGGGGGCCGGCAGCCCGGGCGAGCGGCGGAGCACTTTCGCTCGGTTCGCGTCGCAGCTCCGGCTGCGCGCGGACTTTGCGTCCTCGACCGCGACGACGCGCCGAGCGTCTCGCACGATGCGCCGGAGGGTGCGGCGCTCGAGTTCTTCACCTGGTCGCGCCGCCACATCGAGAGCTACCTGCTCGTTCCCGACGCCATCCGCCGATCGCTTCGCCGGCGCGGCGCGCCCGAGCGTGCGACGCGAACGATCGAGCGGCTGATTCCGGCGGAAGCGGACGAGGAGGCGCTTCGTGACATCGACGCCAAGCGCCTGCTCTCGGCGCAGGGCGATCTCGCCCGGGCGCTGGGACGGCCGCTCGAGCCCGGGTGGCTCGCACGCGAGATGTTCGTCGGCGAGCTGCACTCCGACATCCGGCTGCTCTTCGACCGAATCCGCCGCGCGATTCGCGCCGTCGAGCTTTCCTCCTTGACGGAGCCCCCCGCGGTCAGTTAGACCGGCAGCGGGAGGGGACCCGCATGACGCGACGTGTTTCCGGCGGGCTCGCCCCGCTCGCGATGGGTGTGTGGCTCGCGTGCGGCGGAGGCGACCAGCCTCCCGGCGCGATCGAGGGCCCGCGGCGGCCCGAGGCGTCGGTCGCGCAGGCGAAGGCGGCGCAGGACGCGGCGCGGCGCGCGATCTCCGAAAAGGCAGGCGCTCCGCCCGGCGAAGAGCAGATCCTCTTCGGCGACCTGCACGTCCACACCACGTACTCCGCCGACGCCTTCGTCTTCTCGCTGCCCGCGTTCGCGGGAGAAGGAGCGCACCCGTCGGCGGACGCCTGCGACTTCGCGCGCTACTGCTCGCAGCTCGACTTCTTCGCCTACACCGATCACGCGGAGAGCGTGTTCCAGGACCACTGGAAGGCGCAGAAGGAAGCCGCGCGGCAGTGCAACGCGCTCGCGGGCGACTCGTCGAACCCCGACCTGGTCGCGTTCATGGGCTTCGAGTGGACGCAGGTCGGCCGCACGCCCGAGACGCACTTCGGGCACAAGTGCGTGATCTTCCCCGGCCTCGCCGACGAGGAGCTGCCCGCGCGTCCCATCGACGCGATGCCCGCGAACCCGCAGCAGAGCCTGTTCCAGGGGATGGAGCGCATCCGGACCCTGCGCTGGGTCGACCCGCTCGCCTGGGGCCGCTACGAGGACTTCGGCTGGCTGGTTCAGCAGGTCGGAAAGGCGCCGCGCTGCCCGGCCGGTGTGAACACCCGCGATCTCCCCAAGGACTGCATGGAGGGCGCGCCCACGCCCGACGTGCTGTTCGAGAAGCTCGCGCAGTGGGGCCTTCCCGTGCTCGCGATCCCGCACGGAACCACGTGGGGCATCTACACGCCGCCGGGAACGTCGATGGACAAGCAGCTCACGCGCGCGAACCACGATCCGGCGATGCAGAAGCTGATCGAGATCTCCTCCGGGCACGGCAACTCCGAGGAGTACCGTGACTGGAGCGAGTTCACGATCGGGCCCGACGGCAAGAGGGCCTGCCCCGCGCCGACGAAGGACCATCTCGCGTGCTGCTGGCAGGCCGGCGAGATCATGCGAAAGCGCTGCGGAGATCTGCCGGCGGCCGAGTGCGAGGCGCGCGTGCAGCAGGCGAAGGAGCTGTATCTGAAGCAGCAGGGCGTCGCCGGGCACCTCGTGTTCCCGGGGACGACGGCCGAGGACTGGCTCGACTGCGGGCAGTGCCGCGACTGCTTCAAACCGAGCCTCGCGCTGCGGCCCCGGGAGTCCGTGCAGTACACGATGGCGCTCACGAACCCCGACGAGAAGGATGCCGACGGGAAGCCTCTCCGCTTCCGCTACGGCTTCATCGCTTCGAGCGACAACCACAAGGCGCGCCCCGGCACGGGGTACAAGCAGTATGCGAGGCGCGAGATGACGGAGGACACGGGACCGCGCTCGGAGTTCTACGCGAACGTGATGCGCCGCACGCAGCGCAAGGCGCTCGGTCTCGACGCCGTCGACCCGCGCGTGCCGTTCGATGCGCCCGAAGGCCTCGGCGGCCTGCTCGCGGCCGACACCGAGCGCATCGCGAGCTTCCTGTACCCGGGCGGGCTCGTCGCCGTGCACTCGCAGGGCCGCGGCCGCGAAGCGATCTGGAACGCGATGGAGCGCCGCGAGGTCTACGGGACGAGCGGCCCGCGGATCCTGCTGTGGTTCGATCTGCTGAACGGCCCGCAGGGAGAGCAGCCGATGGGGAGCGCCGCGACGCTCGCCGCGACGCCGCGCTTCCGCGTGCGCGCCGCCGGAGCGCTTCAGCAGAAGCCGGGCTGCCCCGAGATCAGCACGCGCGGCCTCTCGCCCGAGCGCCTCGCCCGGCTGTGCCGCGGCGAGTGTTACAACCCGTCGGACGTGCGGCACCCGATCGTCCGCATCGAGGTCGTCCGCATCCGCCCGCAGCAGGCGAAGGGCGAGGCCGTCGGTCCGCTGATCGAGGATCCCTGGAAGCGCTTCGACTGCCCCGCGGATCCCAACGGCTGCACGGTCACGTTCGAAGACGAGGAGTTCACGACGTCCGGGCGCGATGCGCTCTACTACGTGCGCGCGCTGCAGGAGCCGACGCCGGCCGTGAACGGCGCGAACCTGCGGACGACGTTCGACGCGCAGGGCAACGCGATCGCGACGAAGCCGTGCTTCGGCGACTACCGCACGCCCTTCGACGACGACTGCCTCGCTCCGGTGCAGGAGCGCGCCTGGTCGTCGCCGATCTTCGTCGACCGCGCCGGGTCCTGAGCGCGGCGGCGCCCCGATCGGGGCGCCGCTCGCGCGAGGCCTCGGCGCTCGCTCAGGAGTCGGTCCGGCCGGGCAGGAGCCGCTCGGGCAGGGCGACGCCCGCGGCGCGCGACGCGCGAACGTGCAGGACGAGGTCGAGGGCCCGCGGCAAGAACACGACGCCGATCGCGACGCTGAGCGCGAGGAAGATCGCGTTCGTCGCGAAGGCGTAGGCGATGAGCGCCTCGCGGCTGCCGTAGCCCGAGAACAGGTACGCCCACGTGAGCTCGCGCGGGCCGAACCCGCCGAGCGACGGCAGCGAAATCGCGACGTACAGGATCGGAATCCGCGCCGCGAGGACGGGCCACGGGATCGGGATCCCGAACGCCCTCGTCGCGAACCACTGGAAGGCGATGTCGATCACCGCGAGCACGAAGAACCACGCGAAGTAGGGCATGAGCGCTCGCGGCCGGAAGCGTCCGATCCAGATCCCCGCCGACGAGCGGGCGAGGCGCGGCATCGCCGGCGCGAGGCGTACGAAGAGGAAGATCGCGAGCGCGATCAGCCAGCCGGCGCCGACGAGCGTCGCGACGTCGCGGTTCGCCGCGAGCCCGCCCGCGAGCAGCGGAACGGCGAGCGTCGCCTGGAGCAGCAGCACGGCGATGTGGCCGAAGTAGGGGAAGGTCGACGCGGCGACGACGGTTCCGAGCGAGCTCTCCGTGACCTGTACGAGGCCGAGCACGAGCGCCGCGTCGGCGAGGCCTCCGTTGACTGCGCGGAGGAGCTCGGCGCCTCCGCGCACGGCGAGCACCTGCGTGTAGCGCACCGGTCGAACGAAGCGCCGCAGCGCCTCCGCCTGCAGCAGGGCCCAGCCGATGAAGAAGACGAGCTTGTCGATCACGAGGATCGCGACGAACGCCGGGATGTTGGCGCTCTTCATCGCCGCGACGAGCGCCTTCCAGTCGGTGAGCCATCCGAAGACGTACGCGAGCGCCGCGAACGAGATGGTCCAGGGCAGCAGCCGGCGAAGCGCGAGCGAGAGCGGCTTTTTCACGGCCCCTCAGCATAGCGGGCAGGCGGGAAGCGTCCTCGCCGGAGCGGGCGGACGGCTTGCCGAGCCGCGCGGCGTGGGCTGCCATGGGGGCTCGATGCGCGTCATGTCTCTCACCGCGCCGGCACCGATCGCAACGCGGCCGCTGCGCCCGTGCGAGCGTGCGTGCCCCGAGCCCGGCCCCGGCGAGGTGCTGGTCCGCGTCGAGGCGTGCGGCGTGTGCCGAACGGATCTGCACGTCGTCGAAGGCGATCTCGCACCGCGGCGTGAAGGCGTCGTTCCGGGTCACGAGGTGGTCGGACGCGTCGTCGCGGCCGGGCGCGACGCGCGCCGCTTCGCGCTCGGCGCCCGCGCCGGCGTGGCGTGGCTCCACCGGGCGTGCGGCCGCTGCCGCTTCTGTGCGCGCGGCGCAGAGAACTTGTGCCTCGCCCCGCGCTTCACGGGCTGGGACGTCGACGGCGGCTACGCCGAGTACGTCACGGTTCCCGAGGCCTTCGCCCACTCGCTGCCCGAGGGCCCGCGCGCGCGCGACCTCGCTCCGCTCCTGTGCGCCGGGATCATCGGCTACCGCGCGTTCGCCCGGTCGAACGTCGGCCCCGGCGCTCGGCTCGGCCTGTTCGGCTTCGGCGGCTCGGCGCACCTCGTGATCCAGATCGCGCGCCATCGCGGATGCGAGGTCTACGTCTTCAGCCGCGATGCCGGCCACCAGGAGCTCGCGCGGACCCTCGGCGCCGCGTGGGTCGGCGGCAGCTTCGACGCGCCCCCGCATCCGCTCGACGGCGCGATCCTCTTCGCGCCCGCCGGCGCGCTCGTTCCCGCCGCGCTCGCTGCGCTCGACCGCGGCGCGACACTCGCCATCGCGGGGATCCACGTTTCGGAAATTCCGCCGCTCGATTACCAGCGCCATCTCTTCCACGAGAAGACGCTGCAAAGTGTCACGTCGAACACGCGCGCCGACGCCGAGGCGCTGCTGCGTCTCGGCGTCGAGATCCCGCTCGAGACGCACACGGTCTCCTACGCGCTCGAAGACGCGAACGAGGCCCTGATCGATCTCGCGCAGGACCGCGTCCGCGGCGCGGCGGTCCTCGAAGTCTGGGACGGAGGCTAGGCGCGCGCGTTGCTCGCGTGACGCTCGATCACGGAGCCGAGCGCCCGGATCGAGAGAGGCTTCGCGAGGAAGTCGTCCATGCCGGCGTCGGAGCAGCGCTGGCGGTCCTCGGCCATCGCGTTCGCGGTGAGCGCGACGATCCGGCACCGCGCTGCGCCGGATTCGAGCGCGCGGATCGCACGCGTCGCGGCGAGGCCGTCCATCTCCGGCATCTGCACGTCCATGAGAACGAGGTCGTACGGGCGCCGCCGAAACGCTTCGACGGCGCGCACTCCGTCCGAGACGACGTCCGGCTCGTAGCCGAGCTTGCCGAGCATGACGCGCGCGACTCGCTGGTTGACCGCGTTGTCCTCGGCGACGAGGATGCGAAGGGAGCTCGCGGGCGAGGCACCGGCCGCAGCGGAATCCGCCTCCGCGCTGCGGCGGCCGCTCTCGACGCGTGCGAAGGCCGCCGCGAGCGCGAGGCCGAGTCGCTTGCTGCGCAGCGGGCGCCCGATGCGCAGCGCGAAGCGGCCGAGCGCTCCCGCGTCGATGCCGCCGGGCCGTTCGCCCGGCGCCGCGACCAGCACGAAGGGTCCCGGAGCGAGCCGGCTCACGTCATCGAACGATGCCGAGGCGCCGGCTTCGAGCACGCGCGAGTCGACCACCACGGCGTCGAACGTCGCCCCCTCCCGCAGCCAGAGGCACGCCTCGTCGAGCGACGACGCGCAGCGGATCGTCATCTCGCAGTCCCGCCCGTCGCGCTCGAGCAGCTCGCGCTGGAGAGCGTGCTGCAGGACCGCGAGCACGCGCCGGCCGCGCAGGACCGCCGTGTCGAAGCGTGCAGCGCCGGCCTGCGCCGTCGCGTCTTCCGCCGGGATCGTGACGGCGAACTCGGAGCCGCGGCCGGGCTCGCTCTCGACCGTCACGTCGCCGCCCATTCGCTCGGCGAGGCGGCGGGTGATCGCGAGCCCGAGGCCGGTTCCGCCGAAGCGCCGCGTGGTCGAAGCGTCGACCTGGCTGAAGGGCTGGAAGAGCCGGTCGAGCCGATCGCGGGGGATTCCGATTCCCGTGTCGCGGACGGAGATTCTCAGCCCCGGCGGCCCGCCGTCCGAGGACGCCCGGCGCACGATCACGACGACGTCGCCCCCCTGCGTGAACTTCACGGCGTTCGAGACGAGGTTCATGACGATCTGCCGGAGGCGAACCGGGTCACCCAGGATCCAGCTCGGGACGCTGCGCGGGTGGTCGTACGCCAGCTCGACGTCGCGCTCGGCGGCGCGCGAGGCGAGGAGCTCGAGGCAGTCTTCGATGCAGTCGCGCAGCGAGAAGGTCCGATGTTCGAGCTCGATCCGTCCCGACTCGATCTTCGAGAAGTCGAGGATGTCGTTGAGGATGCAGAGCAGCATCTCGCCGCTTCCGCGGACGGTCTCGAGCATCGAGCGCTGCTCGTCGTCGAGCTTCGTCTCGAGGACCACGTCGGTGAGCCCGATCACCGCGTTCATCGGAGTCCGGATTTCGTGGCTGACCGTGGCGAGGAACTGGTTCTTGATCTCGGAGGCCCGGAGCGCGACGTCACGCGCAGCCTCGAGCTCCGCGGCCTGACGCCGGATCATCGCCTCGCTGGACCGGAGGCCCTCGACGTGCTTCGCGGTCGTGGTCCACTGCGACAGCGCGGCGCCGAAGACCATGAGGGCGAGCGTCGCCTGCCCGACGAGCGTCTCCCAGTCGGCGTGCAGCGGCGACGGCTCGACCCCGAGCGCGTCGCGCGCGGCGCGGATCAGGACGAATCCCCCGATCGAGGCGAGCGTCCACAGGAACGTGTCGCGCATGCTCATGAGGCACGCCGCGAACGCGGGCACCAGCACGAGGTAGTACTGGATGTAGGTCTGGCTGCCGCCGATGAAGATGGCGTTCGAGACGACGGCGGCGCTCGCGAACGCGATCGAGAGGTGCAGCGGCAGGCTCTCGAACGCTCCGCGTGGAGGCCGTCGCGCCCAGGCGCGCGAAGCGAGGACTCCCACGCACATCACGCCGATCGCGATCTGCGACCGCGGGCGGGGGATGAAGCAGTACATCGCGACGAAGACCAGCATCCCGAGCGCGACGATCAGCAGCGCCGACTGGATGCGGGCGTCGCGATAGGCGCGCTCGTCGTCCGCGAGCGAGGGCGCCGGTCGCGGCGCCCCGGCGATGGGGTCCGGCTGCGGGTCCATGCGGTCTCCCGGCTGCGCATCGGCAGGCGGGCGCGCGGACTCGACCCTTCCCGGGGCCGCTCCCGATGCGCATCCCGGGGCGGCTCCGGCGATTGCTGCAGCAAGGCGTTCGGGGATCGCCCGAGCGCTCGACGAGGCCTGCCGGCCCGGCCCCGTGCGGCCTCGCGCCAGGCCCGCGTCGCGGGCCGCCCCCGACCTTTCCCGGCGCGTTACGGCCGCAGCCCCCGCGCGCGGGGCCCCGGCTCCATCGCAACGATCTGCGCGGCGCGCCGCGCCCACTCGACGAGCAGCGGCCGCGTCTCGCGCGGATCGATGATCTCCTCGACGCCGAAGGCCTCGGCGGTGAGGAACGGAGATCGAAGCGACGCGAGGTCGGCCTCGAGCTTCGCGCGCAGCGCCTCGGGGTCGTCCGACGCCTCGATCTGTCTGCGGTACGCGGCCTCGACGCCGCCCTCGATCGGGAGCGAGCCCCACTCGCCCGACGGCCACGCGTAGCGAAGGTTCAGGCGGTGGTGCGGGCCGTGGCCGGCGCCGGCGACGCCGAACACGCGGCGCACCAGCACCGAGACCCACGGCACGCGCGCCTGGTAGACGGCCATGAGCGCACGGACGCCCTCGCGCACCGTTCCGCGCCGCTCGGCCTCGGGGCCGATCAGGAAGCCCGGGTTGTCGACGAAGTTCACGACCGGCAGATGGAACGTGTCGCAGAAGTCGACGAAGCGCGTGAGCTTCTGCGAAGCGGCCGCGTCGAGCGAGCCGGCGAGCTGGCGCGGATCGTTCGCGAGGACGCCGACGGGAACGCCGTCCAGCCGAGCGAGCGCGGTGACGAGCGGGCGCCCGAAGTAGCGCGCCGTCTCGAAGATCGATCCGCGGTCGAGGACGAGGGCGAGAAGGCGCCGCACGTCGTACGTCTTTCGCCGGTCGCGCGGGACGATCTCGAGCAGCGCCTCTTCGCGGCGTCCGGGATCGTCGTCGGCCGGTGTGCGCGGCGGCATCTCCCAGACGGAGCTCGGCAGATACGAGAGGAAGCGGCGAATCTGCGCGAACGCGTCGTCCTCGCTCGCGGCCTCGTTGTCGACGACGCCGCTGGCGCGCGCGTGCAGGTCCGCGCCGCCGAGCGTCTCCTTGTCGACCTCTTTGCCGAACGCGCGCCGCACGACGGGAGGGCCGGCGACGAAGACCTGGCTCGTGCCGCGCACCATCACCGAGAAGTGCGCCGCCGCGACGCGCGCCGCGCCGAGCCCCGCGACGGGGCCGAGCGCCGCGGCCACCACCGGCACCTGCGAGAGGATCTCGACCGAGACGTCCCAGTCGGGGATCCACGGCACGTACGAGCGCCGCAGCGTCGTCTGCTGCTTCACGCTCCCTCCGCCGCCGGTGCCGTCGACGAGGCGGACGATCGGGAGCCGCAGGTCGCGCGCCGCCTTCTCGGCCCATCCCATCTTGTTGCCGACGGCGCCGTCGGCGGCGCCGCCGCGCACCGTGAAGTCGTCGGCGCCGACCACGACGCGGCGCCCCTCGATGCGGCCCGTTCCGCACACGAAGTTCGACGGCGTGAAGGCCGCGAGGCGCCCCTGCGCATCGTACTCGCCGCGCCCCGCCAGCACGCCCGTCTCGTGGAACGAGCCCGCGTCGAGGAGGCGCTCGATGCGCTCGCGCACCGGAAGGCGGCCCGCGGCGCGCGCACGCGCGACACGCTCCTCGCCGCCCATGCGCCGCGCGAGCTCGGCGCGCCGCTCCATCTCGTCGAGCTCCGGCTTCCACGTCATGGCGCGCAGTCTACCCGCGGCGTGCGGGCCCGTCGCTCCCGCGCGCGCGGGGTGTCGCGCGCTGCGAGACGCCCGCCGCGCTCCGTTCCGACGGCGTTCGCCGCGCGGCGCCGCGGCCCGGCGCCGCGCGCGCTGCTACAGGTCCGGCCGTGCAGGCCCTCGTCCTCGATTTCGACGGCGTCCTCGCCGACAGCGCCCCCGAGTGCTTCGAGGTCGCGCTCCGCACCTATGCCGACCTGTGCCCCGGCGCGGAGCTGGGCCGCTTCGAGCGGGACGCGCTCTACCGCGAGTTCGTCTCGCTCCTCCCGCTCGGCAATCGCGCCGAGGATTTCGGCGTCGCGCTCGCGGCGATCGACGCGGGAGCCCGGCTCGCGGACCAGCCGTCCTACGACGCCTTCTTCGCCGCCCGCCCGCCCGGTTGGCTCGGCGCCTTCCACCGCCGCTTCTACGAGCACCGCGCGGCGTTCGCTGCGGCGGACCCCGCCGGCTGGCGCGCACTCACTCCGCCGTACGACGCCTTTCTCGCGGTCCTGCGTCGCAACGAAGGGCGCGTTCCGTTCGCGATCGCGACGGCCAAGGACCGCGCGTCGGTCCGTGCGCTGCTCGCCGGATGGGACGTCTCGGGCCTGTTCCCGGATGCGCTCGTTCTCGACAAGGAGGCGGGTCGCAGCAAGCTCGAGCACCTGCGCGTGCTGCAGCAGCGGCTCTCGGTCCCGTTCTCGGGGCTCACCTTCGTCGACGACAAGCTGCGCCACCTCGACGCCGTGTCACCGATCGGTGTCGTCTGCGCGCTCGCGGCCTGGGGCTACAACGGCCCGCGCGAGCGGGACCAGGCGCGTGCGCGCGGGCATCTCGTCGTCGGCCTCGCCGACGTCGAGGCTCGCCTCTTCGGCGCGGGGCTCGGCGCGGGCGCGGCCTGAGGCTTCGCCCCGCGGGCGTTGGCAGCCGCCGTCGGAGCGCCTACGCTTCCAGGGTGCCGTGAGGGGCACGCGCAGAGCGGCGGCCGCGCACCGCGCGAGCCGGCGCGCAAACCCGTCGGGCGGAGGTGATCCTGATGGCACTCGATCCCGGCTTCCGCATGCACGCGGAGCGCACCCCCAACCCGAACAGCGTGAAGTGGGTGCTCGGCTCGCCGATCGTCGCCGGCTCGGCCAGCGCGTTCTTCGACGCGTCGCCCGGTGACGAGGTCTCCCCGCTCGCGACGCGCCTGTTCGCGATTCCCGGCGTGCGCGGCGTCTTCGTCGCCGCGAACTTCATCACCGTCACGAAGGCCGACGACGTCGAGTGGGCCGACCTCGCGCAGGGCATCGTCGACGCGGTGAAGGCCTTCGCCGAGTCGAAGCAGCCCGCGCTCGGGCCGGCCTTCGCGGCGCAGGCCGCGGCGTCGGGCGGTGAGATCGAAGACCGCATCAAGCGCGTGCTCGACGAAGAGATCCGGCCGGCCGTCGCGATGGACGGCGGCGACGTCGTCTTCGCGAGCTACCGCGAAGGCCGCGTCGAGCTCTACATGCAGGGGTCGTGCAGCGGGTGCCCCAGCTCGCGCGCGACCCTCAAGCTGGGAATCGAGGCCCGCCTGCGGGAGGCGATTCCCGAAGTGACCGAGGTCGTGGCACTCTAGGACCGGCAGGTGCGAGCCGATCCGAGTTCCGGAGGGGCGCGCCCGACTGCGGCTTCCCCCAGCCGCCGTTGCGGCGATGAGCAACAGGAGCATCGCGGGCGAATGCAGGGGGACGAGCGACGCCGCGCCGGGCGCGGGAGGGGGGTGGCCACGACGCTCGTGCGCGTCGTGACGCTGTGGGCGGCGGTCGTCGCGTTGGGAATTCCCTTCGCCCCGGCTCGCGCTGCGGATTCCGGCGTCTCTGCCGCCGGTGCCCACGTGCCGGGTCCGCCCGTTCCGGCAGAAATCCTCGACTCGCCGCCGATCACGCGCGACGTCTTGAAGCGCGCTCACATCGTCGGCGCCGCCGCACCGGGAAGCGGAGGCCGCCTCGTCGCCGAGGTGCCCGCTCCGCCGGGCGCGGCGGACGTCGAAGGCCCGCTGCAGGTCGAGTACACGCTCGATCCGGGCCTCACGCGCCAGGTGTACGAGGCCGTCGACCGGCTCGACGCCCGCCTCGCGAACATCGTCGTGCTCGAGGCGGCGACGGGCCGCGTGCTCGCGTATGCATCGACCAACCCGCAGCAGTTTCCGCCGACGCGGATCTATCCGGCCGCGTCGCTGATCAAGGTCGTGACGGCGGCGGCGGCGCTCCACCACGCGCGCCGCGTCGCCGAAGCTCCGTGCCGCTACCTCGGGAACCCGCACTGGCTCCCGCCCCAGCGCATCGACCCGCCGGCGAAGGGCAGCGTGACGAGTCTCGAAGGGGCGCTCGCGCACTCGAACAACCAGTGCTTCGCGCAGCTCGCCGTCCACTCGCTGGGGACGCAGAACATGGTCGACGCGATCCGGCGCTTCGGCTTCCTGCAGGAGCCGGCGCCCGGACACTCCGCCGGCGCCGTCGATCCCGGGAGCGATCGCTACGACCTCGGCAAGCTCGGCTGCGGTCTCTACGGCTGCTGGATCACGCCGATGCACGCGGCGCGCATGGCGATGACGCTCGCCGATGGCAAGCAGCGAGAGCCCTACTGGATCGAGCGCGTCGTCGACGCCGCGGGTCGAACGCTGCAGCTTCCGCCGCGAACTCCGGCGAAGCAGGTGCTGACGCCCGAGCTCGCGGGCGAGCTGCGCACGATGATGATCGAGACGACGGTGAGCGGGACGGCGCGGCGCGGCTTCCAGGGCGAGGGCGGCGCTCCGCTGCTCGGGCCGGTGCAGGTCTCGGGCAAGACCGGAACCCTGCGCGGCAG
>JABLTH010153950.1_pt1 | contig 12287 bp, 9 predicted proteins | sample 7875711 | NCBI WGS metagenome assembly JABLTH01 (sample SAMN14941262, study PRJNA633318) | bioreactor metagenome | isolation source: bioreactor | place: China | collected 2019-03-05 | reverse complement strand
GGGTTGAAGTTCAGCCGCAGGCGCAGCGCATGGCTGCCGCAGCGGCGCAGCGGAATCATCAGGACGGGGCGTGGCAGGGCGGTCATCGAACGGTCTCCGGTTGGCGATTGTCCAGCCAGGCGGACAAGTGAGCGTGCAGCGCGGCCGTGGCTGCCAGCAGCGGCATGGCGCCGGTATCGAGCCGCAGCGACGGCGCCTCCGGTGCCTCATACGGCGACGAAACGCCGGTGAATTGCGGGATCTGCCCGCCTCGCGCCCGGGCGTATAGCCCCTTTGGGTCGCGCGCCTCGCACACATCGAGCGTGGTGCAGACGTGCACTTCCACAAACCGGTCTGCGCCGATGATCTCGCGCGCCATCTCGCGATCGGAGCGCAGCGGCGAGATGAACGCCGTCACGACGATCAGGCCGACGTCGTTCATGAGGCGCGCCACCTCGGCGGCGCGGCGCAGGTTCTCGGTGCGGTCGGCTTCAGTAAAGCCGAGATCGTGGTTCAGGTGGTGGCGCAGGTTGTCGCCGTCGAGCACGGCGCAGCGCTGGCACGTCTCGTACAAGCGCTTTTCCAGCGCATAGGCGAGGGTGGACTTGCCCGCGCCGCTCAGGCCCGTGAGCCACAGCGTGAGCGGCGCATGACCGAACTGATGCGCGCGGGCTTCGTCAGCCACAGCGCCGGTATGCCAGTAGACATTCCGTGCGCCGGGGCTGGCGCAGGAAGAGAGCGCAGGCTTCATCTCGGCGTCCTCCGCGTCAGGCCGGCAACAGGGCGGGTTGGTGATAGCCGATGCGCGCTGCTGCGGGGGCTGCCGCTTTCGCCTGGTTTGCCAGCTTGAATACGCTCACCACGCCCACCAGTCGGCTCGACTGCTCGCGCATCGATTCCGCTGCTGCGGCCGCTTCTTCAACCAGCGCGGCGTTCTGCTGCGTGACTTCGTCCATTTGCGTGATGGCGCGGTGGATCTGGTCGATGCCGCTGGCCTGCTCGTCGGTCGCGCCCATGATTTCGGTCACGATGGCAGTTACGCGGTGGATGCTGGTCACGACATCCTGCATCGTGGTGCCGGCTTGTTCCACCAGCGTGCTGCCGGCGTCGACATGGTTGGCAGAGTCGTTGATCAGCAACTTGATCTCTTTGGCTGCCGCAGCAGAGCGTTGCGCCAGCCCGCGCACCTCGCTGGCGACCACCGCAAAGCCGCGTCCCTGCTCGCCGGCACGGGCCGCTTCCACGGCTGCGTTGAGTGCGAGGATGTTGGTCTGGAAAGCAATGCTGTCGATCACGCCGATGATCTCGCTCACCTTGCGTGCCGATTCGCTGATCGCGCCCATTGTGTCCACCACGCGCGCCACCACTGTGCCGCCTCGCGTAGCGACCTCGGCAGCCGTGGCGGCGAGCTGGTTGGCGTGCCGCGCATGATCGGCGTTCTGCTTGACGGTGGCGTTGAGCTCTTCCATCGACGCGGCGCATTCCTCCAACGCCGAGGCCTGTTCCTGCGTGCGGGTCGACAGGTCGAAGTTGCCGGTGGCGATCTGCTCAGATGCCGTGGCCAGCGTGTCGGTGCTGGTGTGTACCTGTTCGGCAATCGTCGCGAGGCTGTCGCGCATGCGCTTCATGGCGTGCATGAGGCTCGTCTGATTGTCGTCGCGCGTCGGTATGGCCACGGCCAGGTTGCCGCCGGCGATCTGGCTGGCAATGTCGGCCACCGTGCCGGGCTCGCCGCCGAGCTTGCGCAGCAGCCCGCGCGTGATGAGGACGCTGGCCGCGAGACTCACGAGCAGTGCCAGCACGCTCAGCGCCAGTAGCCAGTTGCGGCTGTCGATGTAGCTCGACTTGGCCTTGGCGGTGTTTTCGTCGTTGAGCTTTTCTTCAAACGCCTGCAGCTTGCCGAGCAGATCCCACCAAGCGCGCTGCACCGGGCGGAATTCGAAGCGCAACACCTTGTAGGCGTCTTCCTTGTGGCCGGCGGCAATCAGCGCCTTGACGCGCGCTGCGAACGGCGCGGCCAATTCAGCCTGCTGCCGGATTTGCGCAAGCAGCGTTTTTTCTTCGGCGGTGGTGTCCGGCAACGTGTCGAACATGCGGCCAAGCTTGCGGTCGGCTTCGCTGTACAGGGCCTCCTGCTTATCAACGCGGCTCAGTTCGATCTGGATTTCGTCATGCTGCTCCAGCAGCACGATATTCCGGTAAGCCAATGCCCGTTCAGTAACGCTCGAATACATTTTTGCAGCGAGCTTGGCTTCCACGGCGTTGATTTCCGTAGTGTCCTCCAGCAGCCGTCGAAAATCTGACATGCGCTGCAGGCTGAATGCCATCAGCAGCACGAGCAGCCCCATCGTTAAGCCAAAACCCCACGCCAGTTGGGTGGCCACCTTCATTTTCGAGAAGCGCATCTTTGTCCCCGTCATAATCGATAACGAATGCACTATCGAGCGGTATGGCGGGAGCTTGAGTGATTTAAATCAAATTACTCAATATGCGTAATGGCACGTCGGACTGGCATCACAAAATAAGACTGGGAATATCGATGACGCTTTTTGCAGATATTATTTTATTGAAATGACTTGCATTAAATTGCGAGCAATCCAAATGCGCCGCGCAAAACAAAAACGCCCGGGGGGAACCGGGCGTTTCTTGTTGGGCGAAGCAGTTACACCGTGCGCTTTTGCGGCACCAGCGAGCGCCAGAAGCGCTGTCCAAACCGGCGCACATCGCGCAGGTTGCGCTTGAGCATGTAGTCCAGGTCGGCCACTTGTTCGTCGATGGCTTCCGTCAGCAGGCTCATCGTGTCGGCGGGCGGCAATTCGAGATAGGCATCGGCTTCGCCATAGGCGTACTGAACGCGCATACCCGCCTTCTTGGCGATGTGCATCATGGCTGCATTGCGCGACAGGCAGTGCATGTACAGCGTACGCACCTTGGTGTTCTGGCCATGCATGGCGGCACGTTGGAACAGCGCGCTGCCCACGCCCTTGCCGCGCGCCGATTCCGACACCGACACGCCGAACTCCGCCACGCGCCCTTGCGGGTTGTCGCGCAGGTAGGCGAGGTGGCCCACGCCCGTCAGCTCCAGACGCTCGTCGTAGACGCCAAAGACCTTGTCGTGGTCGAAATCGATGCTGTCGACGTACGCCTCGATCACGTGATCCCGCACCACCTGGCCGAATCGCAGCAGGCGGTCTTCCTCGCCCAGGGCGAGCAGGTGTTTGAGCAGGCGCGACCGGTGGTGCGCAGCAAGCTCGCGCACCAGCACGGTGGAACGCGGCGCGCCTTGCGCTGCTTCCGTTTTGTCGATGTCGTCCTGGGTGACGACGCCGATGGCCTTGCTCAGCTCGAGCGGGTTCACGACACGGTTTCCTGTTCTGATCGCGCCTTTCAGTGGAAGGCTGCGAAGTGATGAGTCGGAGGCGCGGATGGCACCTCCGGGGCACTCAATCGGGTGCAACTGAGTGTTGTGCAATGCACCATGCTATTGTAGTGCAATCAGGGTTTCCCCGTAAGTCTGGTGTCAGACTTTCCAGAGGATTTCCCGGTAAATCATTGATTTAACGCATCCGACGGTGGGTTCCAGAGGTGTGGCGTGGCAACAACGTAAATGTTGCATCGCGCAAAAGCGAGCGAAGGCGCGCTTTCCGGGTGCTCTGAAAGTTACATCGCCCGGTTACCTGCCGCCGCCGTTCGTAACGCCGCTCAACAATAGCCGTGCGAAGATGCGCCATCAAGACGCCCCAGCCTCCTGATTTTCCATGACGCCCTCGCGCATTCTTGTGATCTACGCGCATCCTGCGCCGCGCCGTTCGCGCGCCAACAAGCCGCTCGCGCGTGCCCTGGCCAGCCTGCCCGGCGTGGCCATGCACGACCTGTACCGGCAGTACCCGGATTTCGACATCGATGTGCGTGTTGAGCAGGAAGCAGTGGAGGCGGCGGAGTTGATCGTCTTCCAGTTTCCGGTGCAGTGGTACGCCACGCCGTCGCTGCTCAAGGAATGGATCGACGTGGTTCTGGAGATGGGCTGGGCCTACGGGCCGGGCGGCACGGCGCTGCGCGGCAAACATCTGATGGTGCTGGCCACGACCGGCGGTCGCGCGCATTCCTACAACCCGGATGGCGTTCACGGCCACACGTTCGACATGTTCCTGCTGCCGCTGCAACAGACTGCTGCGTTGTGCGGCATGCAATGGCAGCCACCGCACGTGCTGCACGATGCCGACGATGTGTCTGCCGATGTCATCGACGCCCATATCGCCCAGGTGCGCGCCGCGCTGCAAACCTGGCTCCCGACCGACGCCGACTCCGTCGCCTGACGTTTCCGATCTCCTCCCTGCCTATGCAATCGCACGATCTGCTCGTCAATTTCGTCATCTACCTGGCTGCGGCCGTGGCGGCAGTGCCGCTTGCGCGTCGGCTGGGGCTGGGCTCGGTGCTCGGCTATCTGCTGGCGGGGGTGATCGTGGGGCCGTGGGGCTTGCGGCTCATCACCAATGTGCAGTCGATTCTGGATTTCTCGGAATTCGGCGTCGTGCTGATGATGTTTGTGATTGGCCTGGAGCTGGAGCCGGCGCGGCTGTGGTCGCTGCGGCGGAGCATCTTCGGTTACGGCGGGCTGCAGATTCTGGTGTGTGCGCTGGCCGTCGGGCTGGCGGTCATGGCGGTGGGCCACCCGTGGCGCGCGGCTATGGTGGCGGGGCTGGGGCTGGCGCTATCGTCCACGGCGATTGCGCTGGCTACACTTTCCGAGCGCAACCTGATGCGCACGCCGGCGGGCACGGCCAGTTTCGGCATTCTGCTGTTCCAGGACATTGCGGCTATTCCGATGATCGCGCTGCTGCCGCTGCTGGCAACCGAGGCAAGCGACGCGTCCGGCGGGCATAGCTGGGTGGCGGCGGCCAAGGCAGTTGGCGTGGTGGCGGCCGTGATCTTTGGCGGGCGCACGGTGTTGCGGCCGGTGCTGCGCGCCATTGCCCGTACCAACATGCGCGAGATGTTCACCTCGTTCTCGCTGCTGCTGGTGGTGGGCATTGCGCTGCTGATGCATAGCGTGGGCCTGTCGATGGCGCTGGGCGCCTTCATTGCCGGGGTGCTGCTGGCCGATTCCGAATACCGTCACGCGCTCGAAACCGACATTGAGCCCTTCAAGGGCCTGCTGCTCGGCCTGTTCTTCCTGGCCGTTGGCATGTCGATCGACTTTGGCGTGCTGATGCGCCAGCCGCTGGCCGTGATCGGGCTGGTTGCGGTGTTCCTGGCGGTGAAGATTGGCGCGCTGCGCCTGCTTGCCACCCGCTTTGGCATTGCGCGTGGGCAGGCATGGCTGTTTGCGTTCCTGCTCTCGCAAGGCGGCGAATTTGCGTTCGTTGTATTCGGTCCCGGCGTGGCTGGCGACGTGCTCGGGGCGGAGACGGCCGCTGCGCTCAACCTCGTGGTGGCGCTGTCGATGGCCGCGACGCCATTGCTCCTGCTGCTGCACGACAAAGTGCTGGTGCCGCGCCTGATGGATGGCAAGAAGCGCGCGCCCGAGGCCATCGAGCCCCAGGACAACCAGGTCATCATCGCGGGCTTCGGCCGTTTCGGGCAGATCGTCGGCCGCATGCTCTACAGCCAGGGCTACAGCGCCACCGTGCTCGATCACGATCCGGACCAGATCGACATGCTGCGCCGCTTCGGCTTCAAGGTCTTCTACGGCGACGCCACGCGCATGGACCTGCTGGAAACCGCCGGCGCCGACAAGGCCAGCATGATGGTCGTCGCCATCGACGACATGGAAACCAACCTGGAGGTGGTCGACCGTGTGCGCGAGCGCTTTCCGCACCTGAAGCTGTATGTGCGGGCGCGCAACGTGTCGCACGTGTACCAACTGCGCGACCGCGGCGTGGAAGTGATCGAGCGGGAGATGTTCGAGGGCTCGCTCATGCTCAGCCGCCGGGTGCTGGAGGGGCTAGGCAAGGAGCCGTACGAAGCGCACCGCATCGCGCAGACGTTCCGCCGCCACACGCTCAATTCAATGGAGCAGGTCTACCCCGTTTATCGCGATCAGAAGAAGCTCGTGTCACTTGCTCAGCAGGGGCGCGACGAGCTGGCCGAAATGTTCCAGCGCGACCGCACACAGCGCAAGCGTCTGCGCGAATCCGGCATGCCCTGGGGCGAGGGCGACGTCCATAGCGATGTGGAAGGCGCGCAGCCAGATAGCGATCTCGCCAACGAGGTCGACGGCGGCGACGCCGATGCCCCGATCGATTGCCCCGCACGCGCGGGCCTCCGACGCGACGGTTGACTCGCGCCGGTTACGGTCGCGATTCATGCGCAAGCCGTGCACAAACAAAAAGGAGCGCTTTTGGCGCTCCTCGCGGCAGATCCAGGTTTAGGGCGGCACTTACACGGCCACGCTCACATTGCGCCGCAGCTCGCAGGTGCTGAGCGAATCGGCCTCGCCGCGCAACAGCAACTGCCCGTTGCCGACCAGTTCGCGGCAGCGCCAGAAGACAAACCAGTCGCTGGCGAGCAGGCCGTCGATGGCGCCCATGATGCTGCCGACTACGTCGCGGGCGCTGGCCCAGTCGGTGGGAACGTGCTCCAGGATCACTTCGTCCACCGTGCCGTACGACACCGGCACCAGCGTGTTGCCCTTCCACAGCCGCGTGTCGGCGTTCTCGCGCACGGTCTGCTGCCATTCGTAGGCCAGGCGGCCGATGCGCAACACCGACACCGGCGCGATGGTCGAAAACCGCCGTGCCAACCGGGCACCCGAATACATGCCGATGGTCGTCAGCGGGCCCTGGCCGTTGGGCGCCTCAAGTTCGCGCACATCCATGCCGACTTCATTGATGCGCTGGGGCGCTTGGTGCAGGTGGAACGCCACCCGGCGCAGCATGAGCTGGTCCGACGCGCTCTGGCCGTGCCAGATGGCGACTTCGGTAGTGGCATCGCGCAGGTCGGCGAGCGACGCAAGCGCGTCGCGCATCTCGGCGGCGAAGTCGATATTGCTGTTGGGCGCCACGCGCTGCCAGAAGCCGGAGCGCGCCATGGCGACGCTATCGACGTCGACCAGCGGCCCGACGGCGAGATCGTCGCGCAGTACGACTACGGAATCGGGGCGGCCAGCCTGTGCGAGCGCCTGCTTGAGCGTGGCGCCGGCAACATCGCCGTTGACGACATGGATGTATTGCATGGCAGCAATTGTAGCGAGAGTGTCAGCGCAGCGCTTTCGTTTTGCGCATCTCTATCAGTATTCCTTTGCGCGGTGTCATGCGCCTATCCAAAGGGGGGATAGCCCTCGGGCAATGCTCAGGCGGGCGTGCGAAAATCGCCGTTTTGTTGCAGACCATAACTAAGAACAGGTGAGGAAACATTCATGAGAGCCCCGTTGTTGCCCAAGGGCATGCGCCCCGCAGTGCTCGCCGTCGTCGCAATGGTGGGTGTGCTGGCTGCCGGCCATGCCGCCGCCGTGCCGCCGGCTGAAATCTACAAGCGCGCCCAGCAGGAAAAACCGGCGCTGATCGACACCATGAAGACATTGGTCTCGATCGAATCGGGCAGCAAGGACATCGAAGGCCTGGACAAGATTGCCGGCGTGATCGCCGAGCGCCTGCGCGGCATGGGCGGCGACGTGAAGCTCATTGACCCCAGCGACCACGCCTACCGCATGGCCGACACGCCCGAGAAGATCGGCAAGATGGTGCTTGCGCGCTTCAAGGGCGAGGGCAAGCGCAACATCATGCTGATCGCGCACATGGATACCGTGTACTTGAAGGGCATGCTTGCGCACCAGCCATTCCGCATCGACGGTGAGCGCGCCTACGGCCTGGGCATTGCCGACGACAAGAACGGTGTGGCGGTCATCCTGCACACGGTATCGATTCTGCAGGCCGTCAACTTCAAGCAGTACGGCACGCTCACGGTGCTGATCAACGGCGATGAAGAGATCAGCTCGCCGGGCGCGCGGGCCATGCAAGCCAAGCTGGGCGCCGAGCAGGACGCCGTGTTCTCCTGCGAAGGCACGCGCGTGACGTCGGACAAGCTGTCGCTAGCCACCAGCGGCATCGGCGCGATCCTGCTGGATGTGAAGGGCAAGGCTTCGCACGCGGGCGGCGCGCCGGAGCAGGGCCGCAACGCGCTGTACGAGCTGTCGCACCAGATCCTGCAGATGCGCGATCTGTCCAAGCCGGAAACCGGCCTGAAGGTGAACTGGACCGTGGCGCAGGCGGGCACCAACCGCAATGTGATCCCGGCCGTGGCCAGCGCCCAGGCCGATGTGCGGCTGCTGCGTGCAGCCGACGCCGACAAGCTCGAAGAAATCGTCAACGAACGCATCAAGAACAAGCTGATCCCGGATACGCAGGTCTCGGCCAAGTTCGAGCGCCGCCGCCCGCCGCTGGAAGCCACGCCGGCCTCGCGCGCGCTGGCCGAGCACGCCCAGAAGATCTATGGCGAACTCGGCAAGACGCTGGAGATTGACGACAAGGCCGAGGGCGGTGGCACCGATGCCGCGTTCGCCGCCTCGAAAACCAAGGCGCCCGTGATCGAGCGCTTCGGTCTGGCGAGCTTTGGCGCGCACTCGAATGACGCCGAATATGTCGATCTGAATTCCATCGTGCCGCGCCTGTACCTGTTGACGCGCATGGTCATGGATGTGTCGCGCGATCGCGTCGGCCCGGCCAGGTAACCGCACTGCAACGCGGCGCGTAAGGCTTACACGCGCCGCAGCACATCTCCTGCGCGAAGCCGCTGCTCAGCGGCTTCCCAACGCCCGGCTGCCGGGTATTCCGCTTGCTTTCCGCTGACGCATGTCCCCAGCTACGGCCGCCTCGGCCGGTGGAGCGCGCGCCATGTCCGAACATCCCTTCCCAGCATCGAATGACCCCGCCGACGAACCGGATGGGTCACCCGCGCGCCCGAGCCGGCGCGGCTTTCTGCAGGGCGCGGCGGCTGCGGCGTCGGCGTTTGCGCTGCCGCACGAGTCGGCCGGCGCGCGCGCTTCTGCGTCTGCCCCGGCACGTTCAGCCGCGTTGGCGCCGGCGCGGCCGGTCTCGCTCAATATCAACGGCAAGCCGTATGCGTTGTCGCTGGAGCCGCGCGTCACGTTGCTCGATGCGCTGCGAGAGGTGCTGGCGCTGACCGGCACCAAGAAAGGCTGCGACCGCGGCCAGTGCGGCGCGTGCACCGTCCTCGTGAACGGCCGGCGCATCAACAGTTGCCTGACGCTGGCGATCATGCACGAGGGGGACTCCATCACCACCGTCGAAGGGCTAGCGCACGCGAAAGACGGCCTGGTCGACCGCGCGGCGCTGCATCCGGTGCAGGCCGCGTTTCTTGAACACGACGCGTTTCAGTGCGGATATTGCACGCCGGGGCAGATCTGCTCGGCCGTGGCGGTGCTGGAGGAGGCGCGCCGCGGCATGCCGAGCACCGTGACGTCGCCCGCGGCAATGGTCAATGACGGCCCCGTTGCGCTGACCGAAGACGAAATACGCGAGCGCATGAGCGGCAACATTTGCCGCTGCGGCGCGTACCCCAACATCGTGGCGGCGATCCGCGTGGTGGCCGCCAAGTCCGGCAACACTGTTTGAGGAGCCGCCATGCAATCGATTGCCTATGACCGTGCGTCTTCAGTGGAGGCCGCCGTGCGCCTGGGCCATGAGCCGGGCGCGCGCTATATCGGCGGCGGGACGAACCTGCTGGACCTGATGAAGGGCGGCGTCGAGCAGCCGCAGCGGCTCGTGGACGTGAGCCGCCTGCCGCTTGCGCAAATTCGTGCGTTGCCCGACGGCGGACTGCGACTGGGCGCGATGGCGCGCAATGCCGATACGGCGGCGCATCCGCTGGTGCGCTCGCGCTATCCGCTCCTGAGTGAGGCGATTGTGTCGGGCGCCTCGGGTCAGCTGCGCAACATGGCCACCAACGGCGGCAACCTGATGCAGCGCACGCGCTGCCATTACTTCTACGACACGGCGTACCCGGCGTGCAACAAGCGGCAGCCCGGCTCCGGCTGCGCCGCGCGGGAGGGCTTCACTCGCATGCACGCCATCCTCGGTGCGAGCGAGGCGTGCGTGGCGACGCATCCGTCGGACATGGCTGTCGCGCTGGCCGCGCTGGACGCCACAGTGGTTGTGCACGGCACGCACGGCGAGCGGCGTATCCCGATCGAAGCGTTCCACCGGCTGCCCGAAGCGCATCCCGAGATCGACACGACGCTCGGGCCCGGCGAGTTGATCGTCGCCATCGATCTGCCGCCGCCCGTGTTCGGATCGCATGTGCATTACCTGAAGGTGCGCGACCGCGCCAGTTATGCGTTTGCGCTGGTGTCGGTGGCGGCGGCGCTGGCGTTGCAGACGGATGGTCGGACGATCCGGGAGGCGCGCATCGCGCTGGGCGGCGTGGCACACAAGCCTTGGCGCGCGCATGCGGCAGAACAGATGCTGGCGGGGCAGGTGCTGGACGCGCAGTTGTTTGCCCAGGCCGGTGCGTTGGCCCTGCAGGGCGCTCAGCCGCTGCGCGACAACGGCTTCAAGGTACCGCTCGCACAGCGGGCGGTGGCGCGCGCGCTGACCTCGGCGGCCAATTCACCCAATTCGCCCAATCCGGCCAATCCGACTGGGGGTGTGGCATGAGCAACGTCGGCCAACCGCTGGACCGCACAGACGGTCTGCTCAAAGTCACCGGCCAGGCGCGCTACTCCGCCGAGTTCCAGGTGCCGCGCCTGGCGCATGCCGTGCTGGTGCAAAGCACGGTGCCCGCCGGCAGAATCACGCGGGTCGATACACACGTCGCGCAGGCCATGCCCGGCGTGCTGCTGGTGATGACGCACGAGAACGCCCCGCGCCTGCCCAACGGCGGCAAGCCCGCGCTGGAACCACCGGCAGGACGCGCTCTGTCGTTGTTGCAGGACGATCAGGTGCACTACAACGGCCAGCCCATTGCGCTGGTGGTGGGCGACACGCTGGAACACGCCCATGCCGCAGCCCGCATGGTGCGCGTGGAGGTCGCTCAGCAGCCCGCGCGGCTCGATTTTGAGACCGCCCGCGCCGATGCGCACTCGCCCGGCAAGGTGCAGACGCAATCGGCCGACACCACACGCGGCGACGTGGCCGTTGGCATGGCCCAGGCGGCGCAGCGCATCGAGGCCGTCTACGGCACGCCCATGGAAACGCACAATCCCATGGAGCCACACGCGACCATCGCTGTCTGGGAGGGCGATTCGCTGACGCTGTACGACAGCACGCAATACGTTTCGGGCGTGCGCCGCACTGTTGCCAAGACGCTGGGCTTGTCGCCCGACAAACTGCGTGTGGTGTGCCCGTTCGTGGGCGGTGGATTCGGCTGCAAGGGCTCGGTGTGGTCGCACGTGGTGTTGGCTGCGATGGCCGCGCGCCAAGCGGGGCGGCCCGTCAAGCTGGTGCTGGAACGCCCGCAGATGTTCGGGCCGGTCGGCGGGCGCCCGCGCACCGAGCAACGCATCGCCTTGGGCGCCGCCAGCGATGGCCGCTTCACCGCCATCTCGCATGACTCGCTGACCACCACGTCGATGATCGAAGACTGGACCGAGCCATGCGCCATCGTCACCCGCATGCTTTACGACACGCCCAACCAGCGGACGACGCATCGGCTCGCGCGGCTCAACATCGGCACGCCGACGTTCATGCGTGCGCCGGGCGAAGCCACCGGAACGTTCGCACTGGAAGTGGCGCTGGATGAAATGGCCTACGCGCTAGGCATCGATCCGGTGGAGCTGCGTCTGCGCAACGACGCCGCGCAGGACCCGGAAAAACGCATCCCGTGGTCGAGCAAATCGCTGGCAGCGTGCTACCGCGCTGGTGCCGAGCGCTTCGGCTGGGCGCGCCGCAACCCGCAGCCGGGCAGCATGCGTGACGGCAACACACGCATCGGCTGGGGTATGGCCACTGCTACGTACCCGGCCAATCGCAGCGCGGCCGGCGCCACCGCACGCTACCTGCCGGACGGCACGGCGCAGGTGGAATCCGGCTCGCAGGATCTGGGCACCGGCACCTACACGGTGATGACCCAGGTGGCGGCCGATGCCATGGGCATGCCCGTCGACCGGGTGCATTTCAGCCTGGGCGATACGCGCATGCCCGAGGCGCCGGTGTCGGGCGGCTCGCAAAGTGTGGCCAGCGTATCGCCCGCCGTGCAGGCCGCCGGCGCGCAGGCTCGCGATGCGCTGATTGCCGCGGCCATTGCCGATGCCAGCTCGCCGCTACATGGGCTGGCCGCAAGCGACATCACCGTGGCCGACGGCATCTTGACTGCGCGCAGCGGTGCGCGCGAGCCCGTGGCTGCCGTGGTCG
>JABLTH010100020.1_pt1 | contig 12288 bp, 11 predicted proteins | sample 7875711 | NCBI WGS metagenome assembly JABLTH01 (sample SAMN14941262, study PRJNA633318) | bioreactor metagenome | isolation source: bioreactor | place: China | collected 2019-03-05 | reverse complement strand
GCGTTCGCTCGGCGTGGGGTGCAGCTTCTCGCGCTCGTGGATCGAGCCGTCGCGCAGGCACACGTAGCAGACGTTGTGGATGTCGCCGTTCGGCTGTTCGGTCGGGTGCGAGCCGCCGATGATGTTGATGTTGTAGCGCACCGCCAGCGAGCTGAAGAGTTCCTTCACCTGCGGCGTGTAGTGGCTCAGCTTGCGGATTGCCGCGACCGGCGACAGCTCCTCGTTCTCGATCGACAGCAACTGCAGCGTGATCAGTTCGGGAAAGGTGACGAAATCGGCGCTGTAGTCCGCGGCGATGTCGGTGAAGTATTCGACCTGGGTGGCGAACTCATCGAACGAGGCGATCCGCCGCTGCTGGTATTGCACCGAGGCCACGCGCACCGAATCGGGCAGCCGCTGAGGCGTCGGCACCGAAGGCATGTCCGGGTGATCGAGCAGCCGTGGGTTGCGCCATACCAGGTGGGCGCCGTAGCCAAGCGAGTCGTAGTCCGATGGCACGTAGTTGCGCAGCAGGCCGACCAGCTCGAAGTGGTTGTGCAGCTGGAAGCTCAGCGTCAGGTCGCGCCGCCTGCCTTCGACCACCGCCTGCACGTAGGCCTCGGCGCTGCCGTAGCGGGCGAGGTTCTTCGCCAGGCCCGGGATGCGCCCGCCGAACACGATGCCGCGCAGCCTCAGCTCCTGGCACAACCGCTTGCGCGCCTGGTACAGCCGCTGGCCAATGCGCATGCCGCGGTAGTCCGGGTGCACCACCACTTCCATGCCATACAGCCAGTCGCCGTCCGGCTTGTGCCGCGAGGCCATGCCGCCGCCGGTGATCTGCGCCCAGGTGTGCGGCGCCAGCGCGGTGGCCTCGTCGATGCGGAAGGTGGCGCAGTAGCCGACGATGCGTCCCTCGTACTCGACGACGAACTGGCCTTCCGGAAAATGCGTCTGCTGGGAGCGCAGCATCTCCGCCGAATGGCCCCATTCGGCGGTGTAGACGCGGGCGGTCAGCTCGACCAGTTGGGGGACGTCCGCGGGCACCGCCAGCCGAAGCTGCAGCTTGGGTGCTTGCTCGGAAGTTTTCCTGGCCATCCGCCCATTATGCCGCACTGCCGCGAAGGCCAGGTCGACGGGTGCCGCTACACTGCGGTTTTTCGATGGGTCGCCCGCATGATGTCGCCGGTTTCGCAAGAATCCCTCAGCGCCGATTACCTGTGGACGCCGGCGGGCTGGCTGGCCGACGGTCGGCTGGCGGTGAATGCTTCCGGGCGGGTCGCCGAGACGGCGGAACCGGCTGCCCGGCGCCTCGGCCGCTGGGTACTGCCGGGCATGCCGAACCTGCACTCGCACGCGTTCCAGCGCGCCATGGCCGGACTGGCCGAGCGGCGTGGGCCCGGCAACGACAGCTTCTGGACCTGGCGCGAGGCGATGTACGGCTTCGCTGCAGCGCTCGATCCCGAATCGCTGCAGGCGATCGCCGCGCAGCTCTACGTGGAGATGCTCAAGGCCGGTTACACCCAGGTCTGCGAGTTCCACTACGTGCACCACCAGCGTGACGGCATGCCCTATGCGCAGCACGAGGCGATGTCGCTGGCGCTGATCGAGGCGGCGAAGGAGGCCGGCATCGCGCTGACCCTGCTGCCGGTGCTGTACATGACCGGCGGTTTCGACGGCCGGCCGCTGGCGCCGCGACAACGCCGCTTCGGCCATGCCGAGGTATCGGACTACCTGCGCCTGCTCGAGACGTTGCGCGCGCACGAGTCCGCCGACCTGCGCGTGGGCATCGCGCTGCACTCGCTGCGTGCGGTGCCGGAGACCGCGATGCGCACGCTGCTGGCGACCGGGGCGGCGCAGGTCGGGCCGATCCATATCCACATCGCCGAGCAGCTCGGCGAGGTGCAGGACTGCCTCGCCGTGCGTGGCGCCCGGCCGGTCGAATGGCTGCTCGACCACGCCGACGTGGACGCGCGCTGGTGCCTGGTCCACGCCACCCACCTGACCGGCCACGAGACCTCGCGCCTGGCGCGCAGCGGCGCCGTCGCCGGCCTGTGCCCGACCACCGAAGCGAATCTCGGCGACGGCCTGTTCCCGCTGGCCGACTACCTCGATGCCGGCGGCGTGCTCGGCGTCGGCTCGGATTCGCACATCTCGGTGTCGCCGGTGGAGGAACTGCGCTGGCTCGAATACGGTCAGCGGCTGGTCACCCGTCATCGCAACATCGCTGCGCGCAGCGAAGGCGCCAGCGTCGGCGAGACGCTGTGGCGCGCAGCGCTGCGCGGCGGTGCGCAAGCCGCGGGCCTGCCGGTCGGCGCACTGGACGCGGGGCGGCGCGCCGACCTGCTCGTACTGGATGACGAGGCGCCGTTGCTCGCCGCGCGCGATGCCGGTTCGGCGATGGACAGCTTCCTGTTCGCCGGCAACGCGCCGCTGGTGCGCCACGTGATGTGCGGCGGCCGCTGGGTGGTGCGCGATTTCCGTCATCACGACGAGGAGCGCATCGCCGCGCGCTACCGGGCGACGGTGACTGCCCTGGCCTCGCGCGCCTGAGCCTGGGGCGGCGACTGCGCCGGCAGTTGCGCAGGATCAGGTTGGCGCGGCGGCGCAGCGTCTAGGGTTGTCGGCACGGCACCCGGATGCGGTGCCATGGAGCCATGCATGGGGACGCCCGCCCGTCCGGACAGCGATGCCGTCTTCCGCGCCCGCGGCCTGACCAAGGTCTACCGCATGGGCGAGGTGGAGGTGCATGCGCTGCGCGGGGTCGACCTGGACCTGTACCGCGGCGAGTTCGTGGTGCTGCTGGGGCCGTCCGGCAGCGGCAAGTCCACGCTGCTGAACATCCTCGGCGGGCTGGACGTGCCCACCGCAGGCGAGGTCTGGTACGAGGGACACCACCTGTCCGGTGCCGACGAGCGCGAGCTGACCCTGTTCCGCCGCGAGCACGTCGGCTTCGTGTTCCAGTTCTACAACCTCATCCCCAGCCTCACCGCGCGCGAGAACGTGGCCATCGTCACCGACCTGGCCGAGGGCGCGATGTCCCCGGAGGAAGCGCTGGCGCGGGTGGACCTGGCCGACCGCATGGATCATTTCCCGGCCCAGCTCTCCGGTGGCCAGCAGCAGCGGGTGGCGATCGCCCGCGCCATCGCCAAACGGCCGGCGGTGCTGTTGTGCGACGAGCCCACCGGCGCGCTCGACTCGGCCACCGGCGTGCGCGTGCTCGAGGCGCTGGAGCGGGTCAACGCCGAGCTGGGCACCACCACCGTGGTGATCACCCACAACGCCGACATCGCGCGCATGGCGCACCGGGTGCTGTACCTGGGCGACGGCCGCATCGTGCGCGAGTCGCGTCCCGAGCAGCGCATCCCGGCGCGGTAGCTGCGCTGGTGAACGCGCTCAACCGCAAGGCGTGGCGCGACCTGTGGCACCTGCGCGGGCAGGCGCTGGCGATCGCGCTGGTGATCGCCGGTGGCGTCGCTACGCTGGTGATGTCGCAGTCCACCTACCAGTCGCTCACCGCGACGCGGGAACGGTTCTACCGCGAGGGCGCGCTGGCGGACCTGTGGGCGCCGCTCAAGCGCGCGCCGGACACGCTGGCGCCGCGGCTGGCGGCGATCGACGGCGTACAGACCGCGCAGACCCGGCTGATGGCGGCCGGCACGCTTGGCGTGCCCGGCTTCGGCGAGCCGGTGCGGGTCGAGCTGGTCTCGTTGCCGCAAGAAGGCGGGCAACCGCTGCTCAACCGCCTGCAGTTGCGTAGCGGACGACTGCCCGACCCTGACGCGGACAACGAAGTGGTGCTCGGCGAGGCCTTCGCCGCCGCCCACGCGTTGCGCGCCGGCGACACGCTGAGCCTGACCCTGCGCGGGCGCCAGCGCTGGCTGCGCGTGGTCGGCGTGGCGACCTCGCCGGAGTACGTCTACCAGAGCCCGCCCGGCGCGGTGTTCCCCGATTTCCGGCGTTACGCCGTGGCCTGGATGAACCGGCATGCGATGGAGAAGGCACTGTCGATGGACGGCGCGTTCAATAGCGTGGTGCTGCGGCTGCGGCCGGAGGCGAAGCCGGCCGCGGTGATCGCCGCGCTGGATAGTCTGCTGGCGCGCTACGGCGGCGTCGGTGCATACGGTCGCCACGAGCAGACCTCGGCCCGCTATCTGGAGGAGGAGATGCGCCAGCTGCAAACCATGGCGCGATTGTTCCCGGCGATCTTCCTCGGCGTGGCAGCGTTCCTGGTGCACGTGGTGCTGATGCGCCTGCTCGGCACCCAGCGCGACCAGATCGGTGTGCTCAAGGCGTTCGGCTACCCGGACCGCGCGCTGGCCTGGCATTACTTGCTGATCGCCGCCGTGATCGCCGGTGCCGGCGCGTTGCTCGGCATTGCCCTGGGCGCGGCGCTCGGCGGCTGGCTGGCCCACGTCTACCAGGGCATCTACCGGTTTCCGTTCCTGGCCTATGGATTGAGCGCGGTGGCGGTCGCCACCGGGCTGGCGGTCAGCCTGGGCGCCGCCGCGGCCGGTGCGCTGATGGCGCTGCGCGCCGCCGTGCGCCTGCCGCCGGCCGAGGCGATGCGTGCACCGGCGCCGGCGCGGTTCGGGCCGAGCCTGGTCGAGCGGCTGGGGCTGCGTCGCTGGCTGACACCCGCGGTGCGCATGGCGTTGCGCGACCTCGGCCGTCGCCCCGGGCGGGCGGCATTCACCGTGTTCGGGCTGGCGATGGCCAGCGCGGTGATGATGGTCGGCCGCTTCCAGGGCGACGCTGTGCAATACATGGTCGACACCCAGCTCGGCATCGCGCAGCGGCACGACCTGGCCGTCAGCTTCGTCGAGCCGGCACCGCGCAGTGCGGTGCCGGAGCTGGCCGCGTTGCCGGGCGTGCGCGCGGCCGAGCCGGTGCGCATGGCGCCGGTGCGCCTGGTCCATGGCCTGCGCAGCTACCGCACCGTGCTCGAAGGGCTGCCGCCGGATGCGCAGTTGCGTCGCCCGCTGGATACCGCACTGCGCCCGGTGCTACCACGCAGCGACGGCGTGCTGCTGACCGACTACCTCGGCCGCATGCTCGACCTGCGCCCAGGCGACCGGGTGGAGGTGCAGGCGCTCGATGGCCACCGCCGCCAGGTCAGCGTGCCGGTGGCGGGCTTCGTGCACGAGTACATCGGTGCCCAGGGCTACATGGACCTGGACGCGCTCAACCGGTTGCTGGGCGACGGCGATGTGGTCTCCGGCGTGCTGCTGGGCGTGATGCCCGGTGCCGCGCCGGATGTCTACGCCGAGCTGAACCGGCGGCCGTGGGTGGCCGGCGTCGACTCGCGGCTGGCCGCGGTGCACAGCTTCTACGCGACCATGGGCGAGAGCATGCTGGTGTTCGCCTGGGTCGCAGCGCTGCTCGGCGGGGTGATCAATTTCGGGCTGGTCTACAACGCCGCGCGCATCAGCCTGTCCGAGCGCGGGCGCGAGCTGGCCAGCCTGCGCGTGCTCGGCATGACCGAGGGCGAGGTCAGCGTGCTGCTGCTCGGCCAGCTCGGCCTGCTGGTGCTGGTGTCGCTGCCGCTGGGGTTCGTCGCCGGGCATGCGCTGTGCTGGCTGATGACGCAGGGTTTCCAGTCCGAGCTGTTCCGCGTGCCGGTGCGGCTCACCACTGCCACCTACGCCTTCGCTGCGGCGACCGTGTGCGTGGCCAGCCTGTTGTCGGCGCTGCTGGTGCGCCGACGCATCCACCGGCTCGACCTGATCGGCGTATTGAAGACCCGCGAATGAGGAACCCGTCGTGCGCATGAAACGCCCGTACCTGATCGCCCTGGCCATCCTTGCCGTCGCGCTCGCCGCTGCGTTCCTGTGGGCGTGGCAGGCCTCGCCGCGTCTGGTCGACATCGCCACGGTGCAGCGCGGTCCCCTGGTGCAGCGCTTCGAGGAGGAAGGGCGTACCCAACTGCCGCGGCGCTGGGTGGTCTCGGCGCCGCTCGCCGGCACGCTGCAGCGGATCGAGCTGCTACAGGGCGATGCGGTGAAGGCCGGCCAGGTGGTGGCGACGATCGAGCCGATGCACGGCGCCTTGCTCGATGCGGCCAACCGCGCCCGCCTGGGCGCCGAGCAGCAGGCGGCAGAAGCCTCGATGCAGGCGGCACGGCAGCGGCTGGCCGCAGCCGCTGCCGATGCAGAGCTGGCCTCGCGCGACGTCCAGCGCATGCGCACGCTTGGTGCCGGCGGCGTGGTCAGCGCGGCCACGCTGGACGAGGCGGAAGCACGGGTCGCCCGCGCGCTCGCCGCCGCCGCCGCGGCCCGTGCCGAGCAGCAGGCCGCCGGCCAGCAGCGCGATGCGTTGGCGGCGTTGCTGAAGGGGCAGGGGCAGGGCGGCGGCGAACGGATCGAGCTGCGCGCCCCGGTCGACGGCGTGGTGCTGCATCGCTACCAGGAGAGCGCCGTGTCGGTACAGGCCGGGCAGCCGTTGCTGGAAATCGGCGACCTCGACGAACTGCAGGTGATGGTGCAGGCGCTGTCGCAGCAGGCGATCGGCCTGCATCCGGGCTCGGCGGCGCGGATCCTGCGCTGGGGTGGCGATCAGCCGCTGCCGGCGCGCGTGCTGCGGATCGAACCGGGTGCCTTTACCAAGGTGTCCGCGCTCGGCGTGGAGGAGCAGCGCACCCTGGTCTGGCTGCAGATCACCGCGCCGCGTGCGCAGTGGGCGGCGCTGGGCGACAGCTTCCGGGTCGAGGTGGAGTTCGAGGTGGCGCGGCGCAGCGACGTGTTGCAGGTTGCGTCCAGCGCGCTGTTCCGCGAGGGCCGTCGCTGGGAGGTCTATCGCGTGTCCGGCGGACGCGCGCACCGGGTGGAGGTGACACCGGGCATGACGGGCGACGGCGCGGTCGAAATCCTTGCCGGGCTCGAGCGCGGCGACCGCGTGGTTGCCTTCCCTGACGACCGGCTTGCCGATGGCCAGCGCGTGCGGGCGCTGGATGCATCGCCTCGGCGGTGACACGCGCACCATGAACGGCCGCCGTCCGCAAGCTTCCGCGGCGGTCGGCGCATGGCGCATCACGCCGTTCCTGGCAGCACCATCCACGCCGGGAGTGCGTTATGCGTCGCATGCTTTCACGCCTGTTGGTTTCCGCCGTCCTGTGCGGTGCCGCCGCCATGCTGGCCGGTTGCATCGTGGTCTCGCCGCGCGGTCACGCGCGGGCCTGGGTACCGGGCTATTGGGCGGCGCCGCACGTCTGGGTGGCGGGCCACTGGCGCGTTCGCTGAGCGCTCAGCGTGACCAGTGCAGCCCGGCCAGTGCGACGTGCAACGCTCGCCAGGCCTGGTCCTGGCTGAAAGGCGGCGTGCGCGGCGGGGCATAGACATCCGGTCGGGTGCCGTAGACCAGCAGGTCGATCGCCACGCAGCGGTCGTCGCGTATCGCGCGGTAGCCCTCCACCTGCAGGTAATGGCTCATCGCCGCGTCACTGGCGCGGAAGCGCTGGAACGCCACCCCGCCGAGCGGCTGACTGGCGAGCGAGCCGGGCTTGGCGCTGGCCGGCGTGTCCTCGCAATGCGCCAGTGCGTCGGCGTCGCCGCTCTCGCTGATGCGCAGCTCGGCGGCGGTGATCCGGTCCGAGCCCTGCAGCACCAGCGCGGCCAGCGGCCGGCCCTGCCCGTTACTGCCGGCGAAGGCCTGCCAGGCGGCGGCATCCAGGTAGCTGCGATCGAAGTCGCGGTGCAGCGTCATGTCGGCCGGAATGGCGATCGACAGTCCCAGTGCTGCATCGGTGAATCGATGCGGTGTCGATGGAGCCGCCGCGTGCGGGGCGGGCGACGCGCCCGGCGGTTCGTCGTGGCATCCGGCGAGCAGGGCGAGGCAGGCGATCATCAGGTAACGGCTTCTCATCATGCGGCTCCTCGGGTCGCCCGGATGGTCCGGCGCGCAGCATGAAGGCCGCGCCAGCCCGGCGTCGCCGTCGCGTGGATGTCCTGTGAGCGCAACGGGAAAAGGGCGCCAGCTTGCGCTGGCGCCCGGGCTTCCGCTTGCCGGTGCGAATGCTTACTGCGCGGAGCTGGCCGACGGCGCCGGGTGGCTCTGGCGGGACTCCCTGCGCTGCTCGCGGCGCGCTTCGCGCTGGGCGCGCAGCGTGGCCAGTTGGGCCTTCTGCTGCGCGGTCAGCACCGCGTAGATCTGCGCCTTCACCTTGGCGCGCTGCTCGATGCGGGCCTGGGTCGCCTGGCCTTCGGCCTGGGCCAGGCGGGCCGCGGCGGCCTGGTAGCCGACCTGGTCCGGGGTCATCTGCTCGAATGCCTCGCGCTGGGTGCGCAGGGCCTGCCACTGGCCCTTGTTCTGTTCGCGATTGGCCTGGGCGATCTGCTTGATGCTGGCCCGCTGGGCGTCGGTCAGGTCGAGCTTGGCGAAGGCCTCGTGCATGCCGTGGGGGTCGCGACGGCCGTGGTCGCCGAAGCGATGTCCGCCGTCATGGTCGCCGCCGGCGGCGAGGGCCGCGCCGGTCACTGCCAGGGTCGAAGCCAGGATCAGGCCGAGGGTGGTCGTCTTGCGCATGGGAAACACCTCTTGCATGGGTGGGGGACTTGCGATCATTGGACGACGCTGCGGCGTGTATGTTGTTTGCGCGTAGGTAAAGATGGGTAAAGCCCGTGGCGCCAATGCCGCCGTCCCACTGAAATGGTTGCCATGCAACGGATCCTGATCGCCGACGACGACCGCGCCCTGGCCCAGTTGCTGGCCGAGTACCTGCAGCGCGAGGGCTTCGCCGTGGACGTGGTGCACGACGGCGAGTCCGCACTGGCGCGCCTGCGCGATCCTGCCCTGCGTCCGGACCTGCTGATCCTCGACGTGATGATGCCGGGGCGCGACGGCCTGGAGACGCTGCGCGAACTGCGCCTGCAGCAGCGCCTGCCGGTGATCATGCTGTCCGCGCGCGGCGAGCCGGTGGACCGGGTGATCGGGCTCGAGCTGGGCGCGGACGACTACCTGTCCAAGCCCTGCCTGCCGCGCGAACTGCTCGCCCGCGTGCGTGCCCAGTTGCGCCGGCAGACGCCGGAGGCGGCGGCGAACCTGCAGGTCGGCAACCTGCGGCTGCAGCCGGGCGACCGCCAGGCCCAGGTCGACGGACGGGAACTGGTGCTGACCGGCGCCGAGTTCTCGCTGCTGCTCGCGTTGGCCCAGCGCGCGGGCGAGGTGGTGGACAAGGCCACGCTCACCCGGCTCGCGCTGGGGCGCGAACTGGAGCGCTTCGACCGCAGCATCGACGTGCACGTCAGCCGGGTGCGGCACAAGCTGGCCGAGGCCTCGTCCGCCGCGCCGCGGATCGAGTCGGTGCGCGGCTCCGGCTACCTGCTGCTGGCCGGTGGCGCATGAACCCGCTGCGCAGCTCGCTCTACCGGCGCCTGCTGCTCGGCTTCTGCCTGGCCAACCTGGTGGTGCTGTTCGTCGGCGGCTCGCTGGCGCAGCGCTTCATCGAATACACCACGGCGGTGGAGATCGACTGGTCGGCGCTGGCCCGGGACGCCAGCCACGCCTACGACACCGGCGGCAGTCGCGGTCTCGCCGACTGGTCGCGGCAGCAGCGCATGGAAGGGGTCGAGGCGACGCTGTTCGAGGACGGCCGGCCGCTCGGTCCGTTCCGCCTCGGCGCCGGCATGCTGCGGGACCTGCCCACCTGGCTTGCCGCCGGGCACGACGTGCTGGTGCAGCCGCGCCCGGACCTCTACCTGGCCGTGCAGCCGGTGCAGGGCGCCGATGGCCGCATGCGCCAACTGGTCGCCCTGAGTCGCAGCCACGCCCGCCTGCACCAGCACACCCGGCAGACCATCCTGCTCGCCGTGCAGGCGGTGCTGTCGCTACTGCTGGTCGGCGTGATCGGCTGGTGGATCGCGCGCAGCGTGGCGCGTCCGGTGGCGGCGTTGCGCGCGGCGACACGGCGGATGGCGGCCGGCGAATTGTCCACCCGGGGGCACTGGAAGGACGGCCGCGGCCGCGACGAGCTGGCCCAGCTCGCCGGCGATTTCGACGCCATGGCCGAGCGCATCGAGGCACTGGTCGCGCATGACCGCGGCGTGCTGTAGGACCTCTCGCATGAGCTGCGCTCGCCACTGGCGCGGCTGCAGTTGCTGCTGGATTTCGCCCAGCGCAGCAGCGATCCGGGCGAGGCCGCCGGCTACTTCGCCCGCGCCGAGCAGGAGATCGAGCGGCTGGACCGCATGACCGGCGAGATGCTCGCGCTGTCGCGGCTGGAAGGCGGACTGCCGGGCGAGCGGCGCGAACGTCTGGACCTCGCCGGCCTGGTGCGGCATATCGCTGGCCAGGCAGCGCTGGACGCGTCCGCCCGGAACATCGCACTGGCGTGTACTGCGCCGGACGCCGTGCCGGTCGACGGCAACGGTCCGCTGCTGGAGCGGGCGGTCGACAACCTGCTCGGCAACGCGCTGAAGTTCAGCGATGCCGACGGTGCCGTCGAACTGCGCGTGCGCGCCATCGGCCACGAGGCCGAGCTGTGCGTGCGCGACCATGGCCCGGGTGTGCCCGAAGCCGAGCTCGGCGCGCTGTTCCGGCCGTTCTTCCGTGGCAGCAACGCCGGGCGCGCCGAGGGCCTCGGGTTGGGCCTTGGCATCGTGCAGCGGGTGGCGCGCGTGCACGGCGGCCGGGTCACCGCGCGCAACGCCGAGGGCGGCGGCCTGGAGGTGTGCCTGCGCCTGCCGCTGGCGGAAGGCAACGTCGGCGCTTGATCGTTGCGTTTCGCCCCGCCTTCCAGGCAGGCGGGGTGGCTCCAGGCCCCGGTCGCCCGCGCGTCAATGGCGGGGGCTCGGCAACCTTGGCTCATCGGGATGTCCCAAGGCACGGGATGCCGGCTTCCACAGGAACAGCGGTCGGGTCGGGCATGCCCCAGACGGTCATCCCGGCGAACGCGGGATCCAGCGTCTTCGCTCCCCGAAGGAACCGGTTGTGCCGTGCTCCTGCCGCCGCGGGAACGACGGCAGGGCTGTGTCCGGCTAGGATCTCCCCACCCCAGCCCCGATCCTCCCCATGAGCCGCTCCCCCGGCGTCGTCGCATCCGACCCTCCCGTGCACATCGCATCCGAACCGATCCGCCATGGCACCGCAGCCTTCCGGCGCACCAACCTGGCGCTGTTCGCCGCCGGCTTCGCCACCTTCGGCCTGCTGTACTGCGTGCAGCCGCTGATGCCCGAGTTCAGCCGCGACTACGGCGTCGGTGCGGCCACCAGCGCGTTGTCGTTGTCGCTGAGCACCGGCGTGCTGGCCTTCGCCATGCTGTTCATGGGCGGGGTATCCGATGCGGTCGGGCGCAAGTCGGTGATGGTCGCCTCGCTGCTGTCCTCCGCGCTGCTGGTGCTGGCCAGCACGATGGTGCAGCAGTGGCCGCTGCTGCTCGCGTTGCGCATGCTGCTCGGCTTCACCCTGAGCGGCGTGCCGGTGGTGGCGATGACCTACCTCGCCGAGGAGGTGCACCACGACTCGATCGGCCTGGGCATGGGCCTGTACATCAGCGGCAACGCGATCGGCGGCATGAGCGGACGGCTGATCGCCGGCGTGCTCACCGACTGGTTCGGCTGGCGGGTCGGCATGGGGGCGGTGGGCGCAGTCGGCCTGGTCGCCTGCCTGCTGTTCTGGCGCAGCCTGCCGCCGTCGCGGCATTTCGTGCCGCGTCCGTTCCACCTGCGCAGTCTGCTCGGCCGCTTCGCCGGGTTGTTCCGCGATGCCGGCCTGCCGTGGCTGTTCGCCGAGGGTTTCCTGCTGCTGGGCGCCTTCGTCACCGTCTACAACTACCTCGGTTACCGCCTGCTGGCTGCGCCGTACCACCTCAGCCAGACCGTGGTCGGCCTGGTCTTCAGCATCTACCTGATCGGCACCTTCAGCTCGACCTGGATGGGCCACCTGGCCGGCCGGCTGGGGCGGCGCAAGGTACTGTGGAGCGCATTCGCGCTGATGCTGGCCGGCGTGGCGCTCACCGCAGCGGCGGCGTTGCCGCTGATCCTGTCCGGCGTCGTGGCGATCACTTTCGGCTTCTTCGGCGGCCACTCCATCGTCAGCAGTTGGGTCGGCCGCCGCGCCGGCGCGGCCAAGGCGCAGGGTTCGAGCGTGTACCTGTTCTCGTACTACATGGGCTCGAGCATCGCCGGCGCCAGCGGCGGGCTGTTCTACGCCGTGCACGGCTGGAACGGGGTGGTCGGCTTCGTCGGCGCGCTGGTGCTGGCCGGCCTGCTGGTGGCGTGGCGCCTGTACCGCCTGCCGCCACTGGTCAACGTGGCGACGCTGCCGCAGCCGGCCAGTCGCGGGGCGATGCCGTGAGTGGGTCTTCTTCCGCTCGGCCGT
>JABLTH010022445.1_pt1 | contig 12289 bp, 10 predicted proteins | sample 7875711 | NCBI WGS metagenome assembly JABLTH01 (sample SAMN14941262, study PRJNA633318) | bioreactor metagenome | isolation source: bioreactor | place: China | collected 2019-03-05 | reverse complement strand
GGCGTGTTATGCGAAATCGTCAATGACGATGGCAGCATGGCCAGACGACCCGACTTATTCAAGTTTGCCAGCGTACACGGCCTTAAAATCATCAGCATTGCCGATATGAAAGCCTATCGTGCGCGTGACCTCAACTACGCGCTGCCGGGCTTGCAGTCGATTCCACGCCAGCAAAGCCGACTGCTGGATGCTGCCATGGTCTACAGCGGTTAACTACGCATACCGGCTAGCCTTGCGCCCAACCTTGTGTTGGGCTTTTTCATGGCCTGGCCAGGTATGTTTCTTGACCTGAGATGAGGTGGCCGCATTGTTTGTGAGCGCCGCAGACGCGTTTTAGGCTTGTCGATTGTCTGGCTTAATATTAAAATGAGAATTATTATCATTTATGTATTAAGCAGTCATGGCAGACTCTTCACAGTTACCGGTCACGCATTGGTATCAGGCGCATCATCATTGGTTGTGTTGCTGGCTGAATAAAAAAGTCGGTTGTACACACCACGCCGCAGACCTGGCCCAGGATACCTTTGTCAAACTGTTGCTAAAACAGGAGGCCTTACAGCACGTCTATACGCCGCGTATCTATCTGTTACAGATCGCCAAAGGCTTGATGATAGACCAATGGCGACGTCAGGCCCTGGAACAAAGTTACCTCAATGCGCTGAGTCAGGAGGAGCCTGCCTGCATCTCCCAGGAACAGCAGGCCATGATTACCGAAGCCCTGCTGGAAGTGGATGCGATGCTGAGTCGGTTAAACCCCAAGGCCAAAGCCGCATTCTTGCTGGCGCAGATCCACGGGTTCCAATACCAGGAAATTGCAGACAGGCTGGCGGTCTCTGAGCGCATGGTCAAAAAATATATGGCAACTGCCATGATGCATTGCTTGATGTTGCGCCGGCAATGGCAAGATGAAAGACAGGCCTCATGAAGTCATCAGCCGTTAAGGTGGCGATGTCGCCGGTAGAACAGTTGGCGCTGCAGCAAGCGGCAGAATGGTTTGCCGTACTCAGTGATGACGCACCTGAGGCGCGTGAGCGGCAGGCCTGGCAAGCGTGGCTAGCTGCGCATCCAGCCCACCAACGGGCCTGGGCAGAGGTGGAGGCGATTAATGCCGCCTTCTCCAATCTCAATGCTGTGGCAAGCAAGTCGGCTTCGCATCAGGCCTTGTTGCATTCCAGTGGGCGCCGGCAGGCGTTAAAAATGCTCGGACTGGCGGGCGTCACTTACTTGGGTGTGAGCCTGTTGCATCGCTACAGCCCCTGGCAAGATTGGCTGACAACGCTCACTGCCAGCGCCATCACCTACCGTACGCCAGCAGGCAGAACGCATCGCGTGCTATTGGCGGACCAAGGCAAGCTCTGGCTCAATACCGACACCCAGGTGCGCGTCGCCTATGGCTGGATGTTGCGGCGCATCACGCTGGAATACGGCGAGATACTGCTGCAATCTGGCCATGATCCGCAAGCGCGGCCCTTGGTCGTTGATACGCAGCATGGGCGCTTGACGGCCCTGGGGACGCGTTTTACCGTCTGCCAGGAGGCCACGCGTAGCTTGCTCGCCGTGTATGAGGGGAGGGTGGCGATTACGCCATCACAAGGCACCGCCATCACGTTGAGTGCCGGTCAGCAGGCCTACTTTGACCAGTATGGCATCAGTGCAATACAGGCCGCGCTTCCTGCCCGTGAAGCCTGGACCCGTGGCATCCTGATTGCGGATAATCAATCGCTCAAAGACTTTATTGCCGAGCTGGCACGCTATCATTCAACCAGGCTATCGGTAGCCCCCGACATTGCCCATTTACGCTTGATGGGCGCATACCCGTTTGCCAACGTGCCGCTGGTGCTGCAGGAAATTACCCATAGTTTGGGCATTCGCCAGCACACCGACGCGCAAGGCAATATTCAACTGCTCCCTGCTGCTTGAGCGCCTGTCATTGGCTTTGGTATCAGGCGCGCGAGAAATTTTTGTATTTTTTGCGCTGGGGGTTCCCTTTTTAACGGGCTGTTTCGGTTTAGAGATAACAACACGTTATTTTTAACCTAACAGGGAGCTTGAATGAAATCGCATCACACTTTGCCGCTTGCGCGGCATGTCCGGGCGGCGTTACTGACACTGATGATCAGCAGCATCACGCCCATACCGGTATTGCATGCTGCTGAAAAAGAGGCGGTGGCACAGGAATACCAGATTCCTGCCGGACCATTGAGTCAGGTATTAAGCCGATTTGCCGCTGAAGCCGGCATTCTGCTGTCAGCCAATGCTGCGCTGGCAGATGGTAAAGCTAGCGCAGGGTTGCATGGCAAGTTTACTGTGCAGCAGGCGCTGGACACCTTGCTCAAAGGCTCGGGTCTGGAAGTTGAGCATCGCGGGGATCACCGTTATGCCATTCTCCCGCAGTCGGCCAAGGCGAGTACTTTGCCCGAGGTGCAAGTGACAGCCGCGGCCAATAAGGAAACGGCCTGGAGCCCAATTAAAGGCTATATTGCCGAGCAATCAGCCACGGGGACCAAAACCGATACGTCGGTGATGGAAACGCCGCAGTCGGTCTCGGTGGTGACGAAAGACTTTATTCAGGCCATTGGTGCACAAAGCCTGCGTGAAGGCATGGCCTATACGCCGGGGGTGAATGTGGCGCCTTACGGCCCGGATTCCCGCTATGACTGGATTGCCTTGCGTGGCATTGAAGCGTATTCACCCGGTTTTTATCAAGATGGCTTGCCGTGGCGCAATGCCGGCACGTTTGCGACCGGCAGAATCGAAAATTATGGCATTGAGCGTCTCGAAATCCTGCGCGGTCCAGCCTCTGTGCTGTATGGGCAAAGTACCGCAGGCGGCTTGATCAATGTGGTCAGCAAACGTCCAACCGCGACCCCGCTTAAAGAAATCCAGATGCAATTGGGGAATTACTCGCGTGAGCAGCTCGCCGGTGATTTTTCGGGGCCGCTCAATGAAGACGGCACCGTGTTGTACCGCATTACCGGCCTGGTACGCGATGCCGATTTGCCGCGTCAAGGCATGAAGGATGACCGGGTGTTTATTGCGCCGTCAATCACCTTTCTGCCTTCAGATAAAACCAGTTTGACGATCATGTCGCAGTATATGAACTCGGATGCCGGGATCGTGGCTGGTGCCTTGCCTGAGCAAGGCACCTTGCTGCGCACGCCATCGGGAGAAAAATTGCCTTACAAGACCTTTGTCGGCGATAGAAAATTTAACCGGTTTGAGCAAAAGCAATGGTATGTCGGCTATCTGTTTGAGCATAGCTTCAACGACCAGTGGACCTTCAGGCAGAATGCACGCTACAGCGAGGTAGATTTGGCTTACTGGCAGGTGTTCGGCAAGAGGTACACGAAGGTCAACCTGGCTAATCCTGAGGATCCTAGCAACTTCCGCTATATCACCCGCGATATGAACGGTAGCCCGGATCACATCAAAGCGTTCACCATCGACAATCAGCTGCAATGGCGTATTCAGGCGGGGGATTGGCAACATACCTTGCTGGCGGGTCTGGATTACCAAAAGGTCAGGGACCGCAATCAATTCTATTCTGGCAGTGCGCCAGACCTGGATTTGTTGGCCCCGGATACGGCACAAACCATAGTGAGGGGTGACCCTGTGCAGGATAGCAGCATCAAACTGGCGCAAACAGGTTTTTATCTGCAAGACCAGATCAAATGGGGTTCGCATTGGATTGCGACCCTCGGTGGCCGCTACGACGATGCCACCACCCAGAACGCGGAGCGTGTGGCAGGCACCAATGATCGCTTTAATGACCACAAGTTTACCAGCCGCGCAGGTTTGCTCTATTTGGCAGACAATGGCATTGCCCCTTATTTCAGCTACTCAGAGTCTTTTATACCGACGGTTACGGTAAACACGCAAACAGGCAAAGGCTTTAAACCCGAAACCGGCAAGCAGTATGAGTTTGGCGTACGCTATCAGCCGCCAGGTAGCAAGAACCGTTACAGCGCTGCCTGGTTTAATCTGGAGCGTAACAACTTTATCAGTTATGACCCCAACAGCGGCAATCCGAGCCAGACCGGGCAGATTCAGGTGCGTGGCCTAGAGGTCGAAATACAAGCGCAGCCAATAGAAAATATGAATCTGATTACGGCCTATACGTATACGCCCAAGGTTGAAGTCACTGCCAGCAGCAATCCTGCGTTGATTGGTACGCCTTTGCTGGCCACGCCGGAAAACACGCTCGCCGTGTGGAGTGATTACCGCTTTAACAATGGATTCAAGGTGGGCTTGGGTGCGCGCTATAACGGCTCAACCCATGGCAATTTTGATTCCGCATCCGAGCGGATTCCATCATTTACCTTATGGGATGCCTTGGTCGCGTATGACCTGCCGCACTGGACGCTGGCATTGAATGCGCGCAACCTGACTAACAAAGAATATGTCGCCAATTGCGCCTCTGGCAGTTGCTACTATGGGGAACCTCGGCGTGCCATGCTAACGGCGACTTACCGCTGGTAAACCTGTTGCCTTCGGCGCGGTTAACGGCCTTTGCCAATGCAAACAGCCCGACATCATGTCGGGCTGCTTTTTAATCTATGCGGCATGGCTTACAGAAGGCGCCATCGCTTATGGCGCTTTCATGGCCTTGCCGTTTAAATCCAAGGATGGCGCGGCGGTTTGACCTTGTTCAGGCTGTAGTTGCCGACGGCATGGTATTTCCAGCGCACCGGATCGTGCAGGGTATGCGTACGTGCATTGCGCCAGTGGCGGTCCAGGTTGTATTCGCCCAGGGTTGAGCGTGTGCCGGCCAGTTCAAACAACTTGCTACCCGCCAGCAAGGCGGTTTCGGTACTCAGCACTTTGGCTTCAGCTACCGCAATCGAAGCTTCTGCCACGGTGTCCTCATTCGGGTTACGTTGTGCTTCGTCTATGTATTCACCGGCACGTGCCAACAAGGCCTCGGTGGCGTGGAGGCGAATTTGCAAGTCGCCGATGTCTTTGATGGTATGCGGGTCTTCATAGCCGTGTTCCAGATCGGTATCTATCCATGGCCGTGTGTAGTTGCGTACAAAGTGCAGGGTATCTTTAAACGCCGCGCGGGCGATGCCGGTATCGACTGCCGCCTGGATAATCTGTGCAATTGGCCCCATGGTGGTCGGGCGGTCAAACGCCAGATGGTGCGGCAACACGTACTCGCTAGGCACAAAAATATTTTCCAGGATGGTCGTCCCGCTGGCGGTGGTGCGTTGGCCAAAGCTGGACCAGTCATCAATAATGGTCAGGCCTTCTGCGCCAGCGGGTACAAATGCCACCACAGTATTGTCGTGCTCATCCTTGGCAACTACCGGCACCCAGTCCGCCAGCAAAGCGCCAGACGAATAGAATTTTTTGCCGTTTAAAAAGTAGCCGCTATTGGTGGGCGTGAGCTTGGTTTTCACGTCATTGACGCTCTTGGTGCCAATCTCGGAGAACGCATTGCCAAACCGCACCCCTTGCAGCACCAACTCAAAAAAGTATTTTTTCTGAAAGTCTGAGCCATCCAGGCGCAAGCCTTCCACCATATATAAATGATTCTGTGGAATCTGGCCGACACTGGGGTCTGCCTCGGCCACGGTGGCAATCACTTCTGCCAGGGTTTTGTTGGAGACGAAGGCACCGCCGTATTCTTTCGGCACGGTAATGCCCCACAAGCCACTGCTTGAAAACAGGTCTAGCTCTTTACGTGGCAATCGGCGTTCCTGGTCGCGCAGGGCGGCTTCTTTGGCGATTTCGCTGGCCACCTGTTTGGCGACGGTCAGGGCTTCTGCGTCACTTTTAATCAAATGCGCCGCTTGTCGCGGCAGGTTTACAGGCAAATGCGCAATCTTATTTGCTTGTGCAGTCATAGTCAGTCCTTATTCAAAAAGAGATCAATAAAGGCATGGCGAGCAGGCACCATGCGTCTGCAGTCACTGTTGCATTTAGTGTGCCAATCAATAAGGCATTGAATTTAAAAGAAAATATAAAAATCCATCTCTGCTGCCGCCTCTATAGAAACAGTTTGCTGCTGAATGACTGCTGTAAAAGCAGCAGCCACTGGAGGGTGGGGTGGGAGCGAACTGCAGCGTGATCGCGCAAAACTGCTGCTTTTGCAGCAGTTGATCAGCAACTAGCGCTGGAATCTAACACCATTTAAAAATCAGGTTTTATATTAAGTCATTGAAAAATATAGATATTATTGCCTGGCATGGATGCTGCTAATACTACTGGCAAGCAAGGTCGTCTGCGAAGCATCGTAAGCAACGACCTCCGTCATTGTTATTTCAGGAGTCATGATGAGCCGTCCATTAAAAGTCACTGCCGTTTCCGGCAGCTATAAATTACCTTCCAGAACCGCTGCACTGGTGCAGGCGATCACACAGAAGTTGGGACAGCAAATCCCGATTGATCTGCACGTGGTGGAATTAAGCGAAATTGCGGGCAGCTTGGTCGCTTCCTACGATCCCAAAGCTTTGCCAATCAACGTACAACAAGATATCCAGGCGATTGAAACCGCCGATTTGCTAGTGGTGGCTACGCCTGTGTATCACGCCTCTTATGGAGGGTTGTTCAAGCATTTGTTTGATCTGGTCAATCTCGAAGCATTGATTGATGTGCCCGTGCTGCTGGCAGCAACCGGCGGGACTGAGCGTCATGCCTTGATCATTGATCATGAGCTGCGTCCCTTGTTTAGCTTCTTCCAGGCAGTCACTTTACCGATCGGCGTATATGCCGTTGAAGCGGATTTTGAAAATTATCAAATCAAGAGTGAGGCGGTGAAAGCGCGCATTGATCTAGCGGTAGAGCGTGCCCTGCCTTTGCTCAAACATCGCGAGCTTTTGAGCCAGGAAAAGTTATTAGCCATTTAAATTCAGTGATTTTTGGAGAGATTAAAGATGAGTACAGAAAACATTAAATTTGCCTATTGGGTGCCTAACGTCAGTGGTGGCCTGGTGGTCAGTAACATCGAGCAGCGTACCAGTTGGGATATCGATTACAACCGCAAGCTGGCACAAATTGCCGAAAAAGCCGGATTTGAATATGCATTGAGCCAAATCCGTTTTACAGCGGGGTATGGGGCCGAGTTTCAGCATGAGTCAGTATCTTTTTCACATGCCTTGCTGGCGGCGACCACCAAACTCAAAGTGATTGCCGCGATTTTGCCTGGCCCCTGGAATCCGGTGCTGGCTGCCAAACAATTGGCGACCATTGATATTCTCACCCAGGGACGGATTGCGGTGAATATCGTCTCCGGTTGGTTCCGTGGAGAGTTTACGGCGATTGGCGAGCATTGGCTGGATCACGACGAACGCTACCGCCGTTCGCGCGAGTTCATTGAGGCGCTCAAAGGGATCTGGACCCAGGATAACTTTACTTATAGAGGTGATTTTTACCGCTTTAGTAACTACTCACTCAAGCCTAAACCCTTGCAGCAGCCACATCCTGAAATTTTTCAGGGCGGCAGCTCTCGTGCTGCGCGCGATAATGCGGCCGCGGTCTCAGACTGGTACTTCACCAACGGTAACACCGTGGAAGGGATCAAGGCCCAGGTGGACGATATCCGAGCCAAGGCGGCGGCCAACAAGCATCAGGTCAAGATTGGGGTCAATGCCTTTGTGATTGCCCGCGATACCGAAGAAGAAGCCAAAGCGGTATTGAAGGAAATCATTGATAAAGCCAACCCTGAAGCGGTCAATGCCTTTGGCCATGAAGTGAAAAATGCCGGCGCTGCCAGCCCGGAGCGTGAAGGTAACTGGGCGAAATCGAGCTTTGAAGACCTGGTGCAATATAACGATGGCTTTAAAACCAATCTGATTGGTACACCACAGCAAATTGCCGAGCGCATTGTGGCTTTGAAGGCGGTGGGCGTAGATTTAGTGTTAGCGGGCTTTTTGCACTTTCAGGAAGAGGTCGCTTATTTTGGTGAAAAAGTACTGCCACTGGTGCGTGAGCTGGAAGCTAAAACCTTGGCCAAAGCGGCTTAACTCAACCCGGCAGGAAATTGGCAATGGCAGAGACTTTACCTCACTTGCTCGCTTTGCAGGCCTTGGAGCGCCCGCATCGTGTTGCAATTCGGCATAAACAGCTGGGCCTCTGGCAGCAGGCCTCCTGGCTTGCGGTGCAAGAGGACGTCACCCGCACGGCGCACTATTTACAGCAACACGGCTTTCGCCAGGGCGATACCTTGTTCCTGCTCAGTGAACCACGGCCAGAGGCCTTGCTGTTGTCGCTAGCTGCCCATTGGCTGGGCGGCGTGGCAGCGCCACTGGATCCGGCCTTTGCGCAACCGCAGTTACTGGATTTATTGCATACCTTGCGGCCGCAATTTGTGTTTGCCGAGGCGCAGGCGCAGGTGGATCAAGTCCTGGCAGCCAAGCCTGATAGCGCACTGGTGATTTATGCCGATGCGCGCGGGCTAGCGGGCTATCAGCATCCTGCGCTGGTTGCTTATGCGCAGATTGTGGCCACGCCTGAGACACAGAACATTTCACCCGTGGCTAAGACTGCGGAAATCGCCTTCCGCTTTTACCGCTTAAGTGACGCCTATGCGCTGGAGTACAGCGAATTAAGCCATGCCGAACTGCTTAGAAATGGCCGCCAACTGATCAGCAAAGAGGTGCTCACTGCGCATGAAGAGGCATTGGCGGCGCGTGCATTTGCCGCCAGCGGTCATGCCAAATATCTGCTTTCGCCGTGGCTATTGGCGGGCTTTACGCTGAATTTTCCAGAAAATCTGGCGACCCGGGATACCGACAGGCGCGAACTCGGCCCCACGCTGGTCGCTGGCACGGCAACCACTTATCAGCGCCTGTATGCGCTGACACAATCCCGTTGGCCCTTACCCGGCAGTTGGCAGCATAGGCTGGTGGGTTGGGCACTGCGTGTAGCCCGTGCCCGGTTGCCGCTGGTCGCAACGCTGGCGCGCTGGCTGGTGATTTTGCCCTTGCAGGATGTGCTGGGTCTGCGGCGTACGCGCGTGCCATTACTGGTAGGCGAGCCCTTGTCGCCCGAGGCCACACAGTTTTTCAGTGACATTGGCATTGATGTGCGTGCCTGGCCAGAAGCTTCTGCCTGGCAGACCAGCCAGCTGCAAGTGATTCCACATCAGTCCAATGACTTGCACAGTTATTTGGGATTAGCGACATGGAAGGCCGCGATATGAGTACCACCCTTGCTGCACCTCAGCCATTACTGGCATTAGACGGGATTTCATTGTCGTTTAAGGGCGTGAAAGCCATTACCAATATCAGTTTTGCCGTCAATGAGGGCGAAATTTGTGCCTTGATCGGCCCCAATGGCGCCGGCAAAAGCTCATTGCTTAACGTGATTAATGGCGTCTACAAGCCTGATGAAGGCAGTATCCGCTACCAGGATGCGGTGCGTCGCGCCATGCATCCGCAATGGGCTGCCAGACGCGGCGTGGCGCGCACGTTTCAGAATATAGCCCTGTTTAAAGGCATGTCGGTGCTCGACAACGTACTGACCGGCACCAACCTCAAGGTGAAAAGCAGTTGGCTGGAGCAGGTATTTAATGTGGGCCGCGCGCCTGCGGATGCCTTGGCGCAACGGCAGAAAGCAGAGCGCGTGATTGCTTTTCTCAAACTGCAACCCTGGCGTAACAGCATTGTAGGCAGTTTGCCCTATGGCTTGCAAAAGCGCGTCGAGCTTGCCCGTGCGCTGGCCGCCGAGCCTCATCTGCTGCTGCTGGATGAACCGATGGCGGGCATGAACGCCGATGAAAAGGCAGAGATGAGCCGTTTTATCCGTGAAACCAACCGCGAGTTTGGCACCACGATTGTGCTGATTGAGCATGATATCGGCGTGGTGATGACGCTGTCAGACCATGTGGTGGTGCTGGATTATGGCAAGAAAATCGGCGATGGCACGCCGGATGAAGTGCGGGCCAACCCGGAGGTGATTGCCGCCTATCTGGGCACCAAACACTAAGGCAATACAAGGATCAATTGAGATGAGTTTCTTTTTCGAAGTTCTGACTGGTGGCTTGCTGGCGGGTGTCATGTATTCGCTGGTCGCGATCGGCTTTGTGCTGATCTATAAGGCCTCTGGCGTGTTTAATTTTGCCCAGGGGTCTATGGTGCTGTTTGCGGCATTGACCTTTGTCAGCCTGGTCGAACGCGGCGTACCTTTCTGGGGCGCCTTTGTATTGACCTTGCTGACCATGGCCGTGCTGGCCTGGCTGATTGAATGGCTGGTTTTGCGGCCGCTGGTGAACCGTTCGCCGATTACCCTGTTTATGGCGACCCTGGACCTGAGTTATATCGTCGAAGGCCTGGCGCAAGCGGTGTGGGGCGCACAAGTGCATGCGCTGGAGATTGGCATCAATGACGAGCCGTATGAGGTGTTCGGTATTTTGATGTCACAGTTCGATTTGTTTGCTGCCGCGATTGCGGGCGGCCTGGTCGCTTTACTTGGTGTGCTGTTTAACAAAACCCGCATTGGCATTGCCTTGCGCGCCGTGGCAGATGACCAACTGGCGGCGTTGGCGGTGGGCATCCATCTGCAACGCTTGTGGCTGATTGTGTGGGCGGTGGCTGGCTTTGTAGGTCTGGTCGCCGGCATGTTGTGGGGTGCACGCGTCGGCGTGCAGTTCTCGCTGTCACTGATTGTACTCAAAGCCTTGCCGGTGCTGATTATTGGCGGATTTACCTCGATTGAAGGTGCGATTGTTGGCGGCTTGATCATCGGCGCCAGCGAAAAACTGGCTGAGGTCTTCATCGGCCCGCTGATAGGCGGCGGCATTGAAAACTGGTTTCCCTATGTGTTGGCGATGTTGTTTCTGCTGGTCCGGCCCTATGGCTTGTTTGGCGACAAAGCGATTGAACGTGTTTAGAAAATAGAGAGCAGGCAGGCATAGCATGTGGTATCAAGAAACTGGACAATTTATTACCGAGTATAGGTTGGATAAACGGTTTTTCCGCCTCAAACAGGAGCGCTGGGCGTTTGCGGCCTTGCTGGCATTCGCCTATCTGGTTGTCCCTGCCATTGGCAACGACTACTGGTTTAGCGCCATCCTCATCCCGGTGCTGGTGCTGTCGCTGGCCGGGCTGGGCTTGAATTTGCTCACTGGCTATGCGGGCCAGCTCTCCTTGGGCTCTGCGGCCTTTATGGCGGTAGGTGCGTTTGCCACCTACAACTTTCACCTGCGGATAGAGGGATTGCCATTGATTGCCAGCCTGATATTGGGCGGGTTGACGGCAGGTGGCGTCGGCCTGGTGTTTGGGCTGCCGAGTTTGCGCATCAAGGGCTTTTACCTGATTGTGGCAACACTGGCTGCACAGTTTTTTGTGCAATGGGTGTTCACCACATTCTCCTGGTTTTCCAACAACTCCTCTTCTGGCGTCATTACAGCGCCACCTTTACAGATCTTAGGCACGGATTTGAGTACACCGGCGGGACGTTATCTGCTGACCTTAACCGTCGTCCTGGCGCTGGGGTGGCTGGCAAAAACCATTGTTAGTGGTGAGCTCGGACGCAAGTGGATGGCGGTACGCGACATGGATACCGCTGCCGCCGTGATCGGCATCTCGGTGCCCAAAACCAAATTGCTGGCCTTTGCCATCAGCTCGTTTTACCTGGGGGTTGCGGGTGCGCTGTGGGCATTAACTTACCTGGGCACCGTTGAACCGCATGGCTTTGATTTGTCACGCTCCTTCCAGATTCTGTTCATTATTATCATCGGCGGCATGGGTAGTATCCTCGGCAACTTTCTGGGCGCGGCTTTTATTGTGCTGTTCCCCATTCTGCTTTCCAACCTGACCAGCAGCCTGTTGGCCGGAGCGATTGATCCTGGCCAGCTGGAGAATTTTCAGAAAATGATTTTTGGCGCCTGGATCATCTTTTTCCTGATCAAAGAGCCCAACGGTTTGGCCAAGGTCTGGCAAACCGCCAAACAACGACTGCGGGTCTGGCCGCTACGTTTCTAGGCCGTTCCTGACGAATTGATTGAAGGAGACTTCCATGTGTTAAACAGCCTCACACGGTCTTTTATATAACCAAGAACGATTAAGAGAGATTTCTATATTTTTATAAGGAGTATTTAAGTGAACTTTTTAAGTAAACATAGCTGGCTGTGGCTGGCATTGGGCTTGGGGGTTGCCAGCTTGTCTACGCAAGTGCAAGCGGCTAATGAGCAGTATTTCCCGCTGCAGAGTTACCGGATTGGCCCTTATGCGGCAGGCGGTTCCGGCTTTTTTGGTGGGTTTATCGACTATTTGCAATACATCAATGCCAAAGAGGGTGGCGTCAATGGCGTCAAGCTGACCTGGAGTGAGTGCGAAACCGAATACGT
>JABLTH010063620.1_pt1 | contig 12291 bp, 11 predicted proteins | sample 7875711 | NCBI WGS metagenome assembly JABLTH01 (sample SAMN14941262, study PRJNA633318) | bioreactor metagenome | isolation source: bioreactor | place: China | collected 2019-03-05 | reverse complement strand
GTTCGAGCTCAACGAGGCCTTCGCCGCGCAGTCGCTGCCGGTGATCAAGGACCTCGGCCTCCTCGACACGATGGACGATAAGGTCAACGTGCACGGCGGCGCGATCGCGCTCGGCCACCCGCTCGGGTGCTCCGGCGCGCGCATCGTGACCACGCTCGTTCACGCGATGAAGCAGAACGGCAAGGCGACCGGCGTGGCCACGATGTGCATCGGCTTCGGGCAGGGCGTGGCGACGGTGCTCGAGCGCGTCTGATCCATTGCGGCATTCGAACGGGGGCGGGGCTCGCGGGCTCCGCCCCCGTTGCGTCAGGACTCAGGACAGCTCCGCGAGCCGCCGCGCAAGGAAGCGCCGCTCGGGCTCGAGCCGCGCGAGCTCGAGCGCGCGCCGGTACGCGTCGGCCGCCTCCCCGCGCCGGCCGAGGCGGCGGAGCATGTCGGCGCGCGCGGCGTGCAGGAGGTGGTAGCCCGCGAGCGCCGGCTCGTCGCGCAGCGCCTCCATGAGCGCGAGCCCGGCCGCGGGGCCCTCGGCCATGCCGACCGCCGCCGCGTGGTTGAGGCGCACCACCGGCGACCCGTGGCGCCGCACGAGCAGCGCGTAGAGGGCGGCGATCTCGTTCCAGTCGGTGTCCTCGACACGCGCCGCGGCCGCGTGCACCGCGGCGATCGCGGCCTCGAGCGCGTAGGGCGTGTCGGCCCCGCCGGAGCGCAGGGCGCGGCGTACGAGGGTGTCCGCCTCGCGCAGCGCGTCGTGGTCCCAGGCCGTGCGGTCCTGGTCCTCGAGCAGCACGAGCTCGCCGTCCGCATCGCGCCGCGCGGCGCGGCGCGCGTGGTGCAGCAGCATGAGCGCGAGCAGCGCAGAGACCGCCGGCTCTCCGGGCAGCAGCTGGTCGACGAGGCGCGCGAGGCGGATCGCCTCCTCGCACAGTTCGTCGCGCGTGAGCCGCTCGCCCGACGTGGGCGCGTAGCCCTCGTTGAAGAGCAGGTAGAGCGTGGCGAGGACCGCGCCGAGACGCTCGGGCAGCGCGTCGGGCGCCGGCACGACGTAGGCGATCCCGGCGTCGCGGATCTTGTTCTTCGCCCGCACGAGCCGTTGCGCCATCGTCGGGACCGGGACGAGGAACGCGCGCGCGATCTCCTCGGTGGTCAGGCCGCACAGCGTGCGCAGCGCGAGCGCCACGCGGGCCTCGGGGGCGAGAGCGGGATGGCAGCAGGTGAAGATCAGCCGCAGGCGATCGTCCTCGAGCGCGCCGTCCTCGTCGGCATTCGCGCGGGCCGCCTCCGCGTCCGGGTCGGCAACCCTCGCGCCGGTCTCGAGCGAGACGACCAGCTCGCGCCGCGACCGCCGGATGTCGCGCCGCGCACGATCGGCCGCGCGGCGGCGCGCGACGCCGACCAGCCACGCCGCGGGGTTGTCCGGCACGCCACGCGCGGGCCACTCCGCGAGCGCGGCGACGCACGCGTCCTGCAGAGCTTCCTCGGCGCGATCGAGGTCGCGCAGCACGCGCACCAGCGTCGCCAGCGCTCGCCCGTGGTGTTCGCGGAACAGCGGCTCGAGGTCCATGGCGGGTCCCGGGTCCAGCTTAGCCCGTTCCGGGCTCATCCCGGGACCCGCTCCGGACCGGGGGTCAGTCCAGGCCGCCCATGTCCACGACGGGGCGGACTTCGACACAACCCGTCCGCGCGCAGGGGATGCGCGCCGCGATGGACAGCGCCTCGTCGAGGTGGTTGGCCCGGATCATGTAGTAGCCGCCGAGCTGCTCGCGCGTCTCGGCGAACGGACCGTCGGTCGCCGAGAGGCGGCCGTCGCGCACGCGGACGGTCGTGGCGGTCGACGTGAGGTCGAGCGGGTCGCCGGCGATGTAGTGGCCGCTCTCGCGGATCGCCTCGGTGAACTGCATGTACTCGCCGTAGATCGCCTGGCGCTGGCTCTCGGGCATCGTCTCCCAGATCGACTCGGGTTCGTAGATCAGCAGCATGTAGCGCATCGTGTCCTCTCCTCGGGCACGCGCGTGCGGGACGCGCGGGTGGCGATGTGTCGTCGGTCAATGCAGACCGGGGATCTCGAAGACGGGCCGGACTTCGACGGAGCCGGTTCGCGTCTGCGGCAGGCGCCGCGCCAGCGCGAGCGCCTCGTCCATCCCGGCGGCCTCGACGAGGAAGTAGCCCGCGAGGTGCTCGCGCGTCTCGGCGAACGGTCCGTCGGTCGTGAGGTACTCGCCGCGCCGATGGCGCACGGTCCGGGCGGTCGAGACCTCGGAGAGCGCGTCGGTCCCCACGAGGCAGCCCTTCGCGCGGAGTTCGGCGGCCAGTGCGATCGACTCCTCGCACTGCGTGTCGCACGTGCCGTCGGGCGCGGCGTCCATGTCCTCCGGGGCCTGGTAGATCAGCAGCATGTAGCGCATCGGAGCCTCCCTTCACCCACTCGTCGCCGGCGGCCCGGCAAATCGACAGATCGGACACCGAAAACGTCCCGGCCCCCGGCGGGCGGCCCAAGTGTCCAGATCGTCATCGGACGGCTTGTCCGACATGTGGCGAGTTGACCGCGGTCCTGCGTCCGGTCGTGTCCCCGACGCTCCACGATCGACCGGATCGTCGCTGGCACCGGGGTTGCTCTACGAAGGGCCGGAGGACGACATGAAGAACTTCGGAACCATGACCTTCGCGCTGACCCTCGCTCTCGTGCTGACCCCGATGGCCTTCGCCGGCGGCTCGCTCTCCGAGCGGCTCGACGGTGCGGTCCTGATCGGCGGCACGCCCGTGCCGTCCGGCACGGTCAAGGTCGCCCTCCCCGAGTCCGGCAACATGGCCACGCTGACCGTCGACGGCGTGCTGCGCGCGCGCGTCTTCCGTCACGCGCTGGACCGCGTGCCCGCCGGCGCCGACGTGCGCTTCTCGTACCACGAGGACCGGCACGGCCGGCGTCACCTGGTCGGCATCGTGTGGACCACGGCCGACGGACACCGCGAAGAGCGCCTGTTCACCTTCGCTTCGGCGACGGCGCAGGTCGTGATCGCGAACGCGAACTTCTGACGCGAGAAAGACCCGCCCTTTCTCCCTCCCTCCCTCCCACCACCCCTCGTGCTGAACCGACGCCCGGCTCCCGGCCGGGCGTTCGGCTTTCTGTGGTGCCAAGGCACAGGCCGAGGCACGGGCAGAGGCCGAGGAAGGCAAAGGCGGAGGCCTCTGCCTCCGCCTCCCTTTGCCTTTGCCTGTGCCTTCTGCCTTGGCCTGTCAGTTCGTACCGTAGACGCGGCGGTAGTTCTCGGCGTCGGCCAGGACCTGCTTCACGTACAGGCGCGTCTCCTGGTACGGGATCGTCTCGATGAACTCGTCACGCGGCTGGTTCGGCGGACGGGCGGCCCACCACTGGCGCACGGGACCGAGGCCCGCGTTGTAGCTGCAGATCGCGGGGACCGGGTCGCCGCCGAAGTCGGCCAGGCGCTCGCCGATCATCGCCGTGCCGTAGAGCACGTTGGTCGCGGGATCGAACAGGTCCTCGCGCGTGGGCGGCGGCAGGCCGCGCTTCCGTCCGAGCGCGGCCGCGTCGGCGGGCATCAGCTGCATGAGGCCGATCGCGCCCGCGCCCGAGACCGCGTGCGCGGCGAAGTTGCTCTCGCTGCGGATCAGCGCCGCGACGAGCGCGGCGTCGACGCCCGAAGCGCCGCCTCCCGCGCCGGAGGCGCCAGCGCCGGCGCCTGTAGGGGCGGGGCTTGCCCCGCCCTGTGAGGCGCTCCGCACCGTGCGCTCGACGAGCGAGCGGAGCGGGAACGGGAAGCGCACGCGCCAGAACTCGGGCGGCACGAGCGCGGGATCGCTCGAGCCCGCGCGCGCGAACTCGCCGAACTCGCGCGCGAGGATCGACTGCGCCGCCTCGATCTCGCCGGCGGACGCGTGCAGCGACGCGAGCGCGAACCACGTGCTGCGCGTGCGCCGGGCGGGCGGCAGCGCGGCGACCGCGTCGGCCGCGAACGCGTAGAGCCCGACGCGCTGCAGGGCGAGCGCGCGGTCGAGCAGCGGGTCGGGCCGCGACTTCGCGAGGAGCGGCAGCGGCTCGAGCGCGGGGAGCGCGGTGGCCTGTCCCGTGCGCGCGGGCGGCTCGCCGAGGGCGGCGAGGCGGCGCGCGGCCTCCTGCCCGTAGTAGTCGAGCGGGAACTCGCGCACGACGCTCGCGAAGAACGTCTTCGCGCGGGCCGCATCGCCCGCTTCGGCGAGGCGGCCCGACCAGTACGTCGCGGACTTGCGGTAGGCCGACGTAGGGAAGCGCGCGAGGAGCCGGGCGAGCGCATCGGCGGCGCGGTCGTCGTGCGCGCCGGCGCGGTAGGCCCAGGCCACCTTCCACAGCGCGTCGGGCGCGAGCTTCCCGCCGCCCGCGGCGACGCGCTCGAGGATCGACGCGCCCTCGTCGAGGCGGTTCGCGTTGACGAGGTGCACGCCGAGATCGTACTCGGCCTGCCGCGCTTCCTCGGTGCCGGGGTGCGTCTTCTGCAGCCATGCCACCCACTCGCGCACGTCGGCGCTGCGCTCGTCGCGGCGCAGCGCGCGGATCGCGAGGAGTGCGGCCTCGGCGGTGTCGGCCGCGCGCGGCGCGAGGCGGCGCGCTTCCTGCACGGTGCGCACGCAGTCGGCGTTGCGCCGCAGGGCGAGCAGGCTCTCGGCCTCGAGGTGCGCGGCGGCGGCGCGGCCCGCGGCGCCGGTCGCGCGGCGGTACAGGGCGGTCTCGGCGAGCGCGTCCTCGTGCAGCCCGACGCGCTGCAGCCGCTCGATGAACGCGCGGCGCGCGGCGGGCGCGGGGGTCCACGCGCGGGCGCGCCGGGCGGCGACGAGCTCGGCGAGGCGCAGTTTCGCCGGGCGGCCCCACGGGTTGCCGGGCCGGTCGTGCCACAGGGTGCCGAACCACGCGGCTGCGGTGGCGTCGTCGTGCAGCCGCTCGGCGGCGTTCGCGGCGAGCCACGTGACCTCGTCGCGGCCCTCGTCCTCGGCCCAGCGCGCGAGGTATTCGCGACCCTGTGCGAGGACCGCCGCGTCGTCGTGGCGCAGCTCCGCGAGCTTGACCGCGTGGAACTGCGCGCGCTCGCGCACCGGGCCGGGGAGGGCGGGGTCGCGCGCGAGTTCCGCCGCGCGCGCGGCGGCGGCGTCGTAGTCGGCGGCCAGGTGGCCGCGCGCGACGGCCTTCACGAACAGGAGCCGCGCGTAGGGCGCGAGGGCGCCCGCCTCGAGATCGCGCAGGAGCGGCGCGGCCTCGCCGTCGCGCTCCTCGTCGACCAGGAGGCCGCCGAGCGCGAGCGTGAGGTCGCGGCGCTCGCGGCTGCCGTCCGCGACCGCGTCGCGTGCCGCGCGCAGCATCTCGACGGCGCGCGCCGTGTCGCCCGCGCCGGCCGCGGCGAACGCGTCGGCCAGGGGATCGGGCGCGGCGCCCTGGGCGGAGGCGCGCCCGCACCCGGCGAGCGCCGCACAGAGCAGCAGCAGGACGACGAGGAACGCCGGCCGGACGAAGGAGGGCATGCCCCGGATTCTTACATCCGGAGCAGCGCCGCGCCCCAATTGAGCCCGCTGCCGACGGCGACGAAGCAGACGAGTTCGCCCGGCGCGCCCTTGCCGGCGGCGCGGGCCTCGTGGAACGCCATCGGGATCGTGGCCGCGGTCGTGTTGCCGTACTTCTGGATGTTGTTGAAGACCTTGTCCTCGGGCAGCTCGAGCTTCTTGCGCACCGCGTCGTTGATGCGGAGGTTGGCCTGGTGCATCACGACGAGATCGAGGTCGGGGACGGTGAGCCCGTTGGCCTGCACGATCTCCTGCACCGCGGCGGGCATCGCGGTGACCGCGGCGCGGAACACCTCGGGCCCCTCGACGATCGGCACGATGTCGCCGCGCTCGACCATCGCGGGCTCGAAGTACGGGCGGTAGGCGCTGCCGCCCGCCGGCACGTACATCTTGTCCCACAGGGTCCCGTCGGTGTGCAGCCGGATGTCGAGGAGGCCCTTCGCGTCGTCGTCGGCGCCCGAGAGCACCATCACGCCGGCGCCGTCGCCGAACAGCACGGCCCGGTCGCGGAAGCGCGTGTTCCACTCGAACTCCTCGGGCGTCACCTTGCGGTCGCTCTCGCCGAGGATGATGTCCCACGACTTCCACGGCATGAACCCGCCGTGCACCTCCGCGCCGACGAGCAGCACGTGCTTCGCCTGCCCGGAGCGGATCAGCGCGTCCGACACCTGCAGCCCGTAGAGGAAGCCCGCGCACTGCTGGCGGATGTCGAGGCACGGCACGGTGCGCAGGCCGAGCTTGGCCTGGAACTTCGAGCCCGAGCCGGGGAAGTAGTTGTCGGGCGTCATCGTCGCGAAGACGACGTAATCGATCGCCTCCTTCGCGACGTCCGCGTTCGCGAGCGCCTGCTCGGCGGCGTGGACGGCGATGTCGCTGGTCGCGACGCCCGGGGGTGCGAAGTGCCGGCAGCCGATGCCCGTGCGCTGGCGAATCCACTCGTCGGAGGTGTCCATGATGCGCGACATGCGGTCGTTGTCGCAGGGGAACGGCGGAACGTACATCCCGGTGCCGCGGATCACGGTGCGCATGGGTGTCCTTTTCGGGCTGAAGGATCGGCCGGACAGACACTACCGCGCCCCACGGGGCCGGTTCAAGACCGCGTTCAGGCGCGCCGCGGTCGACGCGCCGCGGGCCGCGCGCCGCGCCGCCCGTTACGCGCCGATGCTCTCCGAGACGCGCTCGTAGCACGCACCGCAGATGCCGTGGGTCAGGCGTGGCGGCTCGCGAAACAGCTGCAGCTTGACGACCGCTTCCTCGACCTCGACCCAGTGCGCCTTGGGCAGCCGGATCCGCTTGCACCAGCTGCACACGGCGATGAAGCGCTCCGCCGGCAGCGCACGGCCCGAGAAGATCGCCGGGTGCACGTTGACCGGCTCGCGCTCCTCGACCCGCACGATCTCGCTGTGGAACCCGACGTGCCCGCCACCGGCGGCCCGCATCTCCATGCGCAGGAGGCGCCGCTCGGCCGGTCCGTCGCAGCGGAACTCGAAGCTGACCGGGTGGCCGCCGCGCACACGCCGCACGAGCGAGCGGTACAGGTCGCGCACCGCGAAGCCCGACACGAAATCCCACAACGAGCGGCCGAGGACCACTTCGGCGTCCGCATCCGGTCCGTCGTTCGCCGCGGCGAAGCGCGACCACTCGCCGTCGACGGACACGATCATGTCGCGAGCATCGATCTCGTAGAGCATCACGAACCCCCTGCGCGGCGGATCTTCTCACTAACAAGTACGGTTGTTAACGCAGGATGGGGTGACTCGAGTCAGAAATTCTTACGCAAGAACGACTTGAACGATCCGTCCGGTGTGCGGCGACCCGTCCGGAACGTTCACGGCGCGAGCGCGATCAGGGCGCGAGACGCTCGATCGTCCAGCCCTCGACGCCGTGCCGGTAGACCAGCCGGTCGTGCAGCCGGTCCGGCCGCTCCTGCCAGAACTCGATCGTCGTCGGAAGCACGCGGTAGCCGCCCCAGTGTGGGGGGCGCGGCACCTCGGTCCCGCGGAAGCGGCGCTCGGTCTCTGCGACGCGCTCCTCGAGGTCGGCGCGCGACGGCAGCGAGGTGCTCTGTGGCGAGGCCCAGGCCCCGATCTGGCTGCCGCGCGGCCGGCTTGCGAAGTAGGTGTCGGCCTCGCCGTCGGCGACCCGCTCGACCGCCCCCTCGATCCGCACCTGGCGGTGCAGGGGCTGCCAGTAGAACAGCAGCGCCGCGCTGCCCGTGGTCTCGAGTTCGTGCGCCTTGCGGCTGGCGAAGTTGGTGAAGAACACGAACCCGCGCGCGTCGACGCCGCGCAGCAGGACCATCCGCGCGCTCGGCGTCCCCCCGCGCCGCGCGGTGGCGAGCACCATCGCGTGCGCGTCCGGCACCGCGGCGGCCAGCGCCTCGTCGTACCAGCGCTGGAACTGGACGAGGGGATCGGGGTCGACGGTGCGCTCGGAGAAGCGTGTCGGAGCGGGCATTCGCAGAGCTTCGCACGGGCGACCCGGTCCCGCGAAGCGCCTGCGGGTGCCCTGACGAATTCGTCTACGGAAAAGTCTTGCCACAAGAAATCTCCGACAAAATTGTCGGATCGCATTGCCCGCGTTCGACGCGGGAACTCCAAGCCCCACGGGACCTTACGGCGCGCCGGGGAACCTCCGGCGGGCGGGCACGAACCGTGCAAACCGCCCGCGCGGGAGGATCGTCGATGAACGGTTCGGATATCGGCTGGATGCTGGTCGCGACCGCGCTGGTGCTGCTGATGACGCCGGCGCTGGGTTTCTTCTACGGCGGGCTCGTCCGGTCCAAGAACGCGCTCAACACGCTGATGATGAGCGTCGCGGCGCTCGGGTTCGCGGGCGTGGCGTGGGCGCTCCTCGGCTACTCGCTCGCCTTCGACGCGGGCAGCACGCTGCTCGGCGGCGCCGGCAAGGCGCTCCTCGTGGGCGTCGGGCTCGAGGCGCAGGGCAAGATCCCGCAGCTGCTCTTCATGGCCTACCAGGGCACGTTCGCGATCATCACGGTCGCGCTGATCTCGGGCGCGATCGTCGAGCGCATGCGCTTCACGGCGTACCTCCTGTTCCTGCCCGCGTGGAGCCTCGTCGTGTACGCGCCGGTCGCGCACTGGGTGTGGGGCGGCGGCTGGCTCGGCAAGCTCGGTGCGCTCGACTTCGCGGGCGGCACGGTCGTGCACGTGAACGCCGCGGCCGCGGCGCTCGTCGCCGCGCTCGTGCTGAAGCCGCGCAAGGACTACGCGCGGCAGGCGATCCTCCCGCACAACGTGCCGTTCACGGTGCTCGGCGCGGGGCTCCTGTGGTTCGGCTGGTTCGGTTTCAACGCCGGCAGCGCGCTCGAGGCCAACACGTCCGCCGTGCTCGCGTTCGTCAACACGATGTTCGCGCCCGCGGCCACGCTCCTCGTGTGGACGCTCCTCGACATCGCGCGCACGGGCAAGTCCACCGCGGTGGGCGCGGCGACGGGGATCGTCGTCGGCCTGGTCGCGATCACGCCCGCCGCGGGCTTCGTCTCGCCGATGTCGGGCATGGTGATCGGCGCCCTGGCTGCGTTCCCGAGCTACTTCGCGCTGCTGTGGCGCGCGCGCACGCGCCTCGACGACTCGCTCGACGTCGTCGCGGCGCACGGGCTCGGCGGCACGGTGGGCGCGCTGCTGACGGGCGTGTTCGCACAGAAGACGTGGAACGGCACCGCCGACGGCCTCCTGTTCGGCAACGCCGCGCAGTTGGGCGTGCAGGCGCTCGCGACGGTGGCCACGCTCGCCTACAGCGTGGTCGCGACGTTCGTCGTGCTGAAGGTGGTGGGCCTGTTCGTGCGGCTGCGGGCGGACCAGCGCGAGGAAGGCCTCGGGCTCGACGTGAGCCAGCACGGGGAGGAGGCGTACACGCGCGGCGAGGGCGCGCTTCTGCTGATGCCCGGGCCGCGCTCGCACGCGTCCGCGGTCGCGGGTGAGCCCGCGTTCGCGGCGGGCGAAGGGAGGCAGGCATGAAGCTCGTCGTCGCGATCGTCCGTCCCGAGAAGGCCAACGACGTCCTCGAGGCGCTGTTCCGCGCGCAGGTGCGCGGACTGACCATCAGCCCCGTGCACGGGCACGGCGGCGAAATGGAAATGGTCGAGACCTATCGCGGAACGACCGTCAAGATGGAACTGCAGGAGAAGGTCCGGCTGGAGATCGGCGTCTCGGACCACTTCGTCGAGCCCACCGTGCGGGCGATCCTCGAATCGGCGCGCACCGGGGAGGTCGGCGACGGCAAGGTCTTCGTCGTTCCCGTCGAGAAGGTGTACCGGATCAGGACAGGCGAGGAAGACCAGGCCGCCGTCACCCCCGTGGCCGCTGGCACCGTAGGGGCGGGTTAAGGCGCCGCAGGCGCCGCAACCCGCCCTACCTGTCGAGGACGGCGACCGTCAACCGCGACACGCACACCAGGCGTCCGTCGCCGTCCTCGATCCGGATGTCCCACACGTGCGTGCCGCGCCCGACGTGCAGCGGCCGGCACGTCCCCGTGACCCAGCCCTCGCGGACGCTCCGCACGTGGTTCGCGTTGAGCTCGAGGCCGGCCACGCGCTGCGTCGCACGGTCGACGCACAGGGTCGACGCGACGCTCCCCAGCGTCTCGGCCAGGGCCGCGGACGCCCCGCCGTGGAGCAGGCCGTAGGGCTGCACGGTCCGCCGGTCGACGGGCATCCGCGCCCGCAGGCAGTCGTCCCCGGCCGCGAGGAACTCGATGCCGAGGTGCTCCACGAGCGTGTTCCGCGCCGTCTCGTTCAACCGGTCGGGATCGGGAGCGACGTTCCACAGCGCCATCGGGGCCTCCGCGCGCAGTCTGTGACCCGGCCGGAATCCGGTCAACGCCTCGTCCTGTTACAGGTGGGCGGAACTATTTACTCCCCCTCAAGTCGTTGCGCCCGCGTCCCGATGAGAGCGTGGGGTGACATGGTGTCGGACCCGCTGATGGAGAGCGAGCACGATGACCGCCGGAACGAAGAGTGTCTCGAGCAGGATGATCCTGTGGAGTGTCGGAGCGCTGCTGGTTGTCTCGCTGGTGTCCAGCGGGGTGCAGTGGCGCCAGCGCCAGAGCGCGATGACACGCAACATGAAGGACCACTCGGGTGAGGTCAGCACGACGCTCGAAGCCGTCCTTCGTGACGCGATGCTGCGGATGGACGCGCAGTCGATCGCGAACGCGCTCAAGGACGTCGCGAAGATGCCCACGGTGCGGCGCGCGTACGTCGTCGACCGTTCGGGCAGCGTGACGCGCTCGACGGCCGACGCCGAGATCGGCAAGAAGGCCGACGAGAAGGACTTCGCGCTCGCCAAGGCGGCGAAGGACACCACGGTCGAACTGCGCACGACGCGCGAGGGGCGCCCGTTCACGGTGAGCTTCGACCCGATCGCGGCGGACAAGAGCTGCCTGTCCTGCCACGCCGACATCAAGGAAGGCGAGGCGACCGGCTACCTCGTGTTCGAGCGCTGGGCCGACGAGGACATGGCCGAGTTGAGCCGCGCGAAGTGGGGCATGCTCGCCGCGACCTTGGCGACGATCGTGCTCATCGGCGGCGTCATCGGCGTGATGGCGCGGCGGATCACGCGGCCGCTCGTCGGCATGGCCGAGGTCGCCAAGCGCATCGCGGAAGGCGACGTGCAGCAGGACGTGGCCTACCGCTCCGCGGACGAGGTGGGCGCGCTCGCGGACTCGTTCCGCGGCATGGTGGAGTACCTCAAGGAATCGGCCGGCGTGGCCGGCGCGCTGTCGAAGGGCGACCTTTCCGTCACCGTGCGCCCGCGCTCGGACAGGGACGAGCTGTCGCAGGGCTTCGAGCGCGTGGTCGCGTCGTTGCGCGGCCTGGTCGCCGAGACCGTCGAGCTGACCGACGCCGCCGCGGCCGGGAACCTCCGTGCGCGTGGACATGCAGAGCGCTTCGCGGGCGCGTACGGCGACGTCATCAAGGGCGTGAACGGCACGCTCGACGCCGTGACCGGCCCGCTGAACGTCGCGGCCGAATACGTCGAGCGCATCGGCCGGGGCGAGATCCCGCCCCCGATCACCGAGACGTATCACGGCGACTTCAACGAGATCAAGACGAGCCTCAACGCGTGCATCGGCGCGGTGAACGCGATGATTGCGGACGCCAATCGCCTCTCCGAGGCGGCGGTGAAGGGTCAGCTCGCGGTGCGCGCCGACGCGTCGAAGCACCGCGGGGACTTCCGCCGCATCGTCCAGGGCGTCAACGACACGCTCGACGCCGTCATCGGCCCGCTGAACGTGGCGGCGGAGTACGTCGACCGCATCGCGAAGGGCGACCTGCCGCCGCAGATCACCGAGACCTACCACGGCGACTTCAACGAGGTGAAGAACAACCTCAACGGCTGCCTGCACGCGATCCACGCGCTGACCGAGGACACCGAGTCACTGATCGCGGCGGCCGCGGCCGGGCGGTTCGAGACGCGCGCCGACGCCGCGCGGCACATGGGCGAGTACCGCAAGATCGTCGAGGGCATCAACCGCACGCTCGACACGGTGGTCGACAAGGTGTTCTGGTTCGAGTCGCTGCTCGACGCCGTGCCGTTCCCCATCTCCGTGACCGACACGTCGATGAAGTGGACGTACCTCAACAGCGCGCTCGAGAAGCAGCTCGGTCGCAGCCGCGCGCAGTCCCTGGGGCACCCGTGCGCAGAGCGCGGCGGGGCGCAGTGCGGCACGAAGGACTGCTCGATCGTGCAGCTGAAGAGCGGCATCAAGGAGGCGACCCACGTCGAG
>JABLTH010016236.1_pt1 | contig 12294 bp, 11 predicted proteins | sample 7875711 | NCBI WGS metagenome assembly JABLTH01 (sample SAMN14941262, study PRJNA633318) | bioreactor metagenome | isolation source: bioreactor | place: China | collected 2019-03-05 | reverse complement strand
GCTGCCCCGGGTTGAGGAAGCGGCTCCCCACGTCTCCCGCGACGATCAGCACCGTGCCGTACTCGCCGTCGTCCAGGTAGCGCGAGGCGACGTCGAGCGCGGTCACGAAGCTCGTGCAGGTGGAGTTCACATCGAACGCGGCCGCGTGCCCCGCCCGCGTCAGCCGCTCCCACACCAGCGCCGCGGTGCACGGGATCGGCTGGATGCCCGCCGCCGATGCGCCGAGCACCAGATCCACGTCGTCGACCGAGAGACCCGCGTGGTCCAGGGCTCGCCGTGCGGCGCCGGCGAGCATGTCCAGATGCGAGACGTCATCCTCGACGCGATAGCGGACGGCGTCCCCGAAGCGCACGACGCGCTCGGGCAGCGTCGTGCCCCAGCCGGCGATCTCACAGTTCCGCATTCCCGTCCCCCCTCCAGCGCCGTTCTACCCGGCGCAGCTTGCGGCCGTCGTCCGGCGCATAGGGTGCGAACCCGAGCTCCGGTCGCACCGCACCGAGGCGGTCGGCCAATGATGCCAGTTCCGCGGCGACGTCGGCGCGCACCGCGTCCTCTCGCGCGTCGTCCGCCACCCGCAGCTGCACCTCGAGCCTGGCGCGGTCCACCTGCACGACGCGGTACTCCGACACGCCGTCGGCGTAGAGCATCGTCCGCGACACCAGGTCGGCGAACACGTCCACGGTGCCGCCGTCGCGTCCCGGCAGCAGAAGCGTGTCGCCCTCTCGACCCTCGATCCGCTCCAGCGCGGCCAGAGCGCTCCCGCAGGGGCAGGCATCGACGCGGGCGCGCAGCACGTCGCCCAACCGGTAGCGCACGATGGGCTGCGCTCGGCGGCGCAGATCCGTCACGATCGGCACGAAACGACCGTCGCCGAGCGGCTCCCGCTCGATCACGATCCCGTCCTCGTTGAGATGCAGCGTGCCGTGCTCGCAGGTGTGCGCGAGGAAGCCCTCGGTGCACTGGTACAGCTGGTGGATCATGCGCTGTCCGAGGGCCGCGGCGATCCGGCGTCCGTCCGCGATCTCCAGCACCTCCGCGACCGCGTACACCTTCTCCGGCCGCACGGACACGGCGCCCCGCTCGACCTCCCGGGCGATCGCGAGGAGCACCGACGGCGGGGCGACCAGGATCGTCGGTGCGAACAGCGCCAGCCGCTGGAGATTCGCGGCACGGTCGGCGAAGACGTCGAAGTAGGAGAACGACACCGCGCGGGACGCCACCGATCCGTACAGCGTGTTCCCGGCGCGAAGGAACAGCGCGATGCGATGCCCGAGGAACCGCCCGCGCGGGAGCGTCCGCGCCAGCATGTATCCGGCCCAGGCGTCCCGCTCCGCGGCGCTGACCAGGAAGAGCCCGCGATGGCCGCTCGTCCCGCTCGAGAGGCCCACGGAGCATCCGTCGATGTCAGCGCTGAAGTCGCGGGACCGCTCGCTCGCCAGGGCCAGGTTCAGGGCCTCGTCGCGGCGCACGCCGACCGTGTTGAGCTCGTCGAAGCGGGCCATCATGATCGCCTTGTCCATCAGGGGCAGTGATCCGAGATCGTCCGCACCCCGCGGGATCAGATCGCGGAAGTACGGGGACCGCCGCCGCAGGAAGTCGAGATGACGGCGCAGCAGCCGACGCTGACGCCGTTCGACTGCGGCGCGGCTCCGCAGCGGACGCAGCCAGCGTGTGGAGGCGAACTCGCCCAGGATGCGCAGGCGGGACATCAGCCGAGCAGCTCCCGGTCGGTCAGGGGATCATGACTGCAGACGACGCGGATGCCCGCACGCGACAGCGCCACGAGCATGCGCGCGGTCTTCCCGTACGCGTCGGGGTCGTTCTGCAGCCGCCGTGGCAGCGCGCGCATGCGCGGCGCCGCGGCGAGCAGATCCGAGCCCCATGCGGCGTCGCCGGCGATCAGCACCCTGTCCTCGATCAGCGCTCCGAGATGCCCGTTCGCATGACCGGGCAGATCCACGAGCCGCAGCAGGCCATCGCCGAACGGATCCGCGACGCGCACGGTCTCCTCCGCGACGGGCACGGCCGAGAACCGGTCCGGTGCGAGGACGAGCGGATCCCGCCCCGGGAAGTCCGGAGGGAGCAGGCCGACCAGGATCGCGTCACGAAGCCGCGCACGTCGGTAGGACGCGAGCATCCCGGAGGTCAGGATCAGCCGCGCGCCGGGGAACCGTCCCACGCCGCCGATGTGATCGGGGTGGAGGTGGGACAGCCCGAGATGCGGGAGGCTCTCCGGCGCGACGCCGTGCGCGGCGAGCTGCACGTCCACCGCCTCCTGGGGATCCACCGTCGGAGGCAGGATCCGCCGGTACACCCGACCGCGCCACCCGGCGTCCCACGGCTCGGGCGCGTACCCGGTGTCGAACAGGATCCGGCGGCCGTCGCCGGGCTCGTAGAGGAAGACGCCTGCGGGGAACGCGCGCACCCCCCGCTCGCCTCCGCGGAAGAGCGCACCCAGGTCATGCGCGGTGCTGCCGCAGACGAAGTGCCGCAGTCGGCCGGTCATCGCACCTCCGGGGACAGGGCGTCCACCGCACGGTCGAGCGCCTCATCGATCGACACCACGGGCCGGTAGCCGAGCTCCGCCCTGGCGCGCGTGATGTCGAGCGTCTGGGAGAAGGCGATGGTGGACAGCGTGTAGCGGGTCAGCGGAGGTTCCGGACGACCGGGGAGCACCCCGCACACCGCCTCCATCGCCGCGGCCATCGCCCACGCCGCCCGGCGGGAGACGTGCCGGTACCGCGGCGTCTCCCTCAGCCGCACGAGCAGCTCCTCGAGCAGCACCCGGAACGGACGCGGATCGCCGTTGCTGATGTTGTAGACGCCGCCGCGCGGGTCACCGCTGCGGAGTGCGAGGCGCAGCGCGCTCGCCGCGTTCTCGACGGCGGTGACGTCGACGAGGTTGCGTCCGCCGTCGAAGAGCGGCACGCCGATCCGGCGGTGCACCGCGACGAGCCGCGGCACGAGGCTCGGATCGCCGGCGCCGATGAGCCCCCGAGGCCGCAGGATGACGAGCTCGCGGATCCGGCCCGCGCGCAGCGCCTCCTGCAAGAGGGCCTCGGCGGCGATCTTCGAGCGGATGTACTCGTTCAGCCGGTTGCCGACGTCGACCTCGTCCTCGCGGATCCCCGTGCGGTCCCGTCCCGCGGCGTACACGCTCGGCGACGAGACGAAGACGAACCGCCGCGCCCCGTTGCGCTCCGCGAAGGCGAGCGCCGCGGCCGTGCCCGCGACGTTGGCCTCCTCGAAGTCGCGCCGGCGCCCCCAGGGCGAGGAGAGGGCCGCGCAGTGCACCACCGCATCGACGTCGCGACGCACGGCGGGGAGCTCCGCGAGCGGCAGGACGAGTCGATCCTCCGCAGCGGAGATCCGCGCGAGCGCGGTGACGTTCCGCCCCGAGGCCAGGACCGGGATCCCGTCGGCCCGCAGCTCACGCACGACGTGTCCGCCGAGGAAGCCGCTCGCCCCCGTCACGAGCACGGGAGCGTCGGTCGAGGGCATGTCCCGATGCTAGGGCACGCCCGTGCGCGGCTCCCGCGACGACCCGCGCTGACCCCGCCCTACAGTGGGAGCGTGCGCATCGCGATGGTCACCGACTACTACCTGCCGACGCTCGGCGGGGTGCAGACGGCCATCAAGGCGCATCGCGAAGAGCTCGTGCGGGCCGGGCACCACGTCACGGTGTTCGCTCCCCTCGCCGCCCCGTCGCCGGATGCGGCGACCGTGCGGCTGCCGACGGCCCGGCGCTTCGCCCCCGACGGGTATCCGTTCACGTGGACGCTGCGCGCCGCGACCGCGGTGCTCGAGCAGGAGCTCGTCGGCTTCGACGTCGCGCATGTGCACACCGAGATGTTCGCGGCGCTCGCGGCATACCGCGCCACCCGCGCACGGGGCATCCCCCTCGTCCAGACCATGCACGGGCGCATCGACGTGTACACGCGCTCGGTGCTCCCGCTTCCGGCCGTGACCACGGCGGTGCTCGCCGCGATGCACCGGCGTGGTCTCGGGGCTGCCGACGCCCGCATCGACCCGACGGCGCACTACGCGCGCACCCGCACGGCGCAACGCATGTGGCGGCTCATGGTCGGCCAGGCGCAGCAGGCCGATCACGTCATCGTGCCGTCTGAACACTTCGCGGGCAAGCTCCGCGCCCAGGGCGTGCGGACGCCGCTGACCGTGCTGTCGAACGGACTCGAGAGTTCCGTGCTCGCGGCGATCGGACAGCCGCCTCCGCGACACCTCTCCGCCGGGGAGCCGCTGCGGGTGCTGTGGTGCGGTCGGCTGTCCCCCGAGAAGCGCCCCGAGGTGTTCCTCGATGCGATGGCCCGCACGCCGGGTGCGACGGCCGTCATGCTCGGCGACGGGATCTCGCGCGCCGCCGTCGCACGGCGTGCGGCCGCGATCGGAAAGGGCCGCGTGGACGTCCGCGGCTCGGTCCCCCAGCACGAGGTGCTGTCCGCGATGCAGGACGCGCACGTGCTCGTCTCCTCCTCGTGGGACTTCGACAACCAGCCCATGGTGCTGCTGGAGGCCGTCGCCGCGGGTCTGCCGGTGATCCTCGCCGATCCGGACCTCGCCGAGGCGCTGCCTCCGGACGGATACCTCGTCGCCGCGAGCCCGGATGCCGAAGGACTGTCCGCCGCTCTGACCGCGCTGGCGGGAGCACCGGAACACGTCGCCCGGATGAGCGCCGCAGCGATCGCGCATCGGCCGCAGGTCGCCCAGAGCACGCACCGAGACCGGCTGCTCGCCGTCTACGACGCGGCCATCAGCGCGCGCCGGGTGCGCTGATCGGGGCGTCGTCTCCGATCTCCGCCCCGAGATCCGCGAGCCCTTCCGCGACGATCCCCGCGACCGTGCGCGCGTGCACGCCATCCGGGTCCAGGTCCGGATCGAACACCGTCACCGACGCACCCCAGGCGTGCGGTGCGAGCGCGGCGAGCAGGCCGATGAGCTCCCCCGGCGAGAGCCCACCCGGGTCGGGGCTGTCCACGGCCGGCATGTGCGACGGATCCAGCACGTCCACGTCGACCTGGATCCAGTAGCCGCTCTCGAGGCCGTCCACCGCGCGGACGCGGGACGCCGCCCGCACGCCGCCGTGCAGGATGACCTCGTCGGCGGGCGCGACGAGCGCGATGGTCCGGCGCAGCTCCTCCTCGTGCGGGTCGCCGTAGCGGCAGCCGATGTGCGCGGTGCGCGCCGGAGCGAAATACGGGGAGAGCCCGTCGATGTCGCTGAGCGCAGGCGAGTGCGCACCCACCGCGGCGGCGAGGTCCTCCCCCGCCACGCTCCCGACGCCGTCGCTGTTGCCCGGGTGGCGGAAGTCCGTATGACCGTCGATGTGCACGAGGCCCCCGCCGCCGCTCACGCGAGTCGCGAGTCCGGCGCCGATCAGAAGGCTGCAGTCGCCGCCGAGCACCAGCGGCGCCTGCCCCGATTCCCGGATCTCGAACAGACGATGCGCGAGGCGACGGGCATGGTCGATGATGGCCGCCTGATTGCGCACCGTTCCGGCCGCTCGGCGTCCGTCGTCGTCCACGTATCGGCCCGGCAGCACGACACCGCCGTCGACCGCGCCACGCGCGTGCAGCAGACGGTGCAGTCCCGCCTCGCGGAGCGCTTCGGGTGCCTTGGCGGCTCCCGGCACGCCGCCCGGCACGGGCGGGCGGAGACCGAGGTTCGTGGGGGCGGAGACGACGGCGACCATCGTCTCAGTCTGTCAAGCCGGCGTCGCCGCCGCGCCCGACCCGCCCGGAGCGCGACGCATCCAGACGTCGACGCCGTCCTCGTGCTCGCAGGCGAAGCCGTGACGTTCGTAGAGCCGCCGCGCGGCGGATCCGACGAGCACCTGCAGCCGCAGCTCGCGCTCGCGCGTCTCGGCCAGCACAGCGCGGAGCACCGCGGTGCCGATCCCCCGTCCCTGGTACGCGGCGTCGAGGTAGAACATCTCCAGCCACACCGCCTCCCGTTCCGGACGCAGCGTGATCGTGCCGGCGACCGCGTCGTCGACGAGGATCATGCGCGTGTGCGCGGTCGAGAAGTGCTCGACGACGCGGGCGCGGGAGCGGTCGGGATCCCACCCGACCAGCGGTTCCAGGTCGCGGCGCAGCACTCGCTCCTTGAGCGCGGCGACGAGATCGACGTCCTCGGGCATCGCGGCCCGCAGCGCGAAGCCCTGCGGCACCGGGCGCATCAGGCGTCGATGGCCTCGCGGGCCAGCCGGTCCGAGGAGTCGATGATGAACTCGCGACGCGGCGCGACCTCATTGCCCATCAGCAGCTCGAAGACGCGCCCTGCGGCCTCCGCGTCCTCCATGCGCACACGGCGCAGGAGACGACCCGAGCGGTCCATCGTGGTCGACGCCAGCTGCTCCGCATCCATCTCACCGAGACCCTTGTACCGCTGGATCGGCTCGTGCCAGCGCTTGTTCTGCTTGCGCAGCTTGGCCAGCAGCGCGTGCAGCTCGCCCTCGCTGTAGGTGTAGATCGTCTCGTTGGGCGTGGATCCGGGGTTCATCACGATCACGCGATGCAGGGGCGGCACGGCGGCGAAGACCCGTCCGTCCTCGATGAGCGGCCGCATGTAGCGGTAGAACAGGGTGAGCAGCAGCGTGCGGATGTGCGCGCCGTCGACGTCGGCGTCGCTCATCAGGATGATCTTGCCGTAGCGCGCCGTCGAGAGGTCGAACGAGCGGCCGGATCCGGCGCCGATCACCTGGATGATCGAGGCGCATTCGACGTTCGACAGCATGTCGCTGACGGACGCCTTCTGCACGTTGAGGATCTTGCCCCGGATCGGCAGCAGCGCCTGGTACTCGCTGGTGCGGGCGTGCTTGGCGGTGCCGAGCGCGGAGTCGCCCTCCACGATGAACAGCTCGGTCTGCGCGACGTCCGTGGAGCGGCAGTCGACGAGCTTGGCCGGGAGGGACGAGGACTCCAGCGCGTTCTTGCGGCGCTGGGTCTCCTTGTGGGCGCGCGCCGAGACGCGGGCCTTCATCTCGGCGACGATCTTGTCCAGAAGCATCGACGCCTGGTTCTTGTCGTCGCGCTTGGTCGACGAGAACCGTTCGCCGAGCGCCTTGCGCACCACCTGGGCGACGATCGTGCGCACCGCGGGCGTGCCGAGCACCTCCTTGGTCTGCCCCTCGAACTGCGGCTCGGGCACCGTCACGGTGAGCACGGCGGTCAGGCCGGCCAGCACGTCGTCCTTCTCGAGCTTGTCGTTGCCGACCTTGAGACGGCGGGCGTTCTGCTCGACCTGCGCGCGGAGGGTCTTCAGGAGCTCCTGCTCGAATCCCTGCTGGTGCGTGCCGCCCTTGGGGGTCGAGATGATGTTCACGAAGGAGCGCAGTGCCGTCTCGTACCCGGTGCCCCACCGCAGCGCGATGTCGACCGCGCACTCGCGGTGCACCTCGGTGGCCTTCATCGACCCGTCGGCCTGCAGCACCGGCACCGTCTCGGTGAATCCGCCCGATCCCTGCAGCCGCCAGGTGTCGGTGACCGGCGCATCGGTGGCGAGGTACTCGACGAACTCGCTGATCCCGCCCTCGTAGTGGTAGCTGGTCTCGTTCGCCGCCGGCGCGGCGCCGTCCTCGGCGGTTCCCGCCGCGCCGCGCTCGTCGCGCACGACGATCTCCAGCCCCGGCACCAGGAAGGCGGTCTGCCGCGCCCGCGTCTCGAGCTCGGGGAGCTGGAACGCGGCGTCCTTGGTGAAGATCTGACGGTCGGCCCAGTAGCGCACGCGGGTTCCCGTGACGCCCTTCGCGACCTTCCCGATCACGCGCAGCTCGCTGCGGTCCTCGAACGGCGTGAAGGGGGCGTCCGCCCGCGGCGCGCCGTCGTCGGCGAACGTGCCGGGCTCGCCGCGGTGGAACGACATCGCATAGGTCTTGCCGTTGCGGTCGACCTCGACGTCGAGGCGCTCCGAGAGGGCGTTGACGACGGAAGCGCCGACGCCGTGCAGACCGCCGGAGGCGGCGTAGGAGCCGCCGCCGAACTTCCCGCCGGCGTGCAGCTTGGTGTAGACGACCTCCACGCCGGTGAGTCCCGTGCGGGGCTCGACGTCGACCGGGACACCTCGACCGCGGTCGCGCACCTCGACGCTGCCGTCCTCGTGGAGCAGGACATCGATGCGCGTGCCGTTGCCGGCCACGGCCTCGTCGACCGCGTTGTCGATGATCTCCCACAGGCAGTGCATGAGGCCCGGAGAGCCGTTCGAGCCGATGTACATCCCGGGCCGCTTGCGGACGGCTTCGAGACCCTCGAGGACCTGGAGGTGATGGGCGGAGTACTCGGCTGTCACAATCCCCCATCGTATCGAGAGGACCCGCCACGGATCCGGCGACACTCCTTGTCGTGACGGGCTTGCGACCCTCTGCGTACGCGCTGAGCGAAACACGCCGTCTCTCGGGCATGACTCCCAGCTCTGCGTGGTTGTATTGAGCACACCTCAAGCGGACCCGAAACACCAAGGAGGCACCGAGATGAACGCGACCACGGAAAGAGACGCCGGTACGGTCATCCCCCGCCTCACGGCGATGGACAGATGCGACGCCTGCGGCGCGCAGGCATACGTCGCCGTCGAGGTGAATGGCTCGGAGCTCCTGTACTGCGCGCATCACGCACGCAAGTACGAGGAGAAGCTGCGACCGGTGGCCACGAGCTGGCACGACGAGACGTCGCGTCTCAGCGAGTAGCCCCCAAGATCCGGACGACGGCGCTGAGCCGTCCGAGCCGGACCGTCAGCAGCCTGCCGGCCGCCGACCGCACACAGACTGGAGCGCCCGATGCCCTGCGGCATCGGGCGCTTTCGTCGTCTGGACCAGTCGCGTCAGCGGTACTCGCGGTGCACGCGGGGCGTCAGCCGGCAGAGGATCTCCTCGCCGACCGTGCCGATCGCCTCGGCGAGGGTCGTGGGCGTCTCCTCGCCGCAGCGGCCGCGCCCGAAAAGCAGCACCTCGTCCCCCGGTGCTGCACCGTCCCAGGCCTCGAGCCGCATCTCGTCGATGCCGATGTCGCGCAGTGGCCGGGGGCCGGCCGGCGTGCCGACCCTGATTCGCCCGGCGAGGGTGCTGGGCAGTCCGTCGAACGATCCGACGGCAATCACCGCGACGTCGCCCTCGATGCGCGTCACCGGCGCGAGCAGCTCGGCCGCCGGGGCGATCCCCGGCAGATCCGGACCGCCCGCAGAGCGCACGCCGAAGCAGAAGGCTCCCACGCGTACGAGCGTTCCGCGCAGCTCGGGGCGCTCCCAGGTGGCGGCCGAGGCGGTCAGGTGCTGGTGCGGGAGCACCGCGCCGAGCTCCTCTGCACGCGCGACGGCGGCGAGGAAGCGCGCCTGCGCAGCGTCGTCCTCCGCGTCGCTGGCCTCGGCGAGATGGCTCCAGGCGCCGACCAGGTCGATCATGCCGCGGTGCTGGGCATCGAGCGCGATGCGCACGCCCTCGTCCCACTCCGCGGCCGACAGGCCGTTGCGGTGCAGCCCGGTGTCGATCTTGAGGTGGATCCGGGCGCGGAATCCGCTGGCGTCCGCCTGCACGATCACGCGCTCGAGGTAGTCGAGGCTGCCGACGCCGAGGTCGACATGGGCGTGCAGCGCGGCGGCGATCTCGTCGTCGGTCGACGTCACCCAGGCGAACAGACGAGGACCGTCGCCGATCTCGGCGCGCAGCTAGATCGCGGTCGGGATGTCGTAGCTGCCGATCCAGCGCACGCCCGCATCGACAGCGACCCGCGCAGCCCAGGCGGCGCCGAGGCCGTAGCCGTCGTCCTTCACGACGATCATCAGCTCAGCCGGCGCGACCCGCGCGGTCACCGCCGCGATGTTCGCCCGCAGCACCGTGGCATCGGCCCGCAGCACCGGTCCCGTCACGCCACCCATGTGCGCTCCGTCCGCTGTCCCACGACCGCGACGAGCTCGCCCGCAGTCATTCCCGTGACCTGCGACCAGTGCGCGAGCCCCGCGGCGAGCGGCCCTGTGCCCCCGAAGTAGGTGACCTCGGCGGACGGCTCCACGTCGGCATCGCCGATGTCGACCACGCACACGTCCATCGCGATCCGGCCGACGATCGGGTGCACGACGCCGTCGATCTCGACCGACGCGCTGCTCCCGAGCGCTCGGACGACGCCCTGGGCGTAGCCGCCTGTGACCAGGGCGAGTCGTGAGTCGACCGGCGCCCGATGGATGTAGCCGTAGGACACGCCGGCCCCGGCGGCGATGTCCTTCGTGGACAGCACCCGGCCCACGACCCGCATCGCGGGAGCACCCGTGAGCGCGCCCTCCGCATCGGGGAGACCGTAGAGGAGCCGCGGATCCAGGTCCGCGGCCTCGTCGCACGTCGCCGTGATGCCCTCGGCGGCGAGCAGCGCCACCTCGGGTTCGCCGTCCACCCGCACGGCGCGCGCCCCCGCGGCGGTCGCGACACGGGCGGCCTCGATCAGGCCGTGCCCCCAGGCGTCGCGGCGGAGGTCGGCGATGCCCGCTCCCCCGGCGGCGACGGCACGGACCGCCCCGGACGCGAGGGCCGAGCGAGAGACGAAAGCCCGGAGCATCGCGCTCCGCGAGGGCGAGGCAGGAGGCGAGGCGGTCACCGTCTCACCCTACCGGCGCGACGCGCGAACCCCTTTCGGCACCGGCCGTGCCGGGAGCCTCGGAGCATCGCCGCCTAGAATGGACCGGTTCCACGACCCTCGACCCGGAGTACGCATGCCCTCGAACGGCCTCGGCCTCAAGTCCCGTCTCGGCTATCTCGCCGAGCGCGCCCGTCGCATCAACGTCGGCTCGGTGATCGAGCGCGCGAAGGAGGCGTCGGCGCAGCACGGAAAGGCCGTCCCGGCCGTCGTGGTGGACATGCTCTGGTCGGCCGGCCGGCACAACGTCGGCTTCCAGGACTACATCGACTACGACTTCGCGATCCTGAACCGCGCGGAGCGTGCGACGTACATGACGCACCCGGTGTCGAACCAGATCTCGGAGCGCTATGCGCACCCCGACTTCCGGCACCTGTTCCACGACAAGATCGAGTTCGACGAGAAGTTCAGCGAGTTCCTGCGCCGTGAGTGGATGGTCGTGAAGCCCGGCACCGCCGACGAGCTGCGCGACTTCGTCCAGCGTCAGGGCACGGTGATCGTGAAGACCCCGATGGGCCAGGCCGGATCGGGCGTGTTCCGCTACCACGCCGCCGACATCACGGACTGGGAGGCGTTCCACGCCGAGCTCCTCGGGAAGGGCCGCCTCCTCGTCGAGGAGGTCATCCGGCAGCACCCGGACCTCGCCGCCGTCTGCCCCGGCACGGTCAACACCACGCGCGGGACCGCGTTCTTCGACGGGGAGAAGACGCACATCCTCGCGATGGCGCAGAAGTTCGGGCGCGGCGAGGTCAGCGACCAGATGTCGTTCGGCGGCTTCTACACGATGCTCGACGACGACGGCCACGCGGTGAGCGCCGGCTACGACTCGCACGGACACGTCCACGAGCTGCACCCCGACTCGGGCTTCCGCATCGCCGACTTCCAGCTCCCGCTGATCGACGAGGTCAAGGCGTTCGTCGACCAGGTGGCCCGCGTCGTGCCGCAGGTCCAGTACGTCGGCTGGGACATCGTGGTGGGTCCCGACGGACCGGTGCTCGTGGAGGGCAACTGGGGCGCCGGCGTCTACGAGAACAAGCCGAGCGTGTCGGGCATCCGCACCGGTCACAAGCCGCGCTACCAGGCCGCGATCAAGTTCTGAGCGCCGGGCGCAGGAAGAAGCCCGCCCCGTCGTCGTGACGGGGCGGGCTTCTTCGTGTTCACACGGTCAGGCCGGGCGGATGATGCCCATGGGCGTGGACTCCGTGCCCTGGCCGAGCGGATTGTCCTTGAGGATCGCGACGAGCCGCTTCTCCTCGGCCTTGTCGAGCGTGGATCCGAGGATGTTGCCGCCGAGGTCGTTGATGTCCACCACGGCCACGTCGCAGACGCCGCCGAGCAGCGCCTGCATCTCGTGGGCGACCTCGCGCGGACGCGCGGGCCCGAGCACCACCGACCGGTCGTAGGGCGGCATGGTGCCTTCGGTCGGCCCGTCGATCGCGCGCGCCTTCTCGCCGGCGATCCGGTAGAAGTCGCCGCGACGGCCGAAGGCCTTGGTCACGGCGGACACCGCTGCGGCCAGCAGGATGCGCGGGGTGCCGCACTCGCGCAGCGCCATCTCCATGGTCTCGGGCATGCCGAGCCCGATGCCGTAGGGCGTGCGCGTCACGTACTTCGACAGGAAGTGCGCGAGCCGGCGCGGATGGATCTCCTCGAGCAGGAACGAGCG
>JABLTH010093940.1_pt1 | contig 12298 bp, 12 predicted proteins | sample 7875711 | NCBI WGS metagenome assembly JABLTH01 (sample SAMN14941262, study PRJNA633318) | bioreactor metagenome | isolation source: bioreactor | place: China | collected 2019-03-05 | reverse complement strand
CCGCGCTCGCGGCCGTAACGTGCGACGTGCCGGCCGGGCAGTCGGTGCTGCTGCTCGGCGGCAACGGCGCGGGCAAGTCGACGCTCCTGCGCATCGTCGCCGGCCTGATCCGCCCGACGTCGGGCGAGGTCCTGCTCGGCGAGGGCAAGGGCGGCACGCCCGCGACGCCGGCCTGCCGCGCGCAGATCGGCTATCTCGGGCACAAGTCGCTGCTCCACGACTACCTCACCGCGCGCGAGAACCTCGTGCTCTACGCGCGCCTCTACGGGCGCCCGGCCGGCGACGCGGAGCGCGACGCCGACCGCTGGCTGGCCGACGTCGGCCTCGAGCGCGCGGCGGAGCGGCCCGTGCGCGGCTTCTCGCGCGGCATGTTCCAGCGCCTCGCGCTCGCCCGCTCGCTGATCCACGAGCCGCGGCTGCTCCTCCTCGACGAGCCCGACTCGGGGCTCGACACGGAGGGACGGGCGCGCCTCGCCGCGGCGATCGAGCGCACGCGCGCGCGCGGCGTCACGATCCTGCACGTGAGCCACCACGCCGAGAGCGCGGTCGCGACGTCGGACCGCGTGGTGATCCTGCGCCGCGGGAACGTCGTGCACGACGGCCCGGCCGCCGAGCGCAGCGGCGCGGAGTGGGTCGCGCACGCGGGCGTCCTCGCGCGGGGAGCGGCCTGATGGGCAGCGCGATCCAGGTGCTCCTGACGGACCTGCGCCGCGAGCTGCGCACCGGCGAGGCGCTGATCCCGATGCTGCTGTTCGCGCTCGTGGTGCTCGTCGTCGCGGGCTTCACGTTCAACCTGCCGGAGCTCAGCGCGGACGACCGGCGGCGACTTGCGCCGGGAATCATGTGGACCGCGATCTCCTTCGCGACGCTCGTCGGGCAGGCGCGCAGCCTCCTCGCCGACCGCGAGGAGGAACGCTGGAGCGGATTCGTGCTCGCGCCGATCGACCGCTCGCTTTTGTTCGGCGTGAAGTGGTTCGAGGGGCTCCTCCTCGGCGTGGCGCTCGAGATCGTGCTGGTCCCGCTCACCGCGGTGCTGTTCGAGCTGGACCTCTCCGGCGGCCGCGCACCCGCGCTCGCGGCGATCCTGCTCCTGTGCACCGGCGGGCTGGCCGCCCTGGGCACGCTGCTCGGCAGCGCGGTCGCGCGGCTCGGACGCGGCGAGGCGCTGCTCGCGATCCTCGTGCTCCCCGCCGCGGTGCCGGTCCTGATCGCCGGCGTGTCCGCGAGCAGCTCGATCTTCGCGGGGCAGGGACTCGCGGGCGCGTCGCCGTGGCCGGCCGTCGCGCTCGGAACGACCGCGCTCTACGTCGCGGCCGGGGCGATACTGTTCGAATCGGTGATGGTGGAATGACCGACAGGCCGGGGCCGCCCGGCCAGACGGAGGCTCGACCCATGGCGGCAGGGATGGCCCGAGGCGAAACGGCGTCGCGAAGCGCGCTGTCGTACGGCGTCGCGTTCTGCGCCGGCGCCGCGATCGTGCTCTGGGGTGCGCTGCAGCACGCCCAGACCGACGTGCGCCTCGGCGACGTGCAGCGGATCTTCTACTTCCACGTGCCGTCGGCGGTGAACGCGGCGCTCGCGTTCCTGCTCGCGGGCGTGGCGGGCGTGGGCTACCTCGCGACGCGCAGGCACCACTGGGACACGCTCGGCCGCACCGCGGCCGGGACCGGCGTGCTGTTCGCGACGGTCGTGCTCATCACCGGGCCGATCTGGGCGCGCTCCTCGTGGGGCGCGTTCTGGACGTGGGAAGCGCGACTCACGACGTCGCTGCTCGCCTGGCTGATGTTCCTGGGCGCGCTCCTCGTGCGGCGCGTGTCGCACGATCCCGACCAGGGCGCGCGGCTCGGCGCCGTGATCTCGATCATCGGCACGCTGAACCTGCCGATCATCTACTTCTCGGTCCACTGGTGGCGCGGCATGCACCCGGTCGTGTTCGGCCAGGGCGGCGGCGGACTCGCGCACCCGTCGATGAAGCTCGCGTTCGGCCTGGGCATGCTCGGCGTGACGTTGATGCACGCGGCGATGTTCGGCGTGTCGTGGCGGGTCGCCCGCCTCACGGACCTGGTGGCCGCGGCGGAGCGGCGCAGCGACGAAGAAGGAGGTTTGCGGTGAACCCGACCAACGTGCCGGAGACCGTCGGTTACCTGTTCTGGGGCTACCTGGCCGGGTTCCTGCTGATCGGCTTCTGGGTCGCGCGCCTCGCGACGCGGCTCGCCGGGCTCGAGAAGCGGCTGGCCCGGCTGGACAAGAAGTAGGGCGCACGACGTTCTCGGCCCGCGCCGGGGCCCCCATGACCGTCATGGGCCCCATGCTCCATCGGGCGCGCGGGGGGCCGCATGACCATCATGGGCCCCATGCTCCATCGGGCGCGCGGGGGGCCTCATGACCATCATGGGCCCCATGTTTCATGAGGCCCTATATGTCCTCATGAAGTTGTGACGATCTTCGATCGTCACAACTTCATGAGGGTATGTTTTTGTTTTTGTCCACGATCACCGTGGGGCTGATGAGTCGGTCGGTCGTTGCCGGCCTGGACTGTCGATGGTCGACGCGGTGGATCGCGGCGTCTGACCAATGGCGTACGTCGTCACCGCGCTGGATCATGTCGTCGAAGCAGCCGGCGCCCCTATGCCGCGGGCGCCGCAGCCGGCGCACCCTTCTTCGCCTCCGGCCGCAGCCGCGGCGGCGCCGCCGTGTCGAACAGCCGCATGTCGAGGTCCTCGACCTCCTTGCGGTGCTGCTCGAGCCAGCCGACGGTCCCCTTGTCCAGCTTGGCCAGCGTCTGCGCCTTGTCCATGAGCCCGAACGGGGCGACGTAGCGCAGCTGGAACCGCACCGCGGCGAGACGCTCCTCGAGCCGCTTGCGATCGGCAGGCTCGGCCGGCGGGTTGTTGGCCAGGTGCCGCTCGATCCCGACCGCGAGTTCCTGCAGCGCGCGCACCGGCCGCTTCTCGGGCGGGTCCTCGCTGCGGACCGCGCGCAGCCAGCGGCCGTACACGACCATCGTCATGCGCGCGTAGTCCTCGTCGGTGAGCCCCGTCTTCTTGAGCTGCTCGTCGAGCGTGCGGCGCAGCTGCATCACGCCGAAGAGCGCGACCGTGAGCGCCGGGCGCGTGCTGGCCTCGCGCAGCGACCACTGCACGATGCCTTCCTGGTAGCGGTCGTAGAGCGGCTTCAGCTCCTTGCGGATCGCGAGGTACTTCTCGAGCCCGGCGGGAGACTCGGGTCCCCAGGCGGTGGCGAGGAGGCGCGCGGTACGCCGCGCCGGGTCCTCGTCGGACGGGGCCGCCCCCGGGCGGCACGCCACGGCCGCCAGCGCCGCCGCGGCGCACACGAGCACGAGGAGACGGCGCCGCGCGACGCTCATGCGCCCTTCAGCGCCGATTCGATGGCGTTGGTGAGGATCTCCTTGTTGGTCAGCCCGCGGAACGACTGGATCACCTTGCCGTCCTTGTCGATCAGGAGCAGCAGCGGAATGCCCTGGATCATCACCTGCTTGCCGACGGCGTCGCCGTCGTCGTCCATCACCACCGGGTAGGAGACCTTGAGCTTCTCGCGGATGAACTCGGGACCGATGCGCGTCGCGTTCTGGTCGATCATCACGCCGACGACCGTGAAGCCGCGGTCCTTGAACTGGTTGTGGATCGCCTGCAGGTCGGGCACCGCCGCGAGGCACGGGCCGCACCACGTCGCCCACAGGTCCACGAGGGCGACCTTCCCCGAGATCATCGGGCGTAACTGGACCGGCTTCCCGTCGAGGCCGGTGAGGGTCATGTCCTTGATTTCCTGCCCCTTCAACTGGGCCTGCGTCCTGCCCGTCGAGACCGGGCCGCAGCCGGCCGCGAGGACCGTGCCCAGGAGGGCGAGCGCGAGGACGCCGCGGGGGATCGAGACCGTGCGGAATGCCATGCGGGAAGCCTCCGTGATGGCGCCGTCGCCATGCGCCCGGCGCGACGCGGGATCATACTCCCCGCCGCGCGGCGTTCGCACGCGGCCCGCCGCCGGACGGACCGGTCGCGGCCCGGAACCGCATGGGATATAACCGCGTTTTGACGGCAGGGGTTCTTCGATCGTGCCGGACGAACGGAACGTCCTCGGACCGGATCGCGGGGTCGCGGTCTTCGGCGCCCACGACGCCGAGCCGGGGTCGGAGGCGTGGCGGCGTGCCGCCGCGCTCGGCCGAGAGCTCGGGGCGCGGCGCGTCGCGGTCGTCACCGGCGGCTACGGCGGCGTGATGGAGGCCGCGAGCCGCGCCGCACGCGAGGCGGGCGGCGAGGCGGTCGGGGTGACGTGCCGCGCGTTCCGCGGCCGGCAGCCGAACCCCTGGCTGACGCTGGAGATCGAGGAGCCGGACCTGCACGCGCGCACCGCGCGGCTGTTCGCCCTCGGGCGGGGCTTCGTCGTGCTCGAGGGCGGCGCGGGCACGCTCGCCGAACTCGCGCTGCTGTGGGCGCAGGCCAAGGCCGGCGCGGCGCCCGGGCCGATCGTGATCTGGGACGACCCGTGGGCCGCGCTGTTCGAAGGGCTCGTGGCCCAGGAGCGGCTCGAGCCCCGCGCGCGGCGCGCGACGCGCGTGGCGCAGGGGCCGGAGGACGCGGTACGCATGGCGCTGGAGGACGTGTGACGTCGATCGAGAAGGTGCGGGCCGACGGCCCGGAGCGCGCGGCGGAGCTCCCGCCGCGCACCGTGTTCCGCGAGTACCTCGAGACCGTGGTGATCTGCGTGCTCGTGCTGCTCGTCTACGGGCGCGGGTTCGTGTTCATGCAGTCGAAGATCCCCACGGAGTCGATGCTGAACACGCTGCTCGTCGGCGACTACATCCTCGTCGACCGCTACCTGTACGGCGCGCCGGGCGACGGCCCCCTGCCCTTCCTCGGCCAGCGCGAGATCCGCCGCGGCGACGTGGTCGTGTTCAAGTTCCCCGAGGACCCGGACATCGACTTCGTGAAGCGCGTGATCGGCCTGCCGGGCGACACGGTGCAGATGACCGCGGGCCGCATCTCGATCAACGGCAAGCCGCTCGACGAGCCGTACCTCGCCCCGGAGAACATCGACCCGCAGTCGAACTACGGCCCCGTGAAGGTTCCTGCCGAGCAGTACTTCATGATGGGCGACAACCGCGACAACTCGCGCGACAGCCGCTTCTGGGGCTTCCTCCCCCGTTCGCTCGTGAAGGGGCGTGCGTTCTTCATCTGGTACTCGTTCGAGGAGGAGCGCAACGACCACCTCAACACCGGCGTGAAGCGGATCGGGTCGATCCTGCGCAAGGCGTTCTACTTCCCGACGCGCACGCGCTGGAAGCGGCTGTTCTCGCAGATCCACTGAGACGGGACCGGAGCTCCCTCCCCGACGGGATCAGGCGACCTCGGCGGAGGCGACGGGACCGGTCAGCGTCTGGCGCGAGTGCCGGCGGAACGACGCGTCGTCGAGCGCCGGGAAGTCCTCGCGCGAGTGCGCGCCGCGGCTCTCCGCGCGCCACGCCGCCGCGCGGGCGACCGCGCGCAGGACCGTCACGAGGCTGCGCGCCTCGATCGCCTCGCGCGTGACCTTCGCCGGCGCGCCGCGCGGGGCAAGGGCTTCCCAGTGGCGCTCGAGCTCGGTCCCCGCGCGTGCCAGGCGCACGCCGTCGCGCAGGATGCCGAGCTCGGTCTCCGCGATGCGCTGGAGCGCCCGGCGGTGCGCCTCGGGATCCTCCCAGCGCGAGACGAGCCACGGCGGCGGCTCCGCCGCACCCGCGGGCGCCCCGACGAAGCCGTCGTCGAGCAGGCCCTTCGCCGCGCGTGCACCGAACACCAGCCCTTCGAGCAGCGAGTTGCTCGCCAGGCGATTGGCGCCGTGCACGCCGGTCGACGCCACCTCGCCGGCGGCGGCGAGGCCGGGAATCGACGTGCGGCCCCACAGGTCGGTCACGACCCCGCCCATCAGGTAGTGCGCCGCGGGCGCGACCGGGATCGGCTCGGTGACTGGATCGAGGCCGAAGCGGCGGCAGCCGGCGAGGATGCCCGGGAAGCGCTTCTCCGCGAACGCGGCGCCCATCGGCGTGATGTCGAGGTACGCCGGCGCCCCGCCCTGCTCCGCGATGCGGCGCGCGATCCCGCGCGCCACGACGTCGCGCGGCGCGAGCTCGCCGCGCGGGTCCGCGTCGAGGAGGAAGCGGCGCCCGTCACGGTCGCGCACGACCGCACCCTCGCCGCGCAGCGCTTCCGTGAGCAGCCACGCGGGCGCGCCCGCGAGCGCGAGCGCCGTCGGGTGGAACTGCACGAATTCCATGTCCCCGAGCGTGCAGCCCGCGAGCACGGCCAGCGCCACGCCGTCGCCGGTCGCGTCGGGCGGGTTGCTGGTGCGCTCCCAGCAGCGCCCCGCACCGCCGGTCGCGAGGAGCACGGCCGCGGAGCGGACCAGGCCCACGGTGCCGTCGGGCCCGACGACGCGCAGGCCCGCGCAGCGGCCCGCGCCGTCGACGAGCAGGTCGGTCACCATCGCGCCGCGCAGGCGGATGACGTTCTCGCGCCCGCGCACGCGCTCGACGAGCGTGCGCACGATCTCGCGCCCGGTCGCGTCGCCGCCGGCGTGGAGGATGCGCGCCGCGCTGTGCGCGGCCTCGCGCGTGAGGTGGTAGCGGTTGCCCTCGCGATCGAAGCGCGCCCCCCAGCGGATCAGCTGGAGCACCTCGTCGGGACCGCCCTGCACGAGCGTGCGGACCGCGGGCTCGTCGCACAGCCCCGCGCCGGCGCGCAGCGTGTCGTCGCCGTGGAGGACGATGTCCTCCTCGTCCCCGGAGAGCGCGACCGCGATGCCGCCCTGCGCCTCCCAGCTCGTCGACTGGTCGGGCGGGTCCTTGGTCACCACGAGCACGCGGGCGCCCGCGTCCGCGAGCGCGATCGCGGCCCGCAGCCCGGCCACGCCCGCCCCGACGACCACCGCATCACAGCGTTCTTCGGTCACGCGGGGCATCTTATAATGACGCCGTCCCGACCGCGTTGACGTACCGGTGCCCGAGGGGAGGTGTTTGCGCATGAGTGGTGACGATCGCGGGAACCTCGACGAGACCCGTAGTGACAGCCGCGAGCGCTTGATGCGCGGGCGCCAGCGCCCCGTCGAAGTCGACGACGAAGACGAATTCCTCGCCAACTCCGGCGATCTTCGCTACGAAGGGCCGATCACGTTCGAGGACGAGGAGGACGGCGAGTTGCACGGCGACGGCGGCGGCGGAAAGGTCTTCCTGACCGCGACGCTCATCGGCGCGGCGGTGATCCTGCTCATCGGCGTGGCGCTCTGGCTGCGCCGCGACGGCGACACCTCCGCCTCCTCCACCTTGTCCGCACAGGTCCGCCCCGCGCCGGCAACGACGGACGCGCCGCGCGTCTCGCAGTCGCCGGCCGAGACCGACCGGGCCACCCTGCCGCCGGGCGTGGCGAGCCCGCTCGACGCCGCCACGCGCCCCGCGGCGGCGACGACCGAGCCGGCCGCGACCCCGCTCGCCGAGCCCCCGCCCGCCGAGGCGAAGCTCGCCGAATCGAAGCCGGCCGAGTCGAAGCCCGCCGAGCCCCGGCCGGCGGACGTCCCGCTCCAGTCCGCGTCCGGGACCGCCGGCCCCGGCGCGACCACGCGCGAACCCGCGCCCGCCCGCACCGCGCTCGTCGAGCCGCCGGTCGAACGTCCGGCGCCGCGCGCCGCGTCGACCACGCTCGAGGAGCGCGCGCCGGAGCCGGTCCGCGAGCCCGTGAAGAAGGCGGCGGCGAAGCCCGTGGTCGAAGAGCACGCCCCGGCGAAGACCGCGAAGGCCGCGAGGACGCCCAAGGCCGACGCGGAGCCCGAGCCGCAGCCCGCGCCGTCCACGTCCTCCACGTCCTCCACGAACGTGCACGCGCTGGTCGCCGCGGGGAAGTTGAAGGCCGCCGCGCAGGCCGGCCTGCAGCGCGCGCACGCCGAGAAGGGCTACACGCTGCAGCTGCTCTACGCCTGCTCGCCGGAGACCGTGACGCGCGCGTTCCACGCCGTCGGCGACGACAAGCTGTTCCTCGTCCCGGCCGCGAACTCGAAGAAGTCCTGCTATCGCCTGATGTGGGGCCGCTTCCCGTCGCACGACGGCGCCGCCGCGGCGGTCGGCTCCGTGCCGGACTACTTCCGCCAGCACAAGGCCGACAAGCCGATCCCCGTCGCACTGGACAAGATCGCCGGGTCGTGAGGCCGCTCCGTCACGTCGTCCCGCTCGCGGTGTGCGCGGTCTCCTTCGCGCACGCCGCCGAGCCGGGTGCGGGAGCGACGGTGTCCGCGCCCGCGGCCGCACCCGCGCCGGCCCCGGCGGCACCGGCGCCGGCGCCGTCGTTCACCGCCGAAGAGCTCGACGCGGCGATCGCGCGCACGTCCGAACAGCTGCGCCGCGCGGGGAGCGAATCCCTGCGCGCTCCGCTCGCGCTGCGGCTCGGCGACCTGTGGGTCCTGCGCGCGCGCCAGCACGCGAAGGCGGGCCAGTCCGACCGCGCACTCGACGCCTACGACCAGGCGCTGCAGGCCGTGCCGGCGCACCCGATCGCGCTCGTCGAGGCGGGCTGGATCCAGCTCGAGGCCGGCAAGCCCGACGTCGCGCGCGGGCTGGCCGAGACCGCGCTCGCACACGACGGCGACAACGCCTTCGCGCGCGAGCTGCGCGGCGAGATCCTGTACCGCGACAACCGGCTCGAGGACGCGCTGGACGATTTCCGCACGGCGCTCCTGAAGCGCCCGGGGAGCGCCTCGCTCGCCCGGCGGATCGAGAAGCTCGAAAAGGAGCTCACCTCGGAGCGCGACTACCGCCGCGCCGACTCCTCGCACTTCGTGCTGCGCTTCGACGGCGATCGCGACGAGTCCGTGCGCCACATCCTGCTCGACACGCTCGAGCGGCAGCTCGACGACCTGCAGCGCGAGTTCAGCGTGTCTCCGCTGCCGCCGCTCACGGTGATCCTCTACACCTCGCGCCAGTTCCACGAGACGACCGGCACCGGCGACGAGGTCGTCGGCCTGTTCGACGGCAAGGTGCGCCTCCCGGTCGGCGGCGTGACGCGCGTGACCCCGGGGCTCGAGCGCGTCGTGCGCCACGAACTCACCCACGCCCTGCTCCACGCGCGCGGCCGCGGCACGGTCCCGAAGTGGCTGCACGAGGGGCTCGCGCAGGTGATGGAGCCGCGCGACCTCGCGCGCTACCGCACGGGCGTGCTGCGCGAGGCGAAGCCCGGCGAGACGCTCGACCTCGAGCCGTTCTCGTACCCCAAGGCGTTCACCTACGTGGCGTACCTCGAAGCGCAGTACTCGCGCGCCCGGCTGCTGTGGTTCGTCGACCTCCTGGCCGCGGGCAATTCCGAGGCGGACGCGTTCGCGCAGGCGTTCGGCGCGTCGCGGGACGAAACCCTCGAGGGCTGGCGACGGTGGCTGGCGCAAAAGTAACGCTGCCCTCCGAAGGCCGGCTCGCCGGCTACTCGCTGCCGCGGCTCCTCGGCGGCCTGGGCGCGGTTCACGCGACGGGCGCGCTCGACATCGTGCGCAAGAAGCTGGTGCGGCGCTTCGTCCTCGACGGCGGCCGGCTCGCGGTCCTGGTCAGCAACGCGCGCGAGGACCGGCTCGCCGACTGGCTCATCGGGCACGGCGACCTCGCGGACGTGCCGCCCGACGTGCTCACGCCGATGCTGCAGGCCCTCGCCGAGATGCCGCTCACGGGCGCGGCGCTGCTCGGATCGGGACTCGTCGCGCGGCAACACATGGTCACGCTGATGCGCGAGCACCTGCTCGCCATGCTGACCGAGTGCGCGGGCTGGAGCGACGCGACGTTCGCGATCCGCCCCGGCCGCCTGCCGCTCGGCGAGGAGCCGTCCGCCGACTGGCCGGCGATCGCCGCCGCGCTGCACCTCGCGCGCGAGGAAACCGCGCGCGCCAAGCGGCCGATGCCGCTGCCCACGCTGGTGGTCTCGCTCGCCCCGCCGGACGCGCTCGACGACCCCGAACTGTCCCTCACCGAGCGCGACGTGCTGCTCTCGTGCACCGAGCCGGCCGAGGTCGCGCTGCTCGGACGCCGCCTGTCCACGCGGCCGTTCGAGGAGGTGCAGGCCGCGCTCGCCTCGCTCTCGCGCGCCGGGCTGCTCGTCGCCGGCGAGCGTCCCGTCTCCCCCGAGGCGGCGGCGGCGGCCGGCGAGGCGGGCGGCGAACCGGCGCTCACGACGGACATGCTCGAACGCTGGCTGGCGTCGGCCGCGGTGGAGGACTTCGCGGGGCTGCTCGGCGTCGCGCCCAACGAGGACGCCGGGGCGGTCCGCCGCGCGTACTACCGCACCGTGCGCCGCTTCCACCCCGACCGCTTCCGCGAGGGCGAGTTCGCCGCGCGCCACCGCGAGGTCGAGCTCGCCTTCCGTCTCGTGCACGAGGCGCTCGCGATCCTCACCGATCCCGTCGCGCGCTCCGACTACGAGGCGCGCAAGCGCAAGCAGGCCGCGCCCGTGCGCAATCTCGCGGCCGAGGCCGCCGAACTGTTCCAGCGTGCCGTCGCGGCCGTCCGGTCGGGTCGGCGCACCGACGCCGCGACGCTGCTCGAGCAGGCTGCGGGCCGCGCGCCCGAGGACCCCACCTACGCGACCCACCTCTCGCTCCTGCTGCTCGGCAACCCGGCGCGGCGCCGCGAGGCGACCGAGAAGCTCGCCGCGCTCGCCGAGAAGCACGCGCAGCGGGCCGACGTCGTCGCGGCGTACGCGCTCGCCCTCGGCAAGGCGGGCAACGCGTCGGAGGCCACGGCGACGGCGCGCAAGGCGATCTCGCTCGACGCGCGCCAGCCGCTCGCGCGGGCGCTGACCGGCGACGCCGAAGCGCTGCGGGCGGTCAAGGAAGACCCGTTCCTGACGTTGTTGATGTAGGGCGGGGCCCGCCCCGCCCGCCGGCTCCACGGGCCCTAACGGGGCCAGCAGTCCGCGTCCGGCACGAGTTCGCTCGTGCCGCACCCGTTGACCTCGGGCTCGAGCGTCGCGTGGACGATGCTCCACTCCGCGCGCAGGTAGTCGCGGATCCGGCACGTCAGCGCCTCGGACTCGGCGACGCTCATCTCCGGCACCGCGAGGTGGCCGGTGAGGATGCGCTGCCCCGGGCCCACCTCCCACACGTGCAGGTGGTGCAGGCGCGCGGGCGCGAAGCGCGCCGCCACGCCGTCGCCCAGCGCGGCCACGTCCATGCCGCGCGGGGTCGCCTCGGTCACGATGCCGAAGGCCTCGGCGACGATCGTGAACGCGCCGCGCAGGACGAAGCCGCAGATGACCACGGAGGCGAGCGGGTCGAGGTACACGCCCGCGGGCGTCTTCGCGAACAGCGCCGCGACGACGACGATCAAGGACGCGAGCGCGTCCTGCGCGAGGTGCAGGAACGCGCTCTGCACGTTGATGTCGCCGCGCGAGTGCCGGTGCAGGAGCAGCACCGAGGCCGTGTTCCCGACGAGCGCGACGAGCGCCACGGCCAGCATCGGCCCGGCGTCGGGCGCGCGCGGCGCGGAGAGCCGGGCGAACGCCTCCCACGCGATGAACGCGGACACGCCGACCAGCACGAGCGCGTTGACGAACGCGGCCAGCACCTCGACGCGCTTGAAGCCGTAGGTGAAGCGCGGGTTGGGCGGCCGCCGGCCGAGCCGCCGCGCGCCGATCGCGAGGACCAGCGCGGCGACGTCGGAGAGGTTGTGCAGGGCGTCGGCGAGGAGCGCGAGGCTGCCCGTCAGGAGCCCGCCCGCGAATTCGGCGACCGTGATCAGCGTGTTGAGCGCGGTGCTCCACCACAGGCGGCGGTCGACCTGGCGGTCGTCCTCCGCGGCGCCGTCGTGTCGCCCGTGGTGGTGGTGATGTCCCATACCGGAAAGACTAGTCCTCGTCCTCGAGCCGTGCGACGGTGGCGCCCCCGCCCCCCTCGTTGGGCGGCGCCTCGCGCCACGACAGCACCTCGGCGTGGTCGTCGAGGTACTCCCGCACGGCCTTCTTGAGCGCCCCGGTGCCGTAGCCGTGGACGATGCGCACCTCGCGCAGGCCGGCGAGCAGCGCGTCGTCGAGGTACTGGTCGAGGGCGCCGAGCGCCTCGTCGACGCGCATCCCGAGCAGCTGCAGCTCGAGCGGGACCGCGCGGTCCGCGATCTGCGCGTTGACGCCGGACGGGACCTGGCGCCGCGGCAGCGGGGCCGGCGCTGCGGCGGGCACGGTGGGCGCGGCGGACCCGGGCGCGGCCGGCGCGGCCGCGCCGCCCACGGGCCGCAGCTCCTCGACGGGCACCGTGAACACCGCGTGGCCGAGCGCGACCTCGGCCT